>Ga0207701_10002121_pt1 | contig 20565 bp, 20 predicted proteins | sample KBSSwiSSwithPhiX_FD_184294 | JGI IMG/M metagenome (GOLD analysis project Ga0207701, IMG submission 184294) | Switchgrass rhizosphere bulk soil microbial communities from Kellogg Biological Station, Michigan, USA, with PhiX - S5 (SPAdes) (version 2) | ecosystem: Environmental > Terrestrial >... | reverse complement strand
GGCCTTCAACTTTGCTTCAATACCCGGATTAAAAATAGCTACATCCCTAACATCATCACGGTCCACGATCGCAAATTCATTTCCGGCAAAAAAATGCTCACCGCTCATGTCTTTCAATGAATGAACAGCAATATCTGCAACACCATTGTGCAGGTCATCAAAAAAATCACCGGTAAAAAAATCAGTCCCCTCTACTGTTTGCAGGGGAATATCTTGTAACTGGTCGCCCGAACTTTCTTTGGTGATCACTTCCACCTGCAAATCCGGATAAAACTGCAGGATGGCTTGCTTCACCTTTTCAATCTGCAGGAGCGACAGTCTTGAACTGCGCCCTGTGATCCTGAGTTTTTCCATATATAACTTTCTTTAAGCTTAATGCCAGGTGCTGAATATGTTTCGGTTGATGTCTTGACGTAACAATGATCCTTAAACATTCCTCACCTACAGGTACTGTTGGATAATTGATAGGCTGCATATATACTCCCTGTTCCTCCAACAGTCGTTCAGCCACTTCCCTGCAATGAGCTGCACCCTTCACAGGAATTTTGGTGATATGCGATGTATTTTCAGCATACTTTATTCCATATTGTTTCAATGCGGTCCTTAATCTTTTAACATTTTCCCTGAACTCTTCCCTCCATTCCGGATGTTGTTGGATCAGGGTGATACTTTTCAATGCAGCACTACACACTGCAGGCGGCAGTGAAGTAGTAAAAATAAATCCGCTACCAAAACTTCTGATAAAATCAACCAGTTCTGCAGAACCTGAAATAAATCCTCCAAAGACACCAATGGCTTTCGACAAAGTACCATTGATAACATCTACTTCTGCAGAAAGATTTTCCTGCTCTAAAACTCCGGCACCATTTTTACCGTAGAGCCCAATGGCATGCACTTCATCCACATAACTTAGGGCTCCATATTTTTTACAAAGTCGAAGTAATTCCTTCAACGGAGCAACATTTCCTGATATAGAATAAACCGACTCTACAACCAGCATTTTGGGTTGATCAATGGGAAGCGATTTCAAAATCTCTTCCAGTAATCGTATATCATTATGTCGAAAAATAAATTTCTTATTTCCTGCAGATCTCATTCCTTCAATGAGTGAGGCATGGTTGAATTCATCCGATATAAAAACAAGATCCGGTATACTCCTTCCGATAGTTTGAAGACTGGTGACATTGGCATGATAGGCACCGTTAAAAAGAAGTGCTGCTTGTTTACCGGTCCAGCCCGCAATTTCTGCTTCAAGTTCCCTGTGATGATTGGTAGTCCCGGAAATATTCCTGGTGCCGCTGCTACCTGTTCCGCTCCGGTGCGCAGTGAAAGATAATTTGGCAATTACCTCTTCATGTGTACTCATACAGAGATAATCATTGCTGCACCAGTTTACGGCAGAACGTTGTATGCCGTTTTTATCGCGATAGTGAAAATGCGGGAAGTGTACAGCACTCTTGTTGACGTCAACAAAATTCCGGTAAGCACCGGTTTGTTTCAGCTCGTTCAATTTTTCCTCAAAAAATTCACCGTAATTAAACATGCTGAACAATTTTTTTCCTGCTGGTAAAATCACCGAAACTTTCACCTTCTTCCTGCTCCTTACTATACAGTTCAAATAACTGATCGAGTTCAGCAAGAATATCAGCCTCTTCGAGGTTTTCCTTATACTTTACATTTAACCTTAAACCCAGTCTGTCCCCACCCAGGTGAAGATTGTATTTTCCATAGGCCGTTCCGATTAGCCCAATCTCAGCAAGGGTGGGCCTTCCGCAACCATTTGGACAGCCGGTCATCCGAATACTGATCTCGTCGTTTTCTAATTGGTGTTTAGCCAGCAACGGCTCTATTTTTGAGATCAGCGTAGGCAGATAGCGTTGCGCTTCAGCCAGCGCAAGCGGACAAGTATTAAATGCAACACATGCGATTGAATTTTTCCTCATCGGAGAACTTTCATTCGTGACACTGATCACTCCATATTTTTCCAGTATGGCAGCTATCTCCAGCTTATCACGGTCATCTATATCCGAAACGATAATATTCTGATTGCAGGTGAACCTGAAATTAGCTTTTCCTGTAAGTGCTATTTCATATAATGCTGTTTTAACAGCCGATTTTTCATCATCGGTGATCCTTCCGTTTTCAATAAATACTGTGTAATACCATTTCCCTTCATGATTAACATACCATCCGTAATAATCCCTTCTTTCGGTAAATTCATACGGACGGGCGGGAGCGAATGTAAAACCACAACGCTTTTCAACTTCATTTTTAAAAGCTTCAACTCCCATTCTGTCAATGGTATATTTCAGCCTGGATAATTTGCGATCATTACGGTTGCCAAAATCTCTTTGCGTGGTGATGATCTCATAGATCGCTTTGAGCGTTTTGTCTCCGGCTTCACAAAAACCAAGTATGGTTCCAATTCTTGGATAGGTAGCCTGATTTCCGTGTGTGGCACCCAGTCCACCTCCGGCAGAAATATTAAATCCCACCAGTTTATCATTCTCTGTTATTGCAATAAGTCCGAGATCATTCGACAACACATCCACATCATTATTCGGGGGAATGGCAATGGCAATTTTAAATTTCCTGGGCAGGTATCTGTCCTGGTATAACGGATCTTTTTCTTCTTCTTTATTGGTTAAAGGTTCTTTATCCAGCCATACTTCATAAAAAGCATTTGTTTTTGGCAATGCCATCTCGCTTATCCTGGCTGCATAGGCAAATATTTCCTCGTGCAGTATGCTTTGCTTGGGATGCGAACTGCAGGTAACATTCCTGTTCACGTCGCCGCAGGCAGCAATAGAATCAAGATGTATTGTATCAAAAGCTTTTAACGTTGGCTTGATCTCTGATTTGATGATGCCATGTAATTGCACCGTTTGCCTGGTGGTGATCTTAATTACACCTGTGCTATGTTCACCGGCAATATGATGTAGTCCGATCCATTGTTCGGGAGTAAGAAAACCTCCCGGAAGGCGAAGCCTGATCATAAATGAATAAAGCCATTCCAGTTTTTTCTCACTGCGTTCTTCACGGCGGTCACGATCATCCTGCTGGTACATGCCGTGGAATTTAATGACCGACTGGTCATCTTCACGTATAGCACCGGTTATATCGTCATTTAGGCTTTCACGGAGGGTTCCACGAAGTCCGTCACTGGCGGTTTTGATACGTTCTACAGGTGATAATTTATTTTGATCAGACATATATTAATAAACATCTTTATGGTAACGGTCTTCTTTTTTCATTTGGTCAAGGTAAGCGACGGCCTCCTCTGCTGTTTTATTTCCTGCATCCCTTATGATATGTAAAAGCGTTTTTTCCACGTCATGGCTCATCGGATCTTTCGTTCCACTCACATAAAATATTGCACCTTCACTTAACCATTTATACAATTCCGCTGAATGCTCGAGCATACGATGTTGGACATAAATTTTTTCTTCCTGGTCGCGCGAAAATGCGAGGTTTACTTTATGCAAAACCCCTGTTTGCAGGTATTGCTGAATTTCAGTTTGGTAAAGGAAGTCAGTCTGAAAATGCTGTTCACCGAAAATCAACCAGTTTCTTCCGCCTGCTCCACTAACATCCCGATCCGCTAAAAACGAGCGGAATGGAGCTATACCGGTTCCGGGACCAACCATTATAATATCTTTATCCGGTGCAGGAAGTTTAAATGAACGGTTACGATGGATATAAAAATTCAGTTTTGTATTTACCGGCAGGTCACCAAGGAAACTGCTGCACAATCCAAACTTTTGTTCATCCTCAGCCAGGAACCTATGCCTGCTAACGGTAATGTGCACCTCATTTGCACCAGAAGCGGCGGATGATGATACTGAATATAATCGTGGAGCGATAGGATTCAGGATACCCACCACTTGTAAAAATTGTTCTTTGTCCTTCACCGGGTAGATGCGTAACAGGTCAACCAGGTCCATTCTTGTATCAGGAACAGTATGTCCGGTCAGTGCGGCATATTTTTTAACCGTAGAACTTAGCAGGTAACATATATTCAGATGATTCAGTAATAGATCTCTGACAGTACCGCTATATTTTCCGGCAACAGTTTCTTTTTCTGCATCAACGCCGGAAATGGAAATCAGCTTGTTTACGACCTGGGCATTATTTGCAGGGATGACCGCAATGGAGTCTCCGGGCTCATAATCCATTTCTTCATCTGTAACGATCTCCATATGATAGGTCTCTTTTTGAGAACCACGATCGTTCAGGTTGATAGATTTGGCAATGGTTCCCTGGATATTTTTGCGGGCAGATTTTTTAGCCGCCGGTGCAGCCAGAGTTTCAGTTTCTGGTTGGACTGCAGCATGACTGAATAACGATGAGACAGATTGATACCAGGCTGCGGCAGGTTCCTCATAATCAACATCACATTTTACAATAGGATGAACGCATTCGGCTCCCAGTTCTTTTAACCTGTTGTCAACATCCTCACCGGTTTTGCAAAACAATGGATATGATGTATCTCCAAGGGCAAGGACGCTATATTTTACTCCTTCCAGCCGGCCTTGATATTGTTCGAGGAAATGAATGAATTTTTTTGCGGTTTCGGGTGGCTCCCCTTCTCCCTGTGTGCTGATAACTATAAACAAATGATCTTCCTTGATGATGTCTTCATGCCGATACTGTTCAAGGGCCACACATTTCACAGAAATTTTTTCTTTTTTAGCGGAAGCAGAAAACTGGAGAGCCAGTTTTTTTGAATTTCCCGTTTCAGTTCCATAGGCAATGGTCATTTTTTTGGTAGAAATACCAATGGTGCTTCCATTTTTAGTGTGCTCCTGTCCGTTAGTATGGCCATTTTTGCCATTAACAACGCCTGACACTATGCCATTAATATAACCATTGATCCAAATGATCTCTTCTTGAGTAGAGGTCCTGATCAGTTCCTGCAGTGTATGGTATTTGTTTTCGGGGATCATGCCTCTAATTTTTCCCGCTGTTGTTCTTCGTCAACTTCGTCCACGGGATCAAAAAATGATATATTTTCTTCACTGCTGTTGAACCAGTTAAACCTGGGATGCAGTTTTACTACTTCGCCGATAATGACCAGGGTGGGCGACATAAACTCACGCTCTGTTTCTTTTCTGCAGGTCAGAATATCCTGTATGATCACATGCTGTACAGGTGTTGTAGCCTGCTCGATGATCGCAACCGGTGTGGCGTCATTCATGCCCGCCTGAGATAATCTTTCGGTAAGGGCAGAAAGTGTTTGGGACGACATATAAAAAACCAAAGTGTCTTTTGTTTTTCCCAGTTCATTCCATTCATCGGTGGTCACTACTTCTGGCTTGTAAAAAGTCATCAACCTTACGCCAGTGGAATAACCACGGGCTGTTAACGGAATACCTGCATAGGCGGCGGCGCCAAGAGCTGCAGTTACACCAGGAACAACTTCATATGAAATATGATTGGCCGTCAACGTTTCCAGTTCATCCAGGATATTGGAAAAAACCGAAACATCACCACCTTTCAATCGCACAACGAGTTTATATCTTCTGGCATAATATACCAGCATTTCATTAATCGATTGCTGAGGCGTTGAACCGCTTTTACCATTTTGCTTGCCCACTTCAATTATGATCGCATTAGGTGAAGCAAATCTTGTCAGTATTTCTTTGTTGACCAGCCTGTCGGTAAGAATTACATCAGCCTTGGCAAGAAACTGCACGGCTTTATAAGTAATCAGTTCCGGATCTCCGGGACCGGCTGCTGCTATGATCAGTTTTCCATTTATCTGTTCTGTTGACATGTCTTGTTTTTATTGAATTAGGACCGCTGCTACTGTACTATTACTGGTTTCATCTATCAGAATGGCAGCTCCATTTGAAGGGATATCTGCATATGCATCCGCAACCAGTGGTGATGCAGTTTTGATAGATACTTTAACCACTTCGTTGAGTTTAACATTGCCATCCACATCTATCTGTTCAAGCGTATTTACATCAAGCTTGTAATAAATCTCTTTCACTGAAGCCCTCACCCTTCTTGAATTATGCTGAAGGATATATTTGTTTCCTTTTACAAGAGGTTTTTCATCGAGCCAGCAGATAAGCGCTTCTACTTCTGAAACTACTTTGGGTTGATCGCTGCTTAATACTATAGAATCACCCCGACTTATATCAATATCATCTTTCAATTGTATCACTATGCTTTGGGGAGCAAATGCTTCTGCTGTTTCCACTCCACCTGTTTCGAGGCTTGATATGGTAGTCTCAATTCCCGCAGGCAATACTGTTACTTTATCTCCTTTGCGATAGATGCCGGATAGTACTTTACCTGCATAACCGCGGTAATCATGAAGTTCTTTTGATTGGGGACGAATAACATGCTGCACCTGGAATCTTGGATGAGTCAGGTCGATATCATTCTCCAGTGTAATATTTTCCAGGTAAGGCAGAAGGGCCGGACCATCATACCAAGGCATTCTTTCAGAAGGATCAACGATATTATCACCATCGAGTGCACTCAAAGGAAAATAGGCTACATCTTTAAGTCCGAGTTGCGCAGCAACATTGGTATAGTCGATCAGGATATTATTATAAACATCCTGGGAAAATCCAACCAGGTCCATTTTATTAATCGCCACAACTATATGTGGAATTTTCAACAGCGATGCAATGATAGAGTGCCGCCTGGTTTGTTCAACCACACCCTGCCGGGCATCAATTAAAATAACGATCAGTTCAGCATTGCTTGCACCAGTCACCATGTTGCGCGTGTATTGGACATGGCCGGGAGCATCTGCAATGATGAATTTTCTTTTTGGCGTTGAAAAATAACGATAGGCAACATCAATGGTGATGCCCTGTTCGCGTTCTGCCCTCAATCCATCCGTAAGCAGCGCCAGATCGATCTCACCTGCATTTCTATTTACAGTTTGTTTAGCCAACTGCTCAAGTTGATCAGATAAAATATTTTTGCTGTCGTATAACAGTCTTCCGATGAGGGTGGATTTCCCATCATCTACACTTCCTGCTGTAATAAATCTCAGTAAATCCATATTAAGCTGTTGACTTTTGCTGATAATGTTTTTGTTAACTTTTTTACGTCCGGTCTATATGATGATTTTAAAAATATCCGTTCTTCTTACGGTCTTCCATAGCCGCTTCTGTGACCCGGTCATCGATCCTTGTTTCTCCCCTTTCACTGATGCGGGTTTTGATGATCTCGTTGATCACTTCATCCAGGCTGGAAGCATCTGATTCAACAGCAGCTGTACAGGTCATATCACCGACTGTGCGATACCGAACTTTTTTTGTCTGGATGACATCGGTCTCATCAATGCGTATGAATGGCGATACCGCCACCAGCTGACCATCGTGCTCAATCACTTCGCGCTCATGTGAAAAATAGATGGAAGGCAATTCGATATTTTCTTTCCTGATATATCCCCATACGTCGAGTTCCGTCCAGTTGCTTATAGGAAATACCCTAACATTCTCACCTTTATGAATTTTGCCGTTATAAATATTCCACAATTCAGGTCGTTGTAGTTTCGGATTCCATTGACCGAATTCATCGCGAACAGAAAATATTCTTTCTTTGGCTCTTGCTTTTTCTTCGTCTCTCCTTGCACCACCAATACAGGCATCGAACTCAAACTCTTCAATAGTTTCCAGCAGTGTATAAGTTTGCAGCCAGTTCCTGCTGGCAAATTTTCCTTTTGGTTCTGTTAAATGGCGCTGACGGATAGTGTCTTCCACTTTTCTCACCGTAAGTGTTGCACCAAGGGCTGCCGCCATATCATCACGGTATTTCAATGCCTCAGGGAAATTGTGGCCGGTATCTATGTGCACCAGGGGAAACGGAATAGGTCCGGGCGCAAACGCCTTTTTCGCCAGGTGAACCAGTGTAATGGAATCCTTTCCTCCGCTGAATAATAATGCAGGCCTTTCAAACTGCGCCGCAACTTCACGGAAAATAAAAATACTTTCCGCTTCCAGTTGTTCAAGATGATCAAGTTGATAACTCATTGCCATTTTTATTAGTCTACTAAATTGATAGATTTATCATATAAAAAAAATCTCTAAGCTGTTTTCACATGTAATCCGCACTCTTTTTTACTATCATCTTCCCACCACCATCTTCCTGCCCTGAAATCTTCTCCTTCCCTGATCGGCCTTGTACATGGTGCGCAGCCAATACTTACAAATCCTTTATCGTGTAATGGATTGTATGGAATGGTATGCTCACTGATAAATGTTTTAACATCCTGATCTGTCCAATGCAATATGGGATGGTATTTAATCAGCTGATGAGCGGGATCCCATTCCAGGATGGGCATTCCATGTCGTTCTGGACTTTGTTCAGCGCGAATACCGGTGATCCAGAACTTTTTTCCTTTAAGCGCCCTCTGCAGTGGTTCAACTTTACGGATATAGCAGCAGGACTTCCTGTTTTCCACCGAAAGATAAAATGCATTGGGTCCGTTTTCGGTTACCCATGACTGTAGCTTTTCCGCATCGGGATAGTAGGCCTCTATATTTATGCTATACCTCGCCAGCGTGGAACTCCATGTGCTATACGTTTCCGGGAATAACCTGCCGGTATCGAGTGTAAAAAATGAGACGGGTAGATGGGCAGATGAAATAATATGGGTGATAGCCTGGTCCTCAAGTCCGAAACTGGTAGAAAAAACGCCTTCTTCACCCAGTTCACCAATGAGGTAACGGATATTGTCTTCGATGCTTGCGCTATCGAACCGGTTCAATATGTCCTGATCGATCACCATTAAGTCTACAAATATAGTAGACTTGTGGCATTTTGGGTGAGATTTTGGGCAGAATTATTCCCCAATCCTGCGGATACAGTCCGAAAGGCTGGTTTTCCACGGTTTTAGCTCGAGGTCGTAGGTTTTAACAATGAGTGATTTATCCAGAACGCTGTACTGGGGGCGCTTTGCCGGCGTTGGAAAATCCGATGTGGGTATAGGCTTCACCTTGCAGGATGATCCGCTTTGAAGGGCAATTTCAGAGGCAAAATCAAACCAGCTGATAGCGCCGTCATTACTGTAATGAAAGATACCAGGAACGAAATCTTCAGAAACGGCTATGGCCAATAAAGCTGAAGCAAGGTCAGCCGCATAGGTCGGACTCCCCAACTGGTCATTTACAACACTGATTTCAGTTTTATCCTTCATCAGTCTCAACATGGTTTTCACAAAATTTTTACCATAAGAGGAATAGACCCAGGAAGTCCTGACAATAACAGAGGAGTGATTTTTTTCCAATGCTTCCAGTTCTCCCGATAATTTGGAGTCGCCGTAAGCATTTACGGGCGATGTAATACTGGATTCAGTATAAGGGATCGAAGCATTACCATCATAGACATAGTCGGTGGATACATGAATAAACCTCGCTCCTATTTCCCTGCTGGCTGCCGCAAGAATGCCTACCGCTTCACTATTGATCCTGAAAGCCTGTTCTTTTTCTGTTTCTGCCTTGTCAACGGCAGTATATGCAGCGCAGTTGATTATAGCAGTAGGGCTATGAGTAGAAAAATATCTTTTTACTTCTTCTGCATTTTCAATGGCCAACTCTTCCCTGCTCAAAAAACTAAATGAGTATTCCGGATGGCTGAGTGCGAGATCTCTTAATTCCATCCCCAATTGCCCATTGGCACCGGTTACCAGTATGCGATGTTTATGCACCGAAAACAAAATTATGTATGCAATCTTTAAATGAAGGGTGGACAGCATCTTTCTCTGAAATGATCTCTTTGCCGGCCGGTATTTTCCAGTCAATACCGAGGTCTGCATCATTCCAGATTATACTTCCCTCACTGGATTTATTATAATAGCTGTCGCATTTATATAATACTTCTGCTACGTCACTGATCACAGAAAATCCATGGGCAAATCCTTTTGGGATCAACAACTGTAATTTATTTTCTGCAGAAAGTTCAATACTAAAAGATTTTCCAAAACTGGGAGAGCCTGTCCTGATGTCAACGGCTACGTCTAATATTTTTCCCTGCAAGACCCTGATCAGTTTCGTTTGGGCAAAGGGATTTTTTTGATAATGTAAACCCCTTATCACACCAAAAACGGATCTGGATTGATTATCCTGCACAAATTCATAAAGCTGGTTGTTATCGTGAAATTCTTTCTGGTTATAGGATTCAAAAAAATAACCCCGACTGTCTGGAAACAGTTTAGGTTCATAGATCATCAGTCCTTGCAGATCGGTGTTATGAAATGGCATGGATTATTTGATTACCGTTTAATGTATTGCTCGTTGTAATAATTCTGGTAAGCACCTGAAGTGATATGGTTTACCCATTCCTGGTTATCGAGATACCATTCGACCGTTTTCTCCAGCCCTTCTTCAAATTGTAAAGACGGCGTCCAACCGAGTTCATTTTCAATTCTTGTTGCATCAATGGCATAGCGAAGATCATGTCCCTGGCGGTCTTTCACATAGTGGATCAATTTTGCTGACTCGCCAGGTGCCCGGTCCAGTTTTTTATCCATGATATTGCAGAGAAGGTTTACGAGGTCAATATTTTTCCATTCGTTAAATCCACCCACATTATATGTTTCTCCGTTTTTACCCTGGTGAAAAACAACATCAATTGCTCTTGCATGATCTTCAACCCAAAGCCAGTCGCGAACGTTTTCACCTTTTCCATAAACCGGCAAAGGCCTGTTGTTCTTGATATTGTTGATCATCAATGGAATCAGTTTCTCAGGAAACTGGTGAGACCCGTAATTGTTGGAACAATTGGATATCACAACCGGCATATGATAAGTATGATGGTAAGCCATCACAAAATGATCAGAAGATGCTTTTGATGCTGAATATGGAGAACGCGGATCATAACTGGTTTGCTCAGTGAAAAATCCGGTTTCACCCAATGATCCATAAACCTCATCAGTAGATACATGATAGAAAAGTTTTCCATCCAGATTTTCCCAGGCCTTTCGCGCTGCATTCAATAATACAGTTGTACCCAAAACATTTGTCTTCACAAATGCGAGCGGATCCATGATGGACCTGTCGACATGACTCTCTGCCGCAAGATGAATTACTGCATCAGGTTTTTCCTTTTGAAATAATTCATTGATGAAAATTTCATCATTGATATCTCCTTTGATAAACCCATAATTTGGAAAATGCTCAACATCTTTCAGATTCTCCGGATTACCGGCATAAGTGAGACTATCCAGATTGAGAATATGATAGTCGGGATATTTTTTCACAAATAATCTCACTACATGTGAGCCTATGAATCCCGAACCGCCAGTGATTAATATCTTTTTTTTCATATTATAAACTCCAATATACTCTTTTAGAGATTTTTCCCCTGAAAACACCTTTCAAATCAGCGATCAGCGCTGTTGGTTTAGTTATAGCACACAGATCATCTTCTGTCATATTCATAAATGGCTGATGAGGTATCGCCATTACCACGGCATCATAGTCTTTACCACCATGAGTACTAAGGTGCAATCCATATTCTTCAAACACTTCTTCTGATTCTGCAAACGGATCTTCAATATCAACCTTGATATTAAATGCCTGTATCTCTTTTACGGTATCAATGATTTTTGAATTCCTGATATCACTCACATTTTCTTTAAACGTTACGCCACGCACCAGCACCTTTGCATTATTGACATCAGGTGCATTTCTCAATACGTGCATGATCACTCTCCTGGCAACATTTTTAGCCATATGATCATTGATAAAACGTGATGCTGAAATAAGCTTGGCTTCATATCCTAAAGCCTCAGCCTTATGCGTGAGGTAGTATGGATCAACACCAATACAATGCCCGCCTACAAGTCCGGGTGAGAATTTAAGAAAATTCCATTTGGTTCCCGCTGCTTCAAGTACATCATAAGTATTGATGCCCATGCGGTCAAAAATCATCGACAATTCATTCATCAACGCGATATTCAAATCACGCTGTGTATTCTCCACAATTTTAGCGGCTTCAGCAACTTTAATTGATGTAGCGCGGTGAACACCGGCATCCACTACCAATTCATATACTTTGGCAATATTATCCAGGGATTCCGCATCACAGCCGGAAACAATTTTGATAACAGACCGAAGTGTATTTTTTTTATCGCCCGGATTTATTCTTTCAGGAGAATACCCGAGTTTAAAATCCGAAACGTTTTTCAGTCCGGATAATTCTTCTATTATAGGCAGACAATCTTCTTCAGTACATCCGGGATATACGGTAGATTCGAAAACCACATAGTCTCCTTTTTTTACCACTTTACCCAGAAGTTCTGATGCACCTTTTACCGGACCAAGATTGGGTACGTTGAATGCATCAACAGGTGTGGGTACAGCCACAATAAAGAAACTTGCTTCTTTTAATTTTTCCAGGTCATGGGTGAATTCTATCTCCTTTCCTTCAAACATTTCCTTACCTACTTCCTTACTTGGATCAATATGATTTTTCATCATCTCGATCCTCCGTGAATTGATATCAAAACCAATCACTTTTATTTTCCGCGCAAATTCAAGTGCTATAGGTAGCCCCACATATCCCAATCCAATGATCGCGATCTTCGTCTTCTTGTCAATGAGATCCTGGTAAATGGCCATTATTTTTGACTATTAAATTCTTTAGGCAGTTTGTATAGCTCTTCTGTGGGAAGAGATTTAAAATAAGCGTAAGTAAGTGCAAGACCTGCTTCACGACTCACTTTCGGCTCCCATCCCAATAATGCTTTCGCTTTGGTAATGTCTGGCTTTCTTTGCTTGGGATCATCAGCAGGCAAAGGCTTATAAATAATTTTCTGCGAAGTATTGGTGAGTTTGATGATCTCCTCTGCAAAATCTTTCAGTGAAATTTCACTGGGATTACCAACATTTACCGGGAACGCATAGTCGCTCATCAGCAAACGATAAATACCTTCAATAAGATCATCTACATAACAGAAAGACCTGGTTTGTGAACCATCACCAAAAACAGTGAGGTCTTCTCCCCTCAGTGCCTGCCCGATAAATGCCGGCAAAGCCCTTCCATCGTTGAGCCTCATCCTCGGACCGTAAGTATTGAATATCCTGATGATCCTTGTTTCTACATTATGAAAAGTATGATAGGCCATGGTGATCGATTCCATGAAGCGCTTTGCTTCATCGTAAACACCACGAGGTCCAACCGGATTTACATTACCCCAGTATTCTTCTGTTTGAGGATGTACCAATGGATCACCATAAACTTCAGAAGTAGATGCAACAAGTATGCGAGCCTTTTTGGCTTTTGCCAAACCAAGGCAATTATGTGTACCCAATGCGCCCACTTTGAGGGTTTGGATAGGAATTTTCAGGTAATCGATCGGACTTGCGGGTGAAGCAAAATGTAAAATATAATCCAGTTCGCCTGGTACATGAATAAATTTTGAAACATCATGATGATAGAATTCAAAATTGGGAAGCTTGAATAAACTTTCAATATTTCTCAAGTCACCGGTAACAAGATTATCCATCCCAATCACATGGTATCCTTCGCGGATGAACCTGTCGCACAAATGTGATCCCAGAAAACCTGCGGCTCCGGTTATTAATACCCGTTTTGAACTCATATTTGATGATTTGTTTTCTGAGCGATCCCTTTTCCTATGCATTCATAATGAAAGCCTAGTTCGGTAATTGCATTCATGTCAAAAAGATTGCGTCCGTCGAAAATGGCTTTATGCTTCATGCCCTTTACCATTTTGATAAAATCAGGTGTCCTGAATTCGTTCCACTCTGTAGCAATCACCAGTGCATCTGCACCCTGGATAGCGTCATACTGACTTTCTGCATACTGTACTTTATCTTTCAGCAGATTTTTTACATTACCCATGGCTTCAGGATCGAACACACAAACCGTACAACCCGCTTCCAGCAGATCTTCAATAACATACAACGCCGGTGCTTCCCTAATATCGTCGGTATTGGGTTTAAAAGCCAATCCCCATATCGCAATATGTTTTCCCTGCATCGTATTATTAAAATGACGCTTCATTTTTGGAATGAGGTGTTTTTTCTGGGTTTCGTTTACCCGCACTACAGAATTCAGGATACTGAAATCATAGTCAACTTCCTTCGCACTTTTAACAAGCGCCTGTACATCTTTAGGGAAACAACTTCCACCATAACCGATGCCCGGGAAAAGAAATCTTTTTCCTATACGCTCATCGGAACCCATTCCTAACCTCACCATATCCACATCTGCTCCAAGTCTTTCGCACAATTGCGCGATCTCATTCATGAAAGATATTTTGGTGGCAAGGAAAGAATTTGCAGCATATTTGGTGAGCTCTGCAGAACGCTCATCCATGAAGATGACCGGGTTACCGGAACGAACGAAAGGAGCATAGAGTTCATTCATCACTTTCTTCGCCCTTTCAGAACTTGTACCGATCACCACACGATCAGGCTTCATAAAATCATCTACAGCTACCCCTTCCCGTAAGAACTCGGGATTGGATACCACATCAAATTCACCGGTATAATTTTTAGCAATGGCAGCATGCACTTTTTCTGCTGTACCCACAGGTACAGTACTTTTATCTACCACTACTACGTACTCGTCAAGAATTTTTCCAAGGTCGGCTGCAACGCCCAAGATATATTTAAGGTCGGCCGATCCGTCTTCGCCGGGAGGTGTAGGTAATGCCAGGAAAATGATCTTTGCATCCAGGATACCGGCTTTTAGATCAGTAGTAAAATTCAGCCTTCCTTCTTTAAGGTTTCGAATGAATAATTTTTCAAGTCCGGGTTCATAAATGGTGATCTCACCATTACTGAGTTTTGAAACTTTATTATCATCAATGTCAACGCATACCACATCATTTCCAGTTTCCGCAAAACATGTTCCGGTTACCAGACCAACATAACCGGTTCCTACTACAGTGATTCTCATTATTTGGTACTATTAATTTTTATTTAATAAATGCTAAAACATTGGACGTGATATAATCAAATTGTTCTTTTTCCATTTCTGTATGCATCGGCAATGAAATCACCCTTTCAGTGAGCCAGTCAGTAACCGGAAGGTTCGCTGTCTTCAAGGAAAATGAATCAAACATCTTCTGACGATGAGCAGGCACGGGGTAATAAATCATTGAAGGGATACTCTTTTCAGCAAGCCACTGGTTCAGGCCATTTCTATCTACCCCGTCAAGCACCAGGGTATATTGATGAAATACATGAGTACTATAATCAGCTATTAACGGTGTTTTGATGTGCTTATTACCCTTAAATGCTGCTGAATATTCTGCTGCAAGCTTCTGCCTGGCTGCAATATAACCATCTAGCTTCGGTAATTTAATATTTAGAATAGCTGCCTGGAGGGTATCCAACCTTGAATTGCACCCCACTACATCATGGTAATATCTGGCTTTCTGGCCGTGATTGGCCACCATTCGCAGCTTTTCAGCTAAAGCATCGTCATCGGTGAACATGGCCCCGCCATCTCCATAACATCCCAAATTTTTCGAAGGGAAAAATGAGGTAGCGCCTATTGTTCCAATTGTTCCTGCTTTTTTTACTGTGCCGTCACTAAATTTGTAATCGGCCCCTATCGCCTGTGCATTGTCTTCTATCACATATAGACCATGCTCTTTGGCAATGGCCATGATCTCTTCCATTTTCGCTACATGGCCATAGAGATGAACCGGGACAATAGCTTTGGTTTTTCGGGTGATAGCTTTCCTTATAGATTCAGGATCAATACAGAAAGTATCGGGATCAACGTCAACAAAAACCGGGGTCAGTCTCAGCAGAGCAATAACTTCCGTAGTAGCAATATAAGTGAATGATGGCGTGATGATCTCATCACCGGGTTCAAGACCCAGTGCCATCATGGCAATTTGCAGTGCATCCGTACCGTTAGCGCAGGGTATAACATGCTTAATACCAAGGTAAGATGAAAGTGAACTGGCAAAATCCTGGACGGGTTTACCGTTGATAAATGCTGTACTTTCCAGAACATCGATAACCGCTTTATCTACCTGGGGTTTTATTTGCAGGTATTGTTTCCTGAGGTCAACCATTTGTATAGGGCTCATGCGGTATTTTTAAAGTGCACAAAGGTAATAAATTATATACAGGGTAAAAGTTTGCCATTAGATTTGCAACGGATTTCTGAATCATCAACCAAGTATGCTGCTGTATCATTTTTCCATCCTTCTGTTAAGCTTTGCTATGCGTATTGCCGCTTTATGGAATCCTAAAGCGAATACTGCTGTAAAAGGCAGGAGAAATCTTTTTGAAAAACTTACTGCAGCATTAACAAAAGCCGGAAATAAGAAAAGAATTTGGATGCATTGTGCTTCGCTGGGAGAATTTGAACAGGGAAGACCTGTATTAGAATCATTGCGAAATAAATACCCCGATTGCTATATACTGCTGACATTTTACTCTCCATCGGGTTATGAGATCCGAAAAAACTGGCCCGGCGCCGATTATGTTTCCTACCTCCCTTTAGATACTCCACTGAACGCAAAAAAATTTTACCAAATCGTGAAGCCAGACCTGGCCATTTTTGTGAAGTATGAATACTGGCTCAACCTGCTCCGCGTAATGCAGGAAAATAAAGTCCCGATATTGATGATCTCTGCTATTTTTAAAACGGAGTATGTTTTCTTTCAATGGTATGGCTGGATATGGAGGAAAATCCTGCCTGCCTTCCTCCATTTTTTTGTCCAGAATGAAGAAAGTTCTGCTCTACTAAAAAGGCTTGGAATACAACAGTCAAGCATAACCGGAGATACACGGTTCGACCGTGTCATCAATATTACCCAGAACTTTGAAGCCATTCCTTTGGTGGAACAATTCTGTAAAAGGGAGTTTGTTATCGTTGCGGGATCCACCTGGCCCGAAGATGAAGAAGTGTTGGCCCATCTCGCCAAAACCAGGCAGGACACATGTTTCATCATTGTTCCACACGAACTTTACGAAGAACACCTGAACGGTATAGAAAAATTATTTCCCGACAGAATGTTGTATTCTCAACTCACGAATGGATTGGAAGATTTATCATCCAATATCCTGGTGATGGATAATATCGGTATGCTATCCCGGCTTTATCACTATGGTACGATCTGTTATATTGGCGGAGGATTCAGCAATGGTATCCACAATATCCTGGAAGCAGCCGTGCATGGCAAACCATTATTATTCGGACCTGCATTTTATAAATTCCAGGAAGCAGTGGACCTGCTGGAATTAGGTGGTGCAGAAACAGTTGAGTCTGCTATCGAATTAGAAAAAATGGTTTCCCAATGGTTGAAAAATCCCATCGAGCGACATGAACGAGGACAGGTATCAGAAGAATATGTTTTTGAAAAAGCCGGTGCTACAGCAAAGATCCTGACCTATATTCAGGAGAATCGCCTTCTTACCAATTGAACGAATTGTTGAACGATGGCAGAATCTTCATTCCATGCCAGCTTCAATTTTAATTCACGTTGCATCCAGAATTCTGCTTCAGGTAAAATAGAAAACTGGTTAAGTGTTTTGACCGAGCGTTCAAACATGGCTTCATCCCCGGTAAACAATTCATTAATAAAAAGGTAACGATCATTAATTCCTATTGCCTTGCGCAAATCACGGATAGGAACATCCTGTAATTTCTGAGAGAGCTCAGCTTTAGGTTTTACTTTATCATTTATTTCAGTTCCCGCATCAGCAGTTGCATTCTTTGACTGCAGTGAAGCATATTTTGCTTTGTCCATCACTGGTGAATAGGTGGACAGGGTTGGCACTTCTTCCAATGGATCGAAATCCGATTGAACCGGCTGTCTGTTGTGCTGCGTAAGTTCATTTTTTAATTCAGCAGCTTTTTTTATTTCTGCAAGCTCTCGTTCGATATCGTTCTCGTCTATGTTGAGAACTTCGAGAATTTTTTCTTCGTCAGAAAAAACTTCTTTGGCAGATTGAAAATCTTTGGTGGAAGGAAATGGCATCACAACAGAAACTTTTCTTTTCTGCCCTTCACCAGCTGAGGAAGCTGAAGATGTTTTCAGCAATTCCTGTTGCAATAGTTGTAAAGTCATCAGGATCTGGTTTACCGGTTCTTTTTTCCGGTATTGCTCCTGCAATTTCAATATTAAAACCTCGGCTCTTTCCATAGCATATGGTACTTTTGTGAACTTTAGACAGGTAAAGGTACAAACAGTTTATTATACCATTTCTTAACAAAATGTTTATTGAGCCACACCAGGGAAAATCAGCCAGAGGATGGATCGAAGTAATCTGCGGTTCCATGTTCTCCGGCAAAACGGAAGAATTAATAAGACGATTGAAAAGAGCGAGGATAGCTAACCTGCGGGTTGAAATTTTTAAACCCGTGGTGGATGTCAGATATGATCCCGTGGATATTGTATCGCATGATGAAAATGTGATCCGGTCCACCCCCATCGATAACTCCCAGGCCATTTTATTAATGACCGAAGATGTAGACGTGGTGGGGATAGACGAAGCGCAGTTTTTTGATGACGGGATCGTCCAGGTATGTAACCAACTTGCATCAAAAGGAATTCGTGTGATAGTAGCCGGACTCGATATGGATTTCAGCGGAAAGCCTTTCGGACCTATACCACAGTTGCTAGCAGTAGGTGATTATATTACTAAACTACACGCGATCTGTGTGGTCTGTGGTAATATCGCAAGCTATTCCTACCGTAAATCACCGGAAGAATCACAAGTATTATTAGGAGAAAAAAATAACTATGAGCCGCGGTGCAGGACATGTTATCAAAATTCATAATCTATCCAAATGACAGCACCACTTAGCCGCATATTAACCCTTTTCCGCAAAGACTGGATGCTCGAAATGCGCCAGCAATATGCATTCTATGGTGTTTTGCTGTATGTGGTATCCACGGTTTTTGTACTCTATCTCGCCATGGGTGAAACGGAAGTGGAAACCTGGAACGCTTTGTTTTGGGTAACGCAGTTATTTGTTTGTATCAATGCTATCGCAAAGAGTTTTTTACAGGAAAGCAGGGGCAGGATGCTCTATTTCTATACTATCTCTCACCCTTCCGAATTTGTGCTGGCAAAATTGCTTTATAATGTTTTGTTGATGGCCATCCTTAATGCAATTAACCTCATCCTCTTCATTGCATTTATGGGGGATCCAACCGCCAATATCTGGCAATTTATCGCGATCAGTTTCCTGGGCGGGACAGGACTCAGCCTGGTATTTACAATGCTGGCAGCCATCGCTTCCAAGGCATTGCAACAGGCTTCATTAATGGCTATTCTCGGTTTCCCGGTCATCATACCCCAATTATTATTACTAATAAGGTTATCCAAAATAGCATTTGCTGAAACGTTTAAAGCCGGCGTGGCAACCCAGGTTGTATTATTATTGTTGGCACTGGACCTGGGTATCATTGTCCTTTCGGTCATTTTATTTCCGTTTTTATGGAAAGATTAGGCCTAACTACTAAATTTGCCTCGCTTTCACCTGGTCACACATTTATTCAATGTGAACAATGACCAACAAAAATTATTCATGAAGAAGTCCTGGTGGAAAGTCCTTTGTGTTGTGTTGCTGGTCTATACGATTCTTGCGGGATTGCTTTTGCCTGTTCCCGTTTTAAGACAATTGCAGGAAACCATCCGCAATCTCTATTTCCATGTCTGTATGTGGTTTGCCATGATGACCTTGTTTACTATTTCCGTAGTGCATAGTATCGGTTACCTGCGTGGATTAAAACTGCAAAAAGATCTGTTGGCCCAGGAATATGCTTCAACCGGAGTGGTCATGGGTTTACTAGGTTATGCCACAGGCGCCATCTGGGCAAGTTATACATGGGCTGATCCCAATAACCCCGCATTTGCTTCTTTTGGCTCCATCGTAAGGGAACCCAAACTGATCGGTGCTGCAATGGCGCTGCTGATTTACTTCGCTTATTTTGTTTTAAGGAGTTCGATCCCTGACCTCGATAAGAGGGCCAGGGTCAGTGCTGTCTATAATATTTTTGCTTACGCAATGTTGTTTCCTTCTATCTGGATCATACCGAGGTTGTTGCCGAGCCTGCACCCGGGAAGGGAAGGAAATCCCGCTCTTAATTTTAATGATATCGATGCCCGCATGAGGATGGTATTTTATCCGGCTGTTATTGGCTGGACCCTTCTCGGCGTTTGGATCACTACCCTAAAATTCAGGCTTACCCTGTTAACAGAAAAAAACTGGTTGAATGCGAAATAAATTCCTTGCCCTTTTTCTTTTATGTTTTACAACTATTATATCCATGGCCCAGGAAAATAAACCTGTGGAAATGGCGGATAAGATGAGGAGCAGCGGAAAAATTTATGTGGTGATTGCAGTGATCCTGACAATATTAGGTGGATTGATTTTATATGTTGTGAGACTTGACCGTAAGATAACTAAACTGGAAAAATCCGAAAAACACTAGTCCGTTTATTGATTGCTTGCTATATAAACATTTTAAAACCTTGATTCATGTCTGCAGAATACAGTTTTTTCGACGCCGTCTGTAAAAGCTTTGATAAAGCGGCGCAATTTACCAGCTTCGACAAAGGCTTGCTGGAACAAATCAAACAATGCAATTCC
>Ga0207701_10002115_pt1 | contig 20586 bp, 8 predicted proteins | sample KBSSwiSSwithPhiX_FD_184294 | JGI IMG/M metagenome (GOLD analysis project Ga0207701, IMG submission 184294) | Switchgrass rhizosphere bulk soil microbial communities from Kellogg Biological Station, Michigan, USA, with PhiX - S5 (SPAdes) (version 2) | ecosystem: Environmental > Terrestrial > Soil... | reverse complement strand
CCGCCGCTCGTTTGGGGCCTCGGTGCGGTAGCGGGACTCGTTCTCGCGAGCCTCTGCGTTGCGACTGGCTACGCTGTTCTCCGCGCCAGAACACGAGCCGTGATCACACGATGGTCGATCGTGCGGATCGCGGCACTGGTCGTGACCGCCGCTGTACCGTGGCTGGTGGTCTGGCTCGCGCCGATCAACATCTCGGTGAACATCCACTCGCTGCCCGTGCTGATCGCGTGGCTCGCGCTCGGGCTGCTCGCGTTCGGGGTGCTCGTGCTCCTGCCGCTCGCGGCCGTGCTTACAGCCGGAGTGTGGCTGACAGCCCGTCGCCAAGGAGCTGCGACGGTGCAACCGAACGATGAACACGGAGTCTGACCCCCAACGGGGCGAAGGGTTGCCAGGCGGGGCGAAGGCACGCACTTGCCGGCGGCCGCCAGGCGGCGGATGATAGTCGACACCGCCATCGGCTACGGAGGCTGTCATGTCGTTCGCGTCACGGCGCACGGGGATCGCCATCGGCTCGCTCACCATCGGGATCTCGTCGTTAGGCGCACAGACGACGTTCAGCCGCGTCCAGCCGATCGCGTTCGACCCGGCGACGGCCGCCGAGCTCAAGCCGCGGTACATCGGGCCCGTGGGCAACCGGACGGTCGCCGTCGCGGGCATCCCCGGTGACCCTAACGTCTATTACGTCGGCGCCGCATCCGGCGGTGTGTGGAAGACCACCGACGCCGGGATCCACTGGGCACCGATCTTCGACAGTCAGGACGTCTCCTCCATCGGCGCACTCGCCGTCGCGCCATCGAATGCCAACATCGTCTGGGCCGGGACCGGTGAGCCGTTCATTCGAAGTCATATCTCGGTCGGCAACGGCGTCTACAAGTCCACCGATGCGGGGCGGACGTGGTCGCGCATGGGACTCGAGGCAACTGGTCGGATCGGACGCATCGCGATCGACCCGGCGAATCCGGACATCGTCTTCGTCGCCGCGCAGGGACATAGCTACGGACCGCAGCCGGAGCGCGGGATCTTTCGAACGACAGACGGCGGCAAGACCTGGCAGCGTGTGCTGTTCGTGGACGAGAACACGGGCGGTATCGACGTCGTGATGCACCCGAGCGACTCGCGCACGCTGTTCGCCGCCACGTGGCAGCTCGAGATGAAGACGTGGGGACGCGAGAGCGGCGGACCGGGGAGCGGGATCTTCGTCTCTCGCGATGGCGGCGCGACGTGGACGCGTCTTCAAGGCAACGGGCTACCGACGCATCCGGTCGGCAAGATCGGACTGGCGATCGCGCGCTCGAACCCCAACCGCGTGTACGCGCTCATCGAGACCGGCGACGGCGTTCCGATCCACGGTCAGGCGACCGACAACGGTGAGCTGTGGCGGTCGGACGATGGCGGGGCCACGTGGAAAGTCGCGAGCTACGACCGTAACCTCGCCTGCCGCCAACCGTATTACACGCGCATGGCCGTCGCGCCGGATGACCCGGATGAGACGTACTTCCTGTGCGCGACGTTCAGCCGCTCGTACGACGGGGGGGCGACGTTAGGTGGTCGACGCCGCACGCCCGGCCAGCCGCCAGCAGATAGCGCCGCGGTCCAGGCGGCCCAAGCCGGTGGCGGCAGCAACAGTCCCGGCGGCGACAACCACGACATGTGGATCGACCCCACGAACGCCGAGCGCATGGCGGTCGCAAACGACGCCGGCGTCTCGATCTCCACGACCCGAGGCCGCACGTGGCTCCGCGTGCAGCTCCCCATCGCGCAGATGTACCACGTCACGGCGGACACGCGCATCCCGTACTACGTCTACGGCAACAAGCAGGACGGTCCCTCGTACCGCGGGCCGAGCAATAGCCGGAGTGGCAACACGATCGCGCGCAGCGAGTGGCACGGCGTGTTAGGCGGCGAGAGTGGATGGGCCACGCCCGATCCGGTAGACACGAACATCGTCTGGTCCACCGCATCGGGCAGCGGCGCGCGCGGTGGCATCGTCACGCGCATGGATCTGCGTCGCCGGGAAGGCCAGAACGTCGAAGTCTGGCCCCTCAGCACCGGCGGACATTCAGCGGCCGAGGTGAAGTATCGGTTCGTGTGGGACGCGCCGTTCACGATCTCGCCGCACGACCACAATCGCATCTACACGGGCAGCCAGCACGTTCACATGACGACGGATGGCGGCCGGACGTGGAAAGAGATCAGCCCCGACCTCACGCGCAACGACCGCGCGATGCAGCAGATCTCGGGTGGCCTCACGCCGGACAACATTGGCGTCGAGTACGGCAACGTGGTCTACGCGATCGCCGAGTCGCGCGCGCAGGCGGGCGTGATCTGGGCGGGGACGAACGATGGTCTCGTGCAGGTGACGCGTGACGGCGGCAAGAGCTGGACGAACGTCACCGCGAACATACCCGGCATCCCGAAGTACGGCTCCGTGCGTCACATCGAGCCCTCGCGTTATGCGGCGGGCTCAGCCTACATCATCGTCGACGGCCATCAGGAAAACAATCGCGATCCATGGGTCTACAGGACCACGGATTTCGGCAAGTCGTGGACGCTCATCGTGAACGGAATCCCCAAGACCGCGCTGAGCTACGCCCACATCATCCGCGAGGATCCGGTTAGACGTGGACTCCTCTACCTCGGCACGGAGAACGCGCTGTACGTCTCGTTCGACGACGGCGCGAGTTGGGCGCCCCTCATGAGCGGCCTTCCGCCAGCGCCGTTCTACGGTCTCGTGATTCAGGAACACTTCAACGACCTCGTCATCGGTACGTACGGCCGCGGGCTCTACATCCTCGATGACCTGTCGCCGCTGCAGAAGCTCACACCGGACGTCACCGGTTCAACCGCCCACCTGTTCCCGCCCCGACCGGCATACCGATTCATCAACATTCCCGGCAACTACGCCAGCAACGATGATCCGACGGTCGGTAACAACCCACCGGGCGACGCGGTCTTCAACTACTGGCTCAAGAACGCCCCGCAGTCGGCGCCGTCGATCGCCATCCTCGACGCCGCGGGCAAGACCGTGCGAACACTGACCGGCACGCGAAAGGCCGGGCTCAATCGCGTCTGGTGGAATCTCAACAACGAGCCGACGAAGACGCCCAAGCTCCGCACGAAGCCGATGTACAACGCGGAGTTCACCATGGATGCGGACGGGACGCGTCCGGCGCCGGGCTTCGGTACGTTCTCCGTGCAGGTGCCACCCGGCCGTTATACGGTGAAGCTGACGGTGGACGGCAAGTCATTCACGCAGCCACTCGAGGTGCGGCGCGATCCCAATTCGGCGGCGACGCTGGCGGACATCAAGGCATCCGCCGATCTGCTGTTCGCGATGCAGGCCACGGCGAATGCGACGGCGGACATGCTGCACACGATGGAAGCCGTCCGGTCGCAGGTGGCGACCATGAACGCCGTGAGCAGCACACCGGCCGACGTCAAATCGGCCGGCGACTCGCTGGATCGCAAGTTCATCGACGTCGAGCAGACGATCGTGGACCTGCGCCTAACGGGGCGCGGCCAGGATGAAGTGCGCTGGCCGGTGCAGCTCGGCGGGCAGTTGAGCTATCTGGCAGGTGGCATCGGCAGCTCGGATTTCGCGCCGACGACGCAGCAGCGTAGCGTCAACGAGATACTCGTGAAGCAAATGCGGGCGACTCGTGCCGCGCTCGAGCAGCTCATGGCCAAGGACTTGTCTGCGTTCAACGCGCTGCTGCGATCGCGTGGGCTCAAGACGATCGATGTGACGTTGCCAGCCGTGGTCTTCTAACCCGAGGCCTAACATGCGACGCCCCCTCCTTTTCCTCGCAGCCTTCCCTGCACTGGTCGCGGCCCAGTCGGCGAGCCGATCGCCGGCGCGTGTGGACACGCGTGTGGACAATGGTTTCTCCGCCGAGCGGCTCCGACGCGTGGACGCGTATCTGCAACAGGAGGTGGACAGCAACAGGATCGCCGGCGCGGTGGGGCTCGTGCTTCGCGACGGGAAGGTCGTGTACGAACGCGCGCTGGGCTGGGCCGATAAGGAGCGCGGACACCGCATGTCAGCCGACGCGATGTTCCGGATCGCGTCGCAGACCAAGGCGCTGACGAGCATCGCGATCATGATGCTGCTCGAGGAGGGCAAGGTCGCGCTGGGCAACCCCGTGAGCCGGTTCATTCCGGCGTATGCTCGAACGACGGTCATGGTGAACGGCGAGGTCGTGCCCGCAAAGCGACCGATCACGATCCGCGATCTGCTCACTCATACTGCGGGAATCTCGTACGGGACCGACTCCGCGCTCGCGACTCTGTATCGGGAAAAGGGACTCGGCCCGGCGGCGGGGTGGGGATGGTACACGGCCGACAAGGATGAACCGGTGTGCTCCACAATGGAGCGTCTCGCGTCGCTTCCCTTCCTGCGCCAACCCGGCGAGGCGTGGGTATACGGATACAACACGGACATTCTGGGCTGCGTCGTCGAAAAAGTATCGCGTGTTTCGCTCGAGGAGTTCATTCGGACGCGGATCACCGGACCGTTGCGAATGAACGACACGTACTTCTTCGTCCCGCCTGCGCAGCGCGACCGCCTCGTCGCGGTGTACGCGAGCGACACGGGCAATCGCATTGCTCGCGCACCCGATGGTGCCAGAGGGCAAGGTGATTATGTCGAAGGTCCGCGCCGCAGCTTTTCGGGAGGCGCGGGACTGGTATCGACCGCGCGGGACTACGCGCGCCTCCTCCAGATGCTCCTCAATGGTGGTGAGCTCGACGGTGTAAGGATTCTTTCCCCACAAACCGTCGCGCTGATGACCACGAACCAGACCGGCACCCTGTTTCCCGCAAACGGTGAGGGTTTCGGGCTGGGTTTCTCCATTCTCGAGCGGCTCGGCGCGGACAACAGCCTCTACTCGGTGGGGTCCTTCGGATGGGGCGGCGCGTACGGCAGTCAGTACATGGTCGATCCGAAGCAGGGGATCGTGCTCGTATTCATGCTGAATCAGTTACCGGACCGGTCCGACACGAGCGCGAAGTTCCCAACGCTCGTGTACCAGGCGTTGACGACGCTTCGGAACTAGCGGGGCCGGTTGTTGACGGCGCCTGGCCGCCGCCGTAGCGTGGATCGGGACGGGAGGTCGGGCACCGTGACGGTACCTAACGCTTGCAGACGAATCAGCGCGCCCTGCATGACGATCGCGAGCGTGGTGATCGTGTTGCTGGCAACCGCAACGGCCTGCGACTCCGCGACCGATGTCGGCCAGGTCGGCACCGGCCCTCTCACGTCCGCCATCTCGCGCGTGTCCATCGTGCTCGACCCGAGCTCGATCAGCGTAAGCCCGGGGGGTACGACGCAATCGATCGGGACGATTCGTGGCGCGACGACAACCGCCCTCTCGGCCGTCACCGGTGCGCCTAACAATGTGACCGTAAGGGTCAGTTCCATCGCGACGACGGACAGCGTGTTGACCAAGAAGTACATCGTGTTCGCCAACACGGCCGCCGTGCCGGGACGATACGTCCTCACGGTGCGCGTGACCGGGAACGGGGAGTCGGACGGCGAGGCTCCCCTCACCCTCACTGTGACCGCGCCGTAGCCGATCGCGCGGCGCGTCGAACGGTCGCGAGACGGACCGGTTAGCGCGGCGGCGTGTAGCGCTCGTTGACCGTCGACGCGCCGAACCCGGCCTGCGTGCCGCCGCCGATGACGTAGATGGCGTTGCCGACGGTGACAGCACCCATGCCGTGCCGCGGCGTCGGCATGTCGGCGACCCGACGCCAGGCGTTCGTCGACGGGTCGTACTCCTCGTTATGCGGGAAGACGCCTGGCGCCTCGCCGCCGAACGCGTAGAGCTTGCCGCCTGACGCGGCCGCGGCCAGCCCGCCCCGCGCGGTCGGCATGTCGGCGAGCGTCTGCCACGAGTTGGTCGCCGGGACATAGGCCTCGAGCGTCGCAAAGTTGCCCGGCGCTCGCCCACCAACGACGTAGATGCGATCGCCGATCACTGCAGCGGCGAGATGCTCGCGCGGCGTCGGCATTGGTGCGAGTGCCGACCACGCGTCGGTCGCCGGGTCGTAGACCTCGTTCGTCCCCACCACGCCACCCGTGCTCACTCCGCCGATCGCGTAGATCTTGCCGCCATATTCCACGGTGACGTGCGCCGCGCGCGGCGCCGGCATGCCGCGGCGCGGCGTCCACGTCTGGAGTTGCGGGTTGAAGGCGAACACGCTGGCGGAGGGCGGGCCCGCGCTCGTATACCCGCCCGTGACGAATACCAGACCGGCGGCCGCGACGACACCGGGGTGATTCCGCCCCTCGGGCATCGAGGTGCCCGTCGTCCAGCGGTCCGCCGCGACGTCGTAGATCTCGAGCGTCGCGACGGTTGCGCCCTGGGCATCGAAGCCGCCGGGAGTGTAAATCCGGCCATTGACGAGCGCGGACGGCATCTCCTGTCGCGCACTCAGGAGCGGCGCGCGGGGATCCCACACGCCGATGCCCGGCTGTGACTGATCGGTTGGCGGACCGTCGTCGCTGCACGCCAGCGCGAGCGAGACGCTCGCCGAGAGCAGAAGCCCGCCGGGCCACAGCATGACCAGTCACCTCCGAGGCGTCGAGCAATCGCTTGGTCGAAGCAAATTGCGAGCCCGCTCGTCAGGCGATCGCCGACGCCGACTTCACCCGCTCGCGAAGGACGAACTTCTGAATCTTTCCCGTCGACGTTTTGGGCAGCGGGCCGAAGACCACCTGCCTCGGTGTCTTGAAGTGCGCGAGCAATCGGCGGCAGTGCTCGATGAGCTCGAGATCGGTGACGATCGCGTTAGGCTTGAGCTCGATGAACGCGCACGGGACTTCACCCCACTTCTCGTCCGGCATCGCCACCACGGCGGCCGCGAACACGGCAGGGTGACGATGCAGGGCATCCTCCACCTCGAGCGAGGAGATGTTCTCGCCGCCCGAGATGATGATGTCCTTCGAGCGATCCTTGATCTTCATGTAGCCGTCCGGGTGCGTGACGGCGAGGTCGCCCGAATGGAACCAGCCTCCCGCGAACGCCTGCGCGGTCGCGGTCGGATTCTTGAGGTAACCCTTCATCACGATGTTCCCGCGGAACATGATCTCCCCCATCGTCTCGCCATCGGCGCGCACGGGCACCATCCGCTCCGGGTCGAACACCGCGGCGTCGCTTTCGAGCACATAGGGTACGCCCTGCCGCCCGTTCAGCACCGCACGTTCGTTAGGCTCGAGCGCCGCCCACTCCTCCTGCTTCTGGCAAACCGTCGCCGGCCCGTACACCTCGGTGAGGCCGTACGTGTGCGTGAGCTCGATGTTGATGCGCTCCAGCGCCTCGATGGTCGATGCCGGCGGCGACGCCCCGGCAGCCATCGCGTGCACGAGATGCGTGAGGCCTTCCCGCAGCTCCGGCGGCGCGGCGAGCAGGGTGTTGTGGACGATCGGTGCCCCACAGTAGTGCGTGACCCGATGCTCCTGCATCAGCTGGAAGATCTTCGCCGCATCGACCTTTCGCAGGCAGACATTCGTGCCGCTCTGCGCGGCGATCGTCCATGGGAAACACCAGCCGTTGCAGTGGAACATCGGCAGCGTCCAGAGATAGACCGGATACCGCGGCATGCTCCACGCGAGAATGTTCGCGATCGCGTTGAGGTACGCGCCACGATGATGATAGACGACTCCCTTCGGGTTCCCGGTCGTTCCCGACGTGTAGTTGAGCGAGATCGCGTTCCACTCGTCGGACGGCGGTTGCCACTCGTAGTCGGGATCCCCGTCGCTCAGAAACGCTTCATACTCCACGCCCAACAGCTCGCCGTCGCCGTCGTAGAGGGGATCATCGACGCCGATCACGAGCGGCTGCCGCTCAATGCTGCCTAACGCCGCGCTCGCGACCGCGGAAAACTCGCGGTCGACGATGAGCACCTTCGCGTCCGCATGCTGGAGCATGAACGCGATGGCCGACGCGTCGAGTCGCGTGTTGATCGTGTTCAGTACCGCGCCGGTCATGGGCACGCCGAAATGGGCCTCGTACATCTCCGGCGTGTTGGGGAGCAGCGTGGCCACGGTAGCGCCGACGCCAACGTCGCGACTGGCGAGCGCGGAGGCGAGACGTCGAGCTCGTGCGTACGTCTCGGCCCAGGTGAAGCGCCGTTCGCCGTGAATCACCGCGACGCGATTCGGGCACACGCGAGCGCTCCAGGCAATGAAGCCGAGCGGCGTCAACGCCGCGTAGTTCGCGGGATTCTTGCCGAGCCCGATGTCGTAGGGATTCGGGACGGCGAAGGCTTCGGTGCCTTCCGTCGTCCAGGCAGAGGTGAGATGACTCATGATTGTCCCCCAGGCGTCAGCAATGGTTGTCCACGATATGTGATCAGGATGATGCGTTGCACCAGGGGTTTTGACCCCTGCCTTGTAGATCGACAATCGCCCTGCTTTGGCTCACGTGCGAGCCGTTGCTTCGGGAAAGCGAAGCGTTCGGTCCGCAGGCCGCTGCCCGTCGACGGGCGCCGCGCGAAACATCGGCTCGGCGTACAGCAGATCGAGTGCGATGTCTTGCGGTCGCGCACACCCGGCGAGCGTCATCGTCAGCTCGAGCTCCTGGTTCAGGAGGTTCAGCACCTGGGTCACCCCCGCCTCCCCGCTCACGGCCAGTCCCCACAACACCGGTCGCCCGACGAGCACGGCATCGGCTCCCAGCCCGAGCGCCGTGAACACGTCCGACCCCCGCCGAATTCCCCCATCCATAAGAAGCGAGACCCTGTGGCCGGCCCGCTCCACAGCCTGTCGTATGGACGGCAGGACCTCGAGAGGGGAGAGCGCGATGTCGAGCTGTCGTCCCCCGTGATTGGACAGCACGACCCCATCGAACCCCTGCTCACAGGCCCGCAGCACATCCTCTTCCCGCAGAATCCCTTTCAGCCAGATCGGCAACGTCGTCCGTTCACGCAGCCAAGCCAGGTGCTCCCACGTGACCTGCGGATCCTTCATGGTCTCGAACTGGATCAACGGCGAGCGCGTTGTCGGGCCGCGACCGGCGAGGTGCGGCAGCTCCATCCGGCTCGCGAGCGCGAACCGATTCCGAATGTCGGCTTCGCGTCGGCCCGAGACCGGAGCATCGACCGTGATGATCAAGCCTTGATAACCGCTCGCCTCGGCCCGCTGGATCAGCTCTCCCGTTAGGCTCCGGTCTTTGAGCAGGTACAGCTGAAAGAGCGGCAGGCCGGACGACCCACGCAGCAGGTCGCCCAGCGGCTCCAGGGCGGTCGTCGACAACATCGACACGGCCATTCCCATGTTGAGCCGAGCGGCTGCCGTCGCCACGGCGCACTCGCCGTCCGGATGGGCGAGCTTGTGCATGGCGGTTGGGGCGATCAGGATCGGCGACGCGAGCGAGCGGCCGAGGAGAGAGCACCTCGTGGAAATCGACGACACGTCGACGAGCACGCGGGGACACACATGGACCCAACCGAACGCCTGCCGGTTCCGCTCGAGCGCCCGACCGTCGTCCGCGCCACCCGCGAAGTAGTCGAAGATCGGTTTCGCGAGCTTTGCCTTCGCCTCGACTTCGAAATCGTGCACGTTGAGCCGGCTCGGCGCGTCCGCCGGCTCGGTGCGGGCGCGCTGAGCGTGCAGCGCCATGTGAGCGGCGACCACTTCGCCACTGGCCAGCACCGCCCCGGTCTCGACGATCGCGATCGGGCCAACCTCTGCGCCATCCTCGATCGTGGTGGCACTGAGCAGCAGGTCATGATGCTCGATCGAGTGACCGAACACCAACGACTGATGCTGCAGCACCACGTCGCTCCCGATGGTCTTGAGATCGAACTCGCATCCGAGCGACGAGGCAAAGATGCACGTGTTCGAGCCCACGCGCGCGCCTAACGCACGCCAGAGGAGGTTGAGGAGCTGCGTGCCCTGCATCTGCGTCAGGAACCCCGCCTCGGCGTCCATGATCAGCGTTTCCAGGAGGAGCCAGCGCGTGTAGTACCAGCCATAGGCGGGATGCTCGCCCGGAGCGACCTTGCCTAACGCAATCCACTTGGCCAGCGGTACGACGGCGACCTTGACCAGCCGGGGAACGAGCAGGAGCACCGCCAGCGCGGACCAGAGGGCCCACAGGGGCACCCGCGCGGCAAGAGCGCCAAACGCCGAGCCCATCAGCAGAAAGCCGGTGACGTTGCCGACACCCAGACATACCCACTGGAGCACCACGAGCGCGGCCTGGTTGAGCACATAGTGTCCCGTGGGCAGCGCATCGGGGCGAAACGTCGTCCGTCCAACCACCTTCGGTGGCGAGCCCACGGCCACCGCATTCGGCGGGATCAGGTCGCCGTGAGCGGCGACGCTGAGATTCCCCAGGAGCGAGGCCGGCGAGAGCTTCGCGCCGGCCATGAGCACACAGGAGTTGGTCGCGACCGCCGATTCCTCCACGCGGATGCGACCGATGCGCTGACCGGGAACATCGACGCCATAGAGCGAGACATTCCCCGCCACCATGCCTCGGTCCCCGACGTCGAGCAGCTCGGGCTCGGCGGTGTACGGCGCGGCGAGAAACGGCCGCGCACCGATGCGGGATCCGAGCAATTGGTAGCTCCACTTCGTCACGTGCGACATGACGTTCATGCGCAGGAACATCGTGAAGAAGGGCACGTCACCGAGCCTCGCGTAGACCCAGTGCGACCACGTGGGATGACCCCCCAGCCCACCGGTTGTCTCGCCTGGCATGACCCTGCCCAGCAGGAGTCGCTTGATCAACACCACCAGGGCAAAGTAGGACACCGGCATGACGAAGTAGATCGCCAGCGCCACTGCCGCGAAGAAGAGCAGCGGAATCGGCTCAGCAAACGGACGGAGCAACACACCGGCAATCGACGGAACTGCAGCATCGACCGCCTCGAGCGCGTATCGCACGAAGAGCATGCCGGCGCCGACGGCCAGCGCCGTGGCGTATCCGACCACGAGGTATCCGGCAGCTCGCGAGAGCCACGTCGGGCGCTCCGAGGACATCAGGTTCGGTCGCGACGGGGCGACGGCGTACGCCGGGACGGACACCCCCACCGCGGACAGCGGGCGGATGGTAGTGCCGTCGGGGAGGTAGGCGCCCCCCAGGAGGGAGCTGTTCGGACCGACGAAACAGTCACGGCCGACGTTGATCTCGTGCCTAACGACTCGACCCGCCTCGATCTGGGCGGGCTGGAGATTCACGTCGCGCCCGACGATCGTGTGGTCCCCGATGCGGATGGACTCCAGGTCGCGCAGCGTGACCGTATCGAGCTGAACGCCCCTGCCGATCTTCGCCCCACCGAGCCGGTAAAAGGCATTCAGAATGGCCGTCCCCCGCAACACGCCGAGCGGTCCCTCCAGCGAGCGAAGCAGGTGATGGGCGAAGAGCCAGCGGAAGTATCCCGGGCTCCAAAGATCGCACTCGCGACGCTTGCTGCGGCCGATCAGCCGCATGACGAGAAGGGCGACCGCCATGCTGGTCACTGGCACCATGGCGAGCCACACCGGCCCCGTCAGGAGCAGCTCGTACGCCGTAAGACGCCTGGTGCTCAGGTCGAACAGGACGAGGAGCGGGACGATGCTCAATGCGATGACGACAGGCTTGATCAGGAGCGTCACCATCTGAAACAGGAGCGCGCCCGGCGCGGTGGCCGAAAACCTAACGCCAGACCGTACCGACCAGGTCGGCCGCTCCGCCGTCACGCGCGGGTGCTCGGCGGTGAAGCGCGCGAACTCGGCGGTCGATGCCGCCGTCACGGGCGCAATGGTGTCGCGTGCGGCCAGGTACGTCGCGAGCCCACGAATCGTCGGGTGGTCATAGAGGAGCGTGGGCGGCAATTCCAGCGAGAAACGCCCCTCGAGCTGGAGGATCAGCTCCAGGGCGCCGAGGGAGTCGAGCCCCAGGTCGAACAGCGGCAGATCGTGGCTGATCCGCTCGCTGGTCAGCGCGGCCATGTACGTTGTCACGATCTCGGCGACCGTTCGCTCGATTTCGACGACCGACGCCGATGGCACGGTCGCGGGGATCGCGTCGGCGGCGACGTTAGGCGCGGTCCGGACCACCTCCGCGATCCTGTGCTTCTGGATCTTGCCGGTCGGTGTGCGCGGGAGCGCGTCCAGGAAGTGCACGCGGTGCGGCACCTTGAAGCTTGCCAGCTGCTTTCGACACCGCTCCTTCACCCTCGGTGCTGTAGGTTCCGGGCCGACCCTAACGATCGCGACCTCGACGACCTCGCCGAGTATGGGGTCCAGCATCGAGAAGGCCGCACATTCCTTTACGCCGGGCATGTCCTTGATGACGTGCTCGACCTCCCAGCCAAAGACGTTCTCCCCGCCGACGTTGATCATGTCCTTGCGCCGGCCGGAGACGTGCACGTGGCCAGCCTCGTCGAGGAAACCCAGGTCGCCACTGCGGTAATACCCGTCGCGCGTGAAGACCGCGGTATTTCCGGTCTCCACTTCTCCGTCGGTGAGGTACCCGCTGAACACCGACTCGCCTTTGATGACGATCTCCCCGATCTCCCCGGCGCCTAACGGCTGGTCCTCCCGGTCGACGACCTCGAGGTCGAGCCCCGGCAGGATGCGAAGCCCCTCCTTCATGGGAGCCTGCGTCTCGACCTTGAAGGCCACGTGGCAGGTCGCTTCTGTCATCCCGAAACCCTGGATGAAATCGCAGTCGAACAGGGTGGCGACTCGATGAATCAACGCGGGATCCGGCTTCGCACCTCCGGTAAGGATCCAGCGCAGGTCGGGAAACGGCAGGGCCTTGAGGGAGTCGAGCCCGCACATCAGCTGGAGCATCGACGGCACCAGCTTCACGATCGTGACGTGCTCCTCCGCCAGGAGCTTGCCGACCTCCTCGACCTGCAACGGGTTTTCGTGGAAGACGTGTCGCGCGCCTAGGATCAACGCGATCCACACGAAGGCGGCATCGCCCACGTGATACATCGGACCGATGTGCCCCCAGCAGTGTTCGTCGTCGCCGCTGAGCTCGAGCGCCTGGATGGTCGCGAAGGAATGGACGAGGACGTTGTGGTGGGAGTGGAGCACCGCCTTGGTGCGTCCGGTGGTCCCCGACGTCCCGAATCCTTGCAGATAGGCGGACGTCGCTGGCAATGATGGCTCGCGCGCGAGCGGAGTCGCGCCCGAGACCAGCGAACCCCAGGAGCGATGCTCCTTCACCGGCAGATCGAGCGGACCACTCGTCGAGATGATCGTCTCGACGCTCAGCGAGTCCCAGTGGATCTCGGCCAGCGTCCCGGCAAACGCGGCCGACGTAGCGAGGACCACGGCGTCGCTGGCACGAAGGGCAGCCTCGATCTCGACAACAGCCAGCCGGTGGTTCAGCGGGAACAGGATGGAGTCCGTGACTGCCGCCGTGTAGAAGAGCTCGAGAACGTGGTGGCTGTTCGGCAGTAGAACCGCGATGGTCGGCTGCTTCCCTGTGGCTCGACGATATTCGTCCAGGCGATCACGGAGGGACGCCGAGATGCGGGACACGCGAGCACCGCAGTCGGCGTACGTGATCCACGCATCATCGACCCGGTACGCGGGGCGCGCGTGGTACTCACGGCAGGCCGCTTCGAACAGGCGGGCCATGTCGGTGAGCTCCGGCCCGACCCACGCGACCAGTTCGGACGGAGGACGGAGCCTGGACGAGGCGGGTGACGTTACTTGTGTGCTCATGGCGCGGCGAGGCGCCGGGGCCCTAGGCGACTGCTCATCGTCTGCCCTCGGAGGCGCTCGTTAGGTGACGATCCGAAAACCGGGTCGGTACGGGCGCTTCCAGTCGAGATACTAATGGCCGTTCCCGGGTTCCGCACCCTTGCAACCGGGCACGGCGTTCGGCTTCGGTGTTCGTCAAGCTCTTTTCTGGAACTGCGATCTGGCGGATGACTGCGGAGACGGCCCGATCCGGAACCACAGGGTCGGAGTCGTTTGATAGAAGCTGATTCAAACGACTCCGACGCCTTTGAACGGGCGAGCGGCGGGACCAGGCGGGTAACGCCACGCCTAACGTCACTGGGCGTCACTCGTGACGGCGAAGTTCGCAGTCCGCGGTCCGCTCCCCTCCCCCAGGTCGAGCCGGAGCATCTTGCAGCTGTTGGCGTAGCTCGCCGGCACCTTCCAGTTGTACTGGTAGTAGCCGTCCCCCAGGTTCTGGAGTCCCGAGCCGCCAGCGGCGCTCTCTCGCGCCTGGTCGTTGCTGCTCCCCAGCGCGCAGCTCAACGCCTTGACGGTCAAGACAACCGACCTGAGCGTCGTGACGGGAGCGCCGCTGGCATCAGTCAGCCGCCACTTGAGCGGGACCGCCTGCCCGGCCGTGGCGACGTTCAATATGCCGTTGTTTCTGACCGGGTCGAGGAAGCCGGTGTATCGGTAATCCACCTTCACGCTCTGCGTCACCTGCGGCGCGGCCGCGTAGGCGTCGTTGCCACCCTGGTTCGCGGCAATGACGCACGTGCCCACGCCGACGAAGCGCACGGTGTTGCCGTTCGCGGCGCAGACGTTGGACGGCCCGACCGTGAAGCCCACCGCATTTCCGGACGCCCCACCGGTGGCGCTCACGGTGTAGGTGGCGTTGAGGTAGGCCGGCGACGGCGGCGCCGCTGTCCAGGCGATCGCCTGCGCCGCCTTGCTCACGGTGAATGTCTGCGTCACCTGGCCCGCGGCCAGATAGTTCGCGTTGCCCGTCTGGTTGGCCGTCACGGTGCACGAGCCGCCGATCATGAAGCTCACCGTACTCCCGGCGACCGTGCAGACGTTAGGCGTCGAGCTCCCGAACGTCACCGGGTTGCCGGAGGCGCCGCCAGTCGCCGTGACCGTGTACGTGCCGCCAACGGTGGGCGAGGCGGGCGGGGTCGACGTGAAAGTGATTGCCTGAGCGGCTTTGCCGACTGTGACCCCCTGTGCCTCTTGAGCGGCGGCCTGGTAGGACGCGTTCCCGGCCTGGTCCGCAGCGACCGTGCAGGTGCCGGCGGCAATGTACGAAACGGTGCTCCCGCTCACCGCGCAGACGCTCTGCGTGAGGGAGCTGTAGCTGACCGCCAGTCCTGACGAGGCCGTGGCGCTGAGCGTAGCCGAGCCTCCAACCGTCGCGGGGTTCGGTGTGATCGCGGGGAACGTGATCGACTGCGAGACCTTCGCGACCGTGACATCCTGAGCCACCTGCGGTGCAGCGGAATACGCGGCGTTGCCCGCTTGATTCGCCGTGATGGTGCAGGTGCCGATGCTGACGAAGCTGAGCGTGGTCCCGTTCAGGGTGCACACCGTCGCCGGACCGGCGGCGAGGGCAACCGCCAGCCCGGAGGCCGCGGTGGCACTGACCGTCGTCGTCGAGCCCACCGGCGCGGGGTTCGGCGTCACCGCCGCCAGCGTGATCGTCTGGGTGGCCGTCCCGAACACCGCGAAGGTCAACTGAGCGGGCGCCCCCGCGTCCCCCACCGACCATGTGGCCCCGTTGTCATTCGAGACCGCCACGCCCGGGCCCGTCCTCTCACTGCTTACTGTCCCGGCGAAGTTGATGTCGCCCGCCTGGTTGACGACGATCTCGGTCGCGAGCCAATACGTGCCTGGCGGGAGAGTGAGCGCCGACGGCAGCGTGAAGAGGTAATCCAACAGGCCATGTCCCTGGAAAGGCCTGACCTGTGTGTTCGAGTCGCTCGCCGCCAGGCTGAGCGTACCGGCGCCGTTCGGCACCGGGGCTCCAGGACGCCCGCCGGCATCCGCGCGAATCGACAATGCAAGGGAGGTCGTCTCGAGGCGGCCTGTCAGGGCAACTGCCGAGACCGTCCACACCGCACCCGAGGGCACCTCGAAGTCGTCGGCCAGGAGGAGCGTTGAAGGAACGGGATACAGGATTGGCTGGGTTGCGAGGAAGAACGCGGGCTTGCCCAGGAGGATGGGCGTCGGCGTGAGGTTCGCGAAGTCGGCGGCGGGGCCGTCGGGCAGCCTCAATCGGTCGTTCGGTACGGTCGCGCGATCCGGGCTGCAGCCAAGAGCGGCGATGGCCGCGACGGCCAGGATTCGATCCGGGGCGAAACCAAGACGTAGTCTCATTGGGTCCTCCGAAAACGAGGGGCGGACACTGTGAGGCGCGGCCTAACGCCTTGTCCGCGCCGCTCGCGAGCTGGCCGAGCACAGACGTCCTATCCTGGATATCGACAACTGGCCCGCGATCGGCTCACGCTCGGCGCATTCCCTCGAGCGACTGGTTGACGGGCGATGAAAAGGCCGGCGCGTTATGCGCCGGCCTCGTGTCTTCCTCTCGCCGCGAGCAGCTCGCCGCACCGACCCAGCGTTCACGACGTCACCCTGGGTGCCTCCGCCGGCCGCATGGAATGAAACTCCGTCGTTAGGCGATGCGGGAGCGTCTTCGGGAGCAACAGTGCCGCGACGAACGCCAGCGCCGCCGCAGCGGTCAGGTACCACGCCGGCGCGAGCGCATAGCCCGATCGCGACAGGAGCCATGACGCCACCAGCGGCGTCGTCCCGCCGAGCAACGCCATGCACAGGTTGTACGCGATCGACACCACCGTGCATCGCACACGCCACGGTGCCAACTCGGCCAGCGCCGCGGGCTGGGCGCCGCACATCATGGACACGAGCCCAAGGAGCACGACCTGGCCCACGAAGACGCCACCGGTTTGCCCACGCGCCATGAGTGCCATGAGCGGAAGCGCGAGCACCATGAGCAGCCCCGACACCACGACGAGCGCGCGTCGTCGACCGATGCGATCACTCAGTCGGCCGGCGTAGAGCGTCAACGGGAGTGAAATCGCCAGCGCGATCGTGTCGATCACCAACGACGTCCGGGCCGGTACCCCGGCCACCTGCGCCAGCCACGTGGATGCATACACGGCGCTGGTATAGAACCCGACGCCGATCCCGGCGCTGAGCGCGGCGAGGTGCAGAATGGTCCGCCAATGGAAGCGAAATGCCTCGCCTAACGGGGACTTGGCCGGCGGCTGGTGCGGGACGCTCTCGACGTAATGGCTCCGGATGAGGAGTCCGCCAAGCCCGACGCCGAGTCCGACGATGAACGGGATGCGCCAGCCGTACATCATGACCGCGTCGGGAGGCAGAATCGCATTCACGAGCGCTCCGGCCGCGGCGCCAAGCAGCGTACCAACCGAGGCGCCGAATGGGCTCCAGCTCCCCATGAACCCGCGCTTACCGGGCATGGCGCCTTCCACGAGGAACACGGACGACGCCATGTACTCGCCGCCGACCGCGAGTCCCTGAAGAAGGCGGAACACAACGAGCAGGACGGGCGCCGCCATTCCGATCGTCGCTTCGCTGGGAAGGAGCCCGATGAAGAACGATGGGAACGCCATCGCGAGCACCGACCAGATGAGCGCCTGCTTTCGCCCGAACCGGTCGCCGACCCAGCCGAACAGCGCGCCGCCAACGGGGCGCATGACGAAACCCGCGGCAAACGTCCCATAGGCGGCGAGCAGCGACGCCGTGGGGTTGCTCGCCGGGAAGAAGTGCGCGCCGATCTCGGCGGCGAAGAACCCGAAGAGCACGAAGTCGTACCACTCGAGCATGTTGCCGACGACGCCGGCTACGATGCCACGTCGAACGGTCGGTGGGGTGCGGAACTCCTGGGTGACCACTCCCGGCGGAATGATCGGGGGCAGAATAGCGGTCATTGGTGACTCCGATTCGTTGCATTGGTGACCGTGGTGGCCGAGTAGTGGGCCTCCATCCTGGAAATCGACAATCAGAGGGCAATCGGCTCACACCGCCCGCGTGTTACTTCGTGAACGCGAAGCGCGGTCCGCGGCCCCGCTCCCCTCGCCCACGTCATCGGGCGATCTCCGGGTTGTGGCCGGTCGGCACCGTCCTATCTTGGAATCGACAACCGGCCGGCGGTCGGCTCACGGCGGTGTGAGTCAGCCGCGCCTCGCCGCGCTTGCGCTGCCGCAAAGAGCCGCGACAGTGTGGCCGGCGAACCTGTGAAGTGCTTCCGACAGTGCCGTTCGAAACGCCCCGGGGATCACGCACACGGCGCGTCGGCGCGGTGCTCAGCGCCGAACGGTGGAACGCGATGATGGCGGTGTTCGTCGACGCCGCCGAGCTTTCGCAGGCCGATCGTCCGGCGTTCATCGCCAACGCGTGCGGCAGCGATGCCGCACTCCGCGCGGAAGTCGAGTCGCTCCTCGCCGCCCATGACGCCGATGCGCAGTTCCTCGAGTCGCCGCTGGCCAGGCCAGCGGACACGCCGGACCTCGGCGTGCAGCTGCAGGCTGCGTTAGGCACCACGTTCCGTGTCGAGCGCGAGCTCGCGCGCGGCGGCATGAGCCGGGTGTTCGTCGCCGAGGAGACCCGACTCGGGCGGCACGTCGCGGTGAAAGTCCTCTCTCCCGAGCTTCGCGCCGGGCTGAGCATGGAGCGCTTCCACCGCGAGACACGCCTCGCCGCGGCGCTCCGGCACCCGCACATCGTTCCGCTACTCGCCGCCGGCGAGTCCGAGGACGGGCTCGTGTACTATACGATGCCGTACATCGCGGGCGAGTCGCTGCAGCAGCGGCTCGAGCGCGAGGGCCGGCTCGAGCTCGCTGACGTGGTCGCGATCGTGGGCGAGGTGGCCGACGCGCTGGCGTACGCGCATGCGAACGGCGTGGTCCACCGCGACATCAAGCCGGCCAACGTCCTCATCGACGGCGGCCACGTCGTCGTCGCCGACTTCGGCGTGGCGAAAGCGATCGCGGCCGCCCGCGGCGAGTGGGATCGCGCCGAGCAGACCGACGGCGCGCACGAGGTGTCGTCCTCGCTCACCGTCGTCGGTTCAGCGATCGGAACGCCAGCGTACATGAGCCCCGAGCAGGCGCGCGCCGAGGAGGTGGACGCCCGGACCGACGTCTACAGCCTCGGCTGCATGGCATTCGAGATGCTCACCGGGCAGCTGCCGTTCGGCAGCGCAGGGGTCTACGGGATCGCGGACCCCGAAGTCGAGCCGCCGCCCGCGGCCAGCACACACTGCCCCGGGTTGCCGCCGGCCGTGGACGGTGTGCTGGCCCGGGCACTGGCCCACAACGTCGACGCCCGGTTCCAGAGCACGACGGCGCTGGCCGAAGCGTTAGGCGCCGTGGCGGCGCAGGCCGCGGGCACGGACGGCGGCGCGACCGCGCTCCCGGGGTCGGCGTGGCGCCCGCGATGGGTCGCCGCTGCCGCGCTGGCTGGCGCCGCGGTCATCGTAGCCGGTGGAGTCGCCCTGCGCCGTGTGTGGACCGCCTCCCCGAGCGCCGCCGCGGGAAGTACGGCAGCAGCTAACGCCAGTCGGTCCGGCGCGGTCACGGCGCCCGACGGCGGTCCGAAACTCGCCGTGCTCCCGTTCGAGAATCTCGGCCCGCAGGAGGACGCGTACTTCGCCCAGGGCGTCGGCGACGGGCTGGCGAGCCGCCTCACGAGCGTGGCGGGTGTCCGGGTGATCTCGCCGGCGAGTACGCGACAATACCGCAATACGACGAAGCCGGCCGTCCAGGTAGGCCGCGAGCTCGGTGTCGAATACCTGCTCGGCGGGCGCGTCCGATGGGACCGCGCGGACCAGGGCCCGCGGCGGATGCGAGTGACGGTCGAGTTGGTGCGCGCGAGTGACGGGCGCTCCGTGTGGGCCGACCGCTACGACGCCACGACGGACGACCTGTTTGCCGTGGAGGGTACGATCGGCGAGCGGGTGACCAGAGCGCTCGCGGTCGCACTTGGAGCGCGTGAGCGGCAGACCATTTCCACGCGCCCGACGACGAGCTTCGAGGCATACACCTACTTCCTGCGCGGCGAAGCGCTCCGCACTGACTGGGTGGACGAGTACAAGGCCAAGATCAACGCGGTCGCCCTGTACGAGCGGGCCGTCTCTCTCGATCCGAAGTTCGCGCTGGCGTTCGCGCGGCTGGCCGAGACGCACGGCAACATCTACTGGGCGAGCGTGGATCGCACGGCGAAGCGACTGGCACTGATGCGCGACGCGGCGGAGACGGCCGTTCGGCTCGACCCCGACCTCGCGGAGGGGCATCTCGCGTTAGGGTACTATTACTATCGCGCCCAACGCGACTATGACCGGGCGCTTCGCGAGTTCGCGGCAGGGCTGGAGCGGCAGCCGGGGCGAGCTGAGCTTTTCATTGCCCGCGGCGCCGTGCTCCGACGACGCGGGCGGCTCCCCGAGGCAGCGGCCGACTTCGTGCGCGCCGTCGAGCTTGACCCGCGCTCGCCGGAGCCGGCTTGGGCCCTTGCCGGCACATACGGTCTCATGCGCGCCTACCCCGAGGACGTGCGCTACTGCGAGCGCACGCTCGCGCTGAATCCAGGCTGGTCGCGGGCCTACGCGGACCTGGCGTTTGCCTTCGTCAGGTGGCGAGGTGACGTCATGGCGGCTCGTCGCGTGCTGCGCGAGGGGATGGCGTTGCCGGACGCGGGCAAGATCCTCGACCGGCTGCGCTTCCAGGCGCCGATGTTCGTCGGGTTCACGGCAGTCGACAGCGCAGTTCTGCGCAACCTGACGGTCGACATGTTCCGCGGCGACACTGCGGAGTTCATGGTCTGGAAGGCCGACTGGGCGCACCGGCACGGCGAGCCGGCGCGCAGGCGCATCTACGCCG
>Ga0207701_10002112_pt1 | contig 20595 bp, 18 predicted proteins | sample KBSSwiSSwithPhiX_FD_184294 | JGI IMG/M metagenome (GOLD analysis project Ga0207701, IMG submission 184294) | Switchgrass rhizosphere bulk soil microbial communities from Kellogg Biological Station, Michigan, USA, with PhiX - S5 (SPAdes) (version 2) | ecosystem: Environmental > Terrestrial >... | reverse complement strand
CTCGGCCTTCCCATCACCAAGGGCATCGTCGAGGCGCACGGCGGTCGCATCTGGGTCGAGAGCACGCCGAATCGCGGCACCACCTTCTTCTTTGCCATTCCCGAGGCAACCCCGGAGCAGGGTCGACCCTCGGGGCCCGGCGGGTCCTCGCATCTGGAAGGTGACCGAGCCGCTTAGAGCAGATGCGGGATTCAGTGCCGGATTTTATTCATTTCGCTGCATTTTGGTGCAGCCTGGTTTCTGGACGCGGGTCAGCGCATTGCGCGCTCGTGCATTCCCGTGCGATCGTTTCGAATGGATTTTGAGTCCCGCGCGGCCGGATGCCGCTAGAGGGATTTGGAGCAAGTGAATACCACCCGAAGTCTTCGTCTTGATCTGGTGCCAAGTGCCCTGATTTTTGATTTGCGCCAGGAACTCGTGGCCTTGCCACGTTAGGTTAAACGGATATCAGCGATCAGAAGTCCTGCCTCATAGCGCAAACCGAGATGGTACTGAATGAGATCGTCCGAATACTCATCGCCCACTTTCGGGTGCTGGACCATTCCGCCGTCTAGCTTTTCGTCAAAGAACATCAACAGCTTGCGAATGAGATCAAAATCGCGTGTCCTCGTCGGATCCCTTCAATCCCGTCTTCTGAATTACGGCGATTATCTCACTTCGATCTCGATGGCGTGCACATCGGCGCTGCCCACCGGCGTGAGCGCGTGCGGCTGGAAGCGCGGAAGTGGGAGCCACTGACCGAGCTGCGAGAGCCGCACGGGATCAGTGCCGCCGATGCCTGCTTGCTCGAGCGTGCCGCTCAATAGCACGATGACCGTCGCGCCCATGTGATTGTGCATGACCTCTGACGAGCCCGGTTTGAGCACGACGTCGTAAATCGTGAACGCGCGGCTCTCCTTCAGCACGGATGATCCCGGCGCCGCAAAGGGCTGCGCGGATGGCCAGCTGCCTTCGCGCATGTTCTCCACCTCGAACGCGCGGTAATCTGTCGTCCCGGTGTTCTCGATGCGGTATGTCGCCGGCGCGGCGGTGTGTTCCCCCACGATCACGGAGCCGCGAGCGTTCGGCGACGACGCGGAGACCTGCTCTCCGTTACGCTGAATGTTCAATGTGCCGTCGCCGACGACCACAGTCGCCACGTCGTACTCGTGGCGATACGGCGGTGTGGATTGTCCGGGCGGCAGTGTGACCTCCCACAGGCGAAGATCATTCGTATAGAGCAGGCGCTTGTGATGCGGCTCGTTGTTAATCGACGCGGACTGCGACTGAGCTTGGACTGCGCGGCCGAATGCCCAGAAATTTGCAACACACACACAAACAAGGAACAGGCGACTCATCCCGCGGATTGTAATGGATGACCGATGGCGAACGACTTTCCTGAAGGCATCATCAACGACGTGGCCCATCGCCCATGGCCCTTGCCCGATGCTCCGTGGGTGATGACGCAGAGCTGGCACAACCTGCTATTCGCACATTGGCCTGTGGACGCCACCCTCCTCCGCAGCCGATTGCCTCCGAGGCTGCCGCTCGATCTTTACGATGGGCAAGCGTGGATTGGCATCGTGCCGTTCCGGATGTCGAACGTGGCGCCGCGTTTCGTGCCCGCTCTGCCCGGGGTATCAGAATTCGCGGAACTCAATGTGCGGACATACGTGACGGTTGGCGGCAAGCCTGGCGTCTATTTCTTCAGCCTTGACGCCGAGAGTGCCCTTGCCGTGGCCGCCGCGCGCTCGTTGCTGCACCTCCCCTATTTCACGGCACGGATGGAGGTCCACGGCGAGGCGCGGCATGTTGACTATTCCAGCCGCCGGGTTGGCGACGGCGCGCCGGCGGAACTGGTGACCCATTACGAACCGGTTGGCCCCCCGTTCCACGCTGAGCCAGGCGCCTTGGACTACTTCCTGACCGAGCGCTACTGCCTGTACAACGTCGACGCACGATTTCGTGCCTACCGTCTCGAAATTCATCATCCTCGGTGGACGCTGCAGCGGGCGGAAGCCACGTTCGAGGTGAATACGATGACGGAGGCGGCGGGCATCCCGCTGCCGGCAATCGCGCCTGTTCTGCACTTCTCACCGCGGCAGGACACACTCGCCTGGGGCCCTGAAACTCTTGAGACCGTCCAGCCGTCCTAGAAGGGTAAGGCTCTTGCTACCCAAGAACGTTATGCCGAAAGCTCCAAGGGGACGCCCGAAAACGCTCGAGTTCACGCCGACCCGGCGCCGTAAGGCGCTGATCGACTGGAGCGATCCGTCCAAGCAGGCCCATGTGCTCGACTGGCGCCATCGGGCTCAGGAATTCGGCCTCGCGGTAGAGACGCACGACGAGCTCGAGGATGCGGGTCAGCCGTTCGCGCCGAACCCCGAGCAAATCCTCCACGACGAGGAGCCTGAAGCCTTCGAGGACCAGGCCGTTGAGACCGAAGAGGAGGAGCAGCTCGAGGCCGCCGCACCGGTCGGGCGCGAGGAGGTTGACCTCGTACGCGTCTACCTCCAGCACATCGGCAAGCGCAAGCTGCTGAAGGCGGCCGAAGAGCGCGTGATTGGCGAGCGCATCGAGAACGCGCAGCGAGATCTTGTGATGATGCTTGGCGACATTCCGTCAGCCGTCCAGACTCTCGTCGCGCTTGCGGACCGGATTCGGAGTAAAGGTGATCCGGCAGCGGAGTTGATCCTGCTGCCGGAGGGCGGCGAGCTGAAGGAAGAACACATCACGCCCGTCATGAAGGCGTTCGCTCGCATCAAACGCCGCCGACTCCTCATCGACGACGCGCGAGTCAGGCTCGACAACGCGCGTCTCGGCGCCCGAACGCGAGCCCAGCTCGAATCACAGATCGAACGGACACGGAAAGCGATCGGCGAGGACCTCGCCGCCCAGCCGATTCGTCCGTCGCTCGTCGATGACATCGTCACCGAGCTGCGCCACGTTGACGACGAATTCCGGAATCTCGAGCAGCTTCCGCGCGAGCAGCGGCTGAAATGCTGTCAGGAGCTCGAGGCGCGCGTCGGCCTCACGCGCGCCGAGTTCCGGAAACGGTACGCCCGCGTGCAGTCATCGGAAGACACCGTTCGCGAAGAGAAACGTTTTCTGATGGAAGCGAATCTCCGGTTGGTGGTGTCCATCGCGAAGCGGTACATGAACCGCGGGCTGTCCTTCCTGGATCTGATTCAGGAAGGGAATCTCGGGTTGATGAAGGCCGTCGACCGCTTCCAGTTCCGCCGCGGCTTCAAATTCTCCACATATGCGACCTGGTGGATCCGGCAGGCCATTACCCGTGCGATTGCGGACCATGGCCGTACCATTCGCCTTCCCGTTCACGTCATCGAGTCGCTCAACCGCCTCGAGAAGGAGCGCAAAGCACTGCGCAGCGAACGCGGCCGCGATCCGTCACCCGACGATCTCGCGGAGCGCCTGAAGATGCCGGTCTCGAAGGTGAGGCTGCTGCTCGACGCGCAGAAGACGCCCTACTCACTGGAGATGAAGGTCGGCGAAGATGAGAGCACCGAGCTCGGAGACCTGCTCCGTGACACGTCCATTCGATCGCCGGAAGAAACCACGCTTGAGGGCGATCTGTCCAACGAGGTCACACGCGCACTGGCGCCGCTCTCCGATCGCGAGAAAGAGGTGTTGCGTCTCCGTTACGGGCTGGGCACCGATCGCGAGTACACGCTCGAGGAGATTGGCCGGCGACTGTCAGTGACGCGCGAGCGCGTGCGGCAAATCGAAAGCCGCGCACTCCAGAAGGTCCGCGCGGCTCGCAGCGGCGAAAGCCTCGCTCGCAAGCCTGCTTGAGTAAATCCCAACGCCCAAATCCCAAAAGCCAAATCCCAATTCCCTGGTCTTGGGATTTGGGATTTGGATGTTGGGATTTTCTAAAGACAGTTCGGCGCGATCATCTTCACTGTCTTCACCTGAATCCGGGCAGTGAGATCGGCCGTCGTCCCCTTGTCCGTCGCCAGCGGGATCGCCTCTGGCGCCGTGTTGTCACGCCCGGCGCCAGTCGTCGGGACGTCCGATTGCCCGGCGGTTGCGGTCTGATCCTTCGGGGCGCCGGTCGTCTCATCGGGCTTCCCGCTCGTCGCGCGCGCTCCCGTCGAACCGGAATCGAGTGTGCCGGTCACTTCAAGTCGCTTGCCGAGATAGCGCTGAAGATCCTTGTCCCCCTTGCCGGTTAACTGATACGAAATGCCGTTGGACGTAATGGTGGGTCGCCCACCGTTGGCAGCGTCACGCACGACACAGCCAGTGATCGTCGCCGCCTGCGGACTCTTTGCCGCGTCGCTGTTAGGCAGGGGCTTGTCAGGCGCCCGTCCGCGATTGCTCTGAGCCGCGGCGACCTGTGGTGATACGGGTGAGTTCGTCTGCGTCGACACGAACGCGCACGACAGCACAACGGCTGCGCACGTGGCGCCGAATTTCGCCTTGCTCATGTCGTCCTCCATGAAAAAAACGGGTCGATGCACCAGGCACCAACCCCCTTTCTGACGCACAAGCAAGGCCAATCGCGGCTCCTCTGGCCGCTCGTCCCCGTTGAGGTCGATCCTGAGACACCCGCTCCCGTTGTTCTGTTTCGATTGCCAGCGGCCGATGCCCCTTAGCGGTTTGCGAGGATTTTTGCCGTCGTAATCAATTGTCCCGCGTGTCGCGTGGAATGCTCGGCGGCATGGAACAACAAGCCGAGAACGTTTGACGGCAACTGCGCTCGGCCGACCCCACGATACTCGAGCAGTTGATCGTCGGCGGTGCGCCGCAGCTGATCGAGCGCGCGATCGATCTGCGCAGTCGCCTCCTTCACGAGATCCGCGAGAGCGGCAGGGGGATCTCCGGACTCCGCCTCCGCGCGGAACGTCTCCTTCTGCGCGTCACTCAGCCTTTCGCCTCGCGCGTAGGTGAACAGCCGATCGAGCGCTGCACCGAGATGTTTCACGTGGAAGCCGATTGACGCGGCGCCACCGGGCCGCAGCCAGACGTGCTCGGCCGGAATGTGCGAGACCACCCGCTCCAGCTCGTCGCGAGCCTGAATCAATGCATGAGCAACCGGCATCAGCAACGGAGCGATGCCCTCGATCGGTCCGCGCATCCATGCCTCTGTCTGTGTACTGGTCGGTTGGGGCGCCGTGGTCGACATACGAGCAGTCTACGCGCATACCGCTTGCATGTACATAGATGAACGTGCAATGAGCGAGGGAGCTCCCATGGACGAGCAGGTTCGATCGACCCTTTCGATCACGACCGTCCACCGTGCCGCCCATCGAAGCATTCAGGAGATCGCGCGCCGTGCTGTTCCGGCGCTCGCCGATTTCGCCATGGTGTTCATGGTGGCTGGCCGCTCCATCGACGGCGTCGCGTCCGCGCACATCTCTCCGGCTGGCAACCGGCTTCTCCGCGCGCTTCAGCGGATCTACCGCATCCGCCGGGACGACCTTCGAAGCACGGTGGCGCAGGTGATTCGAACTGGACGACCATCGCTGCGCAAAAGCATTCAGGACGACAGGCAACCGGCGCGGCGCGGCAGCGTCGCGGACCTGCATCGGCGCCTCGCGTGTCGATCGGTGCTCGTGCTCCCGATCCGCATTGGACACGAGGTAGCCGGCGCCGTAACGCTCTGCTACGCTGGGTCGGGCCGCACTTATGCGCGGGCGGATCTCGCCGGCGCTCAGCGCGTCGCGCGCGCGATCGCGCGCACCGTCCTGCTGCCCGTGCCGCATGCCGCCGCGCCCAGACTACGTGCCGCAGTTGGCGACGCTCGTCGACACCCCGCCGTCAGGCGACGAGTGGCTGCACGAAATTAAGTACGACGGCTACCGGATCGGCGCACGCGTTCGCCATGGACGCGTTTCTCTGTACACGCGCAACGGGAATGACTGGACCGGCGCCTTCCCCGACGTCGCAGATGCAGTCGGCAAATTGGCCCTCGGCGATGCGCTAATTGATGGTGAGGTGGCCGTCGTGCTGCCCGACGGTCGAACCAGTTTTCAGGCGCTGCAGAACACCGCGGGCGGAAACCGTGGCACGCTCGTCTACTTCGTTTTTGATCTCCTCCGCGTCAACGGCGAACACCTCGAGAGCCGCTCGCTCGAAGAACGGAAGGCGCTGCTGAAGAAACTCGTTGGCACCCGCAGCACGGGCCGGATTCGCTTTTCCGAGCACATCGCCGGCAACGGGCAGGCGTTCTTTTCAGAGGCGTGCCGTGCGGGACTCGAAGGGATTGTCTCGAAACGGCGCGATCAGCCATACCGCGCCGGACGACATGGCGGATGGGTGAAAACCAAGTGCGTGCAACGCCAGGAATTCGTCATCGGCGGCTTCACCGATCCCGAAGGGATGCGCGCGGGAATCGGAGCGCTGCTGATCGGGTACTACGAAGACGATCGGCTCGTGTTCTGCGGCAAAGTGGGAACAGGATTCACGCAGAAGCTCGCGCTCTCGTTGCGTGCGCGGCTCGAGCGCATCGAGCAGAAGACGTGTCCCTTCTCGGTGCCGCCGGCCGGATCGCTGGGGCGCAACGCGCACTGGGTGAAACCGGAAGTGGTCGGCGAAGTCGCGTTCACGGAGTGGACGAGCGACGGCAAGATTCGCCATCCGTCATTCCAAGGCCTGCGAGAGGACAAAGACCCGCGACAGATCACCCGCGAGAAACCTGTGATCGCGGACCCCAAGGGTCCGCGCCGTGTACGACAAACGACAATCCGCACATCAACCGGTCCGGGGCGGACCGTTCAGGTCCGCCAGAACCCGAACGCGCATGTCGTTGCGGATGTTTCAATCTCCCACCCAGATCGAATTCTGTATCCCGGTTTGAAGCTGTCGAAGATTGACGTCGCCCGCTATTACGAGTCGATCAAGGACTGGATCGTTCCGCATGTGGCAGGCCGACCGCTGACGCTTGTCCGATGTCCGGAAGGGATCAGCGGTGAATGTTTTTTCATGAAGCACTCGAAGGTCTGGGCGCCGAAGGCGCTGCGCCGGGTGCGGATCAGGGAGAAAACAAAGCTGGGCGAGTACCTGATCGCCGACGACATCACCGGCGTCGTCAGTCTGGCACAGATGGGCGTGTTGGAGATCCATACATGGAACTCGATCTTCGAAGACGTCGAGCGGCCCAACCGCCTCGTGTTCGATCTCGACCCCGGCAACGACGTCGACTGGCCGGCAGTGGTCCGAGGGGCCCGGATGGTACGCGACGCATTGAACGCGCTGAAGCTCGAATCATTCGTGAAGACGACCGGGGGACGCGGTCTCCATGTCGTCGTCCCGCTGACGCCACATGCCGACTGGCAGCAGTGTCTCGACTTCTCGCGTGCGCTGAGCGAACGGTTCGAGCAGGCGCAGCCGGAGCTCTACACGACGGCGTTTGCGAAAGCCGGGCGTTCGCGAAAAATACTGATCGACTACCTTCGAAACAACCGCACGAACACGTCGATTGCGGCGTACTCGACCCGCGCGCGGGAAGGGGCACCGGTGAGCCTGCCAATCACATGGGAGGAACTGCGGGTGTCGCTGGATCCTCGTTCCTTCACTATCCTGACCGCGCCCCGACGACTCGCAAAGTTGAAGGCCGATCCCTGGGGCGGCTACTGGACGTGTCGTCAGAAGCTTACGGCTCAGCTTCTGCGGGTGGTCAGTCGGGCCGGCTGAAGCCGGCGCTCCGTTAGTATTGGCCCCGCTCCTGCACCCTTCCGTAGAGGAGGCTCTATGAACCGCTACGAAGACACGCACGATCCGAAAAATCCGCCCAACAGCGTGCTCGCGCCGAGCGCGCGCAGCGCCGCGCTGCGGTGGTTCGTCGGGTCTCTTGTTGTGTTCTTCCTCCTGATTGGCGTGACCCTCGTGTTCTGGAATGCAGCGAACCCGCGTCCGTCGGTCGAGGAAGAACGCGAGGGCGTGGTCGGTACCTCTGGCTACTACTCGACCGAAGGCGGGCACGACCCGATTCGCCGGCCGCGCAGCACGCGTGATGAATTGAAGTTCAGAGGCGAGCTTACGCCGCCGAGCGGAGCGCCGCGCCGGTAAGCGTCACGGTCGCCCCACTCATCAGCGCAGCCCACAGATCAAGAGCCGCGGCCTCGCCAGACCACTCGGCAAACCGGCGGGCGGCGCCATGTTTCAACGACATGATTGTGGCGTGCGGCACGAGCATCAGCGGCTCTCCATTGCGGTCCGCAATGACGCACGCCAGGTCGGAACCACGCACGACGACCGGAAGATTCGCCGATGACGGCGATGAATGCTGGAACGTCGGCACGATCTCCACGAGGCGATAGCGGACCACGTCGCCTTCCACCTTTTCGGCAATCGCGACTCCGCGCGGCCACTCCGTGGCGGTCGTCGTCGGATTCAGCATCACGTAGCTACCGCCAGCCTTCAGAATGCCGAGCAGGACAACCGCAGTATCCGCGTCATAGGGAAGACAGACGGTTGCGACACCGCCGCGGCGGAACCCCTGTGCGAGGAGGTGTCTCGCCATGGTGTTGGCGCGCTGGTTGAGCTCGCGATAGCTGAGCGTTATGCCGTCGCCAGTAATCGCCGGCGTGTCGCCGTATTCCGCGGCGTTTGCCTCAATGATCCGGTGGACCGCCATGTTCGTGTCCGCGTTTGCCCTCATTCGCCCGCGCGCTTCCACTGCCGCGGCGATGGCTGAGTATTCAGCAAGCCTAGGTCCACCTGAAGATGCGCAGCGCGAGGGCGAAGCCGCCAAGACCCCAGCCGGCAAGGATGGCGAGCTCGCGCGAGACGGCCGCCAGGCCCGCGCCGTCGAGCACCACGCTGCGAAGCGCGTCGATCAGCGCCGTCAGCGGCAGCGCCTGAATCAGCGGCTGCAGCGCCTGCGGGAAGTTCGAAGAGGAGAAGAACACACCGCTGAGCACCCACATGGGGACCATCGTCATGTTCATCAAGCCTGAAATTGCCTCGAACGTGCGCGCGCGGCTCGCGAGCAGCAGACCAACACCACCGAACGCCAGTGCACCAACGAGACACACGATCGAGGTCGCCACCAAAGAGCCGTGGATCGGAAGGCCGAGGACGAACACACCGAACAGCAGCGGCACGCCCGCTTCGGGGGCGAGCAGTACAAGCCGGCCGCCAACCTGCGCGAGCAGGTACTCGCGTTTGAGCATCGGGCTGGCGACGAGCCGCTTCAGCAGCTTTCGCATCCGTGCCTGCACGATCGAGAACCCGATGCCCCACATACTCGTCCCCATGATGTTGAGTCCGACGATGCCGGGGATCAGCCAGTCCACATAGCGCGAACCTGGCACCTGTACGGGATCCTCGCGCGCGGACCACGGATCGGTTCTCCCTGCCGCATGCTTGAGCGCGTCGTCGACCATCAACCGGGCGACGCGGCTTTCCTCGCGCGCCGGATCGAAGCGATAGGTAGGGGGACTGGTCGGAACGACCAGCAGGTGGACTTCGCCTTCACGCAGCGCCCGCGCTTCATTGCCCGGCGTCATCTCGCGGACCGTCACACCGGGCGCCCGTGCGAGTGCGTCCTGAATTCCCTTCGCACCGTCGCCGGGTTCGATGCCGACGATCGCGGGCTTGCTGCCGCCGCCGGGAAACGCGACGGCGAGCGACACCGATATCAGAATCGGGAAGATGAATGCCCAGAAGATGGCCTCGGGCTCGCGCGCGAACTCACGCAGGCGTGCGAGCGAGAGCTCGATGAGTGGATGCCACGATCCGCCGCGGTCAATCGATGATCTCATTCTTCGCGCAGGTGTCTGCCGGTGAGCGCGACGAACACGTCCTCGAGCGTCCCCTGGTGCGTGATCACCCGCGGCGCACCGAGGGTGGCAATCAGTTCCCGGGGTGAGCCCTGCGCAATCACTCGTCCGTGATCGACGATCGCGACCCGGTCACACAGCGTTTCTGCTTCGTCCATGTAGTGCGTCGTGAGCACAATACTGCCACCCTGCGTGCGGAATTCGCCAAGGAGTTGCCAGAGTTGGCGACGTGATTGGGGATCAAGACCGGTCGTGGGCTCGTCGAGAAACAGCAGATCGGGATCGCCCGCCAATGCGCACGCCACGGCCAACCGCTGTTTCTGCCCCCCCGAAAGCTTTCCGACCCAGCTTCGGCGTTTCGATTCCAGCTCCACCACCCGCAGCAGATCGTCGACGGTTCGCCCGCGGTGATAGAACGATCGGAACAACCGAAGGGTCTCTTCCACCGTGAGCTTTTCGGCGAGCTGCGTCTCCTGCAACTGCACTCCGATCCGCTGCCGCAGTTCCCCGTCGTGACCGCGCCATGTCAGGCCGAGAATCTGCACCTCTCCCGCATCCGGTTCGAGCAGCCCTTCGAGAATTTCGATCGTGGTCGTTTTGCCGGCACCGTTCGGACCGAGCAGGCCGAAGCATTCGCCACGAGCGACCTCGAACGACAGGCGATCGACGGCCACGACGTCGCCGTATCTCTTGATCAAGTTGCTGCACATGACCCCAGTCATGATCCCGGGCATTCTGTAATTCAAAATGCGAAATGCAAAATGCAAACAGCGATCGTTCGTGTCGCCTCGTGTTCGTGGCGCCGTGCACGCCGTTGCATCTGGATGCTCGCCTCGCGCATTGATCCGTGTTCGCAGTTGGAATTTTGCCTTTTCAATTCTGATTTACACTGATCTTTCTGTGTCCACCGTACTGATCGCGCCATCGGAGCATCTGCAGGCGCTCATGGACCGCGAGGATTTCAGCGGCGCGCAGGGCTTCCCCGCCCAGGAAGCGCTTCGCGCCCTCGAGGTGATCACGCGCAAGCGGCCGGATGTCGTCGCGCTCGAACGGGCATTCGCGGCGACCACACGCGGAGCGGCGCTCATCAATCGCATCAAAGCCGACCCGAAACTCTCGACGTGCGAAATCCGCATCGTCGCGCACGAGAGCGAGCACTCGCGTGTGCCTGCGAGCGCGCCTGCGCCTGTTGCCGACGAAGCGGCGGTGGTCATCGCCCCACCGGCGCCGGCGGCCCCTCCGCTGGATCAGCGCGGGACGCGGCGCGCCCCGCGTGTCCGGATCGTGGAGGGGGTGGATGTCGTCCTCGACGGCAATGTCGCGGTGCTGATCGACCTCTCAGTGATAGGCGCGCAGGTCGTCTCGCCGACCATCCTCAAGCCCAATCAGCGCGTTCGTGTGTCGATGGGCGAGGGCAACAAGGCGCTGCGCTTCATCGCCGCTGTTGCCTGGGCGTCGTTCGAGCTGGCGAAGACCGGCCCTCGTTACCGCGCCGGTCTCGAATTCTTCGATGCCGATGCGGACGCGGTCCAGCAATTCTGCGACGCGAAGAAGCGGGCGTAAGGCTCAGGGAAGCCCTAAGCCAGCTGCTTGGAGAACCAGTTCTGGATGATGGTGTCGTCGCGCACGATGGTTTCACTGCGGTCGGAACCGGTCGAGATGATGGCGCACGGCACGCCGCTGACCTCTTCGAGCCGTTTGATATAGCGTTGCGCCTCGCCTGGCAGCGACGCAAAGATCGTCGCCCCGCGGGTCGGCTCGCGCCAGCCGGGCAGCGTCTCGTATATCGGTTCCGAGTTGCTGAGCGCACGCAGATCCGCCGGAAACTCCGTCAGGACGCCTTTCGACGTCCGGTATCCCGTGCAGATGCGCACCTCGGCAAGACCATCGAGGACGTCGAGCTTCGTCAGCGCGATCGCATCAAGGCCATTGATTCGCGCTGAATAGCGGACGACCACCGCGTCGTACCAGCCACAGCGGCGCGGACGGCCGGTCGACGCCCCATACTCCTGACCGCTCTCTCGCAGCCGGTCGGCGAGATCCCCTGACAATTCCGTCGGCAGCGGACCTTCGCCCACGCGAGTCGTGTACGCCTTGGCAACTCCAAGGACGCCGTCGATGGCGCTCGGCGGCACACCCAGACCGGTGCAGACGCCCCCGACCGAGGCGTTCGACGAGGTGACAAACGGATACGTGCCGTGATCGATGTCGAGCAGCGTCGCCTGTGCCCCTTCGAACATGACGTGATGCTCTTCGGCGCGCAGCCTGGCGAGAAACAACGACACGTCGCCAATCCACGGCCGCAGCCGTTCGCCGTACGCGACCAGCTGATCGAACAACGGTTTCCAGTCGAGCGTCGACTCTTTGATGATCTGGTTGCGAGCGTGGACGTTCTCGCGCACCTCCTGCGCCAGCGCGTCGCGGTCGCCAAGCAGATCGCACATGCGGATGCCGCGCCGGCCGATCTTGTCCTCGTACGCCGGACCGATGCCGCGCGAGGTCGTCCCGATTTTCCGCTCGCCTCGCCGCGCCTCGGACAGCACATCGAGCTCCCGGTGGTACGGCAGGATGACGTGAGCCTTCTCGCTGATGAGGAGCCGGCCGTTGACGTTGACGCCCATCCGGGCAAGCTCGTCGACCTCCTTGAAGAGCGCCTGAGGATCGACGACGACACCATTGCCGATGATGCAGGTGACGCCTGGATGCAGAATGCCCGACGGAATCAGATGCAGGACGAACTTCGTCCCTTTCACATAAACGGTATGTCCGGCGTTGTGGCCACCCTGGTACCGCGCGACAGCCGCGAAATGCGGCGTCAGCATGTCGACGATCTTGCCCTTGCCTTCGTCGCCCCACTGCGCGCCGAGCACTGCGATGTTCATCGGGGTATATGGTACAACGAGCCTTCGTCGAAGCGTTCCGCATCACGACCACGAAATGATCGAATTAGACGGTTCTTCCCTGACGCTGGATCAACTCGTCGGCATTGCACATGACGACGAGCACGTCGGGCTCTCGAGTGCCGCACGCGAGCGCGTGCGTGCGGCGCGCATCGTCGTCGAGGACTTCGCGCGTCGCGACGAGCCGACCTACGGCATCAACACCGGCTTCGGCAATTTTGCCGACGTCAAGATTCCCGCGGATCAGCTCGACACGCTGCAAGTCAATCTGCTGCGCAGCCATGCGGCTGGTGTGGGCGATCCGCTCCCCGTGTCCGTCGTGCGGGCGACGATGGCGCTGCGCGCCAACGTGCTGGCGAAAGGCTTCTCCGGGATTCGCGTCGAGACGCTGGAGCTGCTGATGGCGATGTTGAATCGCGGCGTGCATCCGCGCGTCCCATCCCGCGGTTCTGTGGGCGCCAGTGGCGATCTGGCGCCGCTGGCACACCTCGCGCTCGTGCTGATTGGCGAGGGCGAGGTGCTCGTCGAGGCCGGTGAGGCTGGTGGGGCGGGCACGGTGGCGCTGCAACGCGTCGGTCTCGAGCCGATACGACTGGCCGCCAAAGAAGGCCTCGCCCTGATCAACGGCACGCAGCCGTCCACGGCACTCCTCGGCCTCGCCGTCGCCGGCGCCGAGCGGCTTGCACGCGCGGCGGACATCGCGGCGGCGATGAGCATCGACGGACTCCAGGGGTCCACCAAACCGTTCGACCATCGCATTCACGACGCGCGGACATTCACTGGACAGTCGATTTCTGCCGGCAATTTGAGGGATTTGCTTGCCGGCAGCGCGATCAATGCCGCCCACGCCAACTGCGGCCGCGTCCAGGACGCCTATTCGATGCGGTGCGCCGCCCAGGTCCATGGTTCCTCACGCGAGGCGTTGGTGTTTGCGCGTCGCGTGTTTGATATCGAAGCCAATGCGGCGACCGACAATCCTATGGTCTTCACCGATGCGCGTGAGATCGTGTCGGGCGGGAACTTTCATGGGGCGCCGGTGGCGCTGGCCTGCGACGTGCTCTGCCTCGGACTCACCCAACTCGCGACGATCAGCGAACGGAGAAGCGAACGGCTCGTCAATCCAAAGCTCAGTGGACTTCCGCCGTTCCTGACGCGCCACGGCGGCCTGCAATCGGGGCTGATGATGGCGCAGGTCACGGCCGCGGCGCTCACGTCCGAGCTCAAGACGCTCGCGCATCCCGCATCGGCGGACACGATTCCGACGTCGGGCAACACTGAAGATCACGTGAGCATGAGCATGAGCGCCGGCTTGAAGGCGCAGCGCGCGCTCGAGCTCGCGCAACTCGTCATCGCCGTGGAACTCCTGTGCGCGTGTCAGGCGATCGATCTGCTCGCACCGCTCCGCACCTCGCCGCCGCTTGCGCGGGCGCATGATTTCATTCGTACGCAGGTCCCACTCGTCGATGCTGACCGCTCGACGTCGCGGGATCTCGCGAACATTACGCGGATGATCGCGTCGGGAGAGCTCCACCGCGCGTGTGGCGCGAAAGTCAATTGAAAAAATTTTTGGAAATTCATTTGACAACGCCTCGCACGAAATCTATTTTCCATTCTTCGCTCCCCGCTATCCATCCGTTCACGCAGCTGTCATGGAGATCGGCACGCGCATCATCCGAGCACCTCGAGGCTCCGCGTTGTCCTGCAAGGGATGGCCGCAGGAAGCCGCGCTGCGGATGCTGATGAACAATCTCGACCCCGACGTCGCGGAACGGCCGGACGATCTCGTCGTCTACGGCGGCTCGGGCAAAGCGGCGCGCAACTGGGACGCATTCGACGCGATCGTCGACGAGCTTCGTGTGCTCGAACACGACGAGACGCTGATCGTGCAGTCGGGCAAGCCCGTCGCCGTCTTCCGTACCCACACCGGCGCGCCGCGCGTGCTCATCGCCAATGCGTTGCTCGTTCCCGCGTGGGCGACGTGGGAGAACTTCCGCGATCTCGAACACCGCGGCCTGACGATGTACGGCCAGATGACGGCCGGAAGCTGGATTTACATCGGATCTCAGGGGATTTTGCAGGGGACCTACGAGACTTTCGCCGCGACTGCGCGTCGACATTTCGGCGGATCGTTGACCGGAAAACTGCTCGTGACAGCCGGGCTCGGCGGCATGGGTGGCGCGCAGCCGCTCGCTGCCACGATGAACGGTGCGGCGGCGCTCGTCGTCGAAGTCGATCGGCAGCGCATCGAACGCCGCATCGCGACGCGCTATCTCGATGAGTGGACGACCAGTCTCGACGACGCGCTGGCGCGCGTCGACGCGTGGCGTCGCGATCGCGTCGCGCGATCGATTGGCCTCGAGGCCAATGCCGCCGACGTCCTGCCCGAGCTCGTCCGTCGCGGATTCATCCCGGACGTCCTTACGGACCAAACATCGGCGCACGACGCGCTCAATGGATACGTACCGCACGGCATATCACTTGCTGACGCGCTCGCTTTGCGCCGACGACGCCCAGACGAGTACATCGCGCGCGCGATGCAGTCGATGGCGCATCATGTGGAGGCGATGCTCGCGCTCAAGCGGCGCGGCGCGGTGACGTTTGACTACGGCAACAACATCCGCGCACAAGCGCAACGCGCAAGTGTGAAAGATGCGTTTGACATTCCGGGCTTCGTGCCTGAATATGTGCGACCTCTGTTCTGTGAGGGCAAAGGTCCGTTCCGCTGGGCCGCGCTCTCCGGAGATCCCGAAGACATTCATGTGACGGATGCCCTGGCGCTTGATATGTTTGGCGATGACGCTGCGCTGGTGCGATGGATTCGCATGGCGCGCGAGCGCGTCGCGTTCCAGGGATTGCCCGCGCGCATCTGCTGGCTCGGGTACGGAGATCGGGCGCGCTTCGGGCTCAAGCTGAACGAGCTCGTGCGGGCAGGCGTCATCAAAGCGCCCATCGTGATCGGCCGCGACCATCTCGACACGGGCTCGGTTGCGTCGCCGTACCGCGAAACCGAGGCGATGCGCGACGGCAGCGACGCGATTGCCGACTGGCCCGTGCTCAACGCGCTGCTGAATGCGTCGGCCGGCGCCACGTGGGTGTCGGTGCACCACGGCGGCGGCGTCGGCATCGGCTATTCGCTGCACGCCGGCATGGTTGTCGTCGCCGACGGATCGGCGGACGCGGACGCCAAACTCGAGCGCGTGCTCACGTGCGACCCGGGCATCGGAGTGGCACGGCACGCGGATGCAGGCTACCCAGAGGCGATTGCGACGGCGAGCTCACGAGGTATTCGGCTGCCGATGCGGCCATCGTAGGGGCCGGCTTGAGCCGGCCCGGTTGGGCCGCCTAAAGGCGGTCCCTACAGCACTTTTAAGAACTTCGCTCGTTGCCGGTATACGGAAACGGGCAGAGGGAGTTTGGGAAATGACGGGTCAAAACAATGGCTTCGAGCGCCGCGTCCTGAGCGCTCTGGAATCGGCTCCATCACGAATCCCCGTCGTGCTCGGGGGTTGTGGAAGCGGCCGCACCACGCTGCTGCACCGGATGCGCGATCGCATCGGACGCAGCGCCGCACAGTACGTCGACATCGAACGTTGTGCCACCACGCCTGAACGTTTTCTCCAGGCGGTGACTGGCGCCTCACCCTTTCCCTGGCACGCCGCGGAGCGTCAGCCTGCGACGGCGCGCGAAGCGTTCGACATCCTGCTGGCGTTCTTCGACACCGCGCGCGCCCCAGGCGGCGAGCCATCTACGTTTCTGCTGGACGAAGTGCTCGAGCTCCGGACGTTCGAAAGCTTTCCCGGCCTTCGTCACGTATTGCGCGATCTGCTCGAGGCGCTTGCGGGAAGCTCCAACCGATTCGTGCTCACCACGAGGTACGTCGCGCGTGCGCAGCGGCTCCTGCGCGATGCCACCGCGCGGTTCGAGGTGATGCAGATTCCAGCGCTCGCGGCGCCCGATGTCACCGACAGCCTTGCGCCGGCATTCAATGGATACGAGCAGATGCCCACCGACGACCGCGACTACCTGGGTCGCGCGGTGCAGGCGCTGACCGACGGACGCGCCGCCTACGTGCGCGCGATCGGTGACACCATGGCCGCGATGGGGCGTGCCGCCGATCCGGTCAGCGCGTTGACCGCGCTGCTGTCGGCAGATGGCTCCCTCAATCACTGGTGTCGTTTCTGCTACGAGCTGCGCCTGCATCGCGCCCGCGGGTACGGCGCCTTGAAAGCGATCCTCGACGTGCTCGCCGACGAGGAGCCGCTGACGCTCACCGAAATTTCGCACCGGCTGCACCGGACGCCTGGCTCGACCAAGGACTACCTCTCCTGGCTCGAGGACGTCGACCTCGTCACCTCGCGCCACAAGCGCTACAGCTTCACCGATCCGGTGTTGCGGCTGTGGGTTCGGCTCCATTGCCGTCCGTTTCCACCTGCCGACGAAGATGTCGCGCGAGAAGTGCAGCAGTACGCGCTCGGCCGTCTGCCGAGTGCCGAAGCGGCGCCGGCCCTCGCCTACGCGGGCATCGAGGTCACACCCGACGAGCGGAAGAGCTGGGGAATCATAGAAATTGATTGAGTGGAAAAGTGGAGAAGTGGAAAAGTGGTTACTTCTCCACTTCTCCACTTCTCCACTTTTCCACTTCATCCAGCCGCGCTATGGCCATCCGCGCGGCCTCCTGCTCTGCTTCCTTCTTTGCTTTCCCGCTCGCGACACCGAGGACTTCTCCGCCGACGACGACCTCGATGCTGAAAATCTTCCGGTGATCGGGGCCGGTCTCTCCCGCGATTCGGTACTCCGGCAGCGGGTGGCCGAGCGCCTGGACGCGTTCCTGCAGCGCTGACTTGTAATCCTGGCCGACGAAATTCCGCTCGGCGCCGGCGTCGATCGCGTTCTTCAGCTCGCGTCGGAGGAACGTCTCCGCCGCGTCGAGGCCGCCGTCGAGATAGATGGCGGCAATGAGGGCTTCGTACGCATCGGCAAGGAGCGCCTGTTTGAACCGGCCGCCCGTTTTTTCCTCACCCCGCCCCAGAATCAGGTGATCGCCAAGCTGCATCTCTTCCGCCTGGCGTGCAAGCGCCTGGGTCGACACCACAGAGGCTTTAATCTTCGATTTCTGGCCTTCCGTGTAATTGGGGTACTGCCGGAACAGCGCGTCGGCAACGACCAGACCGAGCACGGCGTCCCCGAGGAACTCGAGCGACTCGTTGTCGGAAACGCCGCCCGATACGTCCTCCGCGGCGCGCGATTTATGCGTCAGCGCATGTTCGAGCAGGCCGCGGTCCTTGAAGCGATAGTCGATACGTTTTTCGATTTCGCCGAATTCGTCGCGGAGCCGGACGACGCGCGCGCCGACATCCTCGCGGTGACTCTCGATGATCCGGAGCGCGTCCTCTGCGGCATCTTCCGGGACGGCGATGCGCACCTCGCCCAGCGGGCTGACCGACATCGGCAGAATCGCCTGCGGGTTGCCGCTGATGCGAAAGGCCGCAATGCCCTGGCTGTCGAGCAGTGCCAGGACGACGCTCGCTTCGATGTCGGATGTGGTGCTGAAGACGATGACGGGTGGCATGGATCCAGGCGGGTCTACAGACCCGCCTCTACACGACGTAGAGGCGGACCTTCAGGTCCGCCTACATTCTCTATCGTCAACAAGACGAGGGTCAGGTCGTCATGGAGCCCGGCACCGCCAACAAACGCGTGGATTTCGCGCAGGATACGCTCGCGCAGCTCCTCAAACGGCAGGTCGCCATGTTCCTCGACGAGCGCGGCAAGGCGCTCTTCGCCGAACGGTTCGCCGGCCTCGTTCATCGCTTCCGTCACGCCGTCGGTGAAGAGCAGCACGACGTCGCCGGCACCCAGCGGCTGCGTCACCTCCTCGAGCAGACTCTCGAACCGCTGGCCGTTGTCGATCTTCAGACCGAGGACCAGGCCGTCAGGCGCCTTAATCTGCGCCTTGCGCGCAGCTCGCACTTGCACCCCGACGCTGCCTTGTTCCTGATACGTGACGCCTCTTCCCCTTTCCCCCTTGCCCCTTTCCCCTTCTCGTACCTGTTCCGCTGCTCCGTTTCCAGGCAGATAGATCAACGGACAATGTCCTGCGCGCGCGTAAGTCAAGGTACGCGTGCACATATCCACCACCGCATACGTCATCGTGATGAAGCTTCGGGCGTCCAGATGCTGCGCGATGATGCGATTGGCTCTGATGAGCAACTCGCGGGGCGATGCATGGAGCTGGGTGAGTGAGAGCATCAACCCCTTGAGTTCCGCCATGTAGAGCGCCGCCGACGTTCCCTTCCCTGCGACGTCCGCGATGATGATCCCCACGCGCCTGTCGCCGAGCGGCAGGTAGTCGTAGTAATCACCGCCGACCTCGCGCGCCGGCTCGCAGTGGGCGGTGACCGACAGCCCTTCGAGCTTGAAGGGTCCCTGCGGCAGCAGTGACATCTGAATCTGGCGGGCGATGCGCAGTTCCTGTTCGAGGCGCTCCTTCTCCGCCTTTTCCTGAAGCAGATCTTCGACGCTCGCGGTCATCGAGTTGAACGAATCCGCCAGATCGCCGAGCTGGTCCTGGCTGTTGACCGAGATGCGATGGGTGAAATCACCCCGGCGTACGTGCTCGGTGCCGGTTGCCAGCTCGTGCACCGCGCCGGTGATCGATCGCGCCAGCTTCAGACCCATCACGAACGCGACGCTTTGAATCGCGAGGAAGAGTCCGCCCACCACCGCCAGGAGAATGAGCAGTAACTGTCCGACGCTGTAGTTGCCGATCTGCGTCAACGGCGTTGCCGAGATGCGCTCGTAGATCTCGGTCACGTTCAAGCCGATCGCGATGACGACGTTGCCCGAGCGCCCGGTGAGCCAGTCGGTGTAATCGAGGAACGTCATCCAGGTGAGCGATTCACGGCTGGCGGCGGCCGTCGCGTCTTCTTCGATGGCGCGGCCCATGACCGGCTTGACGTCGGTCGCGGTCATCCCCAGCGTGGAGATGTCTCCGAGCTCGATGCCAGTGTCGTTCTGGATCTGCAGCCCGGTTGCGGCGGTCACCGGGACGTCGATGATCACCGCGTAGCGCGGCACCGCCTCCGCAGGGAACGCCACGGCGCGTACGACCAGGTGTGTTCGCCACAGCGGACTTTCGCGGATGGCTGCGACGCCGAGCGGCGGCGCCTGGTAGGCGATCAGTCCGGCGAACCCTTCGCATGTCACCCAGGGGGGAAGCATCGTCGGCGCATCGAGATGCGCCCATGCGCCGCTCGCGAGCGGGCGGTTGACGGTGCGCCCGGGCGTCGAGTTTGCCGGTCCACACAGTTGCATGGTCGGCACGACCACCATCGAGGCGCCGTGGTACCTGGCGGAGGCGGCTTCCTGGCGCCGTGTCAGCGTTTCGTCGAAGGCCGCGTCGTCGGACGTCCGCGCGAGCTCGATGGCGGAGGCTTCCGCCAGAAATCGCGTTTCGTCGACGAGCGCCTCGACGCGCGACTGCACCAGGTAGGAGCTGACGTTGAAAAACAGCAGCAGACCACAGAGCAGAAAAAAGACGACGATCAGCAGGACCGGGACGAACCCGATGAAGATGTACGAGAGCGTCAGCTTGCGGCGGACACGCCAGAGAAACCCCTGCGCCATGGATCAGGTCTGCTGGTGGTAGATCGCTCGCGCAATATAACTGCGCGCCCCGCTCTCTCGCGCAGCGAAGGCGCGATCGAAGGGCTGTCGAGGGCCGCAGTACATCAGTTGATACACGCCACTAAAGTGTACGGTCTATTGATATGCTTTTCTTACCGTGAAGCTTCGCGATTCGGCGAGATTCAGCACGATCTGCATCCACGCCGGCCAGACGCCCGATCCCTCAACAGGCGCGATCATCACCCCGATTTATCAGACGTCGACCTACGTCCAGGAGGCGCTCGGCAAGCATAAGGGGTACGAGTACGCGCGGACACAGAATCCCACGCGGTCCGCCCTCG
>Ga0207701_10002111_pt1 | contig 20596 bp, 14 predicted proteins | sample KBSSwiSSwithPhiX_FD_184294 | JGI IMG/M metagenome (GOLD analysis project Ga0207701, IMG submission 184294) | Switchgrass rhizosphere bulk soil microbial communities from Kellogg Biological Station, Michigan, USA, with PhiX - S5 (SPAdes) (version 2) | ecosystem: Environmental > Terrestrial >... | reverse complement strand
CCTGACGCCGTGACCTGCCTGCTTGATGCCAACACGCTCATGGCCCTGCTCTGGGAAAACCATGAGCATCACTCCAAAGTTCGCCTGTGGTTCAAGGGCGTTTCCACTTTCGCCACCTGTCCGATTTCCCAACTCGGCTTCGCGCGCGTCTCCTCGCATCCGCTGCTCGGCTTTGGCATGACGCCGGACGACGCGTTTGGCGTGCCGCGCCGGCTTCTCGCCGACCCGCGCCATCGCTTCATCACCGACGACTTGAGTTCCGCCGACCGTGTGGTGCGAACTGACTTGATGACCGGCGCGAATCAAATCACCGACCGCTATCTGATTGCGCTTGCCCGTCTGCAGCCGGACTTCGACGAGTGACGCCTCGCGGAACGACTCGAGCACCCGATACTCCGAAATCGCTTCCATGCCCAGCGGATCGTCGGGATGCGTGGCCTTTTGAATCAGCACCTTCTGATCCCACACCAGCGTGTCGCGCCAGACGCCAGCCGCCGGCTCCGGGTGGCCGTACACGATCGTGAGGTATACGCGTTCCGGTTCGCGCCGACGGAACTGCGCCTTGAGCGCATCCTGCGCGGTCGTCGTCTTGGCGAAGATCACCAGGCCCGAGGTGTCGAGGTCGATGCGATGCACGACCAGCGGCCGCCGCTTGCCGCTCGATCGGAGATGGTCCTCGATCAGATCGTACGCGGACGTCGCGCCGGCGCGGCGCTCGAGCGGCACCGACAGAAGGCCGGCCGGTTTGTTGAGGACGATGAGCGCGGCGTCCTCATAGAGGATCAGAGAATCGCCACGCTGGCTCGCGCCCGGTCGTCGAGTGGCGCTGCCCGGGCGGTCCATCCACAGCTCGATGCGATCGCCGGTCTCGAGTCGGCGTGCCCCGTCACGCAACGTGGCCTCCTCGCCGTTGACGAAGATCTTGCCACGCTCGAGTGCAGTCGCCACTTTGCTGCGCGATCCGAGACGTTCGGGGGAAGCGAGGAACTTGTCCAGACGCGCGGCCGCGTCACGTTCATCCGCGATCCAGTGAGTGCGCGACAAGGAAACTGCCTAGTGAAGCCCGTAGATCCCACCGTACTTCGTCTCCAGATACTGGAGATAGGGCTCCGGATCGATCCGCGAGCCGGTGACTCGCTCGACCAGCTCCTGCGGTTTGAACTTGCGCCCGTACTGATGGACGTTCGTGCGCAGCCAGGCGAGCAGCGGCGCGAACTCCCCCCGTGCCAGCTGCAGGTCGCGATCGGGATTGGCCCGGCCGAAGGCATTCCACAGCTGGGCCGAGATCAGATTGCCGAGGGTGTAGGTCGCGAAATAGCCCATCGCGCCGATCGACCAGTGAATATCCTGCAGGATGCCGCGCGCGTCGCTGTCCGGGCGGAGGCCGAGATACTCCTGCATGCGCGTATTCCACAGGTCGGGCAGGTCCTTTGCGGCGACGTCGCCTGACAGCATCGCAATCTCCATCTCGACGCGCAGCATGATGTGCAGGTTGTAGGTCGCTTCGTCGGATTCGACGCGGATCAGCGAGCGCTGCACCTTGTTGATGCCGCGATGGAACTGCGCCGCGGTCACAGTCCCGAGCTGCGCGGGAAAGCGCTGCTGCAGACGCGGGAAGAAGTGCTGCCAGAACGGCCACGACCGGGCCACGAGGTTCTCCCACAGCCGGCTCTGTGATTCGTGGATGCCGAGCGATGCGCCGTCGCCGAGGAGCGAGCGGCGGAACGCCGCGGCGATGCCCTGCTCGTAGAGCGCATGGCCGGTTTCGTGCGCCGTGCCGAAGAACAGCGAGAGTGGCTCGTGCGGCACCGACCGCGTGGTGATCCGGACATCGTCGGGACCGATGCCGGTGGCAAAGGGATGCACCGATTTGTCCTGGCGTCCCCGCGTCCAGTCGAAGCCGAACGCTGTGATCACCTCTTCGCCGAAGGCCCACATCTCGCGCTCGTCGTAGGCGACGCGGAGGAAGCCGTCGTCCACCTGCGGACGGCCGGCGATGGCCTGAATCAGCGCCACCTGGCGTGGGCGAATGACGTCGAACAACGCCTTCACTTCGGCCGTCGTGATGCCGGGCTCGAACTCATCGAGCAGCGTGTCGTAGAGATGCGCGCGCGGCGGGAAGAATCCGATGTAGCGGCGTTTCAGCTCGATCAGCCGCTCGAGGTGCGGCTGGAAGCGCGCGTAGTCCGAGTGCTTGCGGGCGTCGACCCACGCGTGCTGGGCGGTCGATACCGCCTGCGCCTGCTCCGCCACGAAGGCGGCGGGCACGCGTACGGCCTTGTGGTAGTCACGCGCCGTGACGGCGATGATGCGGTGCTCGTCGGAGTCGGCGGCAAGGGTGGGCAGGGCCGGTTCCAGCTCCTCGATCAGCCGGCCGATTTCGTCGGCGGTGAGCTTCTCGTGCGCAGTCTTCCGGATAGTGGCGACCATGTCGCCGTGAACGGGCGCCCCGCCCGGCGGCATGTAGACCTGCTCGTCCCATTCGAGCAGGAGAGCGGCGCGTTGGAGATCGACGACCTCGCCGATGGCGAGCTGAAGACGATTGAGAGGCTCGTGCACGGTATCAAGGATACCGGACACGAGCTCGCAAGGGCGTTACGACGCGCTGCTGGACTCTGCGACAGAGCCTCGCGAGGCGTTGCGGCGGCGACGGATGGCTGCGGCCGTGGCCGACAGACCCAGCCCGAGCATGGTCAGCGATGCCGGTTCGGGCACCGGAGTGAGCTCCAGATCCTCCGAACCGCCTCCGCCATCAGCGGTTGCCACGTGACCGATCTTCTCGATATTGACCTCGGTGAAACCGAATTCGTCGAAATCGACGACGGCCCAATCGAGGTTGCCAACGTTCGAGAACAGGTAATGGTTGAACGGTGCGCCGCCTCCGGTCTTCACCATGAACCAGGTCGGATCCGATCCGAGATTGAAGGCGAACAGATCGGTCGAGCCGGAGATCTGTTCCCAGTTGGCGCCGCCCGATGCGGTGAGCTTCTGATAGGTCAGCTGTGATTCCGGGATGCCGAGCACGCCGGAGATCCAGGTCTTCTCGGTCGCATCGCCGCTGGGGATATTGGCCACGCCGCCGGACACGAGCGGATCGATGCCGCCGACGTCGGCGAGAGTCAGCGGGCTGGCGCCGGCGTTCGATGCCAGCAGCGCCAGGAAGACGAACGCAGATGACGTGATAATGGACTTCATCCAACTCTCTCTCTGCACGAGTAACGGTGGTTTCGTGCGCGACCTTCCGACGGCGGCAGGTCGTACAGGGTGACGACCGGACAGAGAGCAAGCGGAGGACCCACGCAGGGCGTGCTGTCGTGACGCTTCGATGCGCGGCGGTGCACGAGACGTCGCAGGCGGCCGTTTCCTGGAGGAAGACTAAAAGGTGCTCAGGACAAGGACCGCGTGAACCCGGTCGAAATCTGGCGCCGACCGAATTCTCACGAGCCTGCCCGGGTCTGCACCATCGTTCGATAAATGGGGTCGGGAGTCATTTTTCGAGGACACGTCCGACTCCCGTTCCCTTCGGCCGGCGTGTCCTCGAAAAATGACTCCCGACCCCATTTTCTGATGGAAAGCGTAAACCGGCTGGAACACTTCGTCGCGCGGCTGCCGCCGTTGCTGCAGCGCATCGTCCGCTGGAGTCTCGACCACTCGAACGCGGTCATGTTCGTGGCGGGGTTTCTCTTCGACGTCCTCACCATCCAGCGTATCGATTCGCTCATGGACCTGGCGGTGCAGCTCCTCTACATCGTGGTGCTCGCCATCCTGCTGATCCTGCAGCACCGCGAGGCGATCGGCGCCTGGGCACCGCCGCCGCGCTTGCGGGGATGGTGGCATCACAACGTCGAAGCGCTGCACTTCTTCTACGGCGGTCTGCTCAGCGCCTATGTGATTCTCTATTTCCGCAGCAGCACCGGTGCCCGGCCGCTGATCTTCTTTCTGCTGCTCGTGGCCTTGTTCTTCCTGAACGAGGTGCCGCGGGTGCGCAAGGCGGGTCACCGCCTGCGTCTCGGACTGTACGCGTTCTGTCTGCTCTCGTTCCTGAACTACTTCGTGCCGATCATGCTCGGCCGCATGGGCGGGGTCGTCTTCGTGATCTCGCTGTCGATCACGCTGGCGCTGGTCTGGGGGCTTGCTGACGTTCTTGCCCGGCGCACCCGGGATCGCCGCGGTGAGCGGGAGCGGCTCTTCACGCCCGCAGCCGCGGTGTGCGCGGCGATCGCGATCCTCTACGTGCTCAAGCTGATACCGCCGGTGCCGCTGTCGGTCACGTTCCAGGGCATCTACCACGACGTCCAGCGTCACGACGGGCGCTACACGCTCACCTACGAGAGGCCAGCCGTGTGGACGCCGTGGCGGCACGACTCGCGGCCCTTTCACGCGCGATCCGGCGACCGCATCTTCTATTTCATGCGCGTCTTTGCCCCGGCGCGGTTCACGCACACGATCTTCACGCGCTGGGAGTATCAGCAGGCGAACGGCGTCTGGCTCACGACGAACCGCATCGAGCTGCCCGTCCGTGGCGGTCGCGACGAGGGATTCCGTACCTTCGCCTACAAGGGGACGTATCAATCCGGCCGCTGGCGCGTGACCGCCGAGACCGACGATGGGCGGGCACTGGCGACGCTCAGTTTTCAGGTGGAGGCAGATGCGGAGACCGGTGAGCGGCAGTGGGTGATGGAGGAGGGCTGACCGCCGTCAGCCGCGAACTCTGGATTTGGGCATTGAGCATTGGGCATTGATCACTTGCCCGGCGGCGTCCACCTCTTGATGCGCCCTTCCCACAGCGATCGATTGTTCTCCTCGCAGGAGTATTCGATCAGATCGCCATTGGAGAGCAGCCACGTCCGTTCGTTGTTCCACGGCTTCGTGTAGAACACTGGATCGTCGATGGTCACCGAGTACGCGATCGTCCCGGCGTTGGTCCGCTTGAACGTCTGGATCAGATGCAGGCCGGCGCTGTGCGGGTTGCCGCGCGTGTCGAGCCGGGTGTAGCCGTTGAAATCGACGGTGTCGATCACCAGCGTGTCGCCGTCCCACCGCGCAATCGAGTCGCCGAACCAGGTCGGATTGTCGTCCTTGACGTGCGCGCTGCGGAACGGCACGACGTGGAACCAGGTGCTCTGCTCGAAGAGGAATGCGATGTAGCGATCGTTCTGCAGGATCTGGATCGGATACGGCGCGTTCATCGAGCGCGTCAGCCCGAACGGCAGGCAGTTGCCGGTATAGTCGCCGTCGACCTCGGGGTTGTAGCGCTTGATGTTCGCCAGACCCTCGGCGGTGTACGGCAGTGTCCCCGGACCTTTCTGCATCGCAGGGTCAGTGGCGTTCGACAGCGCCATGTCGGGAACGTAGGCGTGTTCCCAGACGCCGCTGAAATCGGGCTTGCCGTTGGGCAGGCGCGGCGCCCGTCCGGTCGGCCGCACCCATTTCGCGCCCGCCGGTCCGATTTCTCCAGGAACACCGGCGCCGAGCGTATTGAGGGTGCCATCCTGCGCCGCCCTCGTCAGCGGTGTGCTGACGGCGAATACGAGAGTCAGGACGGCGCCGAGGTGAAGCAGGGAGCGCATGGGCGCATGTTATCAATCAATGCCCAAGATGGGTTCAGAACCCTCGTATCCTTTCGAGCCGTCGCGTCGCGAATCGCGCGAGCACCGAGCAGGTGAATACGATCGTGACCAGTACGAGGGCGCCGGCCCAGGCCTGACGATGCTGGTCGGGGAAGGCCGAGGTGGCGTAATTGAAGACCTGCACCGGCAGCGAGGCCATCGGCTGGGTGATGGTTGTGCTGAAGTACTGATTGTTCAAGGCGGTGAAGAGGAGCGGCGCCGTCTCGCCGGCGATGCGCGCCAGCGCGAGGAGAATCCCGGTGATGATGCCCGGGAGTGCCGCCGGCAGGATGACCGTGAACACCGCCCGCGCGCGAGTGGCACCGAGCGCGAGTGCCCCCTCGCGCATCGTCGAGGGGACGAGCAGCAGCAGCTCCTCGGTCGTGCGGGTGATGATCGGGATCATCATGATGCCGAGCGCGAGACCGCCCGCGAGCGCGCTGAACTGCTTCACCGGCAGCACGACGATCGCGTAGACGAAGATACCGACGACAATCGACGGCACGCCGTTCAGGGTGTCGGCGGCGAAGCGCGTCAGCGTGCCGAGCCGTGATCCCTTGAACTCGGACACGTATACGGCGGCCATCACGCCCACGGGAATGGCGAACAGCGATCCCAGGCCGGTCATGATCAGGGTGCCGATGATGGCGTTGGCCATACCGCCGCCGAGCTCGCCGACGGGCCGTGGCACCTGGGTGAAGAAGTCGACGTTCAGCGCCTGGATTCCCTGCCGTACGACGAAGAAGAAGATCAGGGCGACCGGTGTGAGGGCCAGCAGCACCGACAACAGGCAGAACCCGACGAAGAGGGCCGACTTGAGCTTGCGCAGCCCGATCCCGTTCATGCGGCCGCCTCCGCTGCCTTCACCGTCGCGACCCGTGCCGGCTTCTTCTGCCGCGCCATCGACCAGATCAGCATCCGCGACAAGGCGTTGACGACGAGCGTAATGACGAAGAGCACCAGGCCGATTTCAACGAGCGCGTCGAGATAGATCGGCGAGTCGGCCTCGGTGAATTCGTTCGCGATGACGGCGGCCATCGTGTATTGCGGGGCGAACAGTGACAGCGATAGCTGGGGTGTGTTTCCGATGACCATCGTCACGGCCATGGTTTCACCGAGCGCACGTCCGAAGCCGAGCATGATGGCGCCGATGACGCCGGTGCGCGCGTAGAAGAGGACCGCCTGGATCGCTTCGAAGCGCGTCGCGCCAAGAGCGTAGGCGCCTTCCCGCTGCGTGATCGGCACCGACTTGAGCACCTCACGCGCCACCGACGAGGAGAAGGGAACCACCATGATGGCGAGGATGAGGGCCGCCGAGAGCATGCCGAACCCGAACGGCGGCCCGGTGAAGAGCGGCATCGTCTTGAGCCACGCCGGGGTCAGTGACTCGAGCTGCCGAACGGCGGGCACCAGCACGAACATGCCCCAGAGCCCGTAGACGATCGAGGGGATCGCCGCCAGCAGCTCGGTCATGAAGACGAGCGGCTGGCGGAGACGCGGCGGACACAATTCCGACAGGAATACCGCGATGCCCATCGCCACTGGCCCGGCGATGAGCAGCGCCAGGATCGACGAGTACAGCGTGCCCCAGATGAAGGGGAGCGCACCGAACTCCCCCTGCACCGGATCCCACGTTTGCGTGCGCCAGAAGTCGAAGCCGAACTTCCTGATGGACAGCATCGACTCGCGGGTGAGCTCGATGCCCATGGCGGCCACGATGAGGACGATGAGCACGGCGAAGATACCCGTGCCCCATCGGATCGTGATGTCGGCCGGCAGAAAGCTCAGAAGGCGCGAACGCGGCCGAATGGTGGTGTGCTGCATCGTCAATCCGTTCGAATCCGGCCTACTGCACCTTCACCTTGGCGAGGGCGGCCATTTCCATTTTGACGACGGCTTCAGGAAGTGGCGCGTAGTCGAGCGGCGCGGCGAACTTCTGACCGTCGGTCAGCGCCCACTTCATGAAGTCCACCATGATCTTCGCCTGGTTCTTGTTCTTGGCGTTTTCATAGAGCAGCATCCAGGTGAACGAGGCGACCGGATAGGCCGTCTTGCCGGGCGGGTTGGTGATCGAGACGCGGAAGTCCGCCGGCATCTTCGCGGCCGCTTCCGCGGCGGCGGCCGTCACCGATTCCACCGTGGCCTTGACGAAGTCGCCGGCCATGTTCTGAATCGACCCGAAGCTGATCTTGTTCTGCAGCGCGTAGGTCAACTCGACATAGCCGATCGCGCCCGGCGTCTGACTGACGAGACCAGCCACGCCGTCGTTGCCCTTGCCGCCGACGCCGGTCGGCCAGTTGACCGCTGTATTGATACCCACCTTCTTTTTCCACTCGGGTGAGACCTTCGACAGGTAGTCGACCCAGATGTAGGTCGTGCCCGACCCGTCGGAGCGATGCACCACCGTGATGTCGGTGCCCGGGAGGGTGATGCCCGGATTGAGCTTTGCGATCGCCGCATCGTTCCACTTGGTGATCTTGCCGAGGAAGATATCGGCGAGCAGCGGTCCGGTGAACTTCAGTTCCGCCTTGCCGGCCCCGAGGTTGTAGATCGGCACCGTCGCGCCGAGCACGGTCGGGAAGTGGAGGATCTTTCCGCCCTGCGCTTCGAGCAGCTGCATGTCGTTCATCGGTCCGTCCGTCGCGCCGAAGAAGACGGTCTGCGCCTGAATCTGGCGGATACCGCCACCCGAGCCGATCGGCTGATAGTTGATCTGCACGTTCGGCATCTTCTTCTGGTACTCCGCGAACCACTTCGAATAGATCGGCGCCGGGAACGTCGCGCCGGCGCCGTTGATCTGGACGTTCTGCGCTGCCACCGTCACCGCCAGGGCGCAGGCGGCGGCGACGGTGATCAGCGCTTTTGGCATTCGTGACATCGGGGCTTCTCCTAGTAGTTGACCAGCGCGTGCACGAAGATGGTCTGCGTGGGGCGCGCCGTGGTGTTGTCGAACATCTGCGCGTCGTAGTCGAGCATGATCGCCGTCGTCTGGCTGCCCGTGTGGGGGAACCAGTAGGCGATACCGGTGATGATCCGGTCGCGCGTCTGATCGCGCAGCAGAGTGGTGCCGTTGCCTGCGCTGCCCGACGAGGCCAGGGAGTACGACGTGTTGGGAACCTGGTGGTCGTAGCGCAGCAGGCCTTCGAAGCCGACGGAGCCGGTGCCCATCTTCGGCGTGGCCCAGATCGAGTAGCCGTTGGAATTCACCTTGTTCGAGGTCGCCGATGGCGTCTGATCCTCGGCGTGCATGTACTCGAACCCGACATTGACGATCGGATGCTCATAGGTGAGCGTGCCGATCTGGCGGATGCGCTCGCCCTCCGAGATGTAGTGGTCGGTATCGTAGAAACCGGTGACACGCAGTCCGCGGAGGATCGGCGCCCCTTTGGCGAAGGGACGCAGGGTGCCGCGGATCATGATCGCCTTCTGGTCGTTCACCTCGGCGCGGTTGTAGTTCTCGCCGTTGTAGACGCCGACGTGGATGTCGCCGTAGTTCGAGCCGAACTGGTAACGGTACGATGCACCCGCATCGGCTGACGCGAACAGCCCGATGCGCTCGGTGAACAGCGTTCCCTGGAAGCGATAGCGGTAAATGTTCTCGAGGAAATCAAGATAGGGGGTCTGTTGAATGCCGAAGCGAGCGTATGAGCCGCGGCCCGTCCACTCATCCAGGTTGGTCTGCAGATACGCGTACTTGACGCGGAACACCAGGTTCCCGGCCAACGACGCCGACGACGTGTTCGACTCGCGCATGATGTCGGGCGTCACCCGGAAGGCGATGGTGTGCGAGATGTTGCCGCTGATGTTGATGTACGCACGCGCGACGTCGAACGAGTTGTTCTTGATGGTGTTGCCGTCCGCATCAGTGGCGTCCGGTACCTTCGTATAGCTGTAATTGGCGAAGATCGTCGTTCCAACCCGGATGACCGGTGTGTCGTCCGGAGGCGTGTAACCGGCCGCAGGAGTCACTTGCGCGGCAGCGAGTGACGGAAGGGCGGCCAACATGGCCGTCGCGAGCAGGCGGGTCGCTGATCGAAGTCTCAAAACCGTATACCTCGTGGCCGCTGCCGGTGCAGGGGCGGTGGTCGCGACAGAGGAGACCGCACTGCCCTCCGGCGCGAAGTTGAGATGCGGGCGCTGCGTTGGAAACGCCGCGCTGCGCATTGATTGCTCAGCTCAGGTTATGGGGCGATCATGATCGAGAGGTAACCAGGTCGTTACGGGGAAGTTAAATTGCCCCATAAGGCTGACTGCCCTAGCCTTAGCCCCGAACCCTCGAACCTTCGAACCCTCGAACCCTCGAACCTTCGAACCTTCGAACCCTCCTGCTCCCCCCCCCATCGACCGATGGATGGATCGGTATCCCATGTCGAGGATCCAGTGGACATCGTGCGGCCCCAGGAATCCATGAGAAAGACAAGGCGGATGACGGGATCGGTGTGTCGCGCAAGCGTCCTTGCGCTGACCATGGCCGGTTCCTGGAGTCTGCTGGCGCAGGCGCCCGCAACAGACGCCCCGCCAGCGAAGCCTGATCCAAATGCGATCGTGAACGCCGTGGCCGCGCTCGGTGGCGCCAGCCTCCAGAGCATCCGGTATTCCGGCAGCGGGACGATGACGATGGGTGGCGGTGCCGCGCCGGGCCAGGCGCTCCCGCTCACGCTGCGGAGCTACGAGGTCTCGATCGACTATCCGGCGAGCGCGATGCAGGTCGATCTCGTTGAGGAGACCGGCACGGTCGCGCAGAGCGCCGGAGCGCCGGGGGGAACGGAAGCGCATCACATCCAGGCCGTCAACGGCGATGTCGCCTGGGATCTGACATTCGTTGCGCCGCCTGCCGACGACACTCCGCACAAGGGAGCGCGCCGGAAGGGATCTGCGACGACACCGGCAGTCTCCGTGTCGGAACCGCCTCGCCTCAACCCGGCTATGTCACTTCTCCGTCGTCAGGCGATCTGGATGACGCCGCATGGATTCCTCAAAGCGGCCCTGGCCAATCAGCCCGCGCTGCAGGCCGCGGGGAGCGGCACCGAGGTGTCTTTCTACGCGGGCGCACATCGATACGTCGGATTCCTGAATTCGAAGCATCAGGTCGAGCGGGTGCGCACCTGGGTGCGACGGCCGGACGCGGGCGACGTGCTGCTCGACACGACGTATACCGACTATCAGCCATTCGCAGCTGTTTCGTTTCCCACCCGCATCACACAGCTCGAGAACGGCCGGCGTGTGCTCGATGTCACGGTGACGACGGTGCAGCCAAACGTCAAGGTTCGAGTGCCGGTGCCGGCCGGCCTGACAGTGTCATAGGAGTCGGGCACCGTCTCCTGTTTCCTGTTTCCTCGTGTGGTACGCTCCGCGGCATGCGTGCTCTTGTCCTCTCGTTCCTCGTATTCGCGGCCGTCATCGGCTTCACTCCCGTCGCGCCTCGTGCGCAGGCGCCGGCTGGCCAGAGTGGCGCGGCTGGCAGCGCTCCGACCTTCACCGCCGCCCAGGCGGCGGCGGGGCAGACCGCGTATCGTGCGAGCTGCGCGTCCTGTCATGGCGCGAATCTGAACGACGGCACGTTCGGTCCGCCGCTGAAGGGCGTGCAGTTCATTCAGAAGTACGGTGGCAAGAGTGTCGAGCCGCTCTATACGACGAGCGCGACGCGGATGCCGACGACGGCGCCCGGTTCTCTCGGCGCCGCCGTCTACGCGCAAATCGTCGCCTACATTCTTCAGCAGAACGCCATCGTTGCCGGCGCGCAGGAACTGCCTCCCGATCCGGCGCGTCTGGCGGGGATGATCATTCCGCAGGGCGGCTTCGCGATCATGGCGTTCTCGCCGTACACGCCGGCGGCGCCGAAGGTGACTCGTCCCAACCCGCTCGATCGCTATACGCCGGTGACCGATGCGATGCTCGCCGCACCGGCCTCGTCCGAGTGGCTCGGGTGGCGGCGCACGTGGGATGCGCACGGTTTCAGCCCGCTCAACCAGATCACGAAGGCGAATGTCGCGAACCTGCGCGTGGCCTGGAGCTGGTCACTGCCGCAGGGATCGAATGAAGGGGTACCGCTCGTGCACGACGGTGTGCTCTTCGTGCACGGCATGGGCGATCGCGTCCAGGCGCTCGACGCGAAGACCGGCGACCTGCTCTGGGAGTATCGCCGCCAGCTGCCGCAAGGGGTCGGGGCGACGGTGAAGCGCGGCATGGCGCTCTATCGCGACCGGCTCTACATCGGCACTTCGGACGCGCACGTCATCGCGCTGGACGCGAAGACCGGCAAGCTGGCGTGGGATACACGTATCGGCGACACCAGCGTGCGCGAAGGCGTCGCCGGGGGCGTCCTCGCCGCGCGCGGCAAGGTGATGGTCGGTACCACCGGCACCGGCGTCGGTGCCAAGCCGGGCGGGCCGCAGATCGTTGGCCTCGATGCCGGCACCGGCACGATTGCCTGGCGTGTGAACACGATCGCGCAGCCCGGCGACCCGGGCGGCGACAGCTGGAACGGCATTCCGATCGACAAACGCAGCGGCGCCTCGGTCTGGACGACGGGAAGCTACGAGCCGAATACCGGGCTGGCCTTCTTCGGCACCGGGAATACCTACGACACCGGTCCGCTGCTGCCGCGATCGACGAAGCCGGGCGTCACCAACGACGCGCTCTATACGGATTCGACGCTGGCCATCAATCCCGATACCGGGAAGATCGTGTGGCACTTCCAGCATCATCCCAACGATCAGTGGGATCTCGACTGGGCATTCGAGCAGCAGGTCGTCGACCTGCCCGTCCGCGGTCAGACCCGCACGCTAGTCGTCACCATCGGCAAGATCGGGATCGTCGATGCCGTGGAAGCCGCGACGGGCCGTTACGTGTTCTCGATCGATCTCGGCTTGCAGAATCTGGTGACCGCCATCGATCCGGAAACAGGGCAGAAGACGATCGACGCGAGCAAGATTCCTGGTGACGGCGTCAAGATGGTCTGTCCCCATGGCGCCGGCGTGAAGAACTATCTGCCCACGGCCTACAACCCCACGAGCCACGTGATCTTCGCACCGCTCACCGAAGCGTGCATGGACGTGTTCCCGATTCCCGGAGGCGAAGGACGCGGCGCGCTGTCATCGGGCGTCAACTGGGGCATCCGTCCGCGCCCGGAGAGCGATGGCAAGTACGGGCGCGTGCAGGCCATCAATCTGGAGACACGCAAGACCGTGTGGACCACGCGCGATCGTGCGCCGCAGACGACCGGCGTGCTCGCGACAGCGGGCGGCGTCGTGTTCGCGGGCGCCTTCGATCGCTTCGTTCGCGCCTACGACGAAACGAACGGGAAGGTGCTGTGGGAGACGCGGCTCAACGACGTCAGCAGCTCGACGCCGATCACCTACAGTGTCGACGGCAAACAGTACATCGCCATCGTTACCGGCCAGGGCGGATTTCACGCCTCCAGCTACGCGGTCCTCGTCCCTGAGCTGACCAGTCCTCCCGATCGCGGCTCCATGGTCTGGGTGTTTGCGTTAGAGCAGGAAACAGGAAACAGGAAACAGTAGACAGGGGTGGGCTAGGAATCAGATCTGATTCCAGGCCCAGCCCTGTTTCCGGATTCCTGTCAACTGTTTCCTCTCGAGGAGCTTGAGTATCTCGCGACGATCCATCTTTCGCGCCCACGCGCGCGGGGTGGCCCACGGCTCCGCGTCGCTTTCATTCGGATCGACGCCGCGGCGCAGCAGCTCCTTCACGATCGGCACGCGCCCCCAGCGGCACGCCCAGCCGAGCGGCGTGCTCTTGAGTAGATCGTCTCGCACATCAGTGCGCGCGCCGGCATCGAGCAGCGTCACCGCGAAAGCAAGCGCCTCCTCCTCGGTGATCCATCCCGACGCGCCGTCGTGATGGCCCATTGCCATGACGTCGTGCAGGATGGTGCGGCCGAACGAGCCCTTCACGTTGGCGTGGCAGCGCGCGAGGATCATGCGGAAGCACTCCAGGTATCCGCTGCGATCGACTTGCCACAGCGGCGACTCGATCCAGGGCACGTAGTTCCAGAACGACAGCGGCCCCTTCAGCGTGCCGTACCAGCGTGGATCCTCAGGCGGCCAGTCGATGCGCGCCAAAGCCATGCGCATGATTTCCGGATCGCCGGAGTCACCGCTGAGCAGATCCTCGGCCACGGTGTGGCCGGGTCCGACGGCACCAGGCGGCAGCGTGCCTGCGTCCTCCTGCGCAATGCGCTCGCGCGCGACCGCGACGTCGCGGTGATAGGCGGCCGTTCCAGCAGAGACGACGCCGCCGTATCGCATCAGCAGATCGAGCATCGACTGATCGCGCCGGCGATACGGCCCGGGGATCGCGCTGTTCGGGTCGGCGCCGTGCTCGATGAGCAGCTGCGCCATCTCCAGGCTTCCCTTGCTGGCGGCGCGGTCCAGCGGATTCCCCCGTGACTCGGTGACTTCGTCACGGCCCACCACGCGCCGCCGCTCCTCGACGTCGAAACCGAGGTCGAGCAGCAGCCGCAGCATGTCCATGCGGCCGTGTTCGACGGCGGTGGTCAACAGACCGTCGCCGTCCGCCGGGTGGGCGAGCATTCCGGCTGAGTGACGCGCGCGCAGCCAGTCGCCCATGCCCAAGGCGACGGCGGCCGATGCGGTGAGCGTCGCGCCCCGCCGGACGAGGAGCTCCGCCAGCGCCACTCGCTGCGCCCTCGCGCAGAACTCGAGCGGTTTGCCGGTAACGTTGCCGGCGCCCGCAGGCCCCGGTCCACGATCTGGGCGCTCGTCGGGATCGAAGCCGAGATCCAGCAGCAGCGTCAGCATCCCGGGACGATCGACTCGCACGGCGTAGGTCAGCAGTCCTCCGACATCGTCGCGGATCGGGTTCTCGAGTCTGCCCTCGGCATGTTGCGCCCGCAGCCATCCGCCGTTGTTCGTGGCCACGGCCCAGAACGCCGTCGGCTCGCCGCCGTGGCGCAGCAGCAGATCGCTCATCTCGTCGAGTCGATCGTGCGGATGCGCCACGGGCCATCGTCCCAGGATGTCCATCGGTGTGATCCCGTGCCCGGAGCGACGATTGGGATCAGCGCCGCGGGCCAGCAGCCAGGAGGCGAGCTCGGGCATCAACCGCGCGGCTGCCATGTGGAGGAGTGTGGCGCCATCGGGACCGCCGGTCGTGAGCAGCTCCGGGTGTTCCCGCAGCAGCGGACTTTCGTCGAGGAAGGCGATGGTCGCCGCCGCGTCGCCGCGCTGGATCGCGCGCATCAGCGCCTCGGGAGGCGCTGGCATCGGAGCACCGCCGGTGTAGCGATGCCGCACATGCTGCCGGGTCTCCGCCTCTTCGATGATGGCGACGATGTCGTCGTAGCCGCGCTCGGTGGCGATCGCCATTGGCGTCGTTGGCACCCGGTGCGGATAGATCCCGATGCGCGCGTCGGCCCCGTGCGCCATCAGCAGCCGCACCATGTCGGCGTCGCGCGCGAGCACCGCATGGTGCAGCGCGCGGTGCTCGTCGTTGTCCGAGGCATCCATGTTGATGATTTCGGGCCGTGCCTCGAGGATCGCCGTGACGCGGGATGTGTCGCCCGCGCGCACGGCGGCCATGAGTGACTTTACCGTGGCGCCGTCGACGAACGCCTTCAGCTTCCGCCAGCTGTCGAAACCATACGCGCGAGCCAGCACGAGCTGCGCATCGTGGAGCGCGAAGGTTGCGGCATCCGCGCCGTGATAGTGGTGCGTGATTTCAGCGGCGGCGTCCGCGTCGCCGGCACGGTACGCGGCAAGCAGTTCCTTGGCCTGACGCTTGAGTTGATTGAGATCGGGATGCTCGCGCAGCGAGCGGACAGGCGTGTTCTGACCAGGCACGATGATCTCCTTCCGCTGACACCGATGGCATCAGCCGCTGCGCCCGGTGTCCGCTCCCTCGGGCAGAAAAGAGTTCATCGAAAAACGATCGATTTGTGTCGTGCAAGGCAGCAGATGGACGCAGTCCTTTCCGCGGACACGGAGGCGGTCTGAACGCCGGAAAGACAATAACAGGAATCAGGAATCAGGAATCAGGAAACAGGGCTGGGCTTGGAATCAGGCCCTAGGAAGCAGGCCGTAGGAAGCAGGCCGCAGGAAGCAGGCCGCAGGAAGCAGGCCGCAGGAAGCAGGCTGTAGGAAGCAGGCCCGGCGTGACGCCGCCATCCGCCTGTCACTGACTTGTCATGCCGCCGCCGAAGCGATGAGCCGAGAATCGCTCTCGAGATGGAGCCCTCAGCATGAAGCCGATGCCCTTGTGGAGAACACGCACGACCGCTCTCCCACTGACGCCACTGTTCCTCCTCGCTCTGTGGACGCAGAGCACGCGCTCGCCCGCCGCGGCCGCTGATCCCTCGCCGTTGAGCATGAAGTTCGTCCACGTGGCCGCGGGCGAATTCACCATGGGATGCTCGGCGGGCGACGAGGCCTGCAGCGCCGACGAACGGCCGGCGCATCTGGTGAAGATCACCAGGCCTTTCGAGATCGGCGCGTACGAAGTCACCCAGGCGCAGTGGAGCGGCGTGATCGGTTCGAACCCGAGTGCCAACAAAGGTGACGACCGTCCGGTCGAAATGGTGGGCAAGACCGACGTCGAAGGTTTTCTCGCGAAGCTGAATGCACGCAACGACGGCTATCACTATCGGCTGCCGACCGAGGCGGAATGGGAGTACGCCGCGCGCGCCGGCTCGAAGGCGGCGATCGACGGCCCGCTCGATGCGATCGCGTGGTACGCCGGCAATTCCGACGATGAGAGTCACCCGGTCGGCAGGAAGAAGCCGAACCCGTGGGGCCTCTACGACATGGTGGGCAATGTGCGCGAGTGGGTGGCCGATCAGTACTCGGCGACGTATTACGCCAGCAGTCCGGCCGAAGATCCCACCGGCCCGCCGCCCGGACGCGGAGGTGGACCGGGTGGACGGCCGGGCAGGCCAGGCGGTCCGCGCGGTCGTGGCTTCGGACCTCCTCCCGATGGATTCGGTCCTCCTGATGGCGGACGTCCCGGGTTTGGTCCGCCACCATTCGGTCCGCCTCCTGATGGATTCCCTCCGCCGCCTCCGCCGCCTGATGGCGGTCCTGCGGAATTCGCTCCGGGAGGCGCTCCGCCGCCTCCCGGCGCGCAGGAGAACGCCGGCGCGGCGGCGAATCTAGAGAATCCCGGCCAGGGGCCTCGCGGTGGACGAGAAGGTCGTCGCGCGGGCGGACCTCCAGGAGGGCGCGATCTGCCGGTGATTCGCGGTGGCGCGTGGGACAACCCTGCGCCGTACTTGCGGGTATCGGCGCGTTACAACTACTACGGACCGACGTTGCGCGTGAGCGATCTCGGCTTCCGCGTCGTCCGCGTGGCTACACCGTAGGCCGGGTGACTGTTGGCCCCCCTCGCGTCGGCACACAGTCGCACGCCGGGTCCCCGTGGCCCGTTTCCCGCGCCGCACAGTCGCACGCCGGGTCCCCGTGGCCCGTTTCCCGCGCCGCACAGTCGCACGCCGGGTCCCCGTGGCCCGTTCCCGGCGCCACACAGTCGTAGGCCGGGTCCCCTTGGACCCGGCACTCCGCCTTCGCAACGCTTCGGCAAGACAAGGAGATCGTCATGAAGAGCCACGTGCTCGCGACACTGGTCACGGCACTCGCGATCGGAACCGCTTCACTTGCCGCGCACCACTCGTTCCAAGCCGAGTACGACCAGGCCAAGCCGCTCAAACTGACCGGCAAGATCACGCGAGTCGTCGTCGAGAACCCGCATGGCTGGATCTATCTCGACGCCAGGAACGACCAGGGGCGGGTCGTCAACTGGGCGCTCGAATTGCCCGGGCCTGCGATCGTGGCACGGAATGGCTTCGATCGCGGCATCTACGAGGCGATGATGTCGAGCGGCGAAGAGGTGACCGTGACCGCGTACGCCGCCAAGGATGGCTCGAAGCACGCGTGGGCCGGAGGCCTGACGCGCGCAGATGGCCGCACTGTGATCACGCTGAGCGGCATTCCGCGACAGGGCCCGGGAGGCCGCGGCGCGCCAGGGGCACAGTAGGTCGCGCGAAGCCGGGCACGCGCCCGCGATGTGCTATTCCGGTGCGGTGGCACGTCGCATCGCGGCCTGGGCTTCGGCTTGTTTCTTGTCGGCGGCGCGAAACAGGTCGACCGAGTCCGCGCGAGCGCCCTGCGCTCGGAGCGTCCACGACTCGAGCCGCAAACGCATGTAATCGGTGAGCGCCTGCTGTTTCGCCTGCTGCTCGGCGTCTGCCGTGAGCTTGGAGACCGCTTCGTAACCCTCTCGTGCCGGGGGGATGACCTTCGTCTCGATGATCTGCCCCAGTTGCCCGGGTGTGATTTTGCCCGCACGCAGAAGTTTCACCGCGTCGTTGTACGCCGTCGCGGCCTGTTGGTCCGCCGCCGCCATGTGCTGTAGCACCTGCTGCCTGGCGACCAGGGCCTGCTGCTTGGCGATCAGGGCATCCAGCGGATCGTTCTTCGGAATGGCTTGCGGCCGGCCGGTCTTGATCGCCGTTGCTTCCAGCAGTTTGTCACGGCTTTCTTTCACCAACCGCAGATCGCCCGTCCGATACGCATCGGCGTACAGCCGCCATCCCTCTCCCTGCAAATCCATGGACCTGACAAAGCGTGAGGCGATTTCGTGCTCAGCCTTCGGAAGGCGCAGCCGCGCGATCTGCTGGCGGGTCGCGGTCCATTTCGCCAGCGTCTGTTCGGTGAACGCCTTGGCAGCCTCGTCTCTTACTTTCTGATCCGTCCGGGTGTCTTTCAGAAGGGCGTTGAAGCGTGCGACCGATTCGTTCTCGACGCGGTTGAGCATGGCGATCGCGCCGAGCCAGTCGTCGTAGCGGGGCAGCTGGCGGGCAGCGATGATGACGAGCACGATGCCGGCAGCGGCCACGGCGGCGGCCCGGCGCTGTTTCCGCGACGACAACTCATCGAGCGGCAGGGCGAGTGCTGCGCCGAAGACGAGGCCGCCCAGCAGGCCGCCGATGTGAGCGGCCATGTCGACGTGCGGCGTGGCAAACCCGAGCACCAGGTTGATGGCTACCGCCTGGCCGACGCTCGAAGCGATCGAGCGCAGCGCCGCAGGCGGCAGCGAGCGGCGCTGCCGTGCAGCGAAGGCCAGCACGCCACCCATCACACCGAACACCGCACCCGAGGCGCCGACCGAGGTCACCATGGGGTGCCAGTAGACACTGGCCAGACTGCCGGCCAGCCCCGCGAAAAGGTAGAGCACCGCATAGGCGGCGTTGCCATACAGCCGCTCGGTGACCGGGCCCATGGCGAACAGCACGTACATGTTGGCGGCCAGGTGCAGGATGCCGCCGTGCACGAAGGTCGCCGTCAACAGCCGCCACCATTCACCCTGGGTGATGAAGGGGGCATACGAGGCGCCCCATCGCAGCGAGGTGTCGAGATCAACCTGACCGATGGAGGCGCCGCGCAGCACCATCAGGACGAAGACCGCCACATTGAGGGCGATCACCGACCAGGTCACGAACGGGTGCGGCGTGTTCGTGAAGAGCGTGTGAATGAACAGGTCACGCCGGTCCAGTTCGTCGCCGTCAGGTCCGACCCTGAAGGGCTCGTCCGGCGAGTTGAGCACGATCACCTGTCGGGGCGACGATGTCGTGCCGGCTGCCGGTTCAACCGGCGCCGGGCCCGGCCGTGTCGCAGGTTCGTTCGGCGGCTCCGGGGACGTCAGGGCCGGCTGCAGCGGCGCATGGCAGCGCTCGCACTCGCTCACCCAGTTGAAGTTGTTCTGCCCGCAGTGGTTGCACCTCACGCCGCACGCCTCGTCATGGGACAAGTATCGCTGCGTCTGGCGAAAACGTAAGTACCCATCCCGCAGACGGGCGCCCGGCCACCGGCGCCGTTCAGGGGCGCTGCGTATTTCGCACGGCGGATCACATTCCGCACCGCGAAAAACTAGGATAAAGTTGACGGTTGGTGTGACGACGAAGGAGAAGCATGAGTCAGAAAAGCCTTGAAGATCTGCTGCAGTCGGTCGGAAATCCCGTAACGCTGCTGCGCAATTCCCAGACCGGACCGTACGTCTATCCGGTCGTTCCCCCGGAGTATTCGAACTGGCGCGACGAGCAGCGGGCGTGGCGGGAGAGCTGCATTCTGTTCAACCAGTCGTACCACATGACCGACATGTACGTGGAAGGGCCGGACGCGCCGAAGCTGCTCGAGAAGCTGGGCGTGAACACCTTCAAGAACTTCGGGCCGATGAAGGCGAAGCAGTACGTGCCCTGCAACTACGACGGCTACGTGATCGGTGACGTGGTGCTCTTCCATCTGGAGCAGAACCGCTTCAACCTGGTCGGCCGTCCCTCCGTGCACAACTGGGTGCAGTACCACGCCGAGACCGGCGGCTACAACGTGAAGCTCGATCGTGACGAGCGTACCGTGGCGCGCGCCGACAACAAGGTCGAGCGCAAGCAGTACCGCTTTCAGGTGCAGGGGCCGAACGCGCTGAGCGTCGTCGAAAAGGCGACCGGCAAGCCGGTGCCCGACGTGAAGTTCTTCAACATGACCGAGTTCACCATTGCCGGCAAGCGCGTCCTGGCGCTGCGCCACGGCATGGCGGGCGCTCCCGGCTTCGAGCTGTTCGGACCGTGGGCCGATGGCGAGGCGGTGCGGCAGGCGCTCATCGCGGCCGGCAAGGACTTCGGCCTGCGCCTGTCCGGGGCGCGGACGTATTCGAGCAACACGCTCGAGTCCGGCTGGATTCCGTCGCCGCTCCCGGCGATCTACTCCGGCGAGAAGATGAAGGCGTATCGCCAGTGGCTGCCGGAGAACTGCTACGAAGCCATCGCGTCGCAGGGCGGCAGCTTCGTCTCGAACAACATCGAGGACTACTACCTGACGCCGTGGGATCTCGGCTACGGCTCGGTGGTGAAGTTCGATCACGACTTCATCGGCCGCGAGGCGCTGGAAAAGATTGCGCAGAACCCGAAGCGGAAGAAGGTCACGCTCGAATTGAACAACGAGGACGTGCAGAAGTGCATC
>Ga0207701_10002110_pt1 | contig 20599 bp, 20 predicted proteins | sample KBSSwiSSwithPhiX_FD_184294 | JGI IMG/M metagenome (GOLD analysis project Ga0207701, IMG submission 184294) | Switchgrass rhizosphere bulk soil microbial communities from Kellogg Biological Station, Michigan, USA, with PhiX - S5 (SPAdes) (version 2) | ecosystem: Environmental > Terrestrial >... | reverse complement strand
CGGGATAATGTATCGGTCAAGGTCAACGCCGTCTTGTATTTTCGCGTCCTCGAACCGAGCCGCGCCGTAATCGAGGTGGAAAATTATTTGTTTGCGACTTCGCAGTTGGCGCAGGTGACGCTGAGAAGCGTCTGCGGCCAGGCCGAACTGGACGAGCTGCTCGCTGAACGAGAACGAATCAATAGTCGAATTCAAGAAATCCTCGATCAGCAAACTGACCCCTGGGGCATCAAAGTTGTCCTGGTCGAGCTGAAGTACATTGATCTGCCGCAAGAGATGCAGCGGGCAATGGCCAAACAAGCCGAAGCAGAACGCGAGCGGCGCGCCAAGGTGATTCATGCCGACGGCGAATTTCAAGCAGCGCAGAAGCTTGCAGATGCGGCTGAAGTCATCGGCAAGCAACCGATGGCGCTGCAGCTGAGATTTCTGCAAAGTCTTGTCGAAGTTGCCTCAGAAAAGAATTCGACGACGATTTTTCCAGTGCCGATTGACCTGCTGACGCCGTTTTTGAAAAAGAACGAATAGCCACTAAGCTGGCAATACTCTCACGCCCTTTTATACTGCTACGGGGCAGGACGAAGCCATGTCCGTCCCTGTCGCTTTCGTCTATGGACCTGAAGGAGTTCGATTATGTCTTGCCGGAGTCGTTAATTGCGGCGGTTCCAAGCCGCCGGCGCGAGGGTTCTCGGCTTCTCGTGCTGCGACGGAACTCCGGCGAAATTGTGCACAGCTGCTTTTCAGAGCTCAGCGATTTTCTCACTGCCGGAGATCTCCTGGTTTTAAATGACACAAAAGTTTTTCCCGCGCGGCTTATCGGGCAGAAGGAAAGCGGTGGCCACGTGGAAGTATTGCTGTTGGAGCGCTTTCCGGAACCTGATCGAACCCTCTGGCTTGGATTGATCGATGCAGGCAAAAAACCGCGGGTTGGGAGCGAATTGCGTTTTGCCGCCGGGATCACCGCTGAAGTGCTGGGTGATCTTGGACGCGGCCGTTTCGGGCTTGAGTTTCATCACGGCGGCAATTTCGATGAGCAACTCCAATCACTCGGTGAGCCCCCACTGCCGCCGTATGTTCGCCGCGGCCGGGCGGTTGAAGCCTTGGATCATGACCGCTATCAGACGGTTTATGCTCGCCATTCCGGTGCGGTGGCAGCACCGACGGCGGGGTTTCATTTTACCGACGAGCTGTTTGAAAAATTGGCCGCGAAAGGAATTGCCCGAACCCTGTTAACGCTTCATGTGGGTCCGGGTACATTCCAGCCCGTGCGCGCTGAGCGCATCGAGACTCACCGCATGGAAGGGGAGCGTTACAGCCTGAGCGCAGCGGCCGCAGCGCGGATCAATCGCGCAAAAGAGAGCGGTGGCCGCGTTATAGCGGTCGGATCGACGAGCACGCGCACGCTCGAATGGGTGGCGCGTCGCCATGGTCGCATCGTGGCGGATGAAGGGATCACGCGTCTTTATATTCACCCGGGGGAAGAGTTCCACGTCATCGACGGATTGATCACCAACTTCCATTTACCTGGATCGACGCCGCTGATTCTGGTCGCCGCATTTGCCGGTCTAGATCTCGTCCGGCGTGCCTACCGCGAGGCGATCGAGAAGAAGTATCGGTTTTACAGTTATGGCGATGCCATGCTGATCCTGTAGGCGAGTAGCGCGGGCTTAGGCGCAGTTTCGATCCCTTGAGTTTCATTTCATGAGCGACCATTTCAGGATTTTACACCAGGACAAGGCCACCAGCGCGCGACTCGGCCGGCTCGTCACTGCCCACGGCGAAGTCGAGACGCCATGCTTTATGCCCGTGGGGACGCAGGGAACGGTTAAAGCCATGCTGCCACGAGATTTGCGCGAAATCGGCTGTCAGATTTTATTGGGTAATACCTATCACCTATACCTGCGGCCCGGCCACGAAGTGATTCGCCGTCTCGGGGGACTACACCGTTTCATGGGTTGGAACGGGCCGATCTTGACCGACAGCGGCGGCTACCAGGTGTTTAGTCTCGGCGCGATGCGCAAGCTCAGCGAAGAGGGTGTCAAATTTCAATCGCATCTCGATGGCGCGAGTCATTTGTTGACGCCGGAGAAAAGCATTGAAATTCAACAGGCGCTGGGGAGCGATATTATCATGGTGCTTGACGAGTGCATTTCCGGCGATGCGCCGCGTGAGTACGTTCAGCCTTCCACCGACCGCACGGTCCGTTGGGCGGAGCGGTGCTTGCGAGCAAGGAGTGTAAACAGTCAACAATTGATGTTTGGGATTGTGCAAGGCGGCGTGTTCGAGGATTTGCGGCGTTGGTGTGTCGACGCGCTCGCATCCCTGCCCCTAGATGGCTTTGCCGTCGGCGGTTTGGGTGTCGGTGAAGGTGAGGAACAGCTCCACAGCATCGGTGCTTTCACCGCGAAACTACTTCCCCGCGATCGACCGCGCTATTTGATGGGAGTGGGCCGCCCACGGGATATTGTGCAGGCGGTGTGCGCCGGTTTCGACATGTTCGACTGTGTGATTCCGACGCGCAACGCTCGTAATGGCACGCTCTATACTTTTAATGGCAAGCTCAACATCAAGCGCGCCGAGTTTGCCGACGATCCGCGCCCCGTGGAGGAGGACTGCGGGTGCTATGCCTGTCAAAATTTCTCGCGCGCTTACTTGCGCCACCTTTACATGGCGGGGGAAATTCTCTCGGCGCAGCTCAACACTCTTCATAATCTTTACTTTTACCACCGGCTCATGGATAAGTGTCGAAAGGCGATTCGCACCGATCAGGCCGATGTCTGGACGGAAATTTGGCCAGTGCAGGAAACGCCCTGATGCGATTCGCGCAGTTTTAGGAGGAAAGATGTTCGACGCTGCATATGCGCAGGCTTTGCCGGGCGCGGGCGGGCCGGGGCCGATGATGACGCTCATCCCGTTCGTTCTGATCTTTGTCATTATGTATTTCATGGTGATTCGCCCGCAGCAGAAAAAAAGTAAAGAGCACCAGGACCTGTTGAACAAATTGAAAAAGAACGACGAGGTGATGACCTCCGGGGGAATTTACGGTAAGGTGGTCGACTTAAAGGAAACAGTTGTGACATTGGAGGTGGCGCCAAACGTGAGAATTCGCGTCCATCGACCACAGATCAGCGCAGTTCTTACCGGGGAGAAAAGCGCCGGGAAGGAAGGAAAGGATTAGCGGATGCGGCAAAGTGTCCTGACGCGCGCGATTATATTTGGAATAGCGATCGTCGCGGCGATTATTTACCTGGTGCCCACGTTTGTGAGCCCGCTGCCTGCGTGGTGGACCAGCTTCTTGCCGACTGATCGAATAAACCTCGGACTCGATCTTCAAGGCGGTAGCCATCTCGTTCTTGGCGTCAAAGTAGATAAGGCCATCGAAAACAACATCGAACGGGTGCGCACAGATCTAAGTAATGTGTTGCGCGAAAAAGGTGTTTCTGGCGCTTCCGTCGACCGGGAAGGCACGTTGCTGCACATCGCAGTTCCCTCGGCAAACACGGAACGGTTACGCGGTGTCCTAAAGAGCGACTTCGCGTACCTCGTCGAGGCAAAATCGCCACAGACGACCGGCGGCAAGAGCGATTATTTTTTGACGTTGAGTAAGGAAGAAATCCGCTCGTTGCGCGATTACGCCGTGGACCAGTCGCTGGAGACGATTCGCAACCGAATCGACCAGTTCGGCGTGAGCGAACCGATCATTCAACGAGAAGGGCAAGAAAATATTCTGATTCAGCTTCCTGGGATTCAGGACCCCGAGCGTGCGAAGGATATTATCGGTAAGACTGCTTTGTTGGAATTCAAGCTAGTGGATGACACGGCGAATGTCGAAGAGGCGATAAAAAACGGTCCACCGCCCGGACGGCAGGTGCTTTACGGTCATGCGGGAAGAGGCGATGGTATCGGAACTGAAAAGCAAGCGTACGTCGTGGAGTCGCGCCCCTTAATGACTGGTGAATACATTCAAGATGCTCGCGTTCGTCCGGCGCAGCAGCTACAAGGCGCGTCGGTGGAGCTCATTTTGAACGGCGCGGGGGCACGTTTGTTTGAGCAGATCACCGCTGCCAACGTGAAAAGACGGCTCGCCATAGTGCTGGATAATCGTGTTTACTCGGCTCCGGTGATTCAGGAAAGGATCGGCGGAGGTCGTGCTTCGATTACCGGTAATTTTGATCTCAAAGAAGCTCGCGATCTCTCGATTGTGTTGCGCGCCGGCGCACTACCAGCCCCGGTCGAAATACTCGAAGAGAGAACCGTCGGACCGTCGTTGGGGAACGATTCGATACGTGAGGGCGTGATTTCTTTTGTCGTCGGCAGCAGCTTGGTTATCATTTTCATGATCCTATATTACCGCGGCGCCGGAGCGATTGCGGATCTGGCTCTGGTGTTTCATATTCTGTTTCTGCTGGCGATTCTCGCTGCTTTGAAAGCGGTGCTGACGCTGCCGGGGATTGCCGGAATCGTGCTGATCGCGGGTATGGCCGTCGATGCTAACGTCTTGATCAACGAACGTATTCGCGAGGAATTGCGCGCCGGTCGCGCGCCGCGGTCGGCGATCGAAGCGGGCTTTCAGCATGCCATGCCGGCAATTATCGACACCAACGTCACGACTTTCCTTTCCGGGGTAATTCTTTTCCAGTTCGGCACCGGTCCGATCAAAGGCTTTGCGGTCACGCTTTGCATCGGTATTCTCACGACCGTGGTGACAGCCGTGTATATGACACGAATCTACTACGACTATCGGGCGATGACCGGGAAGTTGAAACGGATTAGCATCTAAAAGGACATTATGGAACTCATTAAACCCGGCGTAACGATACCGTTCACCCGCTACCGCTATATCGCTGTGGCGATTTCATCCGTGGTAAATCTATTTGTCTTGATCCTTCTTTTTACAAGAGGGCCATTGCTGGGTGTCGATTTCGCTGGCGGAACCGTAGCGCAATTGAAGTTTTCTAAGCCGGTAACTATCGGTGAAATTCGCAACGCGTTGGGCGACCTCGGCGCAGGAGACACGGTGATCCAGGACTTTGGCCAACAGGGCTCCAACGAATTCCTCGTGCGGCTACAAAAAACTTCGGCGCAACTTGGAGAGCTCAGCGAACAGATCAAGGAAGGCCTCACAAAGCAGTTTGGCAGCGGCACCTTCGAAGTTCGTCGAATTGAGTCGGTGGGGCCGAAGGTCGGCAGCGAGCTTCGACAGAAAGGCGCCTGGTCCGTCATTGCGGCCACCATCATGATGGGAATTTATATCTGGCTCCGTTTTGACCTTCGCTTCGGCTTGGGTGCGGTGGTCGCGTTGATCCATGACGTTCTGGTCACGATCGGCGCATTGATCGTTGCCAATTACGAGTTTGATTTAACCATTATCGCGGCCCTGCTCACCGTGGTCGGATTTTCCGTGAATGATACCGTGATTATCTGCGACCGCGTCAGGGAAAACATGCGCAAGATCAAGCGAGAATCTCTCGAAACCATCATTAACACGAGTATCAACGAAACCCTGAGTCGGACCATTATCACCACCGGGACCGCAATTCTCGTGTTGCTGGCCCTTTTTGTTTTGGGCGGCGGTGTCATTCGTCCGTTTGCGTTCGCGCTCTTGGTGGGCTTTTTCTCAGGCGTCTATTCGACGATTTTTATCGCTAGTCCAGTAGTGTTATTTTGGGAGAAACGGTTGATCAGAAAATCGCCGGGCACTCTAAAGGTTTCGTCCGTGAAAAAATAAGGTCAAGCTGGTTGGGTTATTCTCTCGAGTCGATGCCGCCCGCTCCGCGCAAACGCTGGCTTGTCAGAGAAGTCGATCCCCCGGCCGTCGCTCGACACTCTGAACAACTCAAAGTTTCTCCGCTGCTCGCGCGCATTCTGATTTTGCGCGGTTATCCAGACGGCCAATCGGCCAAGCGTTACCTGTCATCGAGTTTACGCGAGGATTTGCCGTCGCCGTTCGATATGATCGATATGGAGCCGGCGGTTGTACGCCTGGTCAGAGCCATCGAGGACAAAGAGCAAATCGGCATATGGGGGGATTATGACGTCGACGGCACCACCGGCGCTTCTTTGTTGGTATGCTTTCTGCGCGCCGTCGGCGCTCAACCGATCTATTACGTGCCGCATCGGATCGAAGAGGGGTACGGGCTCAATACCGCGGGGTTACGGCGCCTGAAAGAGCGCGGTGTCGGGCTGATCGTGACGGTGGATTGCGGCATCTCCAATGCCATAGAAATCGAAGCCGCTCGCGAGTTCGGACTCGAGATCATCGTCATTGATCATCACCAACCGCCGCCGGAACTGCCACGGGCTTTGGCGGTGGTCAATCCGCACCGTAAGGATTGTCCTTTTCCCGATAAAGATCTCTGTGCCGCGGGGTTGGCCTTCTACGTCGTGATCGCGTTGCGCGCCAAATTACGCGAAGGCGGGTGGTTTCCGAACGGCGCCCTCGACATTCGACCTTATCTCGATATTGTCACGCTCGGAACGATCGCGGATATGGTCCCGCTCAGAGGCGTCAATCGGACGCTGCTGCGAAGAGGGCTTCAAGAGTTGAGTTCCTCGAGCCGCCCGGGAGTCGTCGCACTGAAGAAAGTCGCAGGCATTCCGGACGGCGATGTAAGCGCTGGACAGGTCGGCTTTCGATTGGGCCCTCGCATCAACGCTGCGGGCCGGGTGGATTACGGCATCAAAGTGGTCGAATTATTGACGACGGAATCTAGCGAAATCGCAGCGCGGATTGCGCAGGAACTCGAGGCTCACAATAGCGAACGCCGAGCGGTGGAAGCGGCTGTGCTTGAACAAGCTCTTACCCGCGCCGCTGCCGTGATGGACGGCGGCAACTGTCATTCGCTGGTGCTCGCCGGCGATGGCTGGCATGCGGGTGTGCTCGGCATTGTTGCGTCGCGCATCGTGGAAAAATACTGCCGCCCGACGGTCGTGATCGGTTTTGAAGGCGATCAGGGCAAAGGGTCGGCGCGCAGCATCCGCGGATTTCACCTGGTGCAGGGTTTTCAACATTGCGCAGAACATTTAGAAAAATTCGGCGGGCACGAGTATGCGGGCGGACTGTCGATCAAGGCTGCGAAGCTGGTGCGTTTTGCCGATGAGTTCGAGAAATTTGCCCGACAAGCGCTGATGCCTGAAGATTTGCTGCCGCTTCTGGAAATCGATGCAGAGCTGCAATTTGCCGAAATTGATCTTGGACTATTGAGGGGGTTGAACGTGCTCAAGCCTTTCGGCATCGGCAATCCGGAGCCGTTGTTTATGACAAGTGGAGCAGAAATTTGCGAGCGCAGAACCTTTTCAAGTGGCGTTCGTTATCGCCTCCGACAAGCCGGTCGCGCCATCAGCAGTGTTATGTTTGGTGTCCCCGACGAGCTCCCCGGCGCCCCGGGTGAATTGATCGATATTGCGTATCGCCTCACTGAGAACGAGTGGAATGGCACATCGGCGCCAGAACTGAGGCTCGCGGATTTAAGAACTTCAGAAAATGTGTCGGCGAGTTCCGAAAACAGAGTCTTACGGTAAAACTATTGTTTCTAACCTGAGCCAGAAAGGAAAGGCATGACGCCCTGGAGAATGGTTTTTTTCGGGATTGTATGGATCTTTACGATGCCTCCCGCATTTGCTGCCGAGATCGGTGGCAAACCGGAAAAATCCGATGTTGTCGTGAGCTATGCGCAGCCGAGCGGCGCGTTCACGCCCATCTGGGTCGCGTACGAAGCTGGTTTGTTCAAAAACCACGGTTTAAACGCAAAGCTACAACTCCTTACGCCGCAAGTTTCCGCCCAAGCGGTGATTTCGGAGGAAGTGGATTTTTATACCGACGGTCCCGATCTAATCAATGCGCGCTTGCGTGGCGGTCAAGTGAAATATTTCGGCGGAACGATGCAGCAGCTGGTTTTCCAGATCTGGGGCGCTAAGGAATTGAAGTCCATTCAAGAATTGAAAGGCAAAACCATCGCGGCGAGCACGCCGCGGGCAGCCCTTGATACCGCCACTCGCGAGGCGCTGAAAAAGAACGGCTTGGTTCCGGATCGGGACGTACAAATCCTTTACGTGCAAACCGTGCCCGCAATTCTGAGCGCGGTTCTGGGAGGAAAGACGGCCGCCGGTACGCTCTCGGCGCCGAATACATTGAAAGCAAAAGAATCGGGGCTGAACCTGCTGGTTGATATCGGGAAGCTCAACATTCCTGCGTTCCAGGTCGCATACGGCACGACAGAAAAATATCTCAAGAACAATCCCAACACCGTCTACGCATTTCTCAAAGCGATTGCCGAAGGTGTTGCTCTGTCACGCAAAGACCCTGGTGTTGCCAAAAAAGCCATTGGCAAATACGCCAAAATCGAAGACGCTCCGACGATCGATGGAACGTATGATGCGTTTGCGCCGTACTGGGCAATGAATTTGGCAGTGCGTCCGGAAGCGATCAAGAAGCAATTCGAATACCTGGACGAAAAGGAATTTCCCACTGCCAAGAACGCCGATCCAAAGGACTTTTACGACAACTCTTTTGTCGAAGCTTTATCCAAATCTGGATTCCTGAAAAATCTGGGCATGCGGTAGCGCCCTCAGTTGTAAATCATCAAATGACAATCACGTGGCAGCTTTTTCATCAATCCGCGGACGACGCGGCCGCGCAGCATGTGATAAAAGGCCGAGCGGCGCGAAGCTCCAATCATCACCCCGTCCACGCCTAGCGCCTTGGCAGCATTGGCGATCGCCTGAGCAGCGTTGTGCGAAACCGCCCAGATGGGGATCACCTCCGTGTTGTTTTGCCGTCCCGCCTGGAGTGCGGCGCGCAATGTGCGAATCCCTTCCTCGTTGGGCGCATGGGGTGTCTCGCCAGCGAACAAACCTGGCCATTCCTCTACATAGATACAGTAGATTGCCGATTCGCCGCGCCCTTTCGCACGCGTGAGACCCTCCTGAATCAGTCGCGGCGATTCGTCGCGTATCGCCAGCAAGGTAGACGATGAATAGAGTGGTTTCACTTCCACAGCCTCGGCAAGAGTGACCAAACCTTTGAGCTCCTCCTCGACCAAACCCTCGGATGCGCGATAGGCCCGTTCTTGGAGACGCTGGATGAACGGCACTCGAACGGCGAGATCGAGAAACCAGGCGCGTCGCACACCAATAGCGGTAATCATGCCGATCGCGGTTACCGCGCCGCCGAAATAAGTCGCCAGCTGCTTTTCCATCAGATTCACTGCCCAGGCGACGACGACCATTGCAGTCGTAAAAACCCCGATCCAAAAGGCGGGATCGCGCCGACCCAGCCGCCATCGAATCGAATCCAAGCTCAAAGAGGAAAAAACGAACGCGCCGAGCAAACCGAAGGCATACATATCCCCCAGCACCTTCATTTCACCGTGGCTCAGAAAAATGACCAGGACAGGAACGAGCGTCGCGATCGCAATCGCAATCTGCGGCGTATTGAAGGTGCCGTTGCGCGCGGCGATGATTTTTGGCAGAAATCCGCCCTTTACCAGCGCGAGAAAGACATGATAGGAGCCGATGATTGCGGTGTTGGATGCAAATAAAAGCAGGCTCGAGGCAGTGAGCACCACGGCGAGCTTGAGACCCAAACCGCCGACGAGCATGCCAAGCTCCGAGATAAAGCGCTCGTTTTCAGTGGTTTTGATTTGCTGAGGCAACAGGCCGATCGAGAGCGCGGTCAATATCGGCGCCGTCACGACCATCGTGAGGATCACCGCGAGCATCGCTCGCCGGGTGGTCTTGCGGAGCGGAAAACGCATTGCCGGACTCAGCTGACTGATGCTTTCCAATCCGGAAAAAGCGAGCCAAGCCGAGGCGAAGCCGACCAAGAGTTCATAAAAAGAAATCTCGGGTCCGGTTCCAAGCCGGGTAAGAACCGTATGCCACTCGGAGGGATTCATGTTGAGCATCGCGGTGCCGATCACAAGAAGGTTTACGATGAATGAAGCGCATGCCATGACGAGAGCGACCGCTGCGCTCTCGCGAATGCCGATGATATTGAGCGCTGCGAGCACCATTACGCCCGCGCAGGAAAGCAGAACGACGTGGCTGTCCAGCGCCGCAAAAGCGCTGCCGATGTAGTGAAATCCTGAAACGGCTGAAATTGCAGTGGTGAGAAAATAATCCACGGTAATCAGCATGCCGCCCAGACATCCCCACATCGGACCAAACGCCTTGGTCGTGATCGTGACGACACCGCCGCCTTCGGGATTACGCCAGGAAATTTCAATGTACTTGAGCGACAGAAGAATGAAGCCGCCGGTGGTGAGCAGAACAAAAAAAGGCGTCGCGTCCCGGACATGGCCGTAGAGGATTCCGGGAACGTAGTAGACCGAGGTGCCGATGTCGCAGAAGACAACGGCCCAGGCCAAAAGCCAATTTAATTGTCGGGTGTCGTGAGTCGGTGCCACTAATCGTGAGCTGCTGGAACGAGCACTGCGCGACGAGCGAGCGATTGCCGTTTCGCTCTTGCATTGATATCGTTGTTCACCGTATCATACAAGATACCTTGCGCGTATGTCGCTGCCCGGACAATACTTCCAAAAACTCGTCGAGAGTTGCCCTGACATTATCATTTCCGTCGATAACCAAGGGACGATTACTTTTTATAATGACGGCGCGCGGCAAAATCTCGGCTTCAGCGACGAAGAAGTGTTGGGGAAAAACGTCGTTGAAATTTATCCTAGTCTCGCCGAGGCGCGCAGAGTGATGACGGCCATGCGCGCTTGTCGAGGGCGGGTGAGCAATTTCGAAACCGTTTTCAAAACCAAAAAGGGCGACCAGATCCCGGTGGCGATCTCGGCATCGATTACCTACGACGATAAGGGCGATGAAATTGGCTCCATCGGTTTCGCCAAAGATCTTCGGGAGATTCGACGGCGTGATCAGCTGGTGACCATGGGCGAAATCGCTATCGGCCTATCTCATGAAGTCAATAACTCTCTCGAAGTTCTTGTGAATCAAATCGAACTGCTACGACAATACGTTGGGCGCGTCGCAAGCGACGAGGATTATCTGGTCGAGTCGGATCGGCTCGAGTCCGTGGCCTCGCAGGTCAGAAAAATACAAGACATCACCGGCCGCATCAGTCAAATGGCAGATGAAGGAGAATACGGTACCTGCGAATACCTGAACGGCAAAATGATGACGGATCTTCACGTAGACAACTCGGCCGAGTCGTGCGAACGACCGAAACCTGACGAACGCTATCCGCTGAGCGGCCTCAGGGTTTTGGTGGTCGATGATGACGCCGGAATCTGCGACTCGTTGCGCGATCTCCTAGCGGCGGAGCGCTGCTGTGTTGAGATCGCCGCCTCGGGCGTGTTTGCGCTCGAGTGGCTGCGCCGACAAAAATTCGACGTGGTTCTGACCGATGTTGTGATGCCGGACATGGACGGGTACGAGCTGTATCAGGCGGTCAAGCGGCACACACCCAACCTTCCCGTGATCTTAATGACGGCATTCAACTATGACAAAGACCACATCATCAAGCGGAGCTGTTTACAGGGATTGCAGGGGGTGATCTTTAAAAAGCCGGTAAATCCAGCGATGCTTAAAAGAGTGCTGCTACAGCAATGTCGCTCGACAGAAAAAATTTCTGCATCAAAGCCTTCATGGGACCTTGGTCGAGCGCAAAAACCCAATTGAGCCGTGAGTAAGGAAGATCTTTTTAACCAAGGGATGGAGCTGTTCGCCCAAGACAGGTTGAGCGACGCCGTCGCGGCTTATCAACGTGCTCTGGAAGAAGATCCCGATTATGGCGACGCACTCCATGCATTAGCGATGACCTATGCCCACCTGGGGAAGCTCGATGAAGCCATCGATTTGGGCAAGCGACTGATCGCCGTCACGCCCGATGACGAATTGGCTTACACCAGCCTCTCGATGTTCTATCAACAAAAGGGTCTTATCGCCGAGGCCGAACATATCGCTGCGAAAGCACGAACGCTCGGTTGGAAGCGAGAGCTGCGCGATAATCCAAACCCGCGCAAGAATTAGTTTCCTTCCAACGCGCTATATCCGCGGCGCGCACGCTTTGTAATTCCCGTCTCACCTCGCGCGTTTTCTCTGCATTTTTTTGCCCACTTAACTTTATATTTGCTTGCAGTTTTAATTGGGAGTGGATAAATAGGAGTCACCATTTCGCCCGAAAGATTTTCGCAGCGCCAGGAGTAAAAAGTGAATTTCGTAACGAACCCGCTGGAAAAGCTGGTTAAGCTGCTTGCCGATGACTCACGTGTCGACGAGAAGATTCGCGATACGCAGGTAGCCCTGACACTGGTGAAAAAACGAGTATCGGAGTCTCTCGCGCAACATTATGTGTCCACGGGCGAATCGCGAATTCAATTGCCGGAGGATCTTATGCGGGAAGAACAGTCTTACGAGCGGCTTTTGCAAGCGCTCCAGGATATGAAAAATGAGATCGCCAAACAGATAAGACCGGTGGAAGAGCAAATTATCCAGGCTAACGTCGATCACCTGCGTCAAACGTTCACGCAGGAAAGTCGCAGGCTAACAAAATGCCTGGAAGAGATCGACGACAACATTCTGGCCTGCCGGCAATATCTGCAGGATTATGAGCGGATTCGCTCGAGTCTGCATGGCCTAAATGAAAAACTCACGCAGCTCGGGGCCGAGTCGATCCAGGTGCCGGACGGTTTGTCGAACGCGGATCTGGGCGAGATCGTAAAACAACGAATTGAGAACCTCCGCTCGCAGGGTAAGGTTTGATCTAAAAATCGACTCTTGTTCGCCTGCGATTCCACCTCGAACACTTCGACCACACGAAGCTGCCGTGTGGTCCCGTCACGTTGAGCAATGTTTTTTGGCTGATCGCCAAAAATGGTACTGCATTCGAACGCCCTGCCCCGAGATATTCCGTCTCACCGATTAAACTTAGCCGATGCGTGTTGACCGCATAACTGGGAAAGTCGAAAAACACCACATCGGAATTACTGAGCTAACAAGGGTTGGGGCCGCAATCTGCGGCTCAGCTAAACCCTGCGCCAAGCCGCGAGGCTTAAGACTGAAGACAGGTTACAGTGTTAATAACCTCTGTGCACTCTTTCGTTCCGTTTGTCGTGGCTCACTAATCGGGAATTAGCAAGTTTCGGAAACACGCAAGGTATAATCGCGATAAGACAGCGATTTTCCTTTCCGAAATTAACGGCCAATTTATTAGGTCACCAAGTGAACGCGGCACGAGAATTTTCAGCCCTCTTGCCGGGGCGGGACTATGTGGCACTATCGGTCGCTATATGTATCTATTCGAGCGTTTAACGGTGGTTTGTAGGGCCTGATTTTACCGATTCGAACATATAGTGTCATATAGTTGTGGCAAAGTAATAGCAAAGTAGAACGCAAAATCCGGCTAACGGGCCGCGTCCCGAGACATTATCCCAAACGGATTATGTCCAGCCGGGTCAAACTCTCAGGCCTGGTTGGTGATCCTGTTGCTGCGGTTCTGTGCTGATGGTAGACGCGCCGGACTCAAAACAATGTAAGTGCTACAAACGACTGTAGTCGAGAAAACGGCGGCTTAGAAATAAGGCGCCGTTTTTGTTTGTCTTTCTGAACGCTCCGACTTTTAGGCTGTTTCGTTATTTCGTAGATCATCGCTCATTTTCAGCAATTTTTCTTGAACTTGGTTTGAATCCGGAAAGCAGCTTCTATTGTTTTCCCATCGTTATGACACAAAGGGCAGCTTTGGACGTTACGTTAGAGAGGCTCGCCCGCCTTTTTTTTTTGTTGTGGCCGTGGCGGTGCTCGGGATATAAGCGGCTGAACTCAGGGAGACAATCGGATGATTACGCTCGAATTGAGCCAACCCAGCTTTGATTGCTTGCTGGACCACGCTTCCGAGACGCTGCCGGAGCTGTTCAAGCCACGGGGAAAGGACAACGAGAGCGGATACGTGTCACTTGGTTCGCAAGTAAACGTCTTTTGCACGGAGAGCCAGGCGAAAGAACTGCTCGCTATCGCCGAGAGAGATTGCACGGGGGCGGTCTCTGCCATTAGGACAGGAATTAGACTGGGCGATGAAGAAATATGATTGCAGTCGGAACTGCTTGGGACAACTTTAAAGAGCACTCGACAAAGAGCACTCGACCGACTTTGCAGGAAAATCACGCCCCATCATAGAGACCAGCCGCGAGATCGTGAAACTATGTGAGCGCTTAGTTCAGGATTTGGAGAATGCGCGACCACTGTTCAATGCAAAGCAGTGATGGCGCTCTCAAGGCTAATTCAAATGTATAACGAGCAGATTCGGTAATGGCATTTGCCCCTGAGACTGATCAGAAGCAAGATTTTCCTCCTGCTGTACTGACTGCGCTGAAAGGAAGCGGGTTTCCGTTTCAGACTGCTGTCGCTCACGTCATCCATTCAACACAAGGATATTCAATCCATGCGTCAGAGTATGCATGGCGCGGCCTCGATGGAGAGAGCAGCTTTCTCGATATAGTAGCGATTAGCAAACCTTTCGTGCTCACCATTGAATGCAAGAAAATTCGCCACGACATTTTTACTTTCCTACGTCCGCTTGGAGGGACCGCTCGATAGGCAATGTTGACGAATTTCGCGGCCTTCGCGTCGCGCAGTACAACGACGTCGCCGCGCGTATGCAAGTTTACTGTGAGAATTGGAACGTTGGCCCGGTCTTCCGACGCCCAGCAGGAACAATCACCTTGTTCCTTCTTTTGAATCCGCGCACGCCGGGAGAACGGCTCTTTGCCCGGAAATGTTGTAGCACCGGCAGCAGTCCATCCCAGTAGAAAATCTCCGGTGTGCTCACTAGACACGAGATGTTCCTATCGAGTCACTGCATTCGGAAGCCGCAGCAATTAATTCCGTAACCAATGCAACGCATCCCGCATGTCAGCTCGTAATCCCTCAGCTAAGGCCAGGTAAATATTTCTCGATTGACAGGTTAACGGTTTTATTGTCAATTGATTGACGACAAAATTCACTTAGTACAGGAGGACAATATGCCAGAGAGAATGCAGGTGAGACACATTGCCATCAGATCGGATAATCCTGACGAGCTAAGCTCGTTCTACGAGAAAACCTTTGGCTTGAAAGTAGTACGGAGAAACCCGCGGGGGACGAAAAGCAGCGTTTACATGACAGATGGGTACATGCACATCGCGATCAATGCCATCAGCGATAAACCGAGCGGCATCTGGCACTTCGGCTTCCTCGTCCCGTCACACGAACCTATACAGGCGATCACGAAAGTTTACCAGGGCGAAAGCGCGCCGGGACGCCACGCCGAGAATTATATTCTCGACCCTCAAGGAAACCGCATCGACGTCGTTCTCGACATGTGGCCAACTGAATAAGCGCAGGTGCGCCGTATGGAGACTCCAAATGCCGATTAAGTTGAAATGGAAGCATCTATTGGTGCTTATTTTCTGTTTCGTGGGCCTGTCACCGGAGCATGCCTGGCCGCTGGAAAAAGTTCGGCTCGGAATCTCGACAAGGAATGTTGTTTTGATGCCTTTCTACTACGCCAAGGATAAAGGGCTGTTTGAAAAGAACGGCCTGGATATGGAGATCATCCAGATCAGGAGCAATCTGCAGCTTGCAGGTCTGACATCTGGTGACTTGGACTTTATTACCAGCATCGGTCCCGCTATCGAAGCAATCAGCAAGGGCATGCCATTGAAAGGCGTCGGCGTCGTCTATCGCGCGCCACTTTTCTCACTCTTGAGCAAGCTGCCGAACGCGAAGTCGCTTGAGGGAAAAAAGATATCGGTCTCGCGCATCGGGTCCGAGAGTCATCTAAATGGCGTTATGATGCTCGACAAGGGCGGCGCCGACTCCAAAAAGGTTACCTGGATACAGACCGGAAGCACGGCCTTAAATATGTTGCCGCTCGAACGGGGTCTCGTCGACGGGGCGGTTTTGAGCCCGCCTTTCACCGGCGTGATGGCGCGCAAGGGGTTTAAAATTCTCATGCGGAGCGGTGACGTGATCGACTCCTCGCCGTTCAACGGTTTGGTGACCACAACTCAAAGGCTCCAAACTCATCCCGAGCGTATAAGAAGCGCGCTCAAAGCGATGATCGAATCGTCGCGCATGATCCGTCAGGACAAGAGAGGCCTCATCCCGTATATTCAAAAAAGCTTCAATGTAGATTTAGGTGTGGCTGAGGAAGCCTACGACGACATCATTGGCGTGATGTTGGATGATCTGTTCATGCCCGAAAACGCTTTGAAAAAGTATTTGGATGCCGCCTATGCCAGAGGCGATATCTCCAAACCAATGACCGTCAACGACATCGTGGATTATTCTTTGCTCAGATCTGTGAAGTAACGATTGTTAGTCCGTCTCAGTCGTGATGCTTCAGAGTCGTAACTAGCATTTCAGCCGTTCGAACCGATAGCAGTCCTGGATCCAAAACGGGGATCCCGAGGCGCTGTGAAACCTCAATAGCAGAAACCCGGATCGGAATGTATGCAAGTCCGGAAGGGCAGATGATTTCCGCACCGCGCTCGACCAGCCTCCGCCCGGCATTCAAAAATGCCTCTGTCATTTGTATGGGGTCCTGTCGTGCAAATGGTAGAAGTGCGCTGTTGATCGACTCGACTCCGATGACCGTATTTTCAATTCCAAGAGCTTTCAAATAGGGTGCATAGCTGTCGATTGTGTCGCCGCTAGGGGTTGTGATACCGATTTTCCCGCTGAGACTCGCACCGGCTCTCAGAGTAACCTCACCGGGACCGATGATTGGAATCCGAACTCTCGCACGCGACTCGCTGAGCCCCGGATCGATAAAGCAGTGAATGATGACGGCGTCGAATCCGTCACACTCCGCCAATGCGCAGCGATCCGGATAGAGTGGCCCCAAAGTTAACGCCTCTTTGCTGCCGAACTCATACACCTTGGCCCCACCACTTTCGCTCTGGCTTGGGAGATATCCTATGCTTAGTTCCGTGCCAGGCGAGCAGTATGCACCCCACGTGACTTGGCGGGCCGTATCGGCACCTCCTAGATAACGCTCGCGGGGTCCATTTAGCAGTAGCAAAATTCGCATGAGAACTCTCGCGCCTGCCTTCCAGCGCTTTATAACCTTCTCTCGGAATAGGCTGTCAATATGTCTTCCGGGGCCGTCGCATGTCAACGCATAGCTATCGATGCAGTGATCAGGCGCTATCGGAAGCCATTTCTGACGTGTTTTCCAGAGCTCAGATTGCATCCTCGAACTGCCAAGAAATTAATGACGCGAATCAAGCAGAATCTATCTCGGTAGCAGCGAGAAAAGATGTAAACCATACTTGAACCTATACGACACGAAGATAGTTGATCCTCGGTCCCTTGGGGCGAAAAGATTTCAAGCAGCGAAAAGCAGTGAAGACGGGCGTCGACCTGACACTCGAACGCCCGGCCCAAGGGACAATCACCCGGTCCTTTTTAAAATCCGCTTACGCCGGGGAGAACGGCTCTTTGCCCGAAATGTCCGTAGCACCGGCCGCGGTCCAGCCCTGTTGGGTTCTGCTGAGTTTGCGGGTGGAACCACTATTCGTTCGATCTGATGCTGTCAATGAGTGCTTGACCGGATAACCAGCAGAAAACCGGCACACCGATTTTGTAATCAACAACAACCTGCTAGGGTGGTCCATATGGACGATTGCTGCACTGCAAAGGGAGACGAACTCTCAAGCCTGAAAAATAATCACAAAAAAGTTCTGCTATTTGTCCTGATCATCAATGCGTCTCTCTTTGGTATCGAACTTGGGGCTGGATTTCTTGCTAACTCGACCGCACTCATCGCGGATTCACTCGACATGCTAGGTGATTCTTTCGTGTACGGCTTTAGCCTCTATGTTCTTTGGCGTAGCGCGGAATGGAAAGCGAAGGCAGCATTGTTGAAAGGCGTCGTCATGGCAGTCTTCGGCATGGGTGTGCTTTTGGAAGCGATCCATAAGCTGATGGCGGGAATTTTACCTACTGCTGCGATAATGGGGTTGATCGGGACGCTCGTTTTACTGGGCAATGCTGTCTGCTTCTTTTTACTTTATCAGTACCGCTCTGATGATCTAAACATGCGCTCAACCTGGCTGTGCTCACGCAACGATATAGTCGCCAATGTGGCGGTATTGCTGGCGGCTCTTTCCGTTAAAGTCTTTGAAGCGAGTTGGCCGGATATAATGGTCGGAGCCGGTATAGCCGCTTTGTTTCTGCAAAGCGCTCTTTCAGTACTACGTGAGTCGATTTCGGAACTGCAAGCGATAAAATCACAACCGAGCCTCGGGTGACGGTCAATGGACCGACGCGACTTTATTTTGAATGGATTGCTTCTGGCGGGTGCGTTTTCTGTACGACCCGTTCTCTCGTTTGGAGCGGATCGCCACGTCTACAAGCTGGCTCCGATCTCCATCCTTCCCGATGGACTTTGGAATACCCCGCCCGAAATCCGTGACAGTTATCGTTTCGCCGTCCTTAATCGAGAAACGCTCCACTACATTCCATGTTATTGCGGATGTGTAAACGACGGTCACACGAGCAATGCGTCCTGCTACGTCAAGGATAACTCGCCGCCTGCGAAGCCAGAGTTCGACCCCATGAGCATCGGTTGAAAGATCTGCATAGGCATCACGCGTGACGTGATGAAGATGATGGACGAAGGCAAGCGATTGAAAGAAATCCGGGCATACATCGACAAAACCTATAGCCACTATGGACCATCGACTCCAACACCGCACGTGCCAGAGAATTTCAAAGAGTTTTGGCCAGTACGAAAGCGAGGGTAACCCATGAAAAAGATCATGTTCGGAATCGTAGCGGGCGTGTTCCTTGCCACAGCGGTCAGCGCTTATCAGGCTGAAGAGCAAAAGAGCGGCTCTTCGATGGGCGGGATGATGCACGGAATGATGGGGATGATGAGCCAGCAAAAGCCGGGCGAACAGTCGCATGACATGATGCAGGGAATGAAGGAAATGATGGGCCGAATGTCCAAGATGATGGATATGTGCAGCCAAATGATGAGTGATCGGTCAGAGCAGAAAAAAGAGCAGCCAAGCAAGTAGCTATCAGCCACGCCACAGCAGATTTGAGCGCTGCCACTGGACTCGGTGGAATCTGCCTCAAGAGATATAGCTGAAAAGTATGATCGCTTTGCTCGCGGGTATGACCGCGTAGAAGCTGTCTTAGGCTTTCTTGGAGTAGAGAACCTCCGAAACGGAGTGGTTTCGGCCGCATCCGGTAAAGTCTTAGAAGTCGCTGTCGGAACGGGAAAGAATCTTTATCATTATCGAAGCGATTGCGAGATCGTTGGCGCAGACATCAGCACCGAAATGTTGAAAGTGGCGCGAGAACGGGCCGCAAAACTGCAACGGGATGTTCATTTCACTTTAGCGGATGCGGGTGACCTGCCGTTTCGCACCCACCTCTTTGATACTGTTGTTTCAACCTTTAGCACCTGCACGTTTCCCAATCCGTCAAAAGCACTTCAGGAGATGATTCGTGTTACCAAGCCATCTGGTAAAGTTTTGCTGCTTGAGCACGGTCGCAGTGATTGCGGATGGCTGGGCCGCTGGCAGGACCGCCATGAAGACTTGTTTGCGAAACACTTCGCTTGTCACTGGAACCGCGAACCGTTAAAGCTTGCCGAACACGCGGATCTGCGGATTGTCAGAGCGCAACGAACCTTCTTCGGGATGCTTCATCGGATAGAAGCAGAACCTCAGATTTGACTTAGCGACTTCATTGGCCTCCAGAAAAAACAGCGCTTGTTTCACTCGTTCACCGATGAACAAGAGACTGTTCATCAGCCGCTTCTCTCCCCTGTTGCCTGTCCGTGGCTGCTAATCATTGTCGATTGAACTAGCATAAAACAAGCACAGTCGCCGTAGCCGGAGTCGATTCGCCCAGCCTTTAGGGCATCACAAGAATGTGCTTCCATATACAACCGGACCGCTTGATGTATACTCGTTCAAAATGATGATTACGCAGCTTCCGTCATGGCCCTATCTTCCCACGCTCGCAAGACTCGGTTTGGCTCTGGCCATTGGCTTGTTCATCGGAATTGAGCGTGAACGACGGCACAAGGAAGCCGGCCTGCGCACATTTGCATTCGCGTCAGTTCTCGGCGCTGTCGGCGGACTTCTCGGCGATCCATTCTCTTGGGTGGTTTTTTTTCTGGTGGCCGTTCTGGTCATCTTTCTCAATATAGAGACGATTCGTACCGACGAGGGTGCGGAAATAACAACATCAGCGGCGCTGTTTGTGACATGTTTCGCGGGGCTGCTTGCAGGCCAAGGTCACACCTTTACGCCCTCAGCACTCGGCATAGCGACGGCTGCGCTACTTGCCTGGAAAGAGCCTCTCGCCGGATTTAGCCAGGCTTTGACTGAGTCGGAGCTACGATCAGCGATCTTGCTGGCAATCCTTGCGTTCGTTGTCTATCCGATCTTGCCGGTGGGAAGTATTGATCCATGGGGACTCGTGGACCCACGGGCAGCTTGGATCACGGTCATTCTCGTCGCTGCGCTTGGCTTCACTAACTACGTGCTGTTGAAGCTCTACGGCGCTCGCGGGATCGAGTTCACAGGATTTTTGGGCGGACTCGTCAATAGCACCGTAACTGTTGCCGAGCTGACCGAAA
>Ga0207701_10002109_pt1 | contig 20600 bp, 16 predicted proteins | sample KBSSwiSSwithPhiX_FD_184294 | JGI IMG/M metagenome (GOLD analysis project Ga0207701, IMG submission 184294) | Switchgrass rhizosphere bulk soil microbial communities from Kellogg Biological Station, Michigan, USA, with PhiX - S5 (SPAdes) (version 2) | ecosystem: Environmental > Terrestrial >... | reverse complement strand
CGTGTTGCGCAAATCGAATGCTCCGGTCACACCCTCGGCGACCGGCACCAAATACCGGTCGACCACCTCGGACGACGGGCCTTCAGCGACCAGCATGCCGCGCTCGAGCAGCAACGCGCGATTGCAGAGCGTCGTCACCGCGCCCATGTTGTGGCTGACGAAGATGACCGTACGGCCGTCGCCCTTCGAAACCTCGCGCATCTTGCCGAGGCACTTTTTCTGAAAGTCGGCGTCGCCGACCGCCAGCACCTCGTCGACGATCAGGATCTCGGGCTGCAGGTGCGCTGCGACCGCGAAGGCCAGCCGGACGTACATGCCGCTGCTGTAGCGCTTAACCGGTGTGTCGAGGAAGCGCTCGATCTCGGCGAACGCGACGATCTCGTCGAACTGGGTGTCGATCTCGCGCTTCTTCATGCCAAGGATCGAACCGTTCAGGTAGATGTTCTCCCGACCGGTCAGCTCAGGGTGAAAGCCGGTGCCGACTTCGAGCAGCGAGGCGACCCGCCCTCTCAACGTCACCTGGCCGCGGGTCGGCTCGACGATGCGCGACAGGATCTTCAGCAGCGTGCTCTTGCCGGCGCCATTGCGGCCGATGATGCCGATCACCTCGCCCGGCTGAATCTCGAACGAGACGTCCTGCACCGCCCAGAAGTCCTCCATCGACACATCGCTGCCGCGGATCTGGCGGAACCGGCGCAGCGGCGCCGTGGCCATGTCGGTCAGCAGGTCGCGGAACGTCTTCGAGCCGGCCCCGCCGTGCTCGAGCCGATAGAGCTTGCTGATTCCTTCAGCCTTGATTGCAGGTTTCGTCATGTCAAGGGCCTAGGCCACATCGGCGAACTTGCGCTCGGTCCGGCGGAAGTAGTAGAGACCGCAGATCAGCAAGATGATCGAGGAGAAGCTCGAGACCGACAGCGTGGTGTAGTTCCACGGCAGGCCGAACAGCGCCGAGCGGAAACCGTCGATGATTCCCGCCATCGGGTTGAGCGCGAGCAGCGGCTGCCACTGCGGCGGCACCATGCTCACCGGATAGATGACCGGGCTCAGGTACATCCACGACTGCACGAGGAACGGCACGACGTAGCGGAAGTCGCGGTAGGTGACGATCAGTGCGGCGAGGCCGAGGCCGACCCCGAGCGATGCCGCCGTCGTCAGCAGCACCAGGAGAGGGATCACCAGCACCCCGGGCCCCACGCCGACACCGTAGAACAGCATCAGCCCGGCGAACACCACGAAGGAAACGAGCAGATCGATCAAGCCGCTCCCGACCGAGGCGGCCGGAACGAACACCCGTGGCAGGTAGATCTTTGTCAGCAGCGACTGCTGATTCATCAGGCTCATGCTGGCCTGGCTGATGTTGTTCGAGAAGAACGTCCACGGCAGCAGGCCCGCGAACACGAACACCGCATACGGCAACCCGTCGGAGGGTATCTTCGCGAAGCGACCGAAGATCACGGTGAAGACGAGCATCGTGAAGAACGGCTGCAGCACGGCCCAGGCGACGCCGAGCACGGTCTGCTTGTAGCGGACCTTCACGTCGCGCAAGACCAGGAAATAGAGCAGCTCGCGCGCTTCCCAGAGCTCGCGCCAATCGACGGCGATCCAGCCGGAGCGGGGACGAATCACCATCTCGCGAAGCGGCCCCTTGTCGGCGGCACCGGGCGGCACGGCGCTCGGCGGCAGGGGTTCGGCGATGTCGTTATTCATGAAAGGGTCCGGAATATCGGTACGGCGCTGCCGTCATTCTGGCTAGCGCAAACCGCCGACAAAGGCCAGGTGGTCATCGAGGGACAGCGTTTTGCGCTCGCGCGGTGCATTGCGATGGGGATGGTCGAGGAAATGCGCCACGTACATCGCCCGGTACCAGGGCGCGTAGCTCGCCGGACGCCAGCCCGGAAGGCTGCGGTCGGGATGGATAGGGCGCAGCGGGTTGGCCGCGTTGTGCTCGGCGATGGCGGCGAGCTCGCCGCATGCCTCGTTCGCAAAGTAGAACAGGATGTCGTCGAAGTAGAAGCTGACCGCGGGCAGGTACCGGTCGTGCGGCCCGGACAAGCCTTTCAGCGCAGACACCGTCCCCGAATAAACGTCGACGTCGATCGAGACGAAGCCGAGCGGGCACTCGGGCGTCAGCGTCTCGACGAACGGGTCGATCGTTTCGGCGATGTCGCCGAGGATGAGCTCGGCCTTCCCGTCGAGGCGACGGCGCAGCTCGGCGGGGTCCTGCATGGCGAAGTCGCCGCTCGACCACAACTCCGGATGGTCCTTGTGGCCGCCGGGCGGCAGCAGGCCCGCACCGGTGTCGAAGCCGACGACGCGAAAGCGGATCCCCGTTGCGTCGGTGACCATCTTGGCGACATCCGCCATGTTGGTGAGCCCCCGGCCGGTCGCGACGCCGAACTCGCAAGCCGTCACGGCAGAGATTCCGAAGAACTTTGCAGTGTCGGCGGCGCGCAGCAGCCCATACGCGTAGTTCGCCCGGTCGATCAGCCCATGGTGCTCCTTCTGGCGGAAGTCGCCGGTCAGGTTGGTCCACGAACGTGGACCGAGCAGCCGCCGCGCGATTTTCGGAACGATGGGCAGTCGGGCAAGGGTGGAGGCGGACATTCAGGTTTGTCTTTGCTTGGAGTGGAGGCGCCAGCGGACTTTTTCGTACAGGCGAAACAGCACCGGCGGTGCAAAGTCCTTGAAATACTCAGTCGCGCGAAAGGCCGCCGCCTCCCGACGCACCGCGGCCGAGTCACTCGGCCGCGCGTGGTACATCGTCGAGAGGTTCGGCACTTCACGGTACACCGCCTTCGATGCGGTGTAGTAGTAGAGCGCGATCGAGCGGCGCTTCACTTCCGGCGGCGTCGCCAGCGGGTCGGGATGGCCGTGATAGGAATCGGCGTCGGTGTTGAAGACGACGCAGCGGTTGATGAGCGGCGAGATCGCCTTCACGCAACCCTGCATCTTTCGATCCCAGAGTTCCAGGCGACCGTTCCACTCGTCCTGCCAGTTCTCGTTGAGATAGATCAGCAAGTTGAGCCGGCGCTGCAGATGCAAGCGCTCATGGATGCGGAAGTCGGCATGGATGCCGAGCAAGCCGCCGGCCGAGATTTCGTGGAAGCCGCCGCCCTCGAAGTACGGATCCGGGAGCAGTCCGGTGATGCCCGAAAGGCCTTCGAGGAAAGCCAGCATCGGCCGCGAGTTGAAGAAATGGAACAACTCGCGAACGAACGCGTTGCAATCCTCGGGCGCAACCTGGCGCTTGAAGTGGCCGCCGTAGTTGATGTTAAAGACCGTGTCGGAAGCCAGCGCCGCGACCGGAAAGTTTGCGAGGATGCGCCGCGGAAGGTCGCCCGGCAGGATCCCGTCAAGAACGATGTGCGGAAACGGCTGTGCGGACACGTAGTCCTCGTGCAGCAAGTCTCCGAGGCCTTTGGCCTCGGCCGCGTCCATGCGAAGACCATCGTCTTCGGCGATCGGCAGGGTGACTTGGCGAGGGCTCATGCCGACGGCTTCTGATTGAGTGGTTGTCAAAACGAAGGCTGCCGAAGCGCGTTCGGACGGCTGGTGCGCTGCACAGCCGCTACCTGCTGCGGGGCGGCAGCGAAACGCAGATAGGCGGCGCACATCCCGACAACGCACCAGTACACGACCGGAATCGCATTGATGCTGCTGGCGGTCGCGATGATCAGCAGGATGCCCACCAGCGTCGCGAGCAACGCCTTGCCGACCACATAGTCGTCACCGCCCTTCGCTGGATGGCGGATCAGGTGCGCGTAGAGGCGCACGGCGCACGAGACAAAGGAGCCCGAGAACAGCGTGAGGCCGACGAACCCGCTGACCATCGCGACGGCCAGATACGAATTGACCATGTCGATGATCCCCTCGCCCTGGCGGAGTTGCTCCATGGTCCCGTAGGCCATGTAGAACGGCGAACCGAAGATCGGATTGAGCATCAGCACATTCCAGGAAACCTCGAACAACTGCTGCCGGTAACTGACGTTGGCGGAATCGACGTCCCCGATGAAGGGCAGGTACGACACGACCTTGGCGCCGATCGGCGTCAGCATCAGGACAGGCAACGACAGGACTAGCAAAAGGCTTGCCGTGCCCAACCGCTTGCCGGCACCGGGCCCGATGGCCAGCGCAACGACGATCAGACCAGCCGCACCGACCCAGGGACCGCGCGACATCGAAGCGACGATGCCAACGCCCAGCAGCAGAAGCACGTTGCGCCAGAAATTCTGATTCGCGAAGGCCGGGCGGATCATCAGGTGCAATCCGAGCGCCACCGTCAACACGTATCCCAGCACGATCGAGTGGCCCGTGCTGACGGTTGCACGCAGCGACCCGTCACGCAGCATATAGCTGCCGTACTTCCAGCGAACGTCGAGAAAGTTCGGCAGCGACGAATACAGCAGCCATCCCTTGAAGAACTCGAACACAGCCACCACCGAAATGATCGCGCAGGCCGCGACGAACGATGCGCCGGTGTCACGCAGGCGCTTCATGTCGGTGATGCCGCGGCTGAAGACGTAGTACGGCAGCAGCGTATCGATGACGTAGCCCAATGCCGACCGCAACCAGTCGGTGGTGCTGGTCAAAGGCAACTGGATCGCAAGCAGCAGCACCACATAGCCGAGCACGTACTTGTCGGTCGGCATCCGGAGCAGGCCGGCACTCTCAGGCCGCGTGAGCAGGACGACTGCGGTCGGCAGCAGGATCACGAAGCTGAGGAGCCGCAGGAAGTCCAGTGAGATGAAGTAGTTGATTCCGCCGAAGCCCTGGACTGCCGACTGGAATGGCGGCGCGAGCAGCAGGATGAAGAAGTACAGGCCGAGCGGGTTCGAGTCCTTGCGACCGACAGAGAGGACCAGCAGGATCGCGCCGAGCATGAAGATCCAGAAGCTCTGTGCCACGAACAGGAGAATCGTCAGCGCGATCCAGACGAACGCCCGCACGTTGAAGTCGGCCGGCCGCATGACGGCCACCGTCAGCGGCTTGCGAACGAACCACAGGACCGGGATCGTCAGGACCAGCAGCGCCACGAGGGCTCGATAGTTCTCTGCCATGCCTCGTCTCGCCTCAGGCGTTCGATCGTCGATCGACGTCCCGGCTCTTCAGCACAAGGCTCAGCAGCGCATCGAGCGCGAAGAAAGCGGCCAGCGCGACCAGCATCAGCACGAAGCCCGCCGCACCATGCAGAAAGCCTTGCCCCGCCTCATCGCCGAGGTGATATGTCACCAGAACCAGCACGATGACGCGGCACATGTTCGCGATGAAGGCAATCGGCAGGATCGACGCCAGCATGATCGCGTTGTGCAGCTTGCTCGGGCGCCGCATGATGTACATGAACAGCGTGCCGAGCGCAGCCAGGCTGAACATCGAGTGCAGGCCCGAGCACGCATCCGCGACCAGCAACTGGTACTGCCCGATCGACAGGATCACGCCGGCTTGTGCGATCGGATATCCGACGGCGTACAGGATCGACACCACGATCGTCGAGATCCATTGCTTCAGCGGACCCGTGATCGCATCGACCAGAACCCCCGGCAGCGGGATCATGAAGATCAGGTAGAAGACCGGGAACCAGGCCGCACGCAACGCAGCCGGGCCCTTCAAGAGAAGTAGTCCCCCCGAAATGACGAGGATCTGCGAACCCATCTCGAAGATGGAAATGCTGAACACCCGGCCGACGACGTACATCAGCAGTCCGAAGCCGAAGATCAGGGAGCCGAGCCACGGCGACGGTTGCGTCGGCGCCTCTGCGATCTCGTTGCGCAGCGTCCAGAACAGCCAGACGACGACCGCCAGGACGATCGCCCCGTGGGCATGTTCATCGGATTGCCAGATGGTGCCGGCCGCCCACCAGTAGACCGGCAGGTACATGACCGCATAGCCGGCCAGCGCGATCAGCAACGCTCGGGGCGCGCTTCCTTCGAATGACAGTCGCGCAGGGGCCGGCAGGACACTGCTCACTTCACCGCTTTCTTCAACGGCATCTCGTTCAGCACCGAACCGACCACGGCCACACCGGCACTCATCAGCCCGCGCACCATGTCGTTGAAGTCGGTCATCCGGGTCTTGTCGCTGCGCGCGACAGCAAGCGCGGCGCCGGTGCGCACGGCCATCATCGCGCCATCTTCGCCAGCCGAAAGGGCTGGCGTGTCGATGATCACGACGTCGAAGTTGGCCTTCACCTGAATCAGGAACTCATCGAAGTTGAGCCGGTTCAGCAACTCGAGCGGGTTCGGCGGGATCGGACCAGCCGGCAGCACGCAGAGACCCGCAAGATCCGGAATGCGAACGATTGCCTCCTCGCGCGAGCGGCCGGAGAGCACCGTAGAGAAGCCGACCTTGTTCTCCAGGAAGAACAATTCGTGCTGGCGCGGTGATCGCAAATCGGCATCCACCAGCAACGTGCGTTCGCCGAGCTGCGAGAAGACGATCGCCAGGTTCGCCGCCAGATAACTGCGGCCATCGAAGCGGCCCGCACCGACGACGGTCAACACCTGACGCAACTCGGCCTTGTCGAACCAGCGCAGCATCAGCTGGCTGCGGATCGCACGCAATTGCTCGACGCGCGGACTGAAAGGCTGGTACGCCGCGACAAGCTCGTCGCTCACCGGCTTCTTCTCGCCGGGGATCTTGCGCAGATAGGCGTAGGAGAATTGGCGCGACAACGCGTACTGGATGTCGGCTTCGGTCAGCAGGCCGAGCTTGACGGCGGCGGCACCAAAGCGAAGGTTCTCGTCCTTCTGCAACTGAAGGACGCGTTCTGCATCCTCGGGCGTCAGCTGACCGCTCTCGATCAGGATACCGCCGAGCGAACGCGTCGCGCGCGGCGCGCCGCCGAGCATAGAAACCTGCATCTTCATGCGCCTGCTCCCGGAGCCGCGAGGAGCGGCGGTGACGGACCCGCGGGCACACTCGTGAGCAGCCTGCGGAACACCGGCCGCTTGGAATTGGCGGGCCGCAGCACGCCGACAACCGGCACGCCCGGAATGGCCATCAGGTCCTCCGGATCGCGGATCCGGCGATCCATGAGTTCGATGCCGAGAGCAATCGCAAGACCGGCCACAAGTGCGCCGACCACCGAAGCCAGCACGCCGTTGAGGATCTTCGGCTTCGACGGCTGCAGCGGCTCGACGGCCGGGCTCAGCAGACGGGTGTTCGCCTGGTTGTTCTGGCTTTCGAGATTGAGCTGCCCGACGCGCGAGGTGACTGCGTCGTAAGCCCGCTGAGCGGTGTCGACATCGCGTAAGTACACGTTGATCTGATCGCGGTCGGAGCGCAGCGAGAGCAGTTGCTGCTTTTGCTGTGCGACCAGCGTCCTGAGCTCCTCGATCTTCTGCGTGCTGCCGCGCTTGGTGACCGAAGCGCCGCCTGATACGCGGCGCGTCTCGGCAGCGATCTGCTCCTTCAGTTCACCGATCTGCGCCTCGAGCTGCACCCGCGTCGGATGGTTCTTGCCGACGATTGCGCTGGCTTCGGTGAGCTTGGTTTGGGCGGTCGCGAGCTGGGACTTCAGACCCTGGATCGGGCCGCTTTGCAGGATGTCCGGCGATGTCTCGGTGCCCGTGTTGCGCTGCCGTGTAGTCGCCTCGACCTGCTCGGCTTGAGCCGAAGCCAGTTGCGAGACCAGCGTGTTGTAGCGGGCGTTTTCCTGGTCGAGTCGTTCATCCGAGACGACGATGCCCTTCTCCTGCTGGAACTTCGAGAGACGTGCCTGCGCCTGCTCGAGGTTGGTCCGCATCACCTTCGTCTGTTCGTCGAGGAACGCCGCGGATTGACGTGCCGGCGCGATGCGCAACTCGACCGAGATGTCCATGTAGGCCTGTGCGAAGGCGTTCGCCGCGGCCTGCGCGAAGATCGGGTCCTGCGCCGAGAAATAGATGTTCAGGACATTGCTGCCCTGCGACGGATCAACGCTGAGCCCGCGTTGCAGCAGGCCAGCGAAGTAGCGATCGAGCGGAATCTTCGCGTCGGTCGCATCGCGCCATTGCTGCACCGCGCTCGCCGACCGTTCGACGCCGAGCATCTTGACCACGCGTGAGGCGACGCGCTCGCTCTTGAGAACTTCGACCTGCGTGGCCATGAAGCCGGGCGCGGCCAGTGCAGGAGCGAGCGCACCGAGCGCCGGGTCGACTCGCACCTCGACGATCAGCGACGTCTCCGCGGTGTATTGCTTCGGCAGCAGCAACGTCGCGGCGATGCCGGCGGCCGAGACGAGCAGGAAGACCGCCAGGATGAGCCACTTGCGGGCCCAGATGATGCGAAGGTATTGTTTGAGCGTCATGGGGTCTCGCCTTTAGAAAAGCGACTCTTTGACATAAATCACGTCGTCCCGCTCGACGAGATCGTTCATGCGGATGTCCATGATCTTGACCACGCCGCTGCTGTCGCGCCGGTGGACTTTCATGCCACGCTCGGTGCCACGCGGCGTGAGCCCGCCGCTCTGCGCCAGCGCCTGAAGCAGGGTCAGCCCGCGCTCGACGCGCAAGGCACCGGGACGCTGAACTTCGCCGTAGATGTAGGCCGTCGGCGCGCGGTCGACATAAATGATGTCGCCGTTCTCGACCGTCATGTCGAGCTCGGCCTTGCCGGCCTGAAGGATCGCCGGCAAGTCGATGTCGATCTTGACGGGATTGCCGTTCCGATTGCCGACCAAGGTCACGACGTCCGCTCCGGTCGGCAGCACACCACCCGCGGCAGCGACCATCTCGGAAACCCGGCTTCCGACGATGTCGATCGGATAGCGCCCCGGCTTCGTGACCTGCCCCAGGATCGAGATCTGGTTGCTGCGGATCGTCGTCACCTGGACCGTCACCTGCGGCCGCAACACGAAGCCCCCGTCGCGCAGCAGCTTGGCGATCTTCTGCTCGGCCACGCCGATGGTCGAACCGCCGATCAGGACATTGCCGATGAGCGGAAAGTTGATCTGCCCGTTCTCGGAAATGCGCGCTTCCACCGTCAGATCGGGATTCTGGTAGACCGAGATCCGGACCACGTCGCCGACGCCCAGGATCGTTTCAGCACGCGGGGGCGCCGCCGCCGTTTGCGGAGCAGGCTGGGCCGAGGCGCCTTGCACGAAGGCGACCATCACCAACAGAACTTGAAGAAGAAATCTCATAGTTTTTCGTCCGTGACGCGCTGGGCGAAGTCGCCGGCGACCGGCGGCCGCAACCCAATCCATCGTCAGGTCGGAGCGCGCGCTGGCGCGCGCCTCGACCTACTTCATGCCCTTGAGGCCTTTGTCCAATGTCGTGTTGCTCGGCATCGCCGCCGGCTTCACCGGTGTCGGCGCGACCTCGATCTGCGGTGCGGCTGACGCAGCCGGCGGCAAGGTCGGCGCAATCGTCATCAGAGGCGGCGCGTCCGGCGCGGGCGGCGGTGCGGCGGCAGCGGCCTTCGCCGCATCAGCGGCATAGGTACCGACGTACTCGATCTTGGAACCGCTACGCAGCGCCTTCAGATCGTCCTCAACCAGCTTGCGCTTGCGACTGTTCAGCAGGAATTGCTCGATCGCCGGCACGGCTCGCTGTTCGTCGACCGGCTGACTGCGCGAGCCAGCGAGGTACAGCACGCTAACGCCGCCGGGAACGACGCTGAACATGCTCTGGCCGTCCTTCATCTGCGAGATGCGATCCAGGCTGGCGAGCGGCAACTGCTCGGCACCGCGAACTGCTTCGTTGGCCGAGTATTTAATGTCACTGGCCTTCAGGAAAGCCATGAACTCGGCGAGGTCCTTGGCGGCTCCGAGCTTGGCACGCAAGGTGTCGACCTGCTCCGGCTTGGCCTGGATGTTGATTTCCTGGAAGCTGTACAGGCGGCGCTGACTGAACAGCGCCGGGTGGGCGTCGTAGTACGCCTTAATTTCCTGGGGCGTAGGCTTCGGTGCACCCTGCCCGATCTTGTCGAGGTAAGCGCGGGAGATGATCTCGCGCCGCGCGCCTTCGAGTTGCTGGACAACGCGCGGATCGCGATCGAGCTTCTGGTCGGTCGCCTTCTGGACTGCGAGTTCCTGGTCGATCAGACCTTCGAGCACCTGACGGCTGGCCGAAGCGGCCTGCGCAGGAGCCAGCCCGCGCTGCTGCGACAGGACATAGTTGATCTGATGAACGGTGATTTCTTCCTTGTTCACCTTGGCCGCTGTCTGTGAAGCAGCCGCATCCTTCTTCTTATCACCGCATCCGACAAGCGCAACCGCGGTCGCCAGCAGCGCAAGCCCCATCAGCCTAAACGGCGAGGCGGACAAGCAGACAGCGTAAGAATTCGATACAGTCGTTGAAGCCATTCGTAATCGTGTCATATCAATAGGCGCAGCGGTTTGCGTGGGCTCGGCCCGAGGGGCAGAGTGCCCATTCTTCCTCGCTTTCCGCGCGGGTCGGACGCGACTCCAGCAACGCGCAAGTTTAAGCGGCGCCCTTGACTCCCGGAATCCCGAGGGTCGGGGGAAGTCATCGCGGCGAACCGCGCCGAGTCGAAATTAGAGCAACGCCTGTTGCCGAGCGAGCCGCCAATCGGCTGTCTCGCCCTCGGGACAGGTCAGCATCCACACTTCCTTGAACGGTGCTGCGCCGAGTTCAGCCGACTCGCGAATCATTCCCGAAAACTGAACGTTGGCCACATACCGGCCGTTCCACTTCTCCAAAGTGAGCAACGACGCATCGAGCGTCACGACGTCGGTTCGGTTCAGACCTTCTCCGCGCATCGTCAGTTCCTGCAGCAAGTCGTCCAGCATGTGCGCGGTGGTTCGCCGCCGCAGACCCTCGATATCCCCGCGGTCCCAGGCGGCTTGAAGCTCCAGAAAGCATTGGCGTGCTGCGCTCAACAAAAGTTCATGCTCGTCGGAGGTCTGAGAATTTGGGTCGTCCTGCGCTACCGACGGGGTCGCAGGATTGAAACGTGCAAAGGCGGTCCTCCGTAGAAGCGACTTGCGAGCAAGCCAAAGCCATGCCGGTCGATATCGCATCCCGACCAGCCAGACGCAGACGGCAAACAACGTGCCCGACACCCAGACCTGATCGAGTAGAACCCCCGGCCACTCTCGCACCAGGAGGAGGCCGGCAAAGAAAACCATCGCGGCGAACGGCGCGGAAGTCGCGCGAAGCGTTGCCGCAGTGGCATCGCCAGGAGCCGAGGCCAAAAGCGCTGTGACTCCCAACGCCAGAAGCGGGCGCAACGACGCTCTCGAGAAGACTCCTTTGGGGCTCGGCATCGTCCAAGACGCCACCCGACGACCAGCGGTCCGCATCGCGCTCAGCATTTGATGCCCACGTGCAGGGCAACGACACCGGCGCTGAGGTTGTGAACATCCACATGCCCAAAACCGGCGCCCTTCATCATCGACTTCAATTCGTCTTGGGTCGGATGCAAACGGATCGATTCCGCCAGGTAGCGATAACTGTCGCCGTCCTTCGCGATCCACTGTCCGATGCGAGGCAGCACCTTGAAGGAGTACCAGTCGTAAGCACGTTGCAAAGGCGGCGCGACCTTCGAGAACTCGAGCACGAGCAGCCGACCGCCGGCGCGCAGCACACGGTTCATTTCGGCCAGCGCCTTCTCTTTGTGCGTCATGTTGCGCAAGCCGAAGCCGACGCTGACGAGATCGAACGACCCGGTCGCGAACGGCAATGTCTCGGCGTCGCAGATCACGGTCGGAAGCGCAACGCCCGCGTCGATCAGGCGATTCCTTCCCTGCCGCAACATCGCTTCGTTGATGTCGCTGTGGACGACCAGCCCGCCCGTGCCGACTCTCGATGCGAAGCTGCGCGCCAGGTCGCCGGTGCCGCCGGCTACGTCGAGCACCTTGTCGCCGATCCGAAGGTTTGCGACCGCGACCGTGTAGGCCTTCCAAACCCGATGCAGACCCAGCGACATCAGGTCGTTCATCAAGTCGTAATTCGGCGCGACCGAGTCGAAGACGCCGCGGACCCGCTCCGACTTCGCCGCCTCGTCGACGCGCTCGTAGCCGAAGTGCGTTTCAGCCATGAGGCGCGATGCCGAGCACCAACCGTGCGTGCAGCGGCCAGGGTAGCGCGGCGGCAGGCGCGGGAATCATCGAGTCAGTGCTGATGACCGCAGGCAGACGCGGACGCAACCACCATCGGCGCATCCCGCTCGGCGCCAGCCGCGGCAAGGCGGCTCTCGTACTTGCGCCACAGGTCGTCCTGCTGGGAACCCAGGTAGAACAGGTAGTCCCACGAGAAGATTCCGGTGTCGTGGCCGTCGCTGAAGGTCGGCTGCACGGCGTAGTTGCCGACCGGCTGAAGCGCCGTCAGATCGACGTCGCGCTTGCCGGTCTGCAGCACCTCCTGTCCCGGGCCGTGCCCTTGAACTTCCGCCGACGGCGAGTAGACCCGCATCAGCTCGAACGGAATCCGGAACTCCGAACCGTCTGAAAACGCGACCTGCAGTGTGCGCGACTGCTGATGAACCGTGATCGATGTCGGCGTCGGCGTGTTCGATGTCAGACCGGCCATGGGATTTCGATCAGGGCGTTAAAGCGGCGGAAGTATAGCGACGGGGTCGCTCCCCAATCCCACTGGGGAATTGGACCGCCGCCGGCCGTCAGACCAGGACGCGCTCGATGCCACCAGCGTTGGCGCGCGCTACGTAATCCGGCATCCAGTCCTCGCCAAGGATCCGATGTGCCATTTCGACCACGATGTAGTCGGCTTCCAGCAAACCGTTGTTCAGATCGCCGGTGTAGCGCGAAAGGCCCTGCAGGCAACTCGGACAGGACGTGAGAATCTTCACGGGTCCTTTGGCGGCGAAGTCGGGCAACGCGCGCAGAGCAGCTTCGTCGCGACGCAGCTGCTCCTCCTTGCGAAACCGCACCTGCGTCGCAATGTCGGGCCGCGTGATGCCGAACGTGCCGCTCTCGCCGCAGCAGCGCTTGCTGTCGACGACGTTCTCACCGACCAGCGCCTTCACCGTCTTCATCGGTTCGCGCAGCTTCATCGGGGTGTGGCAGGGGTCGTGGTACAGGTAGCCGGCGCCCGCGCCCGATGCGGCATCGAGCACGATGCCCTTCTCGAGCAGGTACTCGTGGATGTCGATGATCCGGCTGCCCGGGAAGATCTTCTCGAACTGGTAGCCCTGCAGCTGGTCGTAGCAGGTGCCGCAGCTCACCACGACCGTCTTGATGTCGAGGTAGTTCAGCGTATTGGCGACGCGGTGGAACAGGACCCGGTTGTCGGTGATGATCTTGTCGGCCTTGTCGAACTGGCCTGAGCCGCGCTGCGGATACCCGCAGCACAGGTAGCCCGGCGGCAGGACGGTCTGCACGCCGGCATGCCAGAGCATCGCCTGGGTGGCCAGCCCGACTTGAGAGAAAAGGCGCTCCGACCCGCAGCCGGGGAAATAGAACACCGCCTCGGTGTCCGAATTCGTCGTCTTCGGATCACGGATGATCGGCACGTAGTCCTTGTCCTCGATGTCGAGCAAGGCGCGCGCGGTCCGCTTCGGCAGATTGCCAGGCAGCTTCTTGTTGATGAAGTGGATGACCTGTTCCTTGACCGGCGCGGCGCCGACGGTCGGCGGCGGCGCCGCGGTCTGGTGATTCGCCAGTCCGCGCATCAGGTCGTTGGCCGTCCGCTGCGCCTTGAACCCGACGTCGACCATCGCCATCCGCATCAGCTTGATGGTTTCCGGGCTGGTGGCATTCAAGAACATCATCGCCATCTTGTTGGCGGGTCGGAAACGCTTCTTTCCCATCTTGCGCAGCAGGTTGCGCATGTTCATCGACACGTCGCCGAAGTCGATGTCGACAGGACACGGGCTCAGGCACTTGTGGCAGACCGTGCAGTGGTCGGCGACATCCTCGAACTCCTCCCAGTGCTTGATGCTGACGCCACGCCGGGTCTGCTCTTCGTAGAGGAATGCCTCGACCAGCAGCGACGTTGCAAGGATCTTATTGCGGGGGCTGTAGAGCAGGTTCGCCCGCGGCACGTGTGTCGCGCAGGCCGGCTTGCACTTGCCGCAGCGCAGGCAATCCTTGATCGAGTTGGCGATCTCGCCGATGTCGCTCTGCTGCATGATCAGCGACTCGTGGGCCATCAGCCCGAAGCTCGGCGTGTACGCGTTCGAGAGGTCGGCATGCACCGTCTGGCCGTCGAAAGAAGCCGCCCGCAGCAGCTTGCCTTTGTTGAAGCGCCCTTCCGGATCGACGCGGCGCTTGTAGTCGGTGAAATCGCGCGTCTCCTCTTCGGTCAGGAACTCGAGCTTCGTGATCCCGATGCCGTGCTCGCCCGAGATAACGCCGTCGAGACTGCGCGCCAACGTCATGATGCGGGCGACCGCGCGATGCGCCGTCTGCAGCATCTCATAGTTGTCGCTGTTGACCGGGATGTTGGTGTGGACGTTGCCGTCGCCGGCATGCATGTGCAGAGCAACCCAGACGCGGCCGCGCAGCACACGGGCGTGGATCTGCTCGCAGGCGCCGACGATCGGGCTCAGCGCCGCGCCCGAGAAGATGCCTTGCAACGGCGCGCGGATCTCTGCCTTCCAGGACGCGCGCAGCGTGTGATCCTGCAGCAGCTCGAAATAAGTGCGCTCGCTGCCGGGCGGCTTCTTGTCCATGTCCTCGAGCCAGTGCCGCCACTCGCGGCGCACGTCCTGCAGCAACGTGATCGCCTGCTGGACGCGGTCTTCGAGCAGCTCGGCGGTCGCGATGTCACTCGCGTCGTCGCCCTTGCCGAGCGGCAGGTTGCAGTCGCGGAAGAACGATTCGAGCGCATCGACGAGCGCGAGCTTGTTGGCGAGGCTCAGCTCGATGTTGATGCGCTCGATGCCCTCGGTGTACTCACCCATCCGCGGCAGCGGAATGACCACATCCTCGTTGACCTTGAACGCATTGGTGTGCTTGCTGATCGCTGCAGTGCGCTTGCGGTCGAGCCAGAACTTCTTGCGCGCCTCGGCGCTGACGGCGACAAAACCTTCACCGGCGCGCCCGTTGGCCAGCCGCACGACCTCGCTGGCGGCCTTGGCGACCCGGTCCGGATCGTCGCCGCTGATGTCACCGAACAGCACCATCTTCGGCAGGCCACCGCGTTTACTCTTGGTCGCGTAGCCGACCGCCTTCAGATAGCGGTCGTCCAGGTGCTCCAGGCCGGCGAGGATCGCGCCGCCGGCCTTGGCCTCGGCGAACATGTAGTCCTTGATGTCGACGATCGACGGCACCGCATCCTTCGCGTTGCCGAAGAACTCCAGACAGATTGTCCGCGTGTGCTTCGGCATCCGGTGCACGATCCAGCGCGCCGACGTGATCAGGCCGTCGCAGCCCTCTTTCTGGATGCCCGGAAGGCCGGCCAGGAACTTGTCGGTGACGTCCTTGCCGAGACCCTCCTTGCGGAAGACCGAACCGGGGATCTCGAGGCGCTCGGTGCGCCGCAGCGTCTTGCCGCCGGCGTCAAAGTGGCGCAGCTCGAAGGTCGCCGTCTCGACGTCGTGGATCTTGCCGAGGTTGTGGTCGAGCCGGACGATCTCGAGCCAGGTCGCATCCGGAGTCACCATCCGCCAAGATGCGAGGTTGTCGAGCGCGGTGCCCCACAGCACGGCCTTCTTGCCGCCCGCGTTCATCGCCACGTTGCCGCCGACACACGACGCTTCGGCCGAGGTCGGGTCGACGGCGAACACGAAGCCGGCCCGCTCGGCCGCATCGGCCACGCGCTGGGTGACGACGCCGGCCTCGGTCCACACCGTCGCGACCTCGTGGTCGATGCCAGGCAGGCGGACCATCTCGACCTCCGTCATCGCCTCGAGCTTTTCGGTGTTGATGACAGCGCTGTTCCAGGTCAGCGGGATCGCCCCGCCGGTGTAGCCGGTGCCGCCACCGCGCGGGATGATGGTCAGGCCCAGCTCGATGCAACCGGCAACGAGTGCCGCCATCTCGGCCTCGGTATCCGGCAGCAACACCACGAAGGGATATTCGACCCGCCAGTCAGTGGCATCGGTCACGTGCGAGACGCGGTGCAGACCATCGAAGCGTATGTTGTCCTTCGACGTGACCCGGCTCAAGACCTTGACGGCGCGCCGGCGCAGATCGGCGACCGCATCGAACTGCTCGGCGAACGCGGTGACCGCGGCGCTCGCAGCCGTCAGCAGATCGCCGACCATCGCATCGCGCTCACCGGCGCTCTCGGGCGTGCGCCGCTTCTCGATCTCGCCGAGGCGATGGTGCAAGGCGTCGATCAACTGACGGCGCCGGCGCGGGTTGTCGAGCAGGTCGTCCTGCAGATACGGATTACGCTGCACGACCCAGATGTCGCCGAGCACTTCGTACAGCATGCGCGCCGATCGACCGGTCTGGCGCTCGTCGCGCAGGCGGTTGAGCGTGTCCCAGGCGGGAGCGCCGAGCAGCCGGATCACGATTTCGCGATCGGAGAAGGACGTGTAGTTGTAGGGGATCTCGCGCAGCCGCGGCGCCGCTGGCAGCGGTTCATCGCGCGGCGCGATCAGACTCAGGGGAAGGGGGGCGTTCATCGGCGCCGGGCCCGGGCTGTGAGCCCGTGAAGCACTTGATCGAGGATCGTACCGCAGCGCAACAATCGTCGAGGGAACCAGGTCCGGTCACAGGACGATCGGCGGGGTTATCCCGCTTGCCTTGCCGCGCGCTTCCACGGGATAAACGCGGCTGTCACAGCGCGGCCGGATACTGGCCGCGGAAATCACGGAGCCTTCATGAAAACGCGTCTTCTGTTCGCATCGACCCTGAGCCTTGCCTTTGCGTTGTCGACCTCCGCGCAAGCCCAGGTCGACATCCAGTGGTGGCACTCCATGACCGCCGTCAACGGCGAATGGGTCAATGACCTCGCCAAAGACTTCAATGCGAGCCAGAAGGATTACAGGATCATTCCAACCTTCAAGGGCAGCTACGACGAATCGATGACGGCGGCGATCGCCGCGTTCCGTGCCGGCAACGCGCCCAACATCCTCCAGGTCTTCGAGGTCGGCACCGCGACGATGATGGCGAGCAAAGGCGCGATCGTGCCGGTCGGCCAGGTCATGAAGGACGCCGGTGCGAAGTTCGACCCTGCTGCCTATGTGCCGGCAGTGGCCGGCTACTACACGGCACCGAACGGGCAGATGCTGAGCTTTCCGTTCAACAGCTCGACGACGATCTTCTATTTCAACAAGGACGCGTTCAAGGCGGCTGGCCTCGACACCGAAAAGGCGCCGACCACGTGGCCCGAGGTCGTCGCCGCAGCAGCGAAGCTGAAGGCGAGCGGACACCGCTGCCCCTTCACGACCGCGTGGCAGGGCTGGACCCAGCTCGAAAGCTTCTCGGCCTGGCACAACGTCGAGTTCGCGACCAAGCAGAACGGGTTGGCCGGCCTCGATGCGCGGATGAAGGTGAACTCGCCGCTGCACGTTCGCCACATCGAGAACCTCGCCAACATGGCCAAGCAGGGCCTGTTCGTCTACAAGGGCCGCGGCAACGTTCCTGAAGCGTCGTTCATCTCGGGCGAATGCGCCATGATCAACACGTCGTCGGGCTTCTACGGCAACGTCGCAAAGAACGCGAAGTTCGCTTACGGCCTGACCGCTCTGCCCTACTACCCGGATGTGCCCGGCGCGCCGCAGAACACCGTGATCGGCGGCGCGAGCCTGTGGGTGCTGGCGGGCAAGAAGCCGGAAGAGTACAAGGGCGTGGCCGCCTTCTTCAGCTATCTGTCGAGCCCCGAAGTGCAGTCGGCGAGCCACAAGCGCACCGGCTACCTGCCGATCACGACGGCGTCGTACCAGTTGACCGAGAAGTCCGGCTTCTACAAGGAGAAGCCCGGCACCGACGTGGCGGTGACGCAAATGATCCGCAAGGTCACCGACAAGTCGCGCGGCATTCGCCTCGGCAACTATGTGCAGATCCGGGCGATCGAGGACGAGGAGCTCGAACAGGTCTGGGGCGGCAAGAAGACCGCCAAGGAGGCGCTCGATTCGATCGTCAGTCGAGGCAACGAGCTGCTCGAGCGATTCCAGAAGGCGAACAAGGGCTGATGCCCTTGTCTGGCTTGCCCCTTCCCGCCCCGCACGACCGGCGCCGACGCTTCGGCCGCGCCAGAACCGCCTGAGGTCGGTGCATGGCCGCCGAAAAGCGCGTCGTCTTTCGATCCAGCTGGCTGCCCTGGGCGCTGCTCGCGCCACAGGCGCTGGTCATCTCGGTTTTCTTCTTCTGGCCGGCGGCTCAGGCGGTGCTGCAGTCGCTGCAGCAGTCCGATGCCTTCGGCACGTCGGTCGAGTGGATCGGGCTCGAGAACTTTCGCAATCTCTGGGCCGACGACACGTACATCGCGTCCTTTCGGACCACCGCGGTCTTTTCGATCCTGGTCGCGGTATTCGGGATCTCGATCTCGTTGATGCTGGCGGTGTTCGCCGACCGCGTCATCAAGGGCGGGACCTTCTACAAGACCCTGTTGATCTGGCCGTATGCCGTCGCGCCCGCGATCGCCGGGGTGCTGTGGCTCTTCATGTTCTCGCCGTCGATCGGTGTCATTGCCTACGGCCTGCGGGTCATCGGCATCGAGTGGGACCACCTGCTGAACGGTCCGCAAGCGATGGCACTGATCGTGATGGCCGCGGTCTGGAAACAGATCTCGTACAACTTCCTGTTCTTCCTGGCCGGCCTGCAGAGCATTCCGAAGTCGCTGATCGAGGCCGCCGCGATCGACGGCGCACGCCCGTGGCGTCGCTTCTGGTCGATCCAGTTTCCGCTGCTCTCGCCGACCACCTTCTTCCTGCTGGTTATCAACGTCGTGTATGCCTTCTTCGACACCTTCGGCATCGTCGATGCGGCCACGCAAGGCGGCCCCGGCAAGGAGACCGCGATCCTGGTCTACAAGGTCTACTACGACGGCTTCAAGGCTCTCGATCTGGGCGGCTCGGCGGCGCAGTCGGTGGTGCTGATGGTCATCGTGATCGCGCTCACCGTCGCGCAGTTCCGGTTCGTCGAGAAAAAGGTGAACTACTGATGCGCACTTGCGAATGTGATCCGTGCGAGGCCGCGCGCCATGGTTGAGCGCCGCCCTGCTCTTGGCATCCTCGCCCACGCGGTGCTGATCATCGGCGTGCTGATCGTCGCGTTCCCGATCTACATCGCGTTCGTCGCGTCGACCCACACCGCCGAGGACATCGTCCAGGTGCCGATGCCGATGCTGCCTGGTGTCCACCTGCTCGACAACTACCGCGACGCGCTGGTCGGTGGAACCGTCGGCGCCGGCTCGAAGGCCTCGGTCGGCCGCATGATGTGGATCAGCCTGATGATGGCGCTGATGATCACGATCGGGAAGATCTCGATCTCGCTGCTGTCAGCGTTCGCGATCGTCTACTTCCGCTTCCGCTTTCGCCAGTTCTTCTTCTGGGCGATCTTCGTGACGCTGATGCTGCCGGTCGAGGTGCGCATCCTGCCGACCTACAAGGTCATCGCCGACCTCGGCATGCTGAACAGCCTCACCGGCCTGACGGTCCCGCTGATCGCGTCGGCGACTGCGACGTTCCTGTTCCGCCAGTTCTTCCTGACCGTGCCTGACGAACTGGTCGAGGCCGCGCGCATCGACGGCGCAGGGCCGATGCGCTTCTTCATCGACGTGCTTGTCCCGCTGTCGGCGACCAGCATCGCGGCGCTGTTCGTGATCCAGTTCATCTACGGCTGGAATCAATACCTGTGGCCGCTTCTCGTGACGACGGACGAGACGATGTACCCAGTCGTCATCGGCATCAAGCGGATGATTGCCGGCGGCGATGCGCAGAATCAGTGGAACCTGGTGATGGCCACCGCGATACTGGCGATGATCCCCCCCGCGCTTGTCGTGATCCTGATGCAGAAGTGGTTCGTCAAGGGCCTCGTCGACACCGAAAAATAGGCCCAGGACGATCTGGGCCGGAGCACTGGAAGGAAAGCATGGGCGCGATCTCGATCCGCAACGTCGTCAAGAGCTACGGCACCGGCCCGAAGGCCAATGCCGTCATCCACGGCGTCAATGCGGAGATCGCCGACGGCGAGTTCGTTGTCGTCGTCGGGCCGTCAGGCTGCGGCAAGTCGACTTTGCTGCGGATGGTCGCCGGGCTGGAGGAGATCTCCGGCGGCGAGATCTCGATCGCCGGCCGGGTGGTCAACAACGTCGAGCCGTCCGAGCGCGACATCGCGATGGTGTTTCAGAACTACGCGCTCTACCCGCACATGACGGTGTTCGACAACATGGCCTACGGCCTGAAGATCGCCAAGGTGCCGATCGCCGAGATCAAGACCCGCGTCGACAAGGCAGCAAAGATCCTCGAGCTCGGCCCGTTCCTTGCACGCAAGCCGCGCGAGCTGTCCGGCGGCCAGCGTCAGCGCGTCGCGATGGGCCGCGCGATCGTCCGCCAGCCGCAGGTCTTCCTGTTCGACGAGCCGCTGTCGAACCTCGACGCGAAGCTGCGGGCGCAGACGCGCCTCGAGATCCAGAAGCTCCACAACGAGCTGCACGTGACGTCGCTGTTCGTGACCCACGACCAGGTCGAGGCGATGACCTTGGCCGAGCGGATGATCGTGATGAACGCCGGCCGCATGGAGCAGATCGGGACGCCCGACGAGGTCTACCACCGGCCGGCGACGACTTTCGTGGCCGGGTTCATCG
>Ga0207701_10002107_pt1 | contig 20610 bp, 14 predicted proteins | sample KBSSwiSSwithPhiX_FD_184294 | JGI IMG/M metagenome (GOLD analysis project Ga0207701, IMG submission 184294) | Switchgrass rhizosphere bulk soil microbial communities from Kellogg Biological Station, Michigan, USA, with PhiX - S5 (SPAdes) (version 2) | ecosystem: Environmental > Terrestrial >... | reverse complement strand
CCCCGGGCACGGGCGGAACCGCCACCAGCGCCGGCGGGACCACCGGCGGCAGCGGGGGCGCCCCCGCCGGCGACGCGGGGACGCCGACCGGAACCGGTCTCGGCAAGAACGGCACCTGCTTTCCGATCTGCGCCTTCCCCGCGATCACCAACCCGACCGGCGACGGCTACGGCTGGGAACAGCAACGCTCGTGCCTGGTCGCCGGTTCGCCGGCGGCCGCCGGTACCCTGCCCTGCAACCCGACACCGCTGCCCAACCTGCCGGCGCCCGGCAACGGCGTCTTCGACGGACAGCGCTGCAACCCGGTGTGCGCCAGCGCGCGCACCGACCCGGACAGCACCGGCAGGTCCGACGGCTACGGCTACGAGCACGGGCGCAACTGCATCGTCGCCGGCACCGCGCCCGCGTACGGCGGCGTGCCCTGCGCGCCACCGCCGCTGCCACCCGGCGACGGCGTCATGCTGACCGATCCACCGCCCGGCAGCTGCGCGCCGATCTGCGTGAACCCGCTGGTGTCCGATCCCGACGGTGACGGCTACGGCTTCGAGAACAACCTGGTGTGCGTGGCCTCGACCTCGCTGGCGGCGCTGCAGAATGTCCCCTGCGACGCGCCCGACCCACCGCCGCCGCCGACGCCGCCGCCACCCCCGCCCGGCACCGGCTGGCGATCCGATTACACCGCCACCATGTTCGGGCAGGCCGATTGCGCGCCCTTTGGCGTCAGCGACAGCACCAACCTGAGCAACAGCACCTGCGTCGGGCGCGGCGCTGTCAGCCTGGGCGGCGCCAACACCATGTTCTTCGGCGCCGCCGGCGATCTGAGCTCACTGTGGAACGGCGCGCCCACCTGCACCTGCAACGGCCAGGAGGTCGGCGGCCGCTGCAGCAGCGCGCCCGGCTGCGGCGGTCAGACCGACTGCGGCCAGTGCGTCGAGGTGACCTGCAACTTCACCGGGATCTACTCGTTCAACGGCGACGGCTTCACCCACAACGAGTTCTGCAAGCCCGGCCGCTCGGTGGTGGTGCAGCTGATCGACGCCTGCCCCCACAACCACCCCAACAATACCTACTGGTGCACCGCCGCGCGGCCGCAGCACATCGATCTCAGCTGCAGCGCCTTCAACAACATCACGGTCAGCTCGACGGCGCGGCCGCTGGCCACCATCGGCAGCGTCAACGTGCACGTGCGGCCGGTCAACTGCAGCGTCGGCCTGGGCGTGAAGACGTTCTGATGTCGCGTGCGTTTTCTTTCCCAGGAGGCCCGAGGTGACCATGCGCCTGAAGACTGTCCCCCTCACTCCAGCCGCCGGCTGGCTCCGCCAGCTGGTCGCCGTGGCGTCGGTCGCCGGTGTGCTGTCCGCAGGCTGCGGCGCAGCCGGAGATCCTACCGTCTCCGAGGGCCTGGGTGGCTCGCGGGGCGGCAACGGTGGGGGCAACGGCAACGGCGGCAGCCCGGGCGGTGGCGCCGGCGGATCCCCTGGTGGCGTCGATGCCGGCCCGCTGCCCGGCAGCGACGGTGGTAACAACAACCAGCCGCCGATCAGCATGCCGGTGGCCGGGCGATTGACGGGCACGAAGTGTACCCCGGTATGCGTGACCAGCGGCGCGACCTCCGGCGACTACGGCTACGAGAACGGCGCCTCCTGCATCCTCGCCGCCTCGTACACCGCGAAGATCACCCGAGCTTGCACCGTCGGCTCGCCGCTGCCTCCCCCCGGCCACCCCGCGGGCAGCGCGGGCGTGGTCGTCGACGGCTCGTGCCGGGCGCTGTGCGGGACCGACGTCAACGACGGCGCCGACGCCAACCCCGGCGACGGCTTCGGCTGGGAGTTCGACGAGAGCTGCGTGATCCGCGGCTCGACAGTGGCGAGCACCTCCTTCGCCTGCACCACCGGATCGCCGCCGGGCGACGCCTCGACCAACGGGGCGGTCGGGCGCCTGCTCAACGATATCTGTACCCGGATCTGCACCGTGACCACCAGCGATCCGACCGGGGCCGGCTTTGGCTACGAGTTCGGCGCCTCGTGCATCATCCCGGGGAGCGCGGCAGCCACCAAGGGGCTGGACTGCCGGGTCGGCGTCCCCGAGGCGACCGGTGTGCCCATCACCCTCAACCCCAACCCGCCGGCCGGCCAGGTCCGCAAGCCGGCGGGGATGCTGACCCGCGGCTTCTTCGTCACGGGCGGGCGCCTGTACGACAAGTTCGGCAACGACTTCGTGCCGCGCGGGCTCAACAACCCGGACATCTGGTTCGACATCTCCGACCAGTATCTGGCCTACAACGCGCTGGACAACATCGCGGCCTACGGCGCCAACACGGTGCGCATCGTGTGGAACACCGCCGAGCCCGGCACGCCGGCGCTGCTGCGCCGGGTGATCCGCCGCGTGGTCGAGCTGCGCATGGTGCCGATGATCGAGCTGCACGACGTGACCGGCGGGACCAGCAACCAGAACCTGCTGACCATGGTCGGCTACTACACCAGCGCGACGGTCAAACCGATCCTGACCGACTACGAGGAGTTCCTGCTGATCAACATCGCCAACGAATGGAGCGGCAACGATTTCCGGGGCGGTTACCAGGCGGCGGTGACGGCGATGCGCAGCGCCGGCCTGAATCACACCCTGGTCATCGACGCCAACGGCTTCGGGCAGAACGCCAGCGTCATCATGTCCGACGGGGCGGCGCTGCTGACCGCCGACCCGCAGCACAACCTGCTGTTCAGCGTGCACATGTACGAGGCCTTCGGCGCCGCGGCCGGCGGGCGCACCAAGATCACCTCCACGCTGCAGCAGGCGGTCAGCGCGCAGCTGCCGCTGATCGTCGGCGAGTTCGGCGCGCAGGGCGGCAACCCGCCGGTGGCCATCGACGCCGGGTTCATCATCGCCGAGTGCGGGCGGCTGCGGCTCGGCTACCTCGGCTGGTCGTGGAAGGGCAACGCCACCAACCTGTCCTTCCTGGACATCGCCGTCGACTGGGAAGGGACGCAGCTCAGCAGCTGGGGCACGACCCTGATCAAGGGCAGCGGCGGCCTGATGAGCAGCGCGACCAAGGCCACGATTTATACGCAGTAGGCCATTTAGATGGGAACCCTGAAAGGGTTCGCAAGCCCTCCCGGCGATGAGCGCATTTCTCGCCGATTCCGCGGCCGTCTGACGCGGTCACCCGCGCCGCGACCAGCTGCGGCAGAACCGGAAGCCTTTACTTAGCGGATCACCCGGGCGATCGCTTCTGGCATGATGGCGCGCATGGTCGTCGGGCGCGGCTGCCGGTCCAAAAAGTCGGCGCTGACCAGATGGCGACCGGCGCGCAGATCCGCCGCTTTGCGCCGGTCCTCGGTCAGCGCGTGGGGGGCGGCGCCGTGAAGCGGGTGTTTCTGGCCGGCGGCGCCGTCGGCATCGCGCTGATGATCGCGCTGGTGGCCGCCGGTGGGCTCAGCTACAAACGCGAGGTCGACTATGTCGAGTGCGAGCGCTTCGCCGTCCCCTCGACGATCGTGCGCATCGAGAGCTCGCCCATCGGTCCGGCCTGGGGCCACCCCCGCTTCATCGAGGTGTCGAGCTACGGACCGCCCTATGACCTGTCGATCACCGGTACGCTGGAGGCCGCGGCGATCCCCGACAGCTACGAGATCACCGACCTGATCGTCGAGGCCGACGGCACCGCGCTGTTGTCACTGCCGCGCGTTCCGGTCCGGGTCCAGTCGCTGCCCGTGGACGCGGGCGGCGGCAGCAAGCGATCGGTCAAGGGGTTCCTGTACTCGGTGCCCGCCTTCACCTCGGCCACGCCCGCCCGCCTGCGCGTCGCCGGCACCCTGCCCCCGCTGTCGCCAGCTGCTGGGCGTGACCAGGGCCAGCGCTTCGCCCACGTCTTCGAGGCCCGCCACACCCGCCGCCTGACCCTCGGGCGCTGGAGCTGGACGTTCTGAGGGAACGGAACGGAGTCGGGAACGGGAACGGGAACGGGAACGTATCGGACCGGAGAGGGAACCGGATCCGGTTCGTTCCCGTTCCCGTTCCCGTTCCCGACCCCACTTCTTGACAGTTCATCGCCTGTCGTGGAACCGTCGCCGGGCGCCCGCTCGATGCCCCGACTTGAGACCCACCCCGTGGCCGACGACTGGAACCTGTCCTGGCAGCACCGCACGCTGGGCATCGCCGAGCTCTGGCGCCGGCAGATCACCGGGCGCGGGGTGACCGTCGCCCTGCTGGACACCGGGCTGGCTCGACCCGACGGGCTGGATCGCGACAGCTTCCAGTACTTCGACGCGCGCGGGACAGCGACCGCTGCGCATGATCCCAGCGGCCATGGCACCTGCTGCGCCAGCGTGATCGCCTGCACGCGCGGGGGCGCGCTGGGGATCGCGCCCGACGTGCGCATCGCCAGCTTTCGCGTGCTGGAAACCGGCAACGACGCCGAGGAGGTCGAGCAGGCGCTGGCGCACATCCTGCGACGGCGGCCCGACATCGATCTGCTCTCGTGCAGCTTCGTGATCGACGACGCCAGCCCCGCGCTCAAGGCGGCGGTCCGGGCGCTTGGCCGGCAGGGCCGGGTGGTGATCGGGGCGGCCGGCGACCGCCTGGATCTGGACAGCGGATTCCCCGAGCTGACCCCGGGCGCCATCACCGTCGCCGCCGTCGACGAGCAGGCCCGCCCGCTGCCGGGCGCCAAGACCGGCGCGTGGATCGATCTGGCGGCGCCCGGGCTCGACCTGCCCGCGGTCGCGCCCGGCGTCGACCACCTGGTCCTGTTCGGCGAGTCGTCGGCGGCCGCCGCCGTGGTGACCGGCGTGGCCGCGCTGGCGCTGTCGACGCGCGCGCCGGGACCCGCGCGCCGGAGGCTGGGCAGCGCGCTCGAGGGGCTGCTCAAGGCCACCGCCATCGCTCCACCCGACGCCGATCCCGACGCCGTGGGCGCCGGCGTGATCGATCCGGCGCGCCTGATCCAGGCCGCCGCCGCCATCCCCTGACTCCGGAGAGCCATGATCCCCAGCCGACCCCACCGATCACGCCGCGCCCGGTTGCTGATTCTTTCCACGCTGCTGCTGGCCGCGCGCGCCCAGGCCCAGCCCGCCGCCGCCCCGCCGAGCGGCGCGCTGCCGACCGAGACCGACCTGGCGCCCATCACCATCCCCAGCGCGGTGGCTCCCTCGAGTGATTTCGCGCGGCACCTGGGACGCGCCTGCGGCGCCCTGCGCGGATCGGGCGCGCCCGCGCCCGCGCCCAGCAAGTCGTTCCAGCTCGCGCCGCTGGGCACCGGCGAGGAAGGCGGTCGCACAGCACGCGGGCTGGCGCCGGCCACCACCGAGGCCCTGGCCGGTCTGCGCGCGACCTGCGATCAGATCGACACTGGCCAGCGTCTGGGCGCGATCGATCTCGAGAACCTGCGGGCCTTTCGCAAGGACCCGGCCTTCGCCGAGACCCGCATCGCCCAGCTGCTCAACCGCGCCACCGCGACGCCGCAGGGCTCGATCGCGCCCAGCCTCGCCTCGGCGGGGTCGCTCGAGTCCGAAGTGATCGCCGGCCTGGCCGCGTTCATTTACGACCGTGCCAAGCAAGAGGCGGTGCTGTACCTCGGGCGCGAGCTCGGGCAGCGGCTGTGCACCGGAATCAACCGCCTGTTCTTCTCCGACGTATGCCTGGCCATCGATGGCAGTGACCCGCCGCTGGCGCTGTCGGCGATGGGATCGTACCTGGCGACCGCGGCGCGCCGGGATCTGCAGCGCTTGCCGGACAAGGCGCTGGCCTATCAACTGCTCCGCTTGCCCGCGACGGCGCCGGCGGCGGCGCGGGAGTCCCTGGTCGCGGCCCGCCTGGGTCTGGCCTACTTCCGCGCGGTGGCCGGGGGCCGCACGCCGGCCGACGTCGCGCGCGCCTTGCACCGCCTGCCGCCCACCACCCCGGGGCCGACCACCATGGTGTTCGCCGCCAGCGCGCGCGCCTCCGAGCTGCTGGACGCGGTGCTGGCGCAGGAAGGATGGAACGACGTGACCTCGGCCACCGACGCCGTGGCGCGCCGCTACGCGCTGGGGACGATCTTCTCGCTCGAGGATCTGTTCCGCGAAGATGCCCTGCCCGTCACCGCAGCCAACCCCGACCAGATCGCGGCCCTGGTGCCGGTGGTGGCGCGCTACCTGGCGGAAGCCAGGACGCTGATCGAGCGCGCGCAAGCGGCGCTGGCCAGCCTGCGCCAGCCGCCCGCGCCCGCGCGCGCAGCAGCGGCAGCGAAGCGCGGCGACTTCACGCCGGCCGGCGGCGGCGGCGGCAGCGGTGGCGGCGGTAGCGGCGGCGGTGACGAGGATGAAGGCGCCAGCCTCACCGCGCGCGACTACCTGGCGGCCACCACCCAGACCTTGCAGGGAACGCTGCACACCGGGGTCGCCGTGGCCCAGCAGCTGGGCGTGTTGACCCCCGAGGCGGCGGCCACGGTGAGCCGGATCGCCGTGGTGGTCGAGCTGGGCGAGCAGCTGGTCTGGGGCAAGTCACCCAGCCAGGCGGTGATCGCCGGACTGGATCTCCTGACGCGGCTGGCGGAAGGACTGCACGACCCCGCGGTCACGGCGGCCACCAGCCAGGTGATCGCCGACCTCAGGGCGGTGGTGGTGCTGACCTCGCAGATCGCGCAGGCCCAGTCGGCCGACGAGGTCAGCAAGATTCTCGAGGCGGCGGCCGCGCCGGTGTCGGCCTACGAGACCAAGTACCGCCGGGGCATGGTGGCGCTGGGCGCGCTGGTGGGCGCGTCGGTCGGGATCGAGACGCTGCGCCTGGACGGCAGCTGGAGCAGCGCCGGCGTCGCGGGCGCCTTCGCGCCGGTGGGTATCACCGCCAGCCGGCCGATTGGGGCGGGGCGGCGCTGGCACTACGGCGCGCTGCTGTCGCTGATCAACCTGGGCGGCCTGGTGTCGACCCGTTTCTCCGAGGAAATCCACACCAGCGCGGGCGGCACCACCACCACGGTGAAGGCCGACCCGACCATCAAGCTCGCCAACGTGTTCGCGCCCGGCCTGTTCTTGACCCTGGGCCTTCATGGCTCGCCGTTCACGCTCGCCGCGGGCGGCCAGGTGGTGCCGCAGGCCCGCCAGCTGGAAAGCGGCGGCGTGACCACCACGGCCGCAGCGGTGCAGCTGATCGCCACCCTGAGCGTCGACGTCCCGATTCTGACATTCTGAACCCGCGAAGGAGACGCATGTCGGAAAATCCACGACAGTTCGTGCTGGGTGTCGACCTGGATGGCGTGGTCGCCAACTTCTACGCCGGCTTGCTGCCCATCGCCGCGGAGTGGCTGGGCGTGCCGGCCGACTCGTTGCCGGTCGAGGTCTCGTACGGCCTCACCGAGTGGGGCCTGGACGCCGCCGGCGGTTACGAGGATCTGCACCGCTTCGCCGTGGTCCAGCGCGAGCTGTTCCGCAAGCTGGAGCCGATGCCGGGCGCGGCCGCGGCGCTGCGCCGGATCTCGCAGCGGGGGGTGCGCATCCGCATCATCACCCACCGGCTGTTCATCAAGTACTTCCACGAGGAAGCGGTGACCCAGACCACCGCCTGGCTGGAGCACCACGGCATCCCCTACTGGGACCTGTGCTTCATGAAAGACAAGGCCGCCGTGGGCGCCGACCTGTACGTCGAGGACTCCCCGGAGAACGTCGCGGCCCTGCGCGCCGACGGCCACGAGACCATCGTCTTCCGCAACTCGACCAACCGGCAATTGCCGCCGCCGCAAGCCGCGAGCTGGGCCGAGGTGGAGCAGCTGGTGGCGGAGGAATACGCCAGGTGGCTGGCGCGCGTGCCGCCGAAAGGCGTGCCAGGGCGGTGAGGGAGCGGCGCGCCGGCAGAAAAAGTGGGGCCCCTCACCCCGACCCTCTCCCCGGCGGACCGGGGCGAGGGTGACTGGTGGGTGAAGGCTGCGAACGACGAAGGCGATCCTGCGGTCGTCCAGGGACAACGACAGCGACAGCGACTTGATCTAGGACCTCAACTGACAGTCCACCGCCGACCTCAACTGACGGTCCACCGCTGACCTCAGCTGACGGTCCACCGCTGACCTCAACTGACGGTCCACCGCCGACCTCAACTGACAGTCCACCGCCGACCTCAACTGACAGTCCACCGCCGACCTGCCCGAACCTGAAACCTCAAGTCACCCTCGCCCCCGTCTGCGGGGGAGAGGGTCGGGGTGAGGGGCCCCACTTTTTCTGCCGGCGGAGTGGCGCGATCTTTCAGGTCGCCGCTGCCGTCGCTGCCGCGGGCGGCGGGGGCAACCAGCAGCGCACCGTCAACCCGCCGCCGGCGCGCGGGTGCAGGGACAGGCGGCCGCCGTGGGCCTCGACGATCTCGCGGCACAGCGCCAGGCCCAGGCCGCTGCCGGTCTTCTTGGTGGAGTAAAAGGGCAAGAGCGCGTTGCGCAGCACCTCGGGTGACATGCCTTTGCCCCGGTCGTGGACGCTGACGCCGACGCCGCCTTGTTCGTCGGTGTCGAAGGCCACCGTGATCTCGGCCGGCGGGCTGCCCGATTCGGCGGCGTTCTTCAGCAGGTTGATCAGCACCTGTTGCAGCTGGCTGGGATCGGCGAACGCCGGCGCCGCGGGCAGCTTGCCCTCCAGGGTGTAGGCGTACAGGCCCTCGACGCCGGCCAGCAGCTCGCGCCAGCTCAGCAGGCGCCGCGTCGGCATCGGCAGCCGCGCGAAGCTGCCGTATCCGTCCAGGAAGGTCTTGAGGTGGGTGGCGCGCTCCTCGATGGTATCCAGCGCCGCCCCCAGACGCCGCTCGTGGCCCGCGGGGTTGGCCAGCATCAGACGGGATGAATGCAGCAGCGAGGTGATCGGCGCCAGCGAGTTGTTGACCTCATGGCTCAGCACGCGGATCGCCTTCTTCCAGGTCTCGACCTCCTTGCGCGCCAGCTCCTTGGTCAGCGGCTTCAGCAACAGCAGCGTGTGGCGCTGGGTGGAGATCTCGAAGTAGTGCTTGGACAGGTGAAAGGTCTCGGCCTCGCCGGTCGCGCCCGGTCGATCGCAGGTGAACAGGATGTCGGTCGGGGCCTGCGCGGCCTCGCGCATCTTCTCCGGCGCCTGCGCCAGCAGATCGGACAGCAGCTGCCCCTCGATGCGCTGGCCCGGCTCGAAGAACTGCTCGGCCGAGCTGTTGGCGTACACCACCCGCCCGGCCTCGTTGACGATCACCGCGACCGTGGTGCTGGCCGCCAGCACCGTCTCCAGCAGCATCTCTTTCTGATAGATGCCGCTGCGATCCCGGCGCAAGCCCTCGGCCAGCACGTTGAACCGGCGAATCAGGCGCCCGACCTCGTCGTCGCGCATCACCGCCAGCCGCACGCCGTAGTCGCCCTCCGACAGACTGAGCAGACCGTCGCTGACCGCGAACACCCCGTCCCAGACGAAGCGCGCCGCCGCCGCGCGGTTGATCGCCAGCACCAGCAGCGTGGCCACCAGCGCGCCCGCGATCCAGGCGGTGACCTGCCCGCCCGGCAGCGTCGGCGCGCCCGACGCCATCGGATCGAAGGCGCGCCGGCAGGCTTCCGCCGCGCCCAGGGTCACCAGCACCACCACCAGCGACACCCCCAGGGTGGTCGCCCAGCTGCCCGCCCGGCCCGCCGGCCGGCTCATTTGGGCCGGCGCTCCATGGTGATGCCCAGGCGCTCCATGCGCCGGTACAGCGCCTGGCGCGACAGCCCCATCTCGGCCGCCGCCTTGGCGACCACCCCGCCCGCGCGCACCAGCGCCTCCTCGATCGCCGCCCGCTCCGGATCGGCCTCGCCCGCCACCGGCGGGCGCGCCGGCACGCCCGCGGCGCCCAGCGGCGCCAGCGGGGTGGGCGGCGTCATCCGGCGCGCGCCTTCGTTGCGCGCGGCCGAACCGCCGCCGCCACCACCACCACCACCGCTGGGGATCCCGAGATCGCCGGCGCTGATGACCTCGCCCATCTCGACCAGCACCGCGCGCTGCACCCGGTTCTGCAGCTCGCGCACGTTGCCCGGCCACTCGTGATTCGACAGGGCGGCCTTGGCCTCCTCGCCGAAGCGCATGCCCGCCTTGCCCTCCTTCTCGGCGTAGCGGGCCAGGAAGTGCTCGGCCAGGGGCATGACGTCGTCGGGGCGGTCGGCCAGCGGCGGGACGAAGAGCTCGATCACGTTGAGCCGGAAGAACAGGTCCTCGCGGAACTGGCCCGAGGCGATCGCGCGCGGCAGGTCCAGGTTGGTGGCGCTGACCAGCCGGACGTTCGCCTTGCGGGTGGTCGACGACCCCAGGCGCTCGTACTCCCCGGTCTGCAGCACGCGCAGCAGCTTGGCCTGCGCCACCAGCGGCAAGGTGCCCAGCTCGTCCAGGAACAGCGTGCCGCCATCCGCCGACTCGAAGCGCCCCACGCGCAGCTTGCTGGCCCCGGTGTACGCGCCTGCCTCGGCCCCGAACAGCTCGGCCTCGAACAGGTTCTCGGGCAGCGCGCCGACGTTGACCCGCACGAAGGGCTTGTCGCGGCGCCGCGAGTTGGCCTGGATGATCTCGGCCAGCTTCTCCTTGCCGGATCCGTTGGGGCCGGTGATCAGCACCGGGACCTCCGAGGGCGCGATGCTGACCGCCAGGCGCACCACCTCGTGCATCTGCGGGCTGCTGTAGATCACCCCGCACAGGTCGTGCTTCTCGGCCAGCGCGCGCCGCGCCCGGTTGCCCTGCGCGCGCAGGCGGATGTTCTCCTGGCGCAGCGCGCGCAGGTTGACCAGGTTCTTGACCGTGCGCACCAGCTTGTCGTCGTCCCAGGGCTTGGCGATGTAGTCGGTGGCGCCTTCCTTGATCAGGGTCACCGCGGCCTCGAGGGCGGTCCAGGCGGTCATCAGCAGCACCGGCATGTCGGGGTCCAGGGCGCGGATGCGCCGGAACAGCGCGGTCCCCTCCGCGCCGTCGGTGTTCTCCTGGGTGAAGTTCATGTCCTGCACCACCGCGCCGATGTCCTCGGTGGCCAGCAGGTGCAGCGCCTCGTCGGGCGTGGGAACCGACACCGCCGGCAGATCGTGCACCTCGAACAGGGTCTCCAGCGCGGTGCGCACCGCCGGCTGGTCGTCGATGATCAGTACCTTCAGCATGGCAAACGCTCCCATCTACTTGTGCCGCTACAGCGCACGACTGACCTCGGACGGAGGAATCAGGGTGGCGCGCCAGGCGGGGATGATCTTGGCCAGCGCCCCGCCCAGCGAGAGCAAAACGACCGCGGCCAGCACGTCGGTGATCGCCAGGTGCAGCCCGGCGAACCGGCGCTGCGCGCCGGGCAAGAACAGCAGGGTCGCCGCCAGCCCCAGCCCGTTGCCGATCTGGGTCGCGATCAGGTTCTCCAGCAAGAGATAACGCAGGATATCCCAGCGCGTGGCGCCCAGCGCGCGGCGCAACCCGATGACCCGCCGCCGGTCCCCGACCAGGAACGCCGCCACCGCCAGGTTGCCCAGCACCGCCACCATGCCCAGTGACAGGCCCACCACGGCGAGCAGCAGCACCGTGCCCGACGAGGTCAGGGACGAACGCGTGCCGGCCAGGGTGAACCGGCGCGCGCTGACCACCCGATCCGGATCGGGCGCGCCGCCTGCGCCGCGCGCGACGATCGCCGCCGCCGCCGCCCGAACGTCGTCGGCCCGCCCCGGCGCGGTGCGCACCAGCAGGCGCGCCGAGCGCTCGTCGCCGGGCGGGAGCCGATAGATCGCGGTCAGCTGGGTCTGGAACAGGAACGGCACCCGCATGCGTACGTCCTCGACCACCCCGGCGATGCGCGCGGGCAGGTGGCGGTTCGAGTGCAGCAGCTGGCCGCGCGCCGGCGCGCCGCCGAAGATCGCGTCGCGCAGACAGCGGGTGATGATCACCGAGCCGGCGTCGTCGGCCCCGCCGGCGCCCGCGCCGGGGCCGCCTTCGATGAAGCGCAGGTCGATGGTCTCCGCCAGCGCGGCGTCGGCCTCGACCGGCCACCCGGCCACGACGCCCTCGGCCGAGCGCTCGGCGTCGGCGCAGCCTCTGGCCGGTCCGCCCGTCCCCGCCTCCGGCGTGGCGGCAAAGCCCTGTCGAGCGGTCTCGGCGCTCCAGAACACCGCCGGCAAGGCCCAGCGGTCGTCGACCTGGGTCGACGACACCGCCGCCACCCGCTGCACGCCAGGGATCGCCGCCAGCGCGGCGGCGGTCGCCTCGGCCAGCGACGGCTGCGGCGCCGGCGGGCGCGGATCCGGCGCGGGCGCGCGCACCGCCACCTCGACCAGATCGGTCTCGCGGTGACCCGACGGGGGCAGCTCCAGCGAGGCGAACCAGCGCATGGTGATCAGCAGATTGGCGACGATGAAGAAGCCCATGCTCACCTCCAGCACCAGCAGCGCGAAGGCACGGTGCCGGCGGATGCTGCGCCAGATGGGCCCGAGCTCGGCCGTCATGCTCAGGCCATCCCCAGGTAAATGGTCGGCGCGGTCCGCGACAAGCGCCAGGAGGGGTAAAGGGCGCCGACCAGACAGACCAGCACCGTGCTGATCACGCTGATCAGCACGCTGAGCGCCGACAGCTCCAGCGGCGTGTCGACCACCCTCACGTACTGGTTGAAGAAGTAGATGGTCGGGGTCGCCGCCACCGGCGCCAGCAGCGCCGCGGGCCAGACCAGGAGCCAGGCCTCGGCCATGACCCGCCAGAAGATCGATGACTGCGGCGCGCCCAGCGCCCGATACACACCCAGCTCGGCGCCACGCGACAGCCCCTTGGTCAGCAGCCAGCGCGCCAGGTTGAAGGCCCCGGCCAGGATCACCACCAGGCCCAGGAAGCTGAAGAACGCGATCTGGGAGTGCGGCATGCCGAACTCCTGCCGCCACGCGGCCAGGTCGCGCAGCACGGTCTGCCCCGCGCCGAAGCGCGCGTCCAGCGCGCGCTGGTAGGCGGCGCGCTGCTCGGCGGTGGGCAGGTCGATCCACAGGGTGACGAAGCGGGTCTCGGAGCCCAGCAGCTGGTCGCGCGACGGCCCGAACGGCGCCTGGAAGACCGGCTGCTCCGGTCGAGCCGCCAGCCGCTCGAACTCGGCCGCGGGCAGGAACAGGGCGTCCTCGTCGCCGCCGATGACCAGCAGGTGCCAGGGCGCGTTCAGCGGCTCGTACTCGGCCAGCACGCCGGTGACCCGATGGGCGCGGCCGTCGACGAACACGGTCTGGCCCACGGCGCCGCCGCGCGGAAACAGCCAGCGGCCGGTCGCGCGGCCCAGCACCACCACCGGCTGGCCCGCGCGGGCTTCATCGTCGGTCCAGGGCCGGCCCGCGGCGAAAGGACGCTGGAACATCGAGAAGAACACCGCGCTGGTGAAGCGCGCCGGGCGCGCGCGGGCCGGCACCGCGGCGCCGCGCACCACCACGTCGGCGCGCAGTCCCGCGCTCTGGCGCGCGCCGGCGCCGACCTCGATCTGCGCCAGCTTCTGGTAGTCCGGGTAGCTGACCTGGGTGCGCGTGAACAGCGCCGTCGGCGCGTAGTACATGTTGCGCTCGGCGCCCTCGGCGAACACCGCGCTGGCGTCGCGCGGGCGCAGCACCTCGACCTGGTGCAAGGTGGGCGGCAACTGGACGCCCACCCCGCGGAAGCGCAGGTATTCGGCCACCGACAGCGTCCACACTCCCCCTCCCGCCGCCAGCGCCACCAGCATCACCAGCGACATGGCCAGGTCGCGGCGCAAGGTCTTGGAGGCGAGCCTCAGGTGATAGGGCAGCAGCCTCACCCCTCCCAGCCCTTTCACAGGCTGCGCCCCGCGACGCTGGGGGAGACCCGGGCGGCGCGCAGCGCCGGGATCAGCGTGGCCAGCAGGCTGCCAGCCCACAGCGTGGCCAGCGCCAGCGCCATCAGCCCGGGGCGGAAGGTGATGGCCTGAAACACCTGGCGCATCACCACGAACAATCCCGCCGTCGCCACCACACCGATGACCGATCCCATGGCCGCCGCCAGCGCGCTCTCGACCAGGAAGTAGCTGACGATGTCGCCCCGGGTGGCGCCCAGCGCGCGCCGGATCCCGATCTGGCGCGTGCGCTGAGCCACCAGGAACGACGTGGCGGCCAGCACGCCCAGCAGCGCCACCAGCGCCAGCATGCCCCCGAAGATCCCCAGCAGCATCAGCAGCCCTCGCCCGACCCGATAGTGGGTGCCAGTCGAAGAATCGAAGGCGCGCACCTCGGCGAAGCGGCTGGCGGACCCGCGCCCCAGAGCCTGGGTCAGGGCGGCCAGCACGGCGTCGCGCGTGCCGGGACGAACCCGGACCACCAGGCGCGACTCGTGATCGACCGGCGACCCGCCGAAGTACAGCGCGGCACAGCGATGGTTCGGCATCAGCGCCATGCGCATGGTGACGTCCTCGATCACCCCGATCACCGGCACGCCCGTGCCCTGCTCCGAAGACAGGCGCGCGCCGATGGCCGCCGCCGGGCTGGTGAACAGCCGCTCGGCCAGGCAGCGGGTCAGCACGGCGGCCAGCGGCCGGTCGCCGAGCCCGTCGGCGGCCTCGCCCGCATCCGGACCGGCCGGCAGCCCGCCGGCGACGAAGCGCAGGCCCAGCGCGCGCGCCACCTCGCCGTCGGCGTAGATCGACCAGCCGGCCGCCTGCGCGCCCGGGGCCTCGGCCGGCGCCAGGAATCGCGAAGGATAGGACCACTTGTCCTCGAGGATGGTGCTGGTCACCCGCGTGGCGGCCACCACGCCGGGCGTCGCCCGCGCCAGCGCGCGATCGGCGCGCTCCTGCGCGCGGATCGCCTGCTCGGCGGCGGCCGGGTCCGCGCCCGGCGGGCTGGGCGTATAGGTCGAGATCAAGATCAGGTTGGGCTCGTCGAAGCCGCTGGGCCGCTGGCCAGCGTCGCCGTACCAGGCCCCGGAGATGAGCAGCGAGCCGATGGTGGTGACCCCGACCGCCACCTCCAGCACCAGCAGCGCCCAGACCCCGGGCCGGCGTCGCACCGTGCGCAGCACCGGCCCGATCTCGAACGACAACTCACACCCTCCCCAGCGCCAGCGTCGGCCGGCGGCGCGCGATGATCCAGCTGGGATACAGCGCCGAGAGCACCCCGACCGCCAGGGTGGCGCCGCAGATCAGCAGCACCGCCAGCCCGCTCAGGCGCAGCGGGATGTCGCTGTCGCGCACGAAGCGGTTGTACAGCGCGGCCTGCGGAACCGCGATCAGCGTGCCCAGCAGCGCGGCCAGGCTGGACAGCATCGCGGCCTCGATGATCTGGCGCCAGAACAGCGCCGCGCGCGGCGCGCCCAGCGCGCGGAACACGCCCAGCTCGTCGCCGCGCACCAGGCCCTTGGCCATCAGCAGCCGCGCCACGATCAGCCCCGATCCCGCGAAGCTGATCAGCGTCAGCATGGTGAAGAAGCTGATCGCCGACGGGGGAAACCGGACCAGCGCGCGGAAGGCGGCCAGATCGCGCAGCTGGTAGCGGACGCCGGCGGCGCCCAGGCGCTGCTGCAGAAAAACCTGATAGGCGCGCCGGGCCTCCGCTGTGGGCAGCTCGAGCCAGTAGGACACGAAGACCGCGTCGGAGGCCATCAGCTCGGCGAAGTGCGGTCCGATCGGCGTCTGGTAGAGCGGGGTCTCCGGCCAGGCTTGCAGGCGCTGGTGATCGGCGAAGGGAACGTAGATCGCGTCCTGCCCGGCGCCCGAGCTGGGCGGATCCCATTCGGCGTTGGTCGGTTGGTCGTCGGCGAGAACACCGGCCACCGTGTACGGTCGGCCGTCCACCTGCACGGTGGCGCCGCTGCTGTCGGCGCCGTCGAACAGCTCGTCGTTCAGACGGCGGCCCAGCACCACGCGCGCTCGTCCGGCCGCCTCGTCGGCGCGGGACCAGACGCCACCCCAGCGCAGGGGCCGCGCGAACATCGCGAAGAAGTCGCCGTTGACGAAGCGGGCATTGCGCGGCCGCCCAACCGAGCTGGCGGCGCCGCCCGCGATCCACAGCCGCGCCCGAAAGCTGGCCGTCTGCCGCGAGGCGAGCCCGCTGGACGCCAGCACCTGGTAGTGGCGAAAGCTGACGCGCGTGCGCGCCGCGAGCTGACTGGGCGCGGCGGTGGAACCGCCGAACCCGAGCCGCAGCGCCCGGTCATCGGCGCCGATCTCGACCTGATGCAACCCGGGCGACAGCCGGGGCAGCGGTCCGTACAGCCGCAGGTAGTGGATGATCGCGGTGCTGAAGATGCCGGCGGCCACCGCCAGCACGATCACGATCGTCGCCGAAAGCCCGGGATCGCGGCGCAGGCTCTTCCAGGCCAGGCGCGTGTGGTAAGGCACCAGCCGCAAGCGCCGCTCCTAACCGCGCGCCGGCGCCGGGCCCGGCCCCGACATGGCCAGCGGCGCGGCCGCCACCGGCGCCGCGCGCGGATCGATCAGCCGGCCGTCCAGGATGTGCAGCTTGCGGTGCGCGCGCGCCGCGAACTCGTGGTCGTGGGTGACCATGACGATGGTCATGCCCTCGTCGGCGTTGATGCGCGCCAGCAGGTCCATGATCTGGCGCGCCGACGCCGAGTCCAGGTTGCCGGTCGGCTCGTCGGCCAGCAGCAGCTGCGGCCGTCCGGCCAGCGCGCGCGCGATCGCCACCCGCTGCTGCTGCCCGCCGGAGAGCTGCCCGGGCAGGTGGCGCATGCGCGCGACCAGCCCCAGCTTGGACAGGGTCTCCTCGATGCGGCGGTCGCGCTCGGCGGCCGGCATGCCCCGGTAACGCAACGGCACGTCGACGTTGTCGAAGACGTCCAGGTCGGGGATCAGGTTGAAGCTCTGGAAGATGAAGCCGATCTTCTGGTTGCGCAGGCGCGACAGCCGGCGATCGTCCAGCCGCCGCACGTCCTCGCCGTCCAGCAGGTACTCGCCTTCCTGAAAGTCGTCGAGCAGCCCGGCCACCGAGAGGAAGGTGGTCTTGCCCGAGCCCGACGGCCCCATGATGGCCAGGAACTCGCCCTTGTTGACGGTGACTGTCGCGCCCGACAGCGCCTCGGTCTCGACCAGACCGGCGCGGTAGACCTTGCGCACGTCGCGCATGTGCAGCATGGGAGCGCCGGCGGCGGCGGAGACCCGGGCGTCCTGGTTCATGGCCGGCAATCTACTGGACATCCAGCCGGCAGGCATAGTTGACGTCGTGGTGGCGCGCGGCCTTGGCCGGCACCGAGAGCTCGATCGCGCGCGCCAGGGCGACGACCACGCCTCCGACCGCGAGGCCGGCCAGCACCCAGCTGAGCCAGGTGGTGGCCAGGATTGCAAAAGCGGTCAGTCGCTGTCGTAGGTCCATGGGCGGTTCTCCGTGGGGGGCGTGAACCTCCCTACAGCAGCCGCCGTGCCAAGACGATCAGCCCCGACAATTCAGGGGTTTGCGCGCGGTCACCGGGCGGACAACCCAGGTGTCCGCGGACAAGTGTCCGGAGCAGCGTCAGCTCTTGAACGCTGACGTTGACGTCGACGTCGATTCACCCGGGCGCCGCGCCGGCTCGGGCTACCAGGTCACGCCGTCGATGTACGCGGCGAACGCGCCGTTGGTCTGGAACTCGAAGCCGACCTGGTTGCCGGTGGCCCCCGAGGGCACCGACGCGGTCACCACGTTCCACGAGCCCTTGAGCAGGGTCGACGACGAGCGCGAGCGCATGGACTCGTTGCTGCCGCCGGTGCGCACGAACGGGTTGGCCGAGGTGACCTGGCTGTCCGACGCGACGTAAAGGTAGATGTTGACGTTGGTGCCGCCCGGCAGCGACAGCCCGCTCGGGCCCAGGATGCGCACGGTCGACGACCCGCTGGTGTAGTTGATCTTCAGCGCGTTGCTGCCGGTCTGCGCGCCCTTCTCGCTGCACGACGACAGGGTGAGCGCGCTGTTGCTCGAGGTCCAGCCGCTGGTGTTGCCCTCGAAGTCGTAGCGCACGGTCTTGCCGTCGGCGGTCTTGCCGGCCACCACGTTACCGCTGCTGTCCAGCGCCTTGTTCTGGCGCCACACGGTGATCGAGTTGTTCCAGGCGCGGGTGGCGCCGTCACCCATGGTGCAGGCCTTGTAGCCGTCGGGCGCGCCGCTGCTCTTGGCGTCCGAGGCGACGCAGCCGTTGATGTTGCAGTAGCCGCTGGCGAACATGTTGCGATAAGGCGCGCCCGACTGGGCCGACCCGATGCGGCCGGCGACCACGTCGGTGTTGAAGCCCGGGCCATTGCAGTAGTACGCGTCGATGTGCCCGACGGTGTTGAGGTTGAAGATGTTGCCGAAGAAGGTGCCTTCCTGGTTGGGGTAGGCGGGGTTCTGACCCCAGCCGATCTGCGGCGCCTGGGCCACCATGTAGATCGGCACGTGGACCGCGGCGGTGTTGACGTGGGCCAGCATGCAGGCCGACACCAGCTGCTGGCAGGTCTGCGCACAGCCGCCGTTGGCCCACTCGGGAGCCAGGCCGATGGAACCGGCAAAGCTGTACGAGGTGCCGTTCTGATCCTTCTTGGTGATGGTGGTGCCGGCGGGCAGCGCGCAGCGCACCAGATAGGAGACCGTGTTGCGCCCCGCGGCGGTGGTCATCAGACCGACCGTCGACGACAGTCCGTTGGTCATGGTCAGGCCATTGGTCATGGTCAGGCCGTTGGTCATCGACAGGCCATTGGTCATGGTCAGGCCGTTGATGATCGACAGCCCGTTGGTGCTGACCAGGTCGCTCTCGTTGACCTGCGTGCCGCTCGAATCCGGGGGCTGGCAACCGGCGGCCAGCGCCGAACCGACTCCCAGAGACAACGCTAACCAGGACCGGGACAGGGGACGCATCGACATCAGATCGCTTTCTAAATGCAGTAATCGTTCCTACGTAATTTTATATCGCTAATCGACCTAACCGCTGAAAATGCTTCGGGCCCGCCAACCCCGTCGCCTGGCGTCGTGTTGACGCCGAAGCAACGGATGTTGACGGGCCCGCCGCGGTGAGCCGAGGTCTGACCTCGCCTTACGGGTAGCTGGGCGAGCAGCTCACGCAGGTCAGGCCGGTGGTGTTGCTCACCGTGTAGACCTTGGTCTGGGTGTTGGAGGTGAAGGTCACCGTGTTGAAGGTGCCGGTGTTGAACTGATCGATCGAGGCGCCCTTGGTGTTGGCGATGGTGATCTTGGTCATGTTGATGTTGTTGTGCTGCTTGTTCGACAGGCCGTGGATCCAGATGCCGTAGCCCTTGGCCTTGAGCACGTTGATGTTGATCAGGGTGATGCCCTGGAACACGCCGGGGACGCTGGCCGCGGCGTAGCCGCTGCCGGCCGGGTAGTTGCTGTCGAACAGGATCGCGTCGGTGGCGATGTTGTTCATGGTGATGTCGCGCGCGGTGACCAGGGTCGAGCCGCCGCCGCGGTCGGCGCCGGTCTTGAAGCGCAGGCCGATGTCGGTCCCGTCGAAGGTGCAGTCCTCGACCAGCACGTTCTTGATCCAGCCCGCGGTGAAGCTGCCGAACACCACGCCGCCGTGGCCACGCTTGGTGAGCACGTTGAACACGCGGACGTTGTTGATCGGCTTGTTCTCGGTGACGCCCGGCGCGCTGGTGCCGGCGTTGAAGTTCACGCAGTCGTCCCCGGTGTCGAAGGTCGAGTTGAAGATGTAGGCCGTGTCGGTGGTGGCCAGGTCGATACCGTCGGCGTTGTGGATGCCGTAGGTGTTGACCGTGATCCCGTTGACCGTGACGTTGCTGCTGTAGCTCAGGAACATCGTGTGCTCGGACGGGTTCTTCAGGGTCAGGCCACCGCCGATGAACAGGCCGTTGACGCCCTTGGCGGTGATCATGTCGCCACGGGCGGTGTCGCCCTTGGCGCTGGTCTGCGCGCTGCCCAGCGTGGTGAGGTCACCGCTGCTGTACGTGCCACCATCGATGGTGCCGGTGCCCGCGATGCGGATGTTGGTCAGGCTGCCGTAGCTGGTGGTGTACGCGTTGATGAGGCCCATGTAGTTCCCGTTGGGGTAGTACGGGAAGCGCATGCTGGTGAACGGATAGTCGGCCAGCAAGTCGCTGCCCTTCAGGGTGCCGTCGATCTGCAGGGTCATGTTGCTCTTCAGCATGATCGCGCCCGACACGAAGGTGCCGCTGGGGATCAGCACGGTGCCGCCCGCGGGGCAGGCATTGATGGCGGCCTGGATCGAAAGAGCGTTGGCCGCGCCGGTCTTCGAGGTCGACGCCAGGTAGGGCGACGCGGTGATGTTGAGCACCGTGGCCGCCGCCGGCGTGGTCACTGACACCGAGTTGCTGTCCGACGACAGCGAGCCGTCGCCCGACACCGACCTCACGGTGAAGCTGGTGGTGCTGCTCGGCGACAGACCGCCGACTGTGTAGAACAGCTTGGTGGTGTTGCCCATCAGCGCGCCCGCCTTGTAGACGTTGTAGCTGGCCACGTTGGAGTAGGTCGAGGGCTTCGACCAGATCAGCGTGGTCCCGGTGCTGGTCGTCGAGACCGGGGGCACCATCAGCGTCTGGGGAGCCGAAGGCGCCCCGCCGCCGACCGCGCCGCCCGTGCCGGCGACCGCGCCGCCCGTGCCGGAGCCGCCGTAGCCGGTCGCGCCGGGCTGCAGGCTGGACTCGGCATAGGCGTTGCCGAGGATCCCCGCGGCGCCAACCTTGTTCAGGCCGTGATTCAGCAGGTAGTTGCCGACC
>Ga0207701_10002106_pt1 | contig 20617 bp, 13 predicted proteins | sample KBSSwiSSwithPhiX_FD_184294 | JGI IMG/M metagenome (GOLD analysis project Ga0207701, IMG submission 184294) | Switchgrass rhizosphere bulk soil microbial communities from Kellogg Biological Station, Michigan, USA, with PhiX - S5 (SPAdes) (version 2) | ecosystem: Environmental > Terrestrial >... | reverse complement strand
GTCGTGTCATAGGGACGAAGCCGGTGGCGCTGCGCGCCGATCTCCGCTTCCGCCTCGCCTTCCAGAATAGTTACTTGCTCATCGCAGTTGTGCGAATGCATGGGAACTCTGGCGCCCACGGGAAAGCGAGTAATCCCTGTGGTGAGATGCTGCGAGCCGATTTCTTTCGTTACCAGCGGAGTGGTTTGGATGCCGTTGCCGCGATCGATAACCGGAAGCGAATCGATTCTCAAGATATGAACCTCTGCCATGGGAACGTCTCCTTTCCGGATTCGTGGGTGAATACTAATAGGACTGTTCGCCGCACATCAAACACGTTCATAGCGGGCATGCGGGACTAACGCGCATTGCGCACCGCCTCGGCGCTCTGCGGATTTTCAAGCGCTGACAAATCTCCTGGGTTTTGGTTCAAGTAAGCCGCGCGCAAGATACGCCGCATGATTTTAGCGTTGCGCGTTTTTGGCAGGTCGTCGAGAAATTTCAAAACCGCCGGCTTCATTGGCTTGCCGAGCTGATCAGCCACTAGCGCGCAAAGCTCTTCGCGGAGCGCGTCGCTTTCTTCGTGCGCGGGCTTGAGCACGCAGAAACAAACCAAGGCTTCGCCTTTGAGCGGATCGGCTATACCGATCGCGGCAGCTTCGCTCACCGTGGGGTGACCGACGAGTACTGATTCGACTTCAGCCGGGCCAAGGCGCTTGCCGGCGATTTTGATCGTGTCGTCGGAGCGGCCAAGAATATACCAGTGGCCATCTTCATCGACCGCCGCCCAGTCGCCGTGAACCCAAACGTCAGGAAATCGGCTCCAATAGGTTTGAACGTAGCGTTCGCGATCTTGCCAAAAACCGCGCGTCATGCCGATCCATGGTTTGCGCACGACGAGCTCGCCGACTTGTCCCCGCACGGAATTTCCTTCTTCGTCGACGACGTCGGCGGCGATGCCCGGCACCGGACCGGAAAACGCGCAGGGTTTGAGGACCGTGAGCACATTTCCGCAGACAAGACCACCGGAAGTTTCCGTGCCGCCCGAGTAATTGATGATCGGCAGTCGGCCTTTGCCCGCAGTGTTGAAGTACCAGAGCCACGGGTCAGGATTCCACGGCTCGCCCGTGGAACCGAGAATGCGCAAACTTGAGAGATCATGCAACTCCGCCGGCTTAGTGCCGTGGCGCATGAGGCCGCGAATCAACGTTGGAGAAACACCGAGGACGCTTGCGCGATGGCGCTCAACCAACGCCCACAAACGATCGACGCCGGAAAAATCCAACGCGCCGTCGTAAATTACTATCGTGGCGCCGAGCAAAGTTGCGCCAAAAACTTCCCACGGCCCCATCATCCAACCCATGTCCGTCACCCAATAGAGAACGTCCTCCGACTTGACGTCGAAGCCGAGCATCATGTCCTGCGCCGCTTTGATCGGAAAACCACAGTGGGTGTGCAGCGCGCCCTTGGGTCGGCCCGTAGTTCCCGAGGTGTAAATGATCATCAGCGGATCGTCCGCATCGGTGTGCTCGGTCGGCGCCTGATCACTCTGTTGCGCGACGGCCTCGTGCCACCAGCGATCGCGAGCTGAATTCCACGGAATCTCAACACCGAGGCGCTTGTAAGTCAGCACATGCTTGACCGACGGCGCATCGACCAGCGCTTCATCGACGATGGGTTTGAGCAAGACCTTGTGTCCGCGGCGATAGAATCCATCGGCGGTAAACAAAAATTCTGCGCCGCTGTCGCGCAAGCGTTCGGCCACGGCCGCGGCGCCATAGCCGGAAAAAAGCGGCAAAATGATACCGCCGAGTTTTGCGACGGCGAAAAGCGCCGCGACTGTTTCCGGCGTCATTGGCATAAAGAGCGCCGCCACGTCGCCCTTTTTCATGCCGAGGACGCGTAGCGCATTCACCAGGCGGCACACATCGCTTGCTAACTCTTCGTAGGTGAGAACGCGGACGGTTCCCTCTTCGCCTTCCCAGCGAATGGCATCGCGGCGTCCGTCGGCTGTGCCACGCCGCTTGTCGAGGCAGTTGTGGACGATATTGAGTTTTCCGCCGACGCACCAGCGCGGCCAAGGAATCCCGCGCGACAGATCAACGATACGTTCGTAGGGCTGAAAAAACTCGAGGTCGAGCTCGCGCATTACCGCGTCCCAGAACCATTCGATATTTTCTGTCGACCGGCGCTGCAATTCCGCCAAGGTGCCAATATCGTGGCGGTCCATGAATTGTTTTAGCCGGCTCTGCGCGATCAATTCGGCGCTCGGACGCCAGACGATGTCACCGCCAAACTGGAACTCAGGCATGGGCTTGCCGCGGGGAGTTAGTGTCTAAACCCAACCAACCTTTGGACGCGCTCAGGTGAACGGGAGGCGGTCGGTTGGTTCAGCATTTTTCGTTTATGCTGAGCGCGTCGGAGGATTCTGAAATTTTTACTAGCCGGCTAATTCGCGCGATCCGGCCGTTCGTTCGTTTCTGCCGCTTTCGCCAATCGAACGTCGATCAACGCCATTTGCCCACCAGCTAACGCTTTGAGGCCGCGTTGTAACGCGGCGTGGACTTCGCTGGGCTCTTCGACTTTTTCGCCATAGCCCTCGAAGGCGCGGGCGATCATCGCATAGTCCGGACTGGGATTGATCGAAATCCCGATGAAATCCTGATTCTTTACGGCAAAGCCGTCGGGAAAAAAGCGCGGCACGCCGGATTTCTGTGAGTGATAGCCATAATTGTTGTAGAGCACGATCATGATCGGCAGATTGTGCTCCTGACAGACTCCGAGGGCGGCGAGTCCGGGATCGTAGTTAAACGCGCCGTCGCCGATCAGGCACAGAACGGGGCGTTTCGGGTTTGCCGCTTTGACGCCGAGGGCGGTGCCCGTGCCGGTGCCGAGGCCGCCGATGCAACCGGCAAAAAACGAGCCGGGTTTGAGCATGTCGAGATAGCGATGGATCGAGAGTCGATGGGTGATCGTTTCTTCAACGACGATGGCGTCGGGCGGAATCACTTGGGACAGCTCGTAGGTGACCCAGCGGGTATCGAGAGGTTTTTGTTCTTGGCGGCGCACAGCGTCTTCTTTCCAGCTAGCGCGCCGTGCTTCGTGGCGGCCGCGCCAGGTCTCGGCGCGTCGCGCCGCATCGTTGTTGCCTTTGGTCGATTTTCTTTTTACGGCATCGAGCAGATGCTTCATGGAGCTGTCGATCTCGCCGGTGGCAATTTGGCTGACCGGAAAACCCCAGTAGGGAAGCTCGGAGCGCAGGGGGTTATCCGATAGGACGGCGACCTTCGTTGCTGGATTCAGTTTTTTGGATGCTGGATGCCACGGCACGACGACGCCGAGCAGCAAGATCGCATCTGCTTCCTGCAAAAATTCCTGCGGCTCGAAGCCGGCGTGCAATGGATGCGTGCGCGGAAAATTGACATAGCTCGAAGCGCGGCTTTCGACCACCCCGGCGCCCAACAGCTCGGCAAGCTCGACGAGCTTTTCTACGACGGCGGGATCGCGCCCGGCCTCCTCGGTGATGATGAGAGGATTTTTCGCCCCAGTAAGTAATGCCGCGAGGTCTTCGACGGCCGCGGGATCGGCCACCGGCGCAGGAATTGCGACGTTTTCCGCGGCGGCATTTTTGGTCATCTTGTCGAAGAGATACTCCATCGGCAGCGAAACGAACACCGGGCCTTTGGGCGCGCTCATCGCGAGTTGGCAGGCGCGTTGAATCGTGGAGGGCAAGAGTGATTTCGCATTGACGCCGTAGCTCCATTTGACGCAACGTTCGACAAGCCGCGCCGGGCCGCCGATATCGGCCAATGCGCCGAGCCATTGCGCGCCGACGTCAGGCCCCGCCTCCTCGCCGAAGCCCAGCGATTCACCGGTGAAGACGACCATGGGAATCTGTTCGTGCAATGCGCCGCGCAGCGCCATGGTCGCGTGCAGAGCGCCGACGGTGGTGTGGATCATGACCGCGGGTAGCTTGCCGGTGGACTTGGCGTAGCCGCTCGCCATACCAACCGCGACCTCCTCGTGACGGGAGCTGATGTAGAGCGGTACGCCTTCGCTCTGCGCTTTGGCTTTGGCAAAGGCTTCCCAGACCGGCGCCCATTCGGAGCCGGGGGATGAGAAAATTCGATCTATTCCCATTTGTGCGAGCACACGAAGCAGAGTATCTGCGCCAGTCATTCCTTCGGTTTCGATCATGCCGGTCTCCTCTTGTTCAAATCGTTCCAGACGTTTCAAATGTTCAATTCCCCTCCTTCATCCTCCCCCGTTTCCTGGGGAGGAAAGAGGTGGGGGCAACTGCGCGCGCGATCTACGACTTTTCACCCCACAACTTTTTGAGAAATCCGCTCTCGCGCAAATCGTTGGTGAAACGGGGGTCATAAAACTCCTCCGCTTTCGCGGATCCCGCCTGAGGCACGGTCTTGGCAATGAACCCGAGAAGGAGTTCCACTCCCTTTGGATCAACCCGCAACGTTTTTTCCATCGCCTTCGCCTCCGAGTCAATGGAATAAGCGAGCACCTCACGGTCAGTGACTTGGGTGTATTTGGTGACGATCTGTGCAGTTCCTTCCGAGTTGGTGAGGAAATAGTGCATCGCCTCTGCATAAGCGCGCATGAACTTATTTAGCTCCGCCTGCTTGCGCGCTACAGTTTCACGGGACGAAATGAGTACAGTGACCGCAAACGGAATGTTCATCGCATCGATGTCGAGAATCTCCTTGAAGCCCATCCTTTTCGCGAATAGGTCGTGGGGCGCCCCCGCGATCGCGGCGTCAACAGCGCCGGCCTTAAGAGCTGCAAGCGCCTTGCCGATGTCGCCGAGCTGAACATATTGCAGATCCTTGAAAGTATCGATCTGAAATCGGGAAAGCGCTGCTTGAGCAAACATGTCAGGATTCGAGCCGATCCGGTCAATGCCCAGACGCTTGCCTCTAAGATCCTGGACGCTATTAAGCTCTTTCTTGCCAACGATTTTGCTCGTGATTCGATTTTTGCTTTGCCCGATGATGACGAGACTTTTGGCGCCGCCGACCATCGCGCGCAACGGTGCAAATCCGCCGATGATGCCCACATCGGCCTCGCCGCCGAGCACCGCCGCTGTGCCTACAGGCCCCGAAGCGATGAAAACCAATTTGACATCGAGCCCGTTCTTTTTGAAAATCCCCGCCTCCTTGGCGATCCACATGGGCGCCATCGAAGCAACGGGCGCTGTATAAAAAGCGGTAAGCGTCGAGGTTTGGCTGAAACCATTTGGCAACGATACGAGGCAGCTTGCGAAAAAAATTCCAATTGCAGTGAGTGATTTATTGAGGATTGTCATGCGTGGCTCCTTGCGGGTCGGATGCCGTCGAAAGTCATACGAACAGTTTGGGGTTTCAGCCTCGACCCCAATATCGCAAGCCGTCGCCAATGTCCATAAGCGTGGCGATACTGCCGCATTCGCTAGACTCAATAGAGAAAGATTTCTCGCTCCGCCCGGAATGATGATACTGGAACTAATGTAAGCTCGGCCAGGAGCTTCGAAGTTATACCTTTTGCTGGATGTTGACAGAAGTAGGCTTAACATCTAGTTTCGGCCCCAAGCCTTTTATCCGGCTCGTTGTGAGCCAAAAACCAAACGGAACAGACAACATGAGCACGGATGCAAAACAGACTTGGCGCATCGACGTGCATCACCATGTTGTCCCGCCGCAGTATGCAGATGACTCTCTGCCGATCAAAGTGCCTGATACCGAAGGACAACTTCAATCAATGGACGATTGGCGTATCCAGGCCGCGATCACTTCGCTCACTCCGCGGGTCGTGCTGAAAAATCTCGCCCGGTTGCGTGAAGTGGCGCGCAGCTGTAACGAATTTCAAGCGCGCCGGCTTGAGACGTGCCCCTCACGGTTCGGGGCTTTTGCTCTGCTGCCGCTTCCCGATGTCGACGGCGCACTGGAAGAAATCTCCTACGCCCTTGACGTTTTGCGCCTCGACGGCGTCGGGATGTTCTCGAGCGTTACAGATCGCTATTTGGGCGATCCTTTGTTCGATCCTGTTTTTGCCGAGCTCGATCGCCGCAACTGCGTCGTGTTTATCCATCCCACCCATTGCGAGGCACCACCGCATACGCAACTACACGCGCCGCCATTCGTAGTCGAGTATATTTTCGATACGACCCGAGCGGTGGTCAATCTGATTCATTCGGGAACTGTTAACCGCTGTCCGGATATTCGCTTCATTATCGCTCACGGCGGCGGAGCGGTGCCCTTCTTAGCGCAGAGAATTGCCATGATGGAAGGCCACCGGGGAGCCAAAGGCGTGACCGGCATAATCCCAATCCTGAAATCGTTCTACTATGAAATCGCCAGCACGACCTCACGATTTGCGCTGCGTTCACTGCAGGAGCTCGTTGACCCTGAGCAGATTCTTTGGGGGTCCGACCTGCCGTTCGTCTATGGTACGAGATTGCAAGAAGAAGTCGATCATTGGCAACGCTATGACGGCTTCGATGCCGCGGCGCGGGCCGACATCGAACGGCGCAATGCGTTGAGGATTTTTCCACGTCTCGCTGGGCTCCTGTGAGGTCATTACAGTGATTATGCGGAGGTGCAGTTCATGACGCGAACGACACAACTGCGGCAGGCTCTCCTGGTTATGCTGACAGTATTCACCGTAGGGATTGGAACTGTGGAGCGGGCGCGTTCAGCCGAAGGGATGCGCTTTCTCGTGAGTTACGGCGGCACCGCCGGTTATCAGCTGCCGCTCTGGATCAACAAGGAGTTCGGTTTTAGCAAGAAGTATGGCGTCGATCTGGAAATTATTTTAATTCAGGCGGGCTCACCGAACATTCAGGCTTTGGTCGGCGGTAGCCTGCAACTTACTCAAACCGCCGCGTCTTCCGCAGTGATCGGCGCATCTCAAGGCGCGCCGGTGGTGATTGTCGCGACTCTGGAAAACAAGCTGCCGATGCTGCTTATATCGCGCCCGGAAATCAAAGACCCACAGCAGTTACGCGGCAAAGTTATCGGGATCAATCGCTTCGGCGGATCCAATGATGCGGCCGTCCTGATGGCGATGAAAGCCTGGAAAATCGACCCGAAAGACATTTCGATGCTGCAAACCGGCGGCACCTCGGCGCGCATGGCGGCGCTGATCAGCAAGAAAGTCGATGCGACCGTACAGTCATATCCGGAAATTTATCAGGCGCGAAAGCTCGGCATGAATGTCTTGGCGGATATCGGCGATTTCGGTTTTTACACCAACACTTCGAACATCGTAACGCGCTCGTACCTTCAACAAAACCGCGCGGCGATCAAAGGTTTCATCAAGGGCCAGATCGAAGGGGTTCATTACGTCAAGACGAACAAGGAGGGCAGTCTGAAGATTCTCCGAAAATATTTGCAGATCACGGATGCGGAAGCGGTGGAAGGAACCTACGAATTTTTCGCCAAGCGGTTGGCGCGTTCGCCGCGGACGGAGTTGGAAGGCATCAAAAATATTTTGACGTCGATCGGTGCCGGCCAGAAAAACCCGACGGACTTCGTCGACATGACCTTGATTGATGAGATTGAAAAAGAAGGGTTTGTCCAGAAGCTGTACGGGAGTTGAAGGTCGGAGTGCTGGGGTGACGGAGTGAGGGAGTGCTGGGTTTTGGCCCCAACACTCCACCACTCCAATACTCCCAGTTCGTGGAGGAGATTCGGAATGTCAGCCAAACTAAGACTGTCCGTTGCTTGCGGCGATTATGAAATCATCCGCGCGCTCAAGGAGGGAACCGTGCAGGCGGACGGCCTCGAGCTCGTCATCCTGACCGCCCATGGACCGCGTGAGCGTCACTGGAGGATGGCGCGGAATCTGGAATATGACGTCTGCGAATTCAATGTCGGCGCGTACTTCATGGCGCGCGAGCGCCATGTGGCGATCACGGGAATACCGGTTTTCCTGCACCGGCGGTTTCGTCACGGCTTCGCCTTCGTCAATGTCAAATCCGGTATTAAAAGTCCTAAAGACCTGATTGGAAAACGCGTGGGCGGCACTAACTTTCAACCCGCCGGCAACATCTGGCTGCGCGGCATTCTGGAAGAGCATTACGGGGTACCGCATCAGTCGATCACCTGGGTCGTGGACCGCAGCGAAGACGTGGAGTTCACGCCGCCGCCGGGCCTCAAGATAGAGATGATCCCGCAAGATAAACACATGGACACTATGCTCGCGGAAGGTGAGATCCCAGCGATGATCAATCCGTACATTCCGCGGCCGATCGTGAACGGCGATCCCCGAGTCACCCGGTTATTCCCGGACTACAAACAGGTGGAGCGCGATTACTTTCAGCAGACCGGGATTTTTCCAATCATGCACGTGACGGTCATGAAACGTGAGATTGTCGACAAGTACCCATGGGCGGCGGTGAGCCTCGCCAAAGCCTTCGAGAAGGCGAAGCAGGTTTGCTATCAACGAGTCGTCAACCCGAGGATTGTTCCGCTGGCGTGGTTTTCCCATCAGTGGGACGAGGAGCGCAAAGTGCTCGGGCCGGATCCGTGGGCCTACGGTTTGGGCGAGACGAACCGAAAAAATCTACAAACGATTATTCGGTATTGTCGGGAGCAGGGTTTGATCAAGAAGGAGATGTCGATCGAAGAGCTTTTCTTCGATACCGATCCCGGCGACGCCGGCGGTGACGAAGGTCATTACTGAAAGCGGTATTTATCTGCGTTCTATACGACAAAGGGTTCTCTTGCATGAGAGCGGCGGGAAACTACGACAGTCATATAACTGTCATTCTGAGCTTTAGCGAAGAATCTTCCGATTGAACTGCCAAGACTAGACACTACAGAAATTTGCACGCAGTGATTGACAGTGTGTTTATAGCTAGAAGCCCCTGGGGGTAAAGACATGAATAGGGTTGGCGGTTCAAAAACGGCGATTCTATTGGTGCAAGTGTTTCTGCTACTGCAGCTCTCAACGTCTGGAGCTTCTGCGGCCGACACCCCACAAAAACTCCGGGTGGCGTATGCCGCGATCACGGCGGCGTTTTCGCTGCCGTGGATCGCCAAGGAAGCGGGAATTTTTCAGCGGCACGGTTTGGATGTCGAGCTGGTTTACATTCCGGCGGGTTCACGCGCCGTGCAGACGCTTGTGGGCGGCAGCATCGACGTGGCGGCAATCGGTGGTCCAGCGGGTGTCGACGCGAGACTTGCCGGCGCCGACACGATCTACGTGGCGATTCCCGTAAATCGGGTGATCGTTTTCACGGTAGCCGGACCGCAAATCCAACGTATCGAAGAGATGCGCGGCAAAAGTATTGGTGTCACCCGAGTCGGAACCGTCACTGATTTCTTCACCCGCGTCTACCTTCGCCAGAACGGGTTGACGCCGGACCGCGACGTCATGATTCGGCAGATGGGTGGTTTGCCGGAAATCGTTGCTGGACTAAAGGCAGGCCAGATTCAAGGGGGTACGTTCGGTTTCCCGGCGGTCCTCCATGCACGCGTCGCGGGATTCCACGATCTCGTCGACTACAATACGCTTGGATACCGCTATCCGCTTTCGTCCGTGATCGTGACTCAAAAAATGCTCCGCACACAGGAATCGGCGATTCGAGCCTTCCTCGAATCGCAAATCGAGGCGGTCCATCGATTTAAAACCGATCCGAATTTCGCGATGAACGTGATCGGCAAATACACCAATACAACGGACCGTGCCATGCTCGATGAGACGCAGCGGGTTTACGCCGCCGCCTTCGAAAGAATTCCGTATCCAACCGCCGAGGATATGAAGCTCGGCATCACGCAAGTAGCCGAAACCAATCCGCGCGCCAAGGGCGCCGATCCGAAGGACTTTGTCGATGCGCGCTTGTTGCGCGAGATCGAGGCGAGCGGATTTGTGAAAAAGCTTTACGGCGAGCAGGGGAAGTAAAACACGGATAGGAGTGATGGAGTAATGGGGTACCGGAGTGCTGGGTCCGAATGCATTACTCCATCACTCCAACACTCCACAACTCCGACTTTGGGTTGCGCCTCCCGTGCAGATTAACATCGTCGGCGCCGGCCCGGCTGGACTGCTCTTCGCGCTGCTGATCAAGCGCCGGTCCCCTGATTGGCGAGTTCATGTCTTTGAGCAAAATCCGCCTGATGCCACCTATGGCTTTGGCGTGGTCTTTTCTCTAAATGCGCTTGCGTTTCTTGAACGTGACGTGCCTGATTTTCACGCGCAATTAATCAGCCGTCTGGAATCGTGGCCTATACAACGGATCGTGCATGGCAACGAGCGAGTGGACATCGATGGCAACGGCTTTTCTGCCATTGGCCGTCTCGAGCTCAATCAGTTTTTACAAGAACTTTGTGCCGGTGCCGGCGTTCACATCGAATATCGGCGCGCCATTACGGCGTCGAGCGAAGTGGATGGATGCGACCTGCTGGTTGGCGCGGACGGTGCAAATTCAGCTATTCGCCGAAGCTTGGAATACCATTTCAAGCCGCAACTTACCTGGCTGACGAATCGCTTCGCCTGGTACGGAACTCGGAAAATTTTTGAGTGTCTCAGCCTGACGTTTCGCGCCAATGCCGACGGTTTTTTTGTTGCGCATCATTATCGTCACAGCTCATCGATGAGCACGTTTGTGGTCGAGTGCGACGAAGCGACGTGGCGCCGCTCGGGCCTGGATCGGATGTCGGACGAAAACAGCCGCGCGTACTGTGAAGCCGTGTTTGCGCCCGATCTCGCGGGAAATGCTCTGATCACGAACAAGTCGGTTTGGCGGCAATTTCCATTGCTGGGATGCAGCCGCTGGTCAGTGAATCACTGGATCCTGATCGGCGATGCGCTGCGCACGGTGCATTTCTCCATCGGTTCGGGCACGCGCCTGGCTTTTGAAGACGCCATCGCGCTCGATCGCGCTTTCGCCGAGGCGGGTGAAGATGTTCCACGCGCGCTGGCGATCTTCGAGCGCGAACGGCGTCCGGTAGTTGAAAAAATTCTCGGCGCGGCGAATGCCAGTTCTTACTGGTATGAGCGCCTGGCGGAGAAAATGCAGCTTCGTCCCATGGAGTTGGCCTACGATTATATGACCCGCAGCGGGCGCATGACCGACGAGCGCCTGCGCGAGCTGTCGCCAAAGTTCATGGCGCGGGTGGAGGCAGAAAGAACCTAGGGTGTCGCGAGGCATGAGGTTTGAGGCGGGAGCTCAGAAAATTGCATGCCTACGGTTGTCGCTTTAACCCGGCCTGTTAGTAGTGCTGCTGTGCTGAAAACCTTACATACATCGTTTGTTTTCTTTTCTCTCCGAATTTTCCTTCTGACCTTGGTAAGTTCTCAGAACAGCGACGAGCCAGAGTCCCGGTTCGTATCACTCGCACGGCGGTTGACTCTGGCCCTGCTATTGCTGCACGATAACAAACAAATTCAACGGTGAGGTTATACCATGAATAAGGTAACGCGATTGGATTCCCGCCGTGATGCCGAAGCGATCGAATGGGCGAAGGAGTTGCGTGAGACCGAGGCGTGGTTTCATAGCGAGCGTTTTCGCGACATCACGCGACTGCATACGCCCTACGAAGCCGTCGCGCTGCGCGGCAGCGGGCCGGAGGATTACGCCCTCGCCAGCCACGCGGCCGTCAAGCTGTATGACTATCTGCAGCGCCTGTTCAAAGATAAAAAGCAAGAAATTACCTACGGCCCGTTTTCTCCAACGGGCGCGGTGAGAGCGGTGATGGAGGGCATCAAGGTTCTTTATCTCGGCGGCTGGGCGACCTCGGCAAAAGGATCGGATAGCGAGGATCCCGGCGCTGATCTGGCAAACTACGCGCTCGACCGAGTGCCGAAAGAAGGAGCTTCCTGGGTGCGCGCGCTATTGCATCAAGATGAACTGCAAAGAGCAGCGCGGATGAAAATGACTTCGGCGCAGCGCAAGAAGCATCCGCCGATCCAATTCAGCCCGGCGCTGATCATACCGGACGGTGATACGGGCCATGGCGGTGAGCATCACATCCGCAACCTGGTAAAGAAATTTGCTGAAAACAAGATCGGCGCGATCCACATCGAAGACCAGCGCGCGGGCTCCAAAGTCTGCGGGCATCAGGGACAAAAAGTTTTGGTCCCCACGGCGGAAATGATCTCTCGCCTCAATACCGCCCGGCTCCAATACGACGTTATGCGGATCCCGGGCGTGATCGTCGCGCGCACCGATTCCCATGACGCCACGGCCATCGATAGCGTCGACGATGAGCGCGATCATCCTTTCGTTTACGGGGCAACCAAGCCGATCGTGGCGTTCAAAAATATTAACCTTGCCGTGATCAGAAAATTTTACCGAGCGGGGTTTAAAGAAATAAACGGCCATCTGCTGCATCAGATTTCCGACAAGGCTTACAAAGCAGCGGAGGAATGGCTGAAGCAAGCGCATCTGACTTCGCGTATCAATGAAGGAATCGAAAAGGTGCAAAAGGATGTCAATGCGCTCAAAAAACTGCGCCGGCGGATGCGGCGTCAACGAACCGTGCCACGCGACTTCCGTGAACAAATCGCCGCGCTCGAAATCATGACCAAGAAAATCACCGAAGAAACAGTCGATGGCGTGCTTGACGAAGCGCGCCAGGTTTGGGCAGAAAAGGCAGGCCTCAAAACCTACGCTGACGCGGTGGCGGATGCGTTGCGAGCGCGCTCGGCAAATCGTAGCGTTTCTGCGACGTCCATTGAGCAATGGAATGCATTTGCCAACAGCGTTTCCCATGAGGAGGCGCGCGAGCGCGCGCGGTCGTTAGGGATCGACATTTTCTGGGATTGGAATCTGCCGCGAACGCCGGAAGGTTTTTACCCGATCACCGGCGGGCGCCGAATGGCGATCCAAAGGGGATTGGCAACGGCTCCGTTTGCCGATCTGCTTTGGCGCGAGACCGCCAAGCCAGATTTGAAAGACGACAAGCAATGGGCCGACGCCATTCACGCGGTCTTTCCGCGCATGATGCTCGCTTACAATTTGTCGCCTTCGTGGAACTGGGATGCATGGGGATTCACCGACGACCAGATCCGTGGTTTCGCCGCGGAACTGGGCAAGATGGGTTATGTCTTTAACTTTATTACCTACGGCGGCCATCAGGGCGAAGCGTTGATGAACGGCCGGCTTGCCCGAGCGCTCAAAGAAGAAGGCGTGCTCGGCTTCGTGCGGTTGATTCAGCGCGCACTGCGTTTGGCCAACGACCCGGCGCAGTATCCGCAGAGTTTTGTCGGCGGCGAGTGGGCTGATCGCTTCCGGCGCGCCGCGCGTGGGCCATCGCTCACCACATCATCCATGGGGGGCAAGTCAACGGAGACCCAGCATCGAAAAGCCGTTGAAGTGCCCACCAGTGTGCTCGAAAGATGGCTGCGCATATGGACCGAGCATTGGAACAAACTGGGTCTCTACGATCAGGGAGCGATGAGCGTGGAGCTCAAGGAGCACTGGGCGGGGGCGGAGGAGATGATGCTCAATGTTTTCGATGAGGAGCGCGACAAGATCGCCGAAATCATCTTTCGAGTCGATAAAGACCGCGAGGGACGAAAATTTCTTGCCGTCAAGGATCAGAACACGGTTAAAAAATATCGCAACCGCCGCTTGATGTCGCTGATGCATTTCTTTCTGCTGCACCGCTACAAAACCGACTTGGTTCACTACGTGACGCCCAATAGCGACAATCGTCTATCGGTCCAGCGCATGATTCACAACGGCGTCTTTCGCTCGGCGCGGACCGATGATCCGAACATCATCGCCATTGAAGTCGATACCGCGCGGGCGCAAAAGATTTTTGCCAACGACGATTCAATCAAACAATTCATCGCGAAACGGATTGCGGCTCCCGCCAGCCGAGCCGTCGCGCCCAAGCGGATCGCCGCGGGTTAGAACCGGCGATGAAGATCTATTCTGTTCAACAGATAGCGTATGGGCTATAGGAGCTCGGTTCGGCTCACGAGCAAAGGCACGATTTAAGTCGATCGGGCTGAGCACGGGGTTGTGTAAGCTGCTCGGCGGAAGGGAGAGGACGATGGCCAACAGAGTCGAGATCGGTTCTCTCAAGATTGATGAACGGCTCTATCGCCTGGTGCGCAACGAGATCGCGCCGGGAACTGGCATCAAAGCCGACAGCTTTTGGAAATCCTTGGGCACGATCGTCGAAGAGCTGGGGCCGAAGAATCGCGCCTTGCTGGTGGAGCGCGATCGGCTGCAAGAACAGATTGATCGTTGGCACCAGGAACGAAAAGGCCGGCCGTTCGATATCGAGGAATACACCAATTTCCTGAAAGAGATCGGCTATATCGTCCCGGAAGGGAAGAATTTCAGGATCACGACGGGCAACGTCGATGCCGAGATCGCTGCGATTGCTGGACCGCAACTCGTCGTGCCGCTCGACAATGGCCGTTACGCGTTGAACGCCGCCAATGCCCGCTGGGGAAGTCTTTACGACGCGCTCTACGGTACAAACGTCATTCCTCAGGAGGGCGGCGCAGAAAAGGGCGAGTTTTACAATCCCCGGCGCGGCGCGAAAGTGATCGAATATACAGAGGCGTTCCTAGACAAGGTGGTGGGTTTTAAACGCGGCAGTTTTTCAGAGGTCACCGGGTTTTTGCTCAAGCGTTCCGGCCGCAAGAAACAACTGGCCGCGACGCTTCAGAACGGAAAAACCGTCGGCTTGGCGGATGGCCGCAAATTTATCGGTTATCGGCAAAAGGCCGGTCAATTAACCGATATCGTGCTATCCAACAACGGTTCTCGCATCGTGATTGAAATCGATGGGGATCATCCGATTGGCAAAGCTCACCCTGCGGGCGTTAAAGATGTCGTTCTGGAGGCAGCGATCACGACCATTGCAGACTGTGAGGATGCGGTCGCCGCGGTTGACGCCGCCGACAAGGTCACGGTTTACCGCCATTGGTGCGGCCTGATGAAGGGGACGCTCGAAACCACGTTCGAGAAAAATGGCCGCCCTCTAACGCGCAGATTGAATCCGGACAAGGTCTTTACCACGCCAACAGGAAAAAAACTTAATTTACCAGGAAGAAGTCTTCTGCTGGTGCGAAACGTGGGCATTCACATGTACACCGACGCGGTGATTACAAATGACGGTGAGGAGATTCCTGAAGGATTCCTCGATGCAATGGTCACAGCGCTTGCCGCCATGCACGATCTCAGGAGAAAGGGAAAATACCGGAACAGCAAAACCAACAGTATCTATATCGTCAAACCGAAACAGCATGGGCCGCAAGAAGTCGCGGCGACTGTAGAACTATTCCAGCGAGTCGAACGCGCGCTCGGATTGAAGCGCAATTCTCTCAAGATCGGGATCATGGACGAAGAGAGGCGCACGACCATTAACTTGAAGGAATGCATACGAGCAGCGAAGGATCGCGTGGTATTCATCAATACCGGTTTCCTAGATCGTACGGGCGACGAGATCCATACCAGCATGGAACTCGGAGCAATGTTGCCGAAGGAAGAGATCAAAGGGCAGCCGTGGATTAAGGCTTACGAAGATTGGAATGTGGATATCGGTATCGAAACTGGATTTCGCGGCAAAGCGCAAATAGGCAAGGGCATGTGGACGATGCCCGATGAAATGCGCGACATGGTTGCCAACAAAATCGGCCATCCGCAAGCCGGCGCGAACACCGCCTGGGTGCCGTCACCGACAGCTGCGACGCTTCATGCCCTACACTATCATTACGTCAACGTCGCCACGAGACAGCGTGAGCTGACAAAGCGCGGCCGCGCGAATCTCGATCATATTCTGACACCGCCACTGATGTTGGATCGGCAGTTGACGTCGGAAGAAATTCAGCGCGAGCTGGATAATAACGCGCAGGGAATTTTGGGATACGTGGTTCGCTGGGTCGATCAGGGCATCGGCTGCTCGAAGGTACCGAATATCAAAGACGTAGCCCTGATGGAGGATCGGGCGACGCTCAGAATTTCGAGCCAGCACATCGCCAATTGGCTGAAGTACGGCATCCTCACGCAAGATCAGGTCGTCGACACCTTTAAAAGAATGGCGCAAGTCGTCGATCGGCAAAATCACGGCGACTCCAACTACCGTAACATGGCGCCGGATTACGAGCGGAGTATTGCCTTTCAGGCGGCTTTGAGTCTCGTCTTGAAAGGGCGGCAGGCGCCCAATGGCTATACCGAGCCGGTGCTTCACTCCCGTCGCAGAGAAGTTAAGACTCTGCGGGAGCAGACGTAAAAGCAGCCAGTAGCGCTCGCTGGCGCATCCCGATAAACGTAGCAGCTGTTCTTAAAACACGTTGTGTTGACATTGGAAGAGACCGTCGGCTACGCTGATTACTATAGACATTAGCAACGACAATCGTTTCATTCAGGAGAACTCCATGGCCAAGCCGGAGATAAGATCGGAAGCCGATGCCTTTCGTGAAGCGTTTCATCAGCGCATGCACGCCAACAATATGTACGGCCTCTGGGAGCTGGCGAGTCAAATGACCCCTCAGCCGCAGCCCAAGATGGTGCCGCACATGTGGCCATGGTCAACCACCGAATCGATCATCGAAGAATCGGCTCGTGCCGTCCCCGTCGGCGACGAACGCCGCGCCTTGCAACTCTTCAATCCAGGCATGGCGGGCCGCTGGGCCACGACCAACAATTTGATCGCTGCCGTGCAGATCCTGTTGCCGGGTGAAGTGGCGCGCGCGCATCGTCATACCCCGACGGCGATCCGCTTCATCATCGAAGGCACCGGAGCGTATACAGCCGTTGACGGCGAGCGCGTCTATATGGCTCCCGGCGATCTGATTCTGACACCAAGCTGGGCATGGCACGACCATGGCAACGAAACTAGCGAGCGGGTCGTCTGGATGGACGGTTTGGATATTCCCTTGATTGCATCGCTGGAGGCGATGTTTTTTCAGTTTTACTCAGTTCCACAGGTGCCCGCGTCGCGCCCGGCGAATGCGTCCAAACAAATGTACGGCCACGCGCACGTCACGCCGACTTGGGTCAAGGAAAAACCGCAATCATCGCCGCTGCTATTGTATTCTTGGACACAAACGTCCGAAGCGCTGAATGCTTTGCGAGAGCATGAAGGCAGCGCTCAGGACGGTGTTTTGCTGGAGTATCGCCATCCGCAGACCGGCGGGCCGGTATTGCCGACGATGGCGTGCATGATTCAGTTGCTGCGGCCGGGGGAACACACCAAGGCGCATCGCCATACCGGCAGCGCGGTTTACCACGTGGTGAATGGCGCCGGCTGCACGATCATTGACGGACAGCGTTTCAATTGGAGCAAGGGCGATATCGTTGCTTTGCCGCCATGGGCATTGCATGAGCATGCAAACTCATCGGCGAGCGCAGATGCCGTGCTGTTCTCAATTCAAGATTTGCCGGTGCTCAAGGCGCTTGGGCTCTACTATGAAGAAGAGCTAAAGGAGAATGACGGGCATCAGGAAGTCACGTCGACATTCAAGCCGGCGTGACGGGCAACGTTACACCCGCGTGGATTTTGTCGACCGCGGCACGCCCCTGTCAGCGTACGGCAATCATTCGATGCCGAGGCTTTTTATCAACGTCGCCAGATATTTTTCGTGGAGGCCGAGGGTTTTTGCCGCCTTCGCGCGGCTCCCGCCACTGCGGGAAAGAGCGCGCAGAATGACTTCCCGTCTGCACGCCTCAAGCGTTGCGCGGTAGGAAAGCGGGGCGGGATCGGCTGCCCGCCGGGCACCGGCAATTCTCGAGGGCAAATCGCCGGGCTCGATTCGCGGTCCCGAACCCAGAACGACCGCCCGCTCAATGGCATTGGCGAGCTCGCGGACGTTGCCGGGCCAATCGTACTCGAGCAATTTCCCAATCGCGTCTTCGCCGATGTCGCTGAAACTCTTTTTCGCCTCCTCCGAAAAGCGTTTGAGGAAGTACCGGCTCAGCGGTTCAATATCTTCTTTTCTTTCTTTCAACGGCGGCAGGCGGATCGGGATGACGTTGAGCCGGTGATACAAGTCGGCGCGGAAGCGGCCGTCGGCCACGGCTTGTTCCAGGTCGCGATTGGTCGCGGCGACGATCCTCACGTCCACGCTGATCGGCTTGGTGCCGCCGACCCGCTCGAACTCCCGCTCCTGCAGGAATCGCAGCAGCTTTGTTTGCAGCTCGACCGAAATGTCGCCGACCTCGTCGAGAAAAACCGTGCCGCCGTGCGCCAGTTCCATCTTGCCCTTCTTGAGCTCGTGGGCTCCCGTGAAGGCGCCTTTCTCGTGGCCGAAAAGCTCGCTTTCGAGCAGCTCTTTGGACAGGCCGACGCAATTGATGGCAATGAATGGTTTGTCGTTGCGCTCGCTCCAGTTGTGGATCGAGCGCGCGAAGATCTCCTTGCCGGTGCCGCTTTCGCCGAGGAGCAGTACGGTGGACTTGCTCGCCGCCGCCTTTTTCGCGGTCGTTACCGCTTCGGTCATTCCGGCGCTTTTGCCGACGACCAGCTGGTAGCGCCTGTCGACTTCTTCGCTGAGGACTTCGATTTCGCGCTTGAGGTTTTCGCGCTCGAGCGCTTTTCTGACCACGATTTCGAGATGCTTGGGATCGAAGGGCTTGAGAATAAAATCGTAAGCGCCTTGCTTCATCGCCGCCACCGCGCTTTCGATGGAGCCGTGTGCGGTAATGACGATGACCGGAATATCGATTCCATCCTGCCGCAGCGCTTGCAGCACCTCCATGCCATCCATCCCGGGCATCTGAAGATCCAAGAGCATGACCGACGGTGGCTCACAACGAACGGCGGCGAGCGCTTGCCGCCCGTCCGCCGCCATCTCCACGTCGCAGTTCAGAGCGCCGAGACGGGTTTCCAGCAGCTCCCGCGACGCGGCATCGTCATCGACGATCAAGACTCGGCCGCCGGTTGCATTCATTGCGACAACTCAGGCTGTGCTGTACTGCGAAGTGATCAAAATTTGCGTAGCGGTTGTCCATCTGGTTACTTTCGGGCCTCGCTCCGAATATGCGCTGCGACCTCCTGCAAAAAAGTCGTCTTGTTTATGGGCTTTGTAACGTAAGCGGCACAGCCCGCCGCTGCAGCATCTTCTCGATCCCCCTTCATCGCGTAGGAGGTTACGGCGACCACCGGGATGTCGCGCGTCGGCGAATGCTCTTTTAACTTCTTTGTCGCCTGCAGACCGTCTATTCCAGGAAGCTGAACGTCCATCACGATGAGGTCGGGTCGTTCTGTTTTGAGAATCTCGAACGCTTCCTCCGCGCTCGCGGCCTCGCGGACTTCATAGCCTTGCGACTCAAGCAGGAATTGAGTCAGATCTCGGTTCGCTGCGTTATCTTCGATCAAAAGAATCTTTTCGCCGACCATCAGATCACCTTATTTGGGATTAAATACTTCGACTGCGTTTTTGGATCTCGGCTTGGGTTCTAATCGCGTGGCAGGCTGAAATAGAAGCGGCTGCCTTTTCCTACTTCGCTCTCGACCCAAATCTTTCCGCCATGCATCTCGACCAGCTTCTTTGCCAGCGCCAGACCCAAGCCGGTCCCTTCAGGTTTGCTCTTGGTTTCACCGATTCTGGCCTGCTCGAACTCGAGGAATATCCGCTCATGGTCTGCGACGGAAATGCCCGGGCCGGTGTCTTCCACTTCGACGCGCATGGATTGATCGCATGCGGTCGCGCGCAGTTGGACGCGTCCACCTTCGGGCGTGAACTTGATCGCATTACCGACAAGATTCAAAACCACCTGCCGTATCCGAGCAGCATCCATTGGGATTTGAGGAATGTGCCCGCCATTTTCAATGTGAAGCTCGATTGCCTTATTTGCTGCTAACGGCTTGAGCGTGTTCACTGCCGCATGAAGGACGTCGCTGATTGCTGTCCTTTCAAGTTCCAGCTCCAGGTGTCCCGCCTCGACCTTCGAGAGATCGAGGATCTCATTGATCAGAGCAAGCAAATGCTTGCCGCTGTTCAGGATGTGTGTGAGAAACCGGGATCGCTGCTCCTCGCTGACCTGCAACGATGGATCAATCATCACGTCGGAAAAGCCGATGATCGCGTTCAGCGGCGTGCGCAGCTCGTGACTCACGCTAGCAACAAATTGCGACTTATGGCGGCTAACCGCCTCGAGCTGCTGGTTCTTCTCCTGGATTTCTTGAAACAGGCGCACGTTTTCGATTGCGATCACGGCCTGGTCGGCGAAGGTCTTAACCAATTGGACCTGTTTATCTGTAAACGGTGCGACTTCGACTCTTCGAATCGTAAGCACACCGACGAGGACGCCTTCTCTGAGCAACGGCACTGCTAGGATGGTTCGATAGTGGTTTTTTCCTCGCTCGACCAATTTTAAAAAACCGGTGTACTCGGGATCCTCCAACACGTTAGCGATGTGAATTATCCGTCGTTCAAGCGCGGCTCGGCCAACGACCGTTCCTCGTGTGGGTACAAATGGATTTTGTGTGAGGTATTCTTTGGTGCGTGCGACCCCGCCATACATCGCGCCGAGGTGGCAGCGCTCGCCGTCGAACTTGAAGATACTCCCTTCTTGAGCGCCGCAGAGTTTCACGGCGTTTTCGGTGAGAGTTTCAAGCACCGGCTGGAAATCGGTGGGAGACCTGGCAATCGCGCGCAAAATTTCGCCCGTCGCGGTTTGCTGCTCCAGAGCTTCAGTCAATTGCCGATTGCGATCCTCCAGCTCTTGAAACAGGCG
>Ga0207701_10002105_pt1 | contig 20620 bp, 4 predicted proteins | sample KBSSwiSSwithPhiX_FD_184294 | JGI IMG/M metagenome (GOLD analysis project Ga0207701, IMG submission 184294) | Switchgrass rhizosphere bulk soil microbial communities from Kellogg Biological Station, Michigan, USA, with PhiX - S5 (SPAdes) (version 2) | ecosystem: Environmental > Terrestrial > Soil... | reverse complement strand
TCGGATGGCTGATGGGCGCCTCCGGCGCGGGCGCGCTTGCGGGTGCGCTGTACCTCGCGAACCGCCACACGGTCGTGGGCCTTGGCAGGGTCATTTTCATCGGCGCCTTGACGTTCGGTGCGAGCCTCGTCGCGTTTTCGTCCGCACGCACGGTGTGGCTCGCCGCGCCCCTCCTTGCGCTCGCGGGCGCGGGATTCATCGTCCAGGCCGCGTCCACCAACACCATCATCCAGACCATCGTGGACGAACCGTTTCGAGGGCGTGTCATGGCCTTCTACACCATGGCGTTCTTCGGCTCGGTTCCGGTGGGCAGTCTCATCGCCGGCGTCGTTGCCACGTCGGTCGGCGCGACGATGACAATCCGGCTGGGCGGGTTCATCTGCATCGCTGCAGGGCTGTGGTTTGCTTCGCGACTGCCGGCGCTCCGAGCCGCAATTCGCCCGATCTACATCACCCGTGGCATCATCGCCCCGCCCGATGTAGACCCCGGTGGCACGGCTGGATGAGACGAAGGATATGAGTCGGTCGCGCATGTCATCGCGTCCGTGACAGAGGAGAGCCTATGACCCGGTCGCTGTCGTTCGTACTCGCGATTCTGATTGCTGCTGTTGCGCACACAGGCCTCCGGGCGCAGCCACGGGGACAGGGCGGCGCCGCGCCGATATCCCTGACCGCGCTCGACTACTTCGAGATCCAGCAGCTCGTCGCCCGGTACGCCAGGGCCATCGACACCTGTTCGAACAACGGATACGACTACGCCGACCTGTTCACGCCAGACGGATTCTTCGCTCCTGAACAGAACGGTGTCGTCGGCAGGAAGTGGCAGGGCCGGGAGCAGCTGGCTGAAGCCTCCGGTGGGGGCGTGCGCGGCTGCAAGAACGTCGGATGGATCGTGCAGGGCGTGCACCACATGTACGTGAACCACATCATTACGCCTGCGGCTGACGGCGCGACGGGCACCGTCGACATGCTGATGATTGGGCTTGATGGCGACCCCTACAAGATCCGGCACGATGGCTACTACGCCGACACGTACAGGAAGACGCCGCAAGGGTGGCGGTTCGCCTCACGCATTCATCACGTGGCTATGACACCTCCGACGACACCTCCGACGACACCCCCGCCGACACCTCCGACCAGCGCGCCGCCACCAGCCCGCAGAGGCCGCCGGCCCGGATCCACCATCCGTTTACCAGAGCATGCGCAGCCCCGCCGCTATGCTGTGCTCCGTCCGCATATCGGTGAGCAGTCCGTCGTAGGCGACAAACGCGCGACCGTGAGATGTGACCACGACGCTGGTTCCGGCGTTGATGAGCGCACCGTTGCGCGCATCCAGTGCGCCGTTCAGCGTGAACGTCTGGAAGCCCGGCCGCGTCGTCATGCCGGTGAGCGCCGCCCGCATCCCACTCTGACGGTCCATCCCCTCGCGCGTCCACGCGAGCGAGAGGGACGGTTCGACGCGAGCGCGGAACAGCCGCGACGTCGACGTCGCGCGCAGACCGACCAGCGTACGCAGGCTCTGCACCTCGAGCGCGTCCACGCCGATCAGGTTCACGCTGCCCGCGCCGGTCTCGTCGAAGCCGCGCCGCGTGACCTGTGAATGACGCGTCTCGATGAACGGCGACAGTGCAAGTCCGTGTCGCACGGGCACCGCCAAGCTGACGCGCACCAGACCGGAATACTGATCAGCGGTGTAGTTTGCCAGCGCCTGACGGCGGACCGAGCCAAGGTCGATCAGCCGGGCCGTGCGCACGGTGTGTTCACCGTAGCCGAACGAACCTTCGACGAGCACCGGGCCTGCCGCATACTGGCCGTAGATCGCGGGCATCCGACTGCGGACCACGGCGCCGTCGGACGAGAAGCGCTGGAGCTCGCTCCGGGTGTGCGCAAGTCCGAGCGACCCGCCGAGCCGCGCGGCGCGGCCAATCGCGAAGTCCACGCCTCCGACTAGACCGGACACGCCATATGTAACGCCGGTGGCGCCGCCGGATCCGCTCACGCCTCCGTTGAACCGGAGGTAATCAGTCCACATCGTCACACGCTCTCCGGACTGCTCCGCATTCACCCTTCGGGTGGCAGATGCAGAGAAGAACCGCTCACCCGTCCGCAAGAGCGTGGACGGCAGCGACGCGTGCACCTCGCCGCTGAGACTCCTCAGCGCTGATTCCTGTGCGGTCGCGTCCAGCGTCACGAACTCGTCCATGACACCTTTGAAGTCGCCGCGCGCCATCGACCGCTTGCTCGTATCGAGCACGCCGCCGAAGGCCTGCAGGTTGCCGGACCCGGCCATGCGTGCAAACGAGATGTCGTTGCGAACGAGTGCGACCGTCACGCTCGTCGGCAGATAGTCGATGTAGGTGTCGAGCTCACCCGCAGTCGACGTCGTGGTGTCGAATGTTCCGGTCACGCCGCCCCGCGCCTCGAGAACCGTGTACTCGGTGGCGATGCCGAACGGACGGGACTCTGGCCGCACGGCCAGCGTGCCGCTGAGGGTGGCACGGCCGCCGACGTTCAACCGGTCGGCGAAGTCCGTGACGATGGAGCCCTCGATCTCCAGGACACCTGTGCTCGTCTGCGTAAAGTCGCCGCCGACGTTGATCCTGCCGATCGACATTCCGGGCGACACGGTGCCGCTGTTCGTGAGGCCGCCGACCTTGCCATTGCCCGCGAACAGGGCACCCTGATCCACGGAGCCCTGTCCAGCAAGCTCGCCGTTCAGCACGAGCGTTCCGGCCCCGACGTTCCAGGCCATCGGGCTCGAACCGGTCAGCAGCCACAGACCGTCGCCGTCCTTGTGCAGCATCTCGAACTCGGTGAACGAGTTCAGACCGAGTTGCACGCCACCGCCGCCTGTCAGATTCAGCGTGTCGAACCCTGCTCCACCGTGCGCGTCGCCGCCGAGGCGCGCGGTCGTGCCCAGGCTCAAACTATCGTTGCCGGCGCCCAGGTCGATCGCGGGACCGTTACCGCTTGCGATGACGCCATGGTTCTCGACCTGCTGCGAGCCCGCGCCACCGGTGATCGCCGCACCGCTCTGGCTGACGATCGCGCCGACATTGAGGATCGCACTCTCGTTGCCAGCAGCGACGACCGGACGGTCGATGACGCCCGAATTGATGAGGGTGTTCGGTCCGTCGAGGACGACTGCCGGTTTCTGGTCGTTGCTCGTGACGCTGCCCGAGGAACCAATGAAGATCAGCGCGGTATCGGACGCGGCGCTGGTCTCGAGCGTGCCGGTGATGCCGCTCGTGACGTTCAGCAGACCGTGATCGACTTTCAGATCAAGCGTGCCGTTCCCCACGAGCGTCCACATCGACGCCTGCATCGTGATGTTCTCGAAGCTGGTGAAGGCGGCGGCGATCGTCGAGGCGTCGAGCGTACCGGTTGTGCCGCCTAGGACCAGCGTGTCGATCCCGTCTCCGCCATGCGAGACGCCGTTGATGAGCGAGCTGCCCATCACCGTCAGCTCGTCGTCGCCAGCGCCCAGGTCCAGCGCGACTCCGGCGCCGCCCGTGAGCACGCCGGAATTCGTCACCGATTGGCTGCCGATTCCACCCTGAACCGCAAGGCCCGTCACGCTGCTGATCGTTCCTGAGTTCGTCAGTGAATCGTCGTCGCCAAGCGCCACGCCGACTGTGCCACCGGAGATCACGCCGCTATTGACGATCACGTTCTGACTGCCAGTGCTCTGAATACCGATGCCGGCCGCCGTGATGTTGCCGTTGTTGATGACCAGGCCATTCATCCCTGCCAACTGAACCCCCCCGACGATCTTCCCGTCGTTGACGAGGGTTCCGTTGGTCTGCAGCAGGACCGCTGGCGCGGCGCCGAGCGAGGTGAGCACGCCAGGCGCGTTCACCGTCACCTTCGGCGTGAAGATATTGCTGCCTTCGGTCGCGATCGTTCCGGTCAGCGACCCGGTGAGAGCGAGCGTCCCGTCCTCAACGGTCCAGCCCATCGTGCGTGCGCCGGTGAGCGTCCACGTCGAGCTGCCCTCCTTGCGGAAGTCGTCAAACGCGGTGAAGACGTTCATGCCTCCAATCGGACCGGAGGCCGACAGATTCAGTGAGCCCGCCAGGCTGCCGCCGAGTGCGAAGGTGTCGAACCCGCCGCCCGGTGTCACGGTACCGCTGAGCGACGCGCCCGCGCCCCACACCAATCGATCGTTGCCTGCGCCAAGCAGCACATTCCCCTTCGTCTGCGAGCCGGATCCGAGTGCGACCCGATCGTTGCCGGAGCCGGCGTCGATGGCGGTGGTGAACACGGTTCCGCTGCTGCTGGTTGTCGCCGCGCTCAGCACGCCGTCGTTGGCGATCGTGTCGTTGCCGCTGCCGGTCTGAATCCCGACGGCCGTCAGTGACAAGTCGCACGTGCCGGTGCAGGAAGGCGTGTACTTCGCCTCCACCTCGATCGTGCCCGGCGTGGTGTTCATGATGGTGTTGTTGCCGTTGCCCGCCTGGATTCCGATCGCGCGTGCAGTGACATTCGTTTGCCTGGTCGGTCTATCCGCATGCGTAATCGAGATGGTGGATCCGGAAGCGGGGGCAGCCGTGACCGACAACAGGCCGTCATTCACGACGACGTTGTCGCCGTCACCGACCTCGATCCCGACGCTTGTTGCGGTGAGCGATGCGGTGGCGTCGGCAAAACCAAGTCCGCCGCCGCCACACCAGGTACCGAAGAAAAAGTCGATGCAGATCGTGGCGGCCGTGGTCACGTCGATGCTCACGCGCGCGGACGGCTCGGCAAGAGTCGTCAGCGTGCCGCCGTTGAAAATCGTGTTCGGCCCGTTGCCAGCCGCCTGGATGCCAACAGCCGTGGCGACGGCAGTTGCTCTCCCCGTTCCGAATGCCTGCGCTTTCAGGTCGCCATCGGCAAAGGCGGTGACGCTGGCACTGGGCTGAGCCGTGACGTTCACCACACCGTCGGTCAGGTTCACGATGGCGTTGGCGCCATCGCCCGCCACCTGAACACCAAAGGCGTCCGCCTGTGTGGTGGCCGTCGACGTGGCTCTGCCTTCGCCGGTCGCACCGTTGCCGTTCGCCGCCGCGTAGGTCGGCAGACCCTTCGCTGCCGGCTTCGCCGTGCTCACACAGGTGGGCGTCCCTTCGGTCGACTGGAAGACCGGGTTCCCGTCCTGGTCCAACACCTGGTTACCATCCTCGTCGAGGAGGGGCTCTTCCGAATTTCCGACCGTGGTCGAGCAGAACTCGTCGAACGTATCGGCGTCCTCCAGCCGGGCGGTGCCGGCGATGCCGAGCACAGACAGCAGTCCCCGGTTGAAGACGGTGTTGGCACCGCCCAGTGTCGAGATGCCCTTCGCAATCGCGGTGGCGGTCACGTCCGCCGTCGCCGTCGCGGCCCCCTTGATCGAGAGGTGAGCACCGCTTGCGTAGGCGTACGAGTATCCGGATGCCTGGGCCGTGACCTTCAGGTCGGCGCCGTTGTCGATGGCGTTGTTGCCGACGCCCGTGGCAATGCCGAACGCGTTTACCGTGCTGAGCGCGTTGGAGCGCGCAGACGGCACGCCGCCAAGACTGAAGAGCAGGCCCGCGCTGGACGAGTTGGACGTGTCCGAGTTGCCGAAGGCGAAAACATCAACCAGCCCCGCGTTGCTGATGTCGTTGACGCCATCGCCTCCGTCAAGGCCTGTCGCGGTCGCGTCCGCGGTACCGGCGCCACTGGTCCTGGGGCTGCCCGAGATCTTGGCGTCGACTCCGCCGGACAGCTTCGAGGTTCCGGTCGCGCGCACCACGATGTCGCCTGCGTTCAAGAGCTGGTCGCTGCCGTCTCCGCCGCCGAGGCCGGTAGCAGTCGGGTGTGCCGACAGCAGCGCGCCCGCTGTCGGCGTTCCGACGAACGAAACAACGGCTCTCGTAGCCTCGACATCAGCGTCCGCCTGAACGCTGATGAAGCCAAAGTTCTGGATGACGTCGTTGTCCGCGTCTCCCGCGATGCCAATCGCGCCACCGTCGGCGGTGAGCTGTGTGTTCTCCTTGGCGCCGCCGAAGATCGCGGTGCCATCACTCGTGGCCGACAGGTTGGACGTGAAAAAGACGCCGAGGGAGCCCCCGATCTCGTTTTTCAGCTGATCGGCGCCGCCGCCGCCGGTTATTCCCGCAGCCAGCCCGCCGGCGCCGAATATCGACGACGTCGAGGCCACGCCGGCCAAGGTCCATGACGACCCGTCCACCGACGCTTCAGCGAGTCCGGTAGCGGTGACGAGCGACCGGTTGACCACGATGTCGCCGCCGAGTCTGCCTGAAAGGCCGAACGCGTTCGCGGTCGCCTGCGTGCCCGCGGTTGTCGAAGTACCGCCGACAAGGTTGACGCTCCACGCCGTCGCTGAACTCGTCGCGTGCGAGCTTGCGCTGACGGTACCGTTGTTGACGACGACGTCGTCGTCGGCTCCGCCATCCAGCCCTGTCGCCGTGGCAGTTGGGGTCGATTGCGTATCGCTGCGGCCAGCGACGGCAAGCGTGAGCGACTTGCTGCTGGCGAACGTCTGCGCGGTGGCGTCCGTGCTGACGCTTCCGCCGATCGCGTTGATGACGCTATCGGCCCCGTCTCCGCCTTGAAGCCCGGTGATCGACGCCGTGCTCGTGCTCACCGCGTCGGCGTCCGCAACGCCAATGCCGGCGAAGCTGAAGACGTTGGCACGTGCGATAGCGGTCCCCGTCAGTGCGACGGTGCCTCGGTTCACGATGCCGTCGTCACCCTGGCCGCCGTCGATACCGCTGGCCGTGACCTGCGAACGGCCAGACGCGTCGCCGAGCGCGACTCCGCCAACAACGTTTACGGTAACCGCGCGCGATTTGGATTCCGCTGTGAGCGTCCCCGTCATCTGACCGTCGTGGCTGATCATCGTGTCGTTGCCCCCACCGCCGTCCACTCCGGTGGCGCGGGCGGTGGACACGGCCTGCGAGTCGGCGACGCCGACGATGGCCAGCGTCACGGCCACCGCGGTGTCCGTCGTGCTGGCGTTCGACGTCAGCGTGGTGGTGGACTTGTCGGTCAGCGTGATGATGTCCGCGCCGTCGCCACCGGCAACGCCAGTTGCGATGGACTCCGCACGAGTGGCCGCGTCGAACGCTCCGGCAACGGCGCCGAGCGATGACACGGTAACGGCGGTGCCGGCGCCGGTTGCTGTGGCCGTCGACACCAGCGCGCTCTCCACAACGATCACGTCCTCGCCGGCTCCGCCGTCAATGCCGGTCGCGTTCGCCGTGGAGGTGGAAGCCGCTGAGCCTGCCGCGAGTCCTATCAGCGTGACGGAGACCGTCGTCGAATGCGCATCCGCGGAGGCAGTCGCCGTCAACGTCTTGTCAGCATGCGTCACGCCGTCGTCGCCCGCACCGCCGGCAAGCCCTGTTGCGTTGGCAATGGCGGTAGTACCGCCGTTGAAGAACGAGTCGAATGCCGCACCCGCGCCAATCCCGACGGCGGACACGGAGATACCTCTGGCCGTGGATAACGCAGTGGCGCTGGCAGTGCCGCGATTCGTGATCGTGTCGTTGCCATCACCACCGTCGATGGCCATTGCTGTCGCCGTGGACGTGGACGTCGCCGCCGCGCCGCCAACACCGATCCCGGTAATGCTGACGGCCACCGAGACGGTGGTCGCGTCCGCCTTCGCCAGGATCGTGCCGTCATTCGTGACGACGTCATTGCCGAACGCCCCATCGATACCTCTGGCCAGGACGTCGGCCTTGGTGCCGCCGTTCCAGACCGTGTCGCCGGCGGCGGTGGCGCCGATGGCGACGAACGTGGCGCTGACGCCTACGCTGGTGGCCGTGGCGTCGGACGTCAACGTTCCTCCCACGAGATTCGTGATGGTGTCGTTGCCATCGCCGCCGTCGAGCGCCGACGATCGGGCGTTCGCGGTGGCGGTGGACGCCGCTGCCGAGACGCCGAACACGGTGACCCCAAGGGACGCTGACACGGCGTTGGCGAACGTGGCGATATCCACAACGCCGCTGTTCGTGAGGTCGTCGGCACCGTTGCCGAGACCGATGCCCCAGGCGTACGCGTTCGCGGTGGTCCCGCCATCCCAGAGGCTGTTGGCCGTGGCCGCAAATCCGCCGAACGAGAATCCGATCCCGAGCGACGTGGCCAGCGCGTCGACATCCACAACCAGGCGACCCGAGTTGAAGACGCTGTCCGCTTCCGACGCAAGATCCGGATCGATCGCCTTCCCTGTGTCATCGTGGACGTTGTCGCCGGTCTTGATGCCGGCTCCCGACGCCGTGGCCGTCGAGTTGACGAGGGCAGCGGCAACGCCATACACCACCACGGCGGCGCTGACCGAACCGGTCCGCGCCGTGGCATCGATGTCCATCTCCGTGGAGTTGACGACGATGTCCTTGCCCAGCCCACTATCGATCCCGGCGGCGGTCGCGGTCGCCGTCGTGCCGCCGCGCCACACCGCGTCAGCCGAGATCGCCACGCCTGCCGGAGTGACCGTGACGCTGGCGGCTATGGCGTTTGCCGTCGCGTCGGCAACCAGCTTTCCGTTGCGGTCTGCCTGACCTCCGTTCATGTTGACGACGGTGTCGTCGCCGGTACCGAGATCGATGGACGTGGCGTTCGACGTCGCCGTGGACGTGGCGACCGAGACGCCCACGCCAGCGACGGCCACCGTCACCGCCACGGAGGCGGTGTCCGCCGTCGAGATGGCGCTCACGTCGCCGACGTTCCTCACGCGATCCGCGCCGTCGCCGGCGGCAATCGTGCGTGTCGTGGCCTCGGCCTTCGTGCCACCGTCCCACACCGCGTCGCTCGTCACCGCGACACCCGCCGTCGTCACGCCGACAGTCACCGTTCCGGCGAGGGCTTGCGCGTCGGCGTTCAGCTTGCCGATGTTCGTCACCCGGTCGGCACCATCACCCGCGTCGATCGCCGCAGCGATCGCGTTTGCCGTGGACGTTGCCACCGATGCCGCGAAGCCGGCCACCGCAACCGAGGCACTGGCGGTTCCCGAGGTCGCATCCGCATCGGCGGTAATCCCTGCGTGGTTCTCGATCGCATCGTCGCCGGCACGCGTCGTGATACCGGATGCTCTCGCCTCGGCTGTCGTACCGCCGTCCCACACGGAATTGCCGGCCACGCTGGCGCCGGCTGTCGTTACCGCTACGGGCAGTGAGAGCGCGAACGCGTTCGCGTTGACGGTCAGCAGTCCGCGGTTGATCAGGATGTCGTTGTCGGTTCCCGTTTGGAGCGCCGCGTCTTCGGGCGCGGCGCCGGAGTCGATCGCCGAGGCGTTCGACAACGCTGTGGAATTGGCCAGCGCGACAGCGACACCTGTCACCGCGACCGCCACGGTGGCCGATCCGGATCGAGCCGTGGACGTTGATTCGATGGCGCCGCCGTTGTCGATCGTGTCGTTGCCGGTCGACGTCCGGATGCCGCGCGCCGTGGCGTCGGCGGTGGTCCCGCCGTTCCAGACCGCGTCGGAGGCAATGGCCCCACCCAGCGTCGTCACCGCCACACTTGCGGTGACCGCGTTCGCCGTGGCGTCGGCGACCAGTTTGCCGGTGCGATCGGTCACCCCGGCATCGCGGTTCGTAACCGTGTTGTTCCCCAACCCCGCGTCGATCGCGATGGCGCGGGAGTTCGTGGTCGACGTTCCAATCGCCACCCCCAGGCCGCTGACGGCCACGCTCACCGGGACAGATACGGTGGTCGCGCTGGAGGTCGCATCGATGTCGCCGGCATTGGTCACGGCGTCGTCACCGTCCCCACCCTTGATCGCGCGTGTGACGGCCTGAGCGTTCGTGCCGCCGTCCCAGACGTCGTTCCCGGAGACAGCGATGCCGCCCATCGTGACGCTGACGTTTACCGTCCCCGCCAGCGCGAGGGCATCGGTGATGAGGCGGCCTCTGTTGATGAGCGTGCTGGTGGGGTCGTCGCCGAACTCAATCGCCGACGCGTCCGCGTTTGCCGTGGCCGTGCCGATCGCGGCAGCAACGCCCTCCACCGCCACCGCGACCGTGGCAGAGCCCGTGCGAGCCGCGGCATTGGCCTCGATACGGCCGCCGTTGATGACGGTATCAGCCCCGCCGCCGATGCCTCTGGCAACAGCCGTGGCTGTCGTGCCGCCGTTCCACACCGAGTCGGTGCTGACTGCCAACCCGAAGTTGGTCACCGACACGGCCGCAGTGCCGGCCAGCGCGTTGGCGTTGATCGTGAGCGCACCGGTGTTGGTGACCCGGTCCACCTCGTCACTGCCTCCGCCCTGAATTCCGGTCGCGTGTGAAACGGAGGTTGACGTCGCGGTGGCGCCAGCCACGCCCTCGATCGCCACACCGATGCTGGCGGAGCCGGTCGTGGCGTTGGCTGTCGCTTCAATCGCACCGGTATTGGTGACGGTCTTCGGGCTCAGACCTGCAATGCCTGTCGAGTCGGCGCGCGCCGTGGTCCCGCCATTCCAGACGGCGTCGGCGGCAACGGCGAGCCCCTGATTCGTAAACGCAACGTTCGCCGTCGTCGCTGTGGCGTTCGCCGTGGACGTCAACACACCGCCGTTCGTGACGGTGTCCGCCCCGCCCGCGGCGTCGATGGCGGCGGCCACCGCTTCCGCGGTTGACGTCGAGATGCCGACGGCCATGCCCGTAATCGCAACAGGTACCGAAAGCGCCCTCGTGGTTGCGTCGGCTGTGACGTCGATGTCCCCGGTGTTCTTGATCGAATCGTCGCCTGTCGCCGCGACGACGGTTTCGACTTTGCCAGATCCACCACCGCCGATCGAGAGGGTTCTCGTCGTGGTCTTCGTGCTGCCGCCATCACCCGCGATGCCCGTCGACTTCGCCGTCGCCGTCGTGCCGCCGTCCCAGACAGCATTACCCGCAATCGCAGCGCCAGAGTCGGACACTACGGCGACGTTGAGCGCGCGCGCGATGGAGGTGGCGGTCGCGTCGAGCTTCGCCGAGTTCGTGATCGAATCTTTGCCCGCGCCACCGCGGATCGCTGCTGCGGTGGCCTCCGCGGTGGACTCACCGATCGCCGCTGAGACGCCAACACTGCTGGGGACCGTCACTGCGACCGCGAGCGTGTCCGACTCGGCTGCCGCATTCACTGAGATGGCAGCAAAGTTCTTGACCGTATCGGCGCCGGCGCCGGTGACGGTGTCATCGATCTTCTGGCGCACCAGCGTCACACCGCTGCCATCAACGGTCAGCGTCAGTGTCTTGCTGGTCGTGGCAACGCCGTCTGCATCGATGCCCACGGCCGTCACTTCAGCCTTCGTCCCGCCGTCCCATATCGCGCCGCCCGCGATGGCCCCAACGCCCTTGGAGATGGCGATGTCCGCGGCCGCAGCCAGGGCGGTGGCGCCGACGAGCAGCAGACCTGAGTTGGTGATGACGTCGTCGCCGCCGCCACCGCGAATGCCAGTCGCCGCCGCCGTCGCGTCGACGGTCGACACCGTCGCGGCGACGCCCTTCTCGGCTGTAAAGGAAACGCCGAGCGACGGGGCGAGAGTCGTGGCGAACACTTCAACGACCTGCTGGTTGGTGATGGTGTCGTTTCCGGACGCGCCGGTCTCTTTCTTCTCGATGACGAGTTGCGCACCACCCAGGTCCGCCTGGAACGTGATGGTTTTCGATTTCAGGACTCCGCCGTCGCCATCAAGACCAATGGCGGTCGACGCCGCCTCGGTTCCGGAGGACCACAGCGTGTCGGCCGCGACTGCCGTGCCTTTACCCGAGACGGCCACGGTGGCTCCGCCCGTGAACGCGGTGGCGAGGGCCTTGGTGACGCGATCGAAGCCCAGGTTGTCGATGACGATGTCGTCGCCCTGACCGCCGCGAATACCGACGGCGAGCGCCTTGCTCTCGAGATCCGACACGGCGCCGGCTGCACCCTCGGCACTGGCTGCAACATTGAGCGATGCGGTTGCCGCGGTGGCCTCGGCGTGGATGTTCCCGCGGTTCGTGATCTTGTCGGTGAGATCGGCGGAGACGCCGTCCTCGAGCTTCTCGAAGCGGACGTTCACGCCGACGATCCCGTTGAGCGCGACATCGAGCGCGGTGGATTTCGCGGCCGCTCCGGCGCCGTCGATCCCCAGGGCCGTCGCGTTCGACTCGATGCCGCCCTTCCACAAGCCTTCGGATGCGGCGAAGAAGCCCTCGGTCGATGTGGATCTGCCCTTATTGGTGAACGAGACGTTGAGCCCGGCGGCGATCGACGTCGATACGGCCTTGAGCGCGCCCTCGTTCGTCAGCGTGTCGGCGCCAGCACCGAGATCGATCGCGGTAGCGGTAGCGTCTGCGGTCGAGGATGTCCGCGCGGACGATGTGCCCTCAGCCACCAGGCCGATCCCGGCGGCAACGGTCGTTGCTGAGGCGGTGGCCTCGACTTGACCTGTGTTCGTCAGGATGTCGTTGCCGCTCGCGCGTGCCTCGGTCAGCGAGAAGCCAAAGACGACTCCAGAGAACAGGTTGTCGCTGACGGTCAATTTCACCGTCAAGCTGCCGTCGTTTGCCGTGCTATCCGCAGCGAGTCCGGTGGCGCGCGCGTCAGCAGTGGCGCTAGCGTCCACAGACGATTTCGCGCGCGAAGGCGCCGGCGTGGCCGCTGCGGCGCTGGAGCCCCCTGATGATCCTGACGATCCGGAGTCGGACTTGGCGAGGATCGTCACATTGATCGCGTCGGCCTCCGCGGCGGCTGTCGCCGTCACCACGCCGTTGTTCGTCAGCCCGTCATGGCCGCCGCCAAGATCGATCCCGGCTGCCGTGGCGTTCGCGGTGGACGTCGTCTTGACCGTGACGTCACCACCGACGGCCAGACCAGCAGCGATGGCGGTGCTCGTAGACGTGGCGTTTGCCGTGATCGCACCGTCGTTTGTGAGCGTGTCGTTGCCGCTGGGACGGGCGTGTGTGACCTCGACAGCCAGTTGCGGCCGGAACCCCGGGAAGCTGAGCGATGACGTGATCTCCGAGTCGGCGCGCAGACTGTCCGCCGCGATGCCGATGGCCGTCGCGTCGGCCGTCACGCTGGCGTCCACGGTCGCCTTTGTGTCGGCTTCCGTCGCCTTCGGTTTTTCCGGCGCGGGCGGCGTTGTCCCCGCAGCCGCCGCCGACGACGTACCAGACGGGGGGGTACTCGGCGTGCTGGAGGAACTACTCTCGACGCCAACGGCAACGCCAATCGAGCGGGCCGACGCGGTCGCCGTCGCTACGATGTCGCCGGTATTGGACGTCAATTCATCGTTCCCGCCGCCGAGATCGATGCCCGCCGCCTGAGCCGTCGCGGTCGACGTGTTCTTGGACGCCGTACTGCCGTCAACGGTGACGCTGGCGCCGGTCTCACGACTCGTGGCCGTGGCGGTGGACGTCACCGCGGCGGCGTTCGAGACCGTGTCGTTGCCGCTGGCGCGGGTCACCGACGCCTGCCCGCTGAATGACAACACGCCCTCGAGGTGTTGAAGCCTGAGTCCGAGGGTGGAATCGATCTGGAGCGCATCCGCTGAGATCCCGATGGCGGTTGCCTCGGCCTTCACGCTCGCCTCGACGGCGGACTCCGCCGTGCTCTTGGCGGTTGAATCGGATTTCAGTCCGATGGCCAGCGACAGCGCGCGGGCGGTGGCATCGGCCGTGGCGGTCACGGTCCCGGCGGTGTTCTTGAGCGTGTCGTTGCCGCCCCCGAGATCGATTCCCGCGGCGGACGCGTCGGCGGTGGATTCAGCCTTGATGGCGGCCTTGCCGTCCTGCGTCAGGCTGAAATCAAACGCCCCTGAGATTGCGGTGGCCGCCGCCGAGATCGTGCCGCTGTTGGTGACGTCGTCCTTGCCGCTCGCATGTGTCGAGCTCTTGTCGGAGGCGATGAAGGACGGCCCTCCGCCGATTTGCAGCTGCAGCTGTTGGCTGGTTGCCGCGAGCAGGCCGTCGGCCGAGATACCGACGGCGGTCGCATTGGACCCTGCGCTCGCGTCTATCGTTGACTCGAGAGCCGTGGGTGTCGTCGCGGCGGCTGCCGCGGAAGACCCGGTGGTTCCCGACGGCGGAGTGGTTCCAGACGGCGGGGTGCTCCCACTCCCACCCTTGACGCCAAGCGCCACGCCAATCGCCGTGGCCGTGGCATCTGCAACTGCGCCGATCGTGCCGGTATTCGTGACTTTGTCGTCGCCACCACCGAGATCAATCGCTCCGGCGTCTGCCTTCGCTTCGGACTTGGCATCAACGGTCGCCTTGCCATCGGCACTGAAGGCCACGCCGATGGTGGTGGTCGTCGCCGACGCGCCCGTCGCGATCGCGCCGTTGTTGGTCACGACGTCGTTACCGCCGGCGAGAGTCGTTGCCTTGGCGATCTCGAGCGATAGTTGACTGCCGCTGACTCCCAGCTTGACCGTGGAGGTGCTGTCGGGTGCAAGGCCATCTGCGCTGATACCTGTCGCAGCCGCCGTCGCGGCCGTGCCCACCGTAGCGGCCGTCTCGATTTCGGCCTTCGAGGCCTGATCGGTCTTGAAACCAATCGCAAGCGTCAACGCGGTGGCTGTCGCAATCGCCGACGTGTTGAGCTCACCGGCTGCCGCGTTCGTCAGCGTGTCGTTGCCGTTCCCGAGGTCGATGCCCTGCGCTGTTGATTGAGAGGTAGACGAAGCGTTGACCGTGGCGGCCCCGTCGGCCGAGAGGCCAACGCTCCCCGCACGTGTGGTCGATGTGGCGAGTACACCGATGGTGCCGCTGTTGGTCACCGAATCAACGCCTGATGCCTGCGTGGTCGTCTGCTGGCGTGTGAACTCGAGTGAAGGGCTCAGGTTGATGGTGGCTTTCCACTTGTCGCTCTGCGTGCTGAGCGCGCCATCGGCGGTGATGCCGGTAGCGGTGGAAGTGGCAGTCGCACTGCTCTCAATCGCGGTCTTGATCGCTATCGTATTCTTCGGTTCTTCGGCAGCCGTGGTGGTACCGCCAGCGGGAGGCTTTGACGCACTCGATGCCTTCTGCGCCACGGCGATCCCGAGGGCGTTCGCGATCGCGTCCGCCGTTGACGTGACCGTGCCGCTGTTGGCCAGCGCGTCGTTGCCGGCGCCCAGATCGACCGCAAGCGCCGTGGCCTCGGCCGTTGACGTGACCTTGACTGTGGCGCTGCCGTCGACCGTGATTCCACCGGCGGTAGCGAGAGTCCGCGCCGTCGCGTTGACGTCGATCGTGCCCGAGTTGTTGACCGAGTCGTTGCCACCCGGCCTCGTTTCGGACGACTCCCGTCCGACGCTCAGACTCCCGCCACCCAGGTTGAAGATCGGATCGCTGTCCGGCTTCGCCTCGCCGGTGTCAGCAGTGATACCTGATGCGCTCGCCGTGGCTTTGGAGCTGCCGTCGATGCTGGAGCTCAGCGTCGTCGGCGCCTCTGGTTTCTTGTCCGCTGCCGGTGCTTGATCGCTTTTCCCGGGTCCCGACGCTGGAGTGGATTCGTTGTTCTTGTCCGCGATCGCCAGCTCGATCGACAACGCTCGCGATGTCGCGTTGACCGTGAGCGTCCCCGTGTTGATCACGGTGTCGTTGCCGTCACCCAATGTCAGGCCCTGGGCTGTGGACGTCGATGCGGCCGTCGCGCTCGCACCGGCACTGCCCTTCGCCTTGATCTGCGTCGCGCCGAGAGAGGCCGTCACCGCGGAGCCCGTGACGATCACCTCGTTGGTGTTGGTGATCGTGTCGTTGCCGGCTCCGACGGTGATGCCGGAGGCATTGGCTGTGGCACCGACGTCGCCTTTGAACGTGAACTCGCCGTCCTTGCTCTTGTCCGCCGCGTCCTTGCCATCCGCTGCGGCCGTCGTTACCGATCCGCCGCCCGATCCGCCGCCGCCCGGCGCCGCGGTTTTCTCAGCAGTCGTCGAAGTGGAGATGCCGAGGCCGGCTGCCACCGCGATCGCCCGCGACGCAAGGCGTCCTGTATTCGTGATGAACGAACCGCCGTCTCCGGCGTTGATCGCGGAACTCGTCGCCGTCGCGGTGGAAGAGACGTCCACGTTTTTCTGGTTGTCGGTTTCTCCTGGAATCTCGCGGGCGAGCAGCAGGGCCGTTGCAGATGTCGAGATCGTCCCGTTGTTGGTGATGATGTTCCTGCCATCACCACCATCGATCCCGACGGCCTTCGGCTCGGCCTTGGCGGCGGCGTTCGTTTCGGTCTTCTTGCTCTCGTCGGGCGGAGTCTTCGGTGTCTCGGAGACGACAGCGATGGCCGCCGCGACCACGGTGCCGTCGTTCACGATCCGATCGTTGCCGTCGCCGAGGTTGATCGCGGTGGCTTCGTCCGTCGCGTCCGCCTTGTCCTTGTCCGACGGATTGTCCTTCTTGGCCGAGGCGAACTTCGTTACCAGAACGATGGTCGGAGCCGTCACAGAGACCGTGTCGTTCGCCTTGCCAGCATCGACACCTTTGGTATCAATCGCAAAGCAGGTGATGTCGTTCGGGCTGCCGTTGCCTTTCGGTTTACAGCCGATGCTGCCGGGGCCGATCGTGGACGGATCGACGCTGGTCGGAAGCAGCACCTCGCGGCTGTCGGCCAACTGATACGCGTCATTGACCTGGACCGCACCGGCCGGCAGCTGATCGTTCAGCGTGATTTTTCCCGTCGCGCTGTCGAACGCCGTGATCTGGGTGATGAACCCGGCCGGGTGATCCGCGCTGAAGACACGGATCCACTTGCCCACGAGTGCTGACGCGTCCTTGCCGATGAGCGTCGCGTCGGTGAACGTTGTGGTCTTGGAAGAAGTGATCGCGGTGACAGTAGACGCAAGCGGAAGCGGTTCCGATTCCTGTTCCTGTGCTTGCGGTGCCGCGGCAAACGCTTGAGGTGCCATCCACTGGTGGAGGACGGCCACGAGGACAAGGCGCGCAATGAGGCGCTGCCCGCCCGAGAAATTCGTACGGCGCACGACGAGGACCTTTCACATCGCTCGCATTCCTCCGTTCGTCGCCAGGCTGGGAGCCACCGGGAAGGGGTGAACTACGAGCTATGGAATGGGTTGGGGCAAGTGTCCAAACGAGGCCCAAAGTCTCGTCGGAGAGAAGAACCAAGTCAACAGTATTTGATAGGGTCAAGACTGTATTTTTTGCTCCGCCGGACCCCATGCTCCAGAGTGGAACTGACCCGCTCGGAAGTGTTCAAACTCATCACACATGGGTTCGGACCCTTCGGTTTGTTAGCACTTACCGCGATCCTCGTTTTCCGGGCAACGCCCGCTCGCCAGCGCGGATAAGTAGAATCCCTGCTACCACTTCCCAACTCCCAACGACTGGGGATTGGGGGTTGGAGGTTGGGAGTCGACTTGTCCCGTTGGCACATGCCGCATCCGCTCGCCCTGCTTCTGGGGTGCGTGGTCATTGCTTCATCTCTCAGCTATATCCTTCCGGCCGGCGAGTACGAACGGCGCCCCGACAAGACAACGGGGCGTAACGTTGTTGTGCCAGGGACGTTTCACGCCGTCCCGAACACCCCCGTCGGACCGTTCGCGACGCTCATGGCGGTTCCAAAGGGGATGACCGACGCCGCGTCGGTCATCTTCCTGGTCTTTCTGGTCGGCGGCGCATTCAGCGTCATCGACGCGACAGGCGCCTTCAGACAGGGCGTGCAGTGGCTCGCCCACCGGCTCTCCAACCGCACGGAACTGATCATCCCGATCCTTTCGATCGCGTTTGCCACGGGCGGCGCTGTGGAAGGGATGTGGGAAGAGATCATTGCGCTCGTCCCGGTCCTGCTCCTGCTCGCCAGGCGCGTGGGATTCGACGCACTGACCGTCGTCTCGATGAGCATCGGTGCAGCGGGAATCGGAAGCACGTTCGGCCCGCTCAATCCGTTCAGCGTGGGCATCGCTCAGAAGCTGGCGGAGCTGCCGCTGCTGTCCGGCCTGTGGTTCCGGATGGCGGTGATGATTCCGGCGCTCGGCTTCTGGATCTGGGGAACCGTGCGGCATGCGAGACGTCATCGACAGCCACCGGTGATCGAAGAGGGTCAGACGGACAGTTCGCTGCCGCTGCGTCACGTGGTCACGCTGCTGGCGGTGATCGCGACGTTTGCGCTGTACGTCTTCGGCGCGGTGCGCTACTCGTGGGGATTCGACGAGATGTCCGCGCTCTTCCTGCTGATGGGCGTGGCCGCCGGGCTGCTCGGCGGCCTTCGCGTCACCGGCACGTCACAGGCGTTCGTCGAAGGCTTCCGCTCCATGGCCTTTGCCGCGATGTTGATCGGCGTCGCCCGCGCGATCTTCGTCGTCCTCGACCAGGGTCACGTTGTCGACACCATCATTCACGCCATGGTCACGCCGCTGGCGCAGCTGCCCACCAGCCTGTTCGCCGTCGGCATGAGCCTGGTGCAGACGGTCATCACCTTCCCCGTGCCGAGCAGTTCCGGTCGCGCGGTGCTGACGATGCCGATCCTGGTGCCGCTGTCGGACCTGCTCGGACTGTCGCGGCAGGTGACCGTGCTCGCCTATCAATACGGGCCCGGCATTGCGGGGCAAATCATGCCGACGGACGGCGCGCTGCTGGCGGTCCTCGCGTTGGCCGGCGTCAGCTACGACCGGTGGGTGCGCTTCTGCCTGCCTATCTGCGCCATTCTGTTCGTCTTCAGCCTGGCGGCAATCGCCCTGGCGGCGAGCACGGGACTCAAGTAGCAGACGTGTTACTCAGCCCAGACCAGCACCTGCGCGCCGCGCTCGCCAACGGCGTCGAGAATGAGGCCGGGACCATTGCGCTCGATGTCATCAAAGGTGAGATCGCCCGACTCGAATTCGACGGTGCCGTCCCCGAACGTCATCCGACGGTGGCCAGCAGACCCGCCTTGATGTGAGAGCGCCCATCGCGCGAGCCAGACCGGCACGTCGATGGTGATGAGCCGGCCGTTGCGCTCGTCGTACGTGAGCGCTTTGATCGCCTGCAGGTCGGCACGCCGTGTGGCGCTCGCGGGCGGCCGGTGTACGACCACATTGTCGTTATCGTCCGAGGTCTTCGTAACCTGAACGAGCGGCCTCTGCCCGGCAAACCGATTCCGCTGACGATCGAACTCCTGCTGTGCGGTCTGCTTCGGCACTGCGTCCGTATGCACGTGCTGCCGGAACATGAAGATGCTGCCACCGACGAGGGCGATAAAGATGAGCGCGCAAAAGCCCAGGATGCCGAAAACAACCCAGACCCAGGTCGGTGTCTTTGAGGCCATCGGTTCAAATCCGCATCTGATCGTTGCCGACGATCACCGGGCCGTCGAAGTGTTTCTTGACGTCGGGAATGAAGGCATCCTCAGGCGTGAGGGCGGGCGGTCCACCGGCGCGGCCGGCCGCCGGCACGCCCAGCAGGTGATACAACACCACGCTCTTGACCTTCGCTTCCGCGGCCATCCGCCCGACGTCCTCGGTCGTGGAATGGGTCTCCAGCACGTGACGGTTGATACTCTCGCCACCGGCTGCGCCCAGACGGCCCGCGAGCTGCTTCTGCATCGCCATCGTCATTGCTTCACACACAAATACGTCGGCGCCGCGCGCGAGTTCGACGAGGCCTGGCGAGTACGCGGTATCCCCTGAGATCACGATCGACCGATCGGGCGCGTTGAAGCGATAGGCGAAGGAACGGTGCGGCATCTTCTCCTTGGCCCGATCGGGAAAGTGCGTGTTCTCGACCGCCTGGACGGTGACGCGCTCGTCCTTGTAGACCTGAGTGACCTTCGCCGCTGCGAGATCGCGCCCTTTGAAAATCGCGTCGGCCTTCACCGTACGTCCTTCGTCAACGGTACGAATCTCGTTGTCGCCGCTGAAGAACGTGATGGCGCCATCCACCATCGTTTTCGTTCCGGGCGGGCCCCACACCGTGGTAGGCGCCGGATTCGCCTGTCCACCGGTCCACTTCATCGACAGCAGCGCCGCGATGTCCGCTGTATGGTCGTTGTGCAGGTGACTCACGAACACGTTGGAGATCTGTCCCACGCGGAGGCCTGCTTGCACCAGACCACGCACTGCACCGTAGCCGCAGTCAACCAGATAGGGCTCCCCTCCCGCGATCACCAGGCTGGCTGTCTGCTGACGCCCAACTCCGACGCCGGGGCCACCCTGAGTGCCGAGCAGAATGAGTGTCGTCTTGTCGGGCAGCGGATTGGGACCGGCACCGCGTGCGCCGGCAGCCGCCTGTTGGAATGCGCCAAGTGGTCCCCCGCCCGTCAGGCGAATCAGTCCGGCTCCCGACAGGAGGCCTGCCACGGTCCGAAGCCAGTCCCGGCGGCCGACTGTCCGGTCACCGCGCGTTGGGTGCTGCATGGTCCCTCTCACAGTTGGACGGCCTACTATGCCATGACCCGGGATTGATAAGATTCGCGCCATGCGAATAACCGGAGTGATCAGCGTCACGCTTTTCGCGACCGTGATGGCGTGCGCGCTGGCGACCCCGGCGTCCGCCGCTGGCCTGCCCTGCGATCGGGCGTGTTTGCGAACGACTCTCGATGCGTATCTCAATGCGGTCATCAAGCACGATCCGGCCGGTGCACCGCTCATGATCGGCTTTCGCCAGACTGAGAACGCGATCGTCGTGCGTCCGGGCAATGGCTTGTGGAAGTCGATGACCGGGCTCGGCGCGATGCAGCGGCGATACCTCGATGCCATCACGGGTCAAGCCGCGTACTTCGGCATCATCAACGAAGG
>Ga0207701_10002104_pt1 | contig 20620 bp, 15 predicted proteins | sample KBSSwiSSwithPhiX_FD_184294 | JGI IMG/M metagenome (GOLD analysis project Ga0207701, IMG submission 184294) | Switchgrass rhizosphere bulk soil microbial communities from Kellogg Biological Station, Michigan, USA, with PhiX - S5 (SPAdes) (version 2) | ecosystem: Environmental > Terrestrial >... | reverse complement strand
CAGCACGTGGACGAAGCTGCGCGCCGTCGATGCCGAAACGGGCGCACTGCTCGGGACTGCGCAGGGGCCGTCGACGGTTGCGACCGACGTCAATGTCGGTCTCGACGCCGCGCTCGAAACCCTTGCGCGCGCAATGCACGGGTTGCCCGAGTTTGCCGTCAGGCTCGCGTCGTCGAGCGCCGCGGGTGGGCTGCGGATGGTGACCGTCGGACTCGTCCGCGAGTTGACGGCGGAAGCCGCCCGGCAGGCGGCACTGGGCGCGGGTGCCAAGCTCGTCGGCTCGTTTGCCTATCGGCTGACCGCGGCCGATCGCGTACAGATCGACGCGCTGGCGCCGGACATCCTGTTGCTGTGTGGAGGCACCGACGGCGGCAACGCCGACGTGATTCTGCACAACGCGGACGCACTGACGCGTTGTGTATCCCGTTGCCCTGTCGTCGTTGCCGGCAATCGCGAGACGACCGACGCGATCGTCGCGCTGCTGTCGGCGTCTGGAAGGCCAGCCATCCCGACTGCGAACGTGCTTCCGGCACTCGACACGCTGGACATCGAGCCTGCCCGGGTGGCGATCCGCAACGTGTTCATGGAGCGGATCGTCAAGGCCAAAGGCATCGACCGCGCGAGCGGTGAAGTCGATCGCGTGCTGATGCCCACGCCGGCGGCCGTACTCGAAGGCGCGCGGTTGCTCGCCGATGGCGTTGCCGGGCGCGACGGACTAGGCTCGCTCGTTGTCGTCGATCCGGGTGGGGCGACGACCGACGTGCACTCGATCGGCGCCGGCGAGCCTTCGACGCCGGGCGTCATTCGCTATGGATTGCCGGAACCGCATGCGAAACGAACGGTGGAGGGTGACCTCGGCATGCGTCACAACGCGGCGGCCATCGTCGACGCCGTGGGGCTGGCGGTGCTCGCCGAGCGAGCCGGGATCGGACTCGCCGACGCGTCGGTCGCGCTCGCCCGCATCGAAGCCGACGTCGAGGCCGTGCCGCAGAGCGATGCCGAAGCGCGGCTCGACGAAGCGCTCGTGCGGTCCGCCGTCGACATCGCAGTCGCACGCCACGCCGGGTCGCTCGAAACGGTGTACACGGCACAAGGTCCGGTGCAGATGCAGCGCGGCAAGGATCTCGGCGACGTCCGCTGGCTCATCGGCACCGGCGGCGCGATCGTCCATGCGCGCGATCCGGCGGCGGTGCTGCGCGTCGCGTGCGCCGACGCGCGCAAGCCGGGCGAGCTTCGTCCGCGCGCACCGCAGATCGCGCTCGACGCCGACTATCTGCTGTACGCTGCGGGTTTGCTTGCGCAGGTGAATCCGTTGGCGGCGTTCGATTGCGCGCGCGGTCACCTGCGGATGGTCGAGTGAACATTTGCGATGAACGACCACGCTGATCCGGTCGCGCTGCGGCCGCCGCTCTCGGAAGCGGCGATTCCGCACGACGAGTTCCTGCGGGCGCGCGAAGCCAATCTTGCACGCTGGCCGACGGGCACCGACGTCGATTTCGACGCGGCCGTTGCGCGTCACAAGGCGCTCCCGACGCACAAGCGGCTGGCCGATGCGATGCGCCGCGCGCATTCCGAGCGCCGCTGCCTGACGCAGCCGCGCGGTGGCTTTGCGACGCTGGCGATGCAGAAGGCGCTGATGATTGCGCTCGACCGCGACGGCATGGCCGACATCGTGCCGACGACGACCGATAGCTACACGCGCAACGAGCAGTTCGCTGCCGCGCAGAAGGGCGTCGACGAGTCGGAGCGTCTCGGCAGGTCGCTGCTGAACGGGTTTCCGATCGTCAACTACGGCACGGCGGCGTGCCGGGAGCTGATCGACGCGATCGACAAGCCGGCGATCATGCTGACCGGCACGTCGATGCCCAAGCTCACGTCCGAGATCGGCTTCGCCGCCGGCTACACCGGGTACCTCGGCAGCGGCATTGCTTACACGACGTCGTACATCAAGGAGCTGTCGATCGAGGACGGCATCCGCAATTACCAGTACCTCGACCGGCTCGCCGCACTGTACGCTGCGCACGGCGTCGAGCTGCATCGCCGCCAGCCGGGGTTCCTCACCGGCACGAACATCCCGCCGTGCATCGCGATCGCAATCGCCGTGCTCGACTGTCTGCTTGCCGCGGCGCAGGGTGTTACGCACTACGGACTCGAGCTCGCGCAGACGCTGCACCTGATCCAGGATGCCGCCGCGATCTCGGCGTGCGAATCACTCGCGCAGGAATACCTGGCAAAGAAGGGTTATCGCGACGTGTTCACGCCGATCACGTCGCTACACTGGATGGGCGCGTGGCCGCAGGACGACGCGCAGGCGGCGACGCTCGTCAGTTACGGCGGCACGCTGGCTGCGATCGGCGGCGCCGTCAGCGTAACGACCAAATCGACGCACGAGGCGCACGGGATACCGACGCCGGAAGCGAATGTCGAAGGGCTGCGCATCACGCGGACGGCGCTCTATCTTGCGCGCGACATCCGGCTCGACGGCTTGCCCGAGTACGAGCGCGAGAAGAATTTGATCGTGCGCGAAGTGCGCGCGATCGTCGACAGGGTGCTCGAAATGGGCGATGGCGACGCCGCGGTCGGCACGGTGCGCGCGTTCGCGGCGGGCGTGCTCGACGTGCCCTGGTCGCCGAACCGGCACGTGAAAAGCCGCGTGATGCCGGCCCGCGACGCGCACGGCTACCTGCGGATCCTCGAACCCGGCGACCTGCCGCTGCCGCGCGACATTCTCGCCGTGCACGAGGCGGGGCTTCGCGAGCGCGCATCGCGTGAGGGCGTCGCGTTCGGCCGCGACCTCGCCGTGCAAAGTGTCTACGAGCTTTCCGAGCCACTCGACCGGCTGATGCCGGATCACCGCTAGCGACGTCAGCGGCCGCACGCCAGCATCGTTACGTAGCCCGCGGATTCGCCGATGCCGATACGCTCGACGCGCGTATCGAGCAGGTTCTGATCGTGACCCGGCGACGCTCGCCAGCCGTCGAGCTGTGCGTCGGGTGACCGATGGTTCCAGCCGACGTTCTCGACGCACAGTCGGGACGCCGATTGCCGCGCACGCGACTCGAAGCCATCGTGGCTCATCTGGCGGTTCTTCGCCATCGCGACGCTATGATCGAGCGCCAGGCGAGTAAGCTCAGCGTCGACCGACAACACGGCGCGCCCGTGGTCGACGCGGTATAGATTGATCAGCGCTGCAAGGCGTTGCGAGTAGTCGGCGTTTTCGGCAACCGCGGGCGACGCGAGCAATAGCGTGCTTGCGCAAGCGGCGAGCAGCCAATGGTCATCCAACAGCTTGCGCGCCCCCATGAAATCGCTCGCAATTCCGGATTCACGACACCACAACTTTAGTTCATGCGAGCGGTGCGCGCGACGCGCGCTATATTTCGTCGTCGCCCCTCAATTCACCGACCGGGAAAGCGGATGCACTACTGGCTGATGAAATCGGAACCGTCCGAGTTCTCGATCGACGATCTCGTCCGCGCGCGCGGGCACACCACACCGTGGGTGGGTGTTCGCAACTACCAGGCGCGCAACTACATGCGCGACGGCATGGCGATCGGCGATCGCGCGTTCTTCTACCACTCGAGCTGTGCTACGCCGGGCATTGCGGGCATCGTCGAGATCTCGAAGCTCGCGTACCCGGATGCGACGCAATTCGACAAGAAAAGTCCCTATTACGACGCGAAGTCGACGCGCGACGCGCCGCGGTGGGTGCACGTCGACGTCAAGCTCGTGAAGAAGACTGCGCTGGTCACGCTGCCGATGCTGCGGGCGACACCGGGGCTCGACACGATGGTCGTGCTGCGCAAGGGTAACCGCTTGTCGATCACGCCGGTCACGCCGGCCGAATGGAAGATCGTCGAGAGGCTGGCCACCGCTTCGTGATGGATTGGACGCTCCTCCCCGTCCTGCTCGCGATGGGGGCGGTAATCGGCTTTCTCGCCGGATTGCTCGGTGTCGGTGGCGGCCTGACGCTCGTGCCGATGCTGACGCTGCTGTTCACCGCCGAGCAGTTCCCCGCCGCGCACGTCGTGCACATCGCCGTCGCGACGGCAACGGCGACGATGGTGTTCACGTCGATGTCGTCGGTACGTGCCCACCAGCGCCAGCGCGCCGTGCTGTGGCCCGTGGTTGCCGCGATGGCGCCGGGCATCGTGCTCGGCTCGCTGATCGGCCCGCAGATCGCAGGCGCGCTGCCGACGCGCGCGTTTGCCGCGGTGTTCGGCATTTTCGTCTGGTTCTCGGCAACGCGGATCTTCATCGGCACCAAGCCGGTGCCGGGGCGCGAATTGCCCGGCAAGCCGCGGCTGTTTGCCGTGGGTGCGGGCATCGGCGCCGTGTCGAGCCTGCTCGGCGCCGGCGGGGCGTTCATCTCGATCCCGTACTTCGGCCGGCACAACGTGAAGATCCACAGTGCCGTCGCGACGGCGGCGGCGCTGGGGCTGCCGATCGCCGTCGCCGGCACCGCCGGGTTCATTCTCGCCGGACTGCGCCAACCGGACCTGCCGCAGTGGTCGGCGGGCTACGTTTACCTACCCGCGATGGTGGCGATCGTGGCTGCCAGCGTGCTGTCGGCGCCCGCCGGTGCGGCGCTCGCGCATCGTTGGCCGGCCGCAAAGCTGCGGCGCGCTTTCGCCGCGCTGCTGTACCTGCTCGGCGGCTACATGTTGTGGAAGGCGATCCGCGGCTGACGCTTCGCCCGCGTGCGTTGTTCGCGGCGAGACTGCTGCCGCGCGAGGAAGATCCGATCAGGCCCTGCCGGTCGGGACGGCCTTCTCGATCCGCCGATCGGGAACGAGCCACATCAGCGCGACCAGCACGTAGATCGACTGCGCAATCCAGTGCGACCAAAACGACAAAGGAATCGCGACCGCATACAGGACGGGCGACACCTTCCCCTTCCAGTCGCTGCCGATCGCCTTGCGCAGGAACGAGTCGTCCCCTTCCGCCGCGATGATCCGCTGCTGGAGCACCCAGTACGCGATCGCCGCCATCAGCAGCACGGCGCCGTACAGCGCGGAAGGCGCTGCGGCGAAATGATTTTCACCCATCCACGCCGTCGTGAACGGAATCAGCGACAACCAGAACAGCAGGTGCAGGTTTGCCCACAGCACCGGGCCCGACACGCGTCGCGTCGCGTGCAGCATGTGATGGTGGTTGTTCCAGTAGATGCCGACGTAGATGAAGCTCAATACGTAGCTCAGGAACACCGGGATCAGCGGCGTGAGCGCTTCGAGGCTCTCGTCGTGCGGCACCTTGAGCTCGAGCACGAGGACCGTGATGATGACGGCGATCACGCCGTCGCTGAACGCCTCCATCCGGCTCTTCGTCATGCCTTCGCCGATGCTCATCGCGGACATTCCCGATGTGCGGCCGCGCGCGTAGCGCTCACCGCGCGGCGCGCTCGTAGCATCGAAGCGACATCAAGCTGTCGCCGGCTGGCCGTAGCCGGATATCGGTGCGGGCGTGCCACCCTCGGCGACCCGCACGGCGCAATACTTGAACTCGGGGATCTTGCCGAACGGGTCGAGCACCGGATTGGTCAGCAGGTTCGCCGCCGCCTCGTAGTAACAGAACGGGATGAATACGCTGCCGCACGGCGTGCCGTCGTCGGCGCGCGCGTACAGCGACACGCTGCCGCGGCGCGATGCGATCGTGACCGGATTCCCCGGCGTGACGCCGAGCGCGCGCAGGTCGGCCGAGTTCATCGATGCGACTGGGAACGGCTCGATCGCGTCGAGCGATCGACTGCGCCGCGTCATGCTGCCGGTGTGCCAGTGCTCGAGCTGCCGCCCGGTGATCAGCACGAACGGATACTCGGTGTCGGGCTTTTCCGCGGCGGGAATGATCTGTGCGGCGACGAGCTTCGCGCGTCCGCTGGCCGTCGGGAACTGCTCGGTGAACACGACGGACTGGCCGGGATCGCCTTCGCGCTCGCACGGGTACGTCACCGCGCTTTCGCGTTCGAGCCGCTCCCACGTGATGCCCGCGATCGACGGCATCGCCTGGCGCATCTCGTCGAACACTTCGCGCGGATGCGAGTATCGCCAGTCGAGCCCGAGCTGCCTCGCCATCGCGACGATGATGTCGAGGTCCTGGCGAGTGTCGCCGGGCATCTCCAGCGCTTTGCGGGCGAGCTGCACCGAGCGGTCGGTATTGGTGAACGTGCCGGTCTTCTCGGGAAAGGCCGACGCGGGAAGCACGACGTCCGCGAGGTACGCGGTCTCCGTGAGGAACAGGTCCTGCACGACGAGCATCTCGAGCTCGGCGAGCGCCTGCCGCGCGTGGTCGACGTCCGGGTCCGACATCGCGGGATTCTCGCCCATGATGTACATGCCGCGAATCGTGCCGGCGTGAATCGCGTTCATGATCTCGACGACGGTCAACCCGGGCCGCGGATCGAGCTTCGCGCCCCACAGCGCTTCGAATTTCGCCAGCATCGAGCCGTTGTCCACGCGGCTGTAGTCGGGAAACATCATCGGGATCAGCCCGACGTCGGACGCACCTTGCACGTTGTTCTGTCCACGCAGCGGATGCAGGCCGGTTCCTGGTCGTCCGATCTGGCCCGTCATCATCGACAGCGCGATCAGGCAGCGTGCGTTGTCGGTGCCGTGCACGTGCTGCGAGATGCCCATGCCCCACAGGATCATCGACGCGCGCGACCGGGCGAAGAGCCGTGCGACCGTGCGCAACGTGGCGGCGTCGATCCCGCAGACCGGCGCCATCGCCTCGGGGCTGAACTGCGCGACGTTCGCGCGGAGCTCCGCATAGCCGCTGGTCCGGTCCTCGACGAACGACTCGGCGACGAGACCTTCCTCGACGATCGTGTGCATCAGCGCGTTCAGCATCGCGACGTCGCTGTCGGGCTTGAACTGCAGGTAATGCGTCGCGTGCCGCGCAAGCTCCGATCGGCGCGGATCGGCGAGGATCAGTTTCGTGCCGTTCTTGACGGCGTTCTTGATCCACGTTGCCGCGACCGGATGGTTGGAGACGGGGTTGGCGCCGATGAGCAGTACGACGTCCGCCTTCATGACGTCCATCACCGGATTCGAGACGGCGCCCGAGCCGATCCCCTCCAGCAGCGCGGCGACGCTCGACGCGTGGCACAGCCGCGTGCAGTGGTCGACGTTGTTCGTACCGAAACCCGTGCGGACGAGCTTCTGGAACAGGTACGCTTCCTCGTTGCTGCCTTTCGCGGAACCGAATCCGGCGAGCGCTTGTGACCCTTGCAGGTCACGAATGCGCCTGAGCGTGCCGCCGGCCAGTGCCAGCGCCTCATCCCACGTGGCCTCGCGGAATACCGACAGTGGATCCGCCGGATTCATCGTGAAGTCCGCCGACTTCGGCATCCCCGGCTTGCGAATCAGCGGCTTCGTCAGCCGATGCGGGTGGCTCACGTAGTCGAAACCGAAGCGGCCCTTCACGCAGAGGCGCTGATGGTTCGCCGGACCGTCGCGACCCTCGACATGAACGATCCGGTTGTCCTGGACGTTGTACGTGATCTGGCAGCCGACGCCACAGTACGGACAAACGGACGCGACCTTGCTGTCGATCGGCTGCACGAACGCGTCGTGAGCAGGCGCGAGTGCCCCGGTCGGACATGCCTGCACGCACTCGCCGCACGCGACGCACGTCGATGCACCCATCGGGTCGTCGAGGTCGAACACGATCTTCGAGTGCGCGCCGCGGAACGCGTAGCCGATGACGTCGTTCACCTGCTCCTCGCGGCACGCGCGCACGCAGCGCGTGCACTGGATGCACGCGTCGAGATTCACGGCCATCGCCGGGTGCGACACGTCGGCCGCCGGCTGCGCACGGCGGGCGAAGCGCGGCGTGCCGATGTTCAGCGCGCGGCGCCAGTAGTCGAGCTCGGAGTCCGTCTTGTACGAACGCTCGGGCATGTCGGACGCGAGCAGCTCGACGATCATCTTCTGCGAATGCACGGCGCGTGCGCTGTTGCTCGACACGACCATCCCCGCGGTCGGCTGCCGGCAGCATGACGGCGCCAGCGCGCGCTCACCCTTGATCTCGACCATGCACGCGCGGCAGTTGCCGTCGGGCCGATAGCCGGGCTTGTAGCAGAGCCGCGGAATCTCGACGCCGAGGCGGTCCGCCGCCTCGATGATCGTTTCGCCGGGTGCGGCAGCGACGTCGGCCCCGTTCAGACTGAAGGCGATCGCCTCTGCAACGAACGTTTCGTGCGGCGCGTTCATCGGTGCTCCTCGGACAGTTCGTGCGGGAAGTACTTGAAAACGCACGCGACCGGATTGGGTGCAGCCTGGCCGAGGCCGCAGATCGACGCATCGATCATCGCCTGCGACAGGTCGTCGAGCAACGGCTTGTCCCACGTCTTTTGCGCGAGCAGACCCGCGGCTTTCTCGGTGCCCACGCGGCACGGCGTGCACTGGCCGCAGGATTCGTCGGCGAAGAACTGCATCAGGTTCAGCGCCGCATCGCGCGCGCGATCATGCTGCGACAGCACGATCACCGCAGCCGAGCCGATGAAGCATCCGTGCGGCTGCAACGTGTCGAAGTCGAGGGGAATGTCGTGCATCGAAGCCGGCAGGATGCCACCCGACGCGCCGCCGGGCAGATACGCGTAGAACGTGTGGCCGTCCTGCATGCCGCCGCAGTATTCGTCGATCAGCTCGCCGACGGTGATGCCCGCAGGCGCAACGTGCACGCCCGTCTTCTTCACTCGACCCGACACCGAGAATGCACGCAACCCCTTGCGTCCGTTGCGTCCGTGCCGCGTGAACCATTCGACGCCCATGGCGACCAGATCGCGCACCAGGAACAGTGTCTCCATGTTGTGCTCGAGCGTGGGGCGCCCAAACAGGCCGACCTGGGCGACATACGGGGGACGAAGCCGTGGCATGCCGCGCTTGCCCTCGATCGATTCGATCATCGCCGACTCTTCGCCGCAGATGTAGGCGCCGGCGCCGCGGCGCAGGTGGATCTCCGGCAGCGTCGCCGGCGGATCGGCCATCAGCAGCGCGAGCTCGCGCTCGAGCATTTCGCGGCACGCATGGTATTCATCGCGCAGGTAGATGTAGATCGCATCGATGCCGACCGCCCAGGCGGCGATCAGCATTCCTTCGAAGAACCGATGCGGACTGTGCTCGAGGAAATAACGATCCTTGAACGTTCCCGGCTCGCCTTCGTCGATGTTCACGGCCATCAGCCGCGGCGCCGGCTCGGCGCGGACGATCCGCCACTTCCGCCCCGTGGGGAAGCCCGCGCCGCCCAACCCGCGCAGGCCCGAATCGTCCATCGTTCGCAGAACGGATTCGACGTCGCGGTTGCCATTCACGCAATCGAGCCACGTCTGGTAGCCACCGCGCGCACGATAGTCGGCATAGGAGAGCGTTTCCAGTGCGGGGGCCTCGATGTTCCCGGCGGATACACAGCTTGCGATTTTGTCCACGGTCGCCTGGCCGAAAGCGTTGTGCCCCACGCACACGGCCGGCGCGGACTCGCAGCGGCCGATGCACGGCACGCCGACCACGCGAACGTCGGGACCGAGCGCGTTCGGCAGCTTGTCGAGGAGCTCCTTCGCACCCGCTATATGGCACGACAGCGTTTCGCAGACCCGCACGGTGACGGGCGGCGGCGGGGATTCGTTGGTGTCGACGATGTCGAAGTGGTGATAGAACGAGGCAACTTCGTACACCTCGGTCATCGCGAGCTTCATTTCCTGCGCCAGCGCGACGATGTGCGTCGCCGGAATGCAGCCGCGGGCATCCTGGATCCGGTGCAGGTGCTCGATCAAGAGCGACCGCTCGCGCGGCGCGTCGCCGAGCAGCATCCTGACGTCGGCGAGCGCGTCCGCATCGACGGCGCGGCCCTTCGGCCGTCCCTTGACGCCGCGCTTGCCGCGTAGAAGTGTCGTGTCGACGATCACCGAATCGGTCGTCATGCGCAGCCTAGTCCAGGAAATCGCAGTACTTGTCGACGTGCGCGGCGAGGTCCAGTGAGTGCTGCCGCACCAGCCGTTCGGCGAGTTCCGTGTCGCGGCGTTCGAGCGCTTCGATGATTCGCATGTGATCGACGATTGAACGTGCCGCGCGGTCGCTCTGGGAGATGGTCAGCCGGCGGATTGCGCGCACGTGGATGAACAGGTTCTCGATGGTCTTCCCCATCAGGTGCGAGCCGGACAGCCGGATGATCGCCTGATGGAACGCGATGTTCGCATCCGAGTATTCATGGATGTGGTCGGAGGGCGTCGAGTTCCGGAACTCGTCGAACATTGTCCGCAGCGCGGCGATTTCTTCGTCCGACGCGTTTACCGTCGCGAGTCGGGCGGCCATGCTCTCGATCGCCGCCCACATCTCGATCATCTCGATGATCTGCCGCTTGGTCTTGCGGACGATGAAGATGCCGCGGCGCGGTAGCGTGCGCAGGAAGCCTTCCTGCTCGAGCAGCGTCATCGCCTCGCGGATGGGCGTCCGCGACACGCCGAGCGAGCGCGCGAGTTGCCGCTCGTCCAGCCGCAACTCCTCCGAATGGGAGTAGATGTCGGCGTCCATGATCGCCTGCTTCAGCGCCGCGTAGGCCTGGTCCTTGAAGCTGACGTTGGTCGAGAGCGGTTGCAGGGCCAGCGGGACTGCTGGCCCACCCGCTCCCGGGAGCGTGGACACTGGTACTTTCCTCCGTGACGAAGCCGGCAGCGAATGTCCGCAACCATCGCGGCAAGCGCTTTGTTCCGGCGGCTCTGGGTATCTTATATACCAAAAACCACGACGGAGGATAGATTACGGCGGTACTGCTGCGCCAGCGGCTCCGGCAACCCCTGCCGCTCCGCGCAGGGCATGCGTCAGGCGGCGGCCGCCATCGGGTGGGCGTGCCGGTGACGTGCGGAGAGGATCGCGTCGCACAGCAGGCCGACGTCGTAAACCTGCAGCAGATGCGGCTGGTTCTGGCGCAGGTAGGCACCGACACGCTCGCGCTCGTCCTCGATGGTTGCGAGCGACGCGTAGAGGTCGGGGTCCCACTGCCATTCGAAGCCGAGCTCGTCGAACGCGGCATTCAGTGCTTCGCAGTCGGCTTGCAGGATTTCGCGCTTTTCGACGGTCATGGTGTTCTCTCGCAGGGAAGGTTTAGCCGGACCTACAGGCTAATCTCGTCGAACCATAAATGAAAGCTTGTTTTTGTTGTGGTTAGCATAACGTAAAAGTTATGATTGAGGATGCGTCACGCAACCCTGCGCCAACTCGCGATCTTCACTGCGGTTGCCGACCGGATGAGCTTTTCGCGGGCGGCGGAAGACCTGCACCTGACGCAGCCCGCGATATCGGCGCAGATCAAGGCGCTGGAGGGCCACGCCGGGCTGCCGCTCTTCGAGCGTGTCGGCCGCAAGCTGCAACTCACGGCGGCCGGCGGGGAACTGCTGGGCTACGCGCGCCGGATTGCCGAGCTGTTCCGCGAGGCGGACGAGGCGATGGCGCAGTTGAAGGGCGGCGCGCGCGGCAAGCTCAACGTCGCGGTGATCAGCGCGGGCGATTATTTCTTTCCCCGGTTGCTCGCCGCATTCGCCGAGCAGCACCCGGGCGTCACCCTCAATCTCGCCGTGCACAACCGCGAGGCGCTGCTGCGGCAGCTTGCGGACAATCTCACCGACCTGGCGATCATGGTGCGGCCGCCCGACGACGCCGACACGGTACGCACGGCGTTCGCGCCGCATGCGTACGTGATCGTCGCGCCACCCGGCCATCCGCTCGCGGGCCGGCGCCACATTTCGCGCAAGCGCCTGTTGCAGGAGACGTTCATCGTCCGCGAGCAGGGCTCCGACACCTACCGCTCGATGCAGGACGCGTTCGGCCGCGACACGCCGCACATCAAGGCGGCGATGGAGATCCGCAGCAACGAGACGATCAAGCAGGCGGTCATCGCCGGCATGGGCGTGTCGTTCCTGTCGTCGCACGCGATCGCGCTCGACGTTCGCGCGGGGAACCTCGTCGTGCTGGACGTCGACGGCTTTCCGGCGTGGCGGCACTGGTACGTCGTCCATCGTGCGGAGAAACGGCTGCCGGCGATCGCGGCTGCGTTTCGGGCGTTCCTGCTGGCGGACGGTGCGCGGCTCATTGCCGAAGCGGGCGACCTGGACGCGATCACAGGGGGGTCGCCGCGCTGAGCCGGATCCCAGGTTGACGGCGCCTGGTATATCACATACCTTGTCGCCCTGTCCTTTGGAGGCAGCGGACAATCGATCCGCGCGGCGCGCTGGCGAGCCCATACTCGGCCGGCGGATTCGGGCCGCTTTGGGACAGACAAAACGTGAGGCGCGCCGCGCCGGTTCGATCTCTGGAGGTCCCAATGGATAACGTCACCACAGCGCGCAAGGATCCGGCACCCGCGGTTGCTCCGGTCGCCCCGGCCACGGGCGGCGCGCAGCCCAATGCTCAGCCGAAGCCTGAAATCGATGGCTTCAACCTGCTGATCGAGGCGCTGAAGCTCAACGGCATCGATACGATCTTCGGTCTCCCCGGCATTCCCATCACGGACCTGACGCGCAAGGCGCAGGCGGCCGGGATTCGCGTGATCTCGTTTCGCCACGAGCAGAACGCCGGCTACGCGGCGTCGATCGCCGGCTTCATGACGCAGAAGCCCGGCATCTGCCTGACCGTCTCGGCGCCCGGCTTTCTCAACGGGCTGACGGCGCTCGCGAACGCGACGACCAACTGCTTTCCGATGATCCTGATCAGCGGCTCGTCCGAGCGCGAGGTGGTCGACCTGCAGCAGGGCGACTACGAGGAGATGGACCAGCTCGCGATCGCCAAGCCGCTCGCGAAGGCGGCCTTTCGCGTACTGCATGCCGACGACATCGGCATCGGCGTCGCGCGCGCAATCCGCGCGGCCGTCTCCGGCCGCCCGGGCGGCGTTTACCTCGACCTGCCGGCGAAGCTGTTCCCGCAGTCGATCGATGCCGAAACGGGCAGGAACTCACTGATCAAGGTCGTCGATCCGGCGCCGCGCCAGATTCCGGCGCCGGAGTCCGTCGCGCGCGCGCTCGAGTTGCTCAAGGGTGCCAAGCGGCCGCTGATCATCGTCGGCAAGGGTGCGGCCTACGCGCAGGCCGACGCCGACATCCGCGCGCTGATCGAGAAGACCGGCATTCCCTACCTGCCGATGGCGATGGCGAAGGGATTGCTGCCCGACACGCACGAGCAATCGGCCGCCGCGGCGCGCTCGTATGTGCTGCCCGAAGCCGACGTCGTGATGCTGATCGGCGCGCGTCTCAACTGGCTGCTGTCGCACGGCAAGGGCAAGACGTGGGGCGGCAAGAGCTCGAAGCAATGGGGCGGGCAGAAGTTCATCCAGATCGACATCTCGCCGCAGGAGGCCGACAGCAACGTGCGCATCGATGCGCCGGTGGTCGGCGACATCGGCAGCTGCGTGTCGGCGCTGCTCGCGGGCATCGGTTCGGGCTGGTCCAGGCCGCCGGCGGACTGGACCGGCGCGATTGCCGAACGGAAGACGAAGAACATCGCGAAGATGGCGGAGACGCTCGCGAAGAATCCGTCGCCGATGAATTTTCACAGCGCGCTCGCCGTCGTGCGCGACATCATCAAGGCGAACCCGAGCGCGATGCTCGTCAACGAAGGCGCCAACGCACTGGACTTCACGCGCAGCATCGTCGACATGTATCAGCCGCGCAGGCGCCTCGACGTGGGTACGTGGGGCGTGATGGGCATCGGCATGGGATTCTCGATTGCCGCCGCCGTCGTCAGCGGCGAGCAGGTGATCGCCGTCGAGGGCGACAGCGCCTTCGGCTTCTCGGGCATGGAAGTCGAGACGATCTGCCGCTACAAGCTGCCGGTCTGCGTGGTGATCCTCAACAACAACGGCGTCTATCGCGGCGACGAAGTGAATCCGACCGGCGGCCAGGACCCCTCTCCGCTGGTGTTCGTCAAGGACGCTCGCTACGAGAAGCTGATGGAGGCGTTCGGCGGTGTGGGCGTCCACGCGACGACACCCGACGAATTGCGCAAGGCGCTGGAAGAGGCCGTGCGGTCGCGGCGTCCCACGCTGATCAACGCCATCATCGACGAGCGGGCCGGCACTGAGAGTGGTCGCATCACGAGCCTCAATCCGACGGCGAAGAGCAAATGAGCGGGTTTGCGGCGCAGGCGTGACGAATCATTGACGACGCCTGGTATATCACATACCTTATGCGGCATTCGTCATTCGACCCGGACGTGAACGGGCAGGCGTGGACGGAGGAGATGGGTGTTCGCACCGCGCGTCCGCGCGGCACCGCGATCGCCCGAGGATGGGCTCACCATCATCACCGTTTGCGTCGCCCCATTTTCCGACCGAGTGCTCGAAACGAGCGGTAATCCAGGTGCGCGAGAGCGCAATGCTTGACGCGCGGGCAAGCGAGGCTACAGGGGTTTGCGATGGGGAAAGCGTTAGACGGGGTTCGGATTCTCGATTTCACGCACGTGCAGTCGGGTCCGACATGCACGCAGCTGCTCGCCTGGTTTGGCGCCGACGTGATCAAGGTCGAGCGCGCCGGCGAAGGCGACATCACGCGCGGCCAGCTGCGCGACATCCCGGACGTCGACAGCCTCTACTTCACGATGCTGAACCACAACAAGCGGTCGATCACCGTCGACGCCAAGCATCCGAAGGGCAAGGAGGTTCTCGAAGGCCTCGTCAAGCAATGTGACGTGCTCGTCGAGAATTTCGCCCCGGGCGCGCTCGACCGCATGGGCTTCACGTGGGAGCGCATCCAAGAGCTCAATCCCCGGATGATCGTCGCGTCGGTGAAAGGCTTCGGCCCGGGCCCGTACGAGGACTGCAAGGTCTACGAGAACGTCGCGCAGTGCGCAGGCGGCTCGGCGTCGACGACCGGGTTCGACGATGGTCCGCCGGTTGTCACCGGCGCGCAGATCGGTGACAGCGGAACCGGGCTTCATTTGGCACTCGGCATCGTCGCGGCGCTCTATCAGCGCAACACGAGTGGCCGCGGCCAGCGCGTGCTTGCCGCGATGCAGGACGGCGTGCTGAACCTCTGTCGCGTCAAGCTGCGCGACCAGCAGCGGCTCGCGCGCACCGGGGTCATGGAAGAGTATCCGCAGTACCCGAACGGCGAGTTCGGCGATGCGGTTCCGCGCGCCGGCAACGCGTCCGGCGGCGGACAGCCCGGATGGATCCTGAAGTGCAAGGGCTGGGAATCCGATCCGAACGCGTACATCTATTTCATCACGCAGGCGCCGGTGTGGAAGGACATCTGCAAGGTCATCGGTCGCGAGGAGTGGCTGACCGACCCGCGCTACGCGACGCCGAAAGGGCGGCTGCCGCATCTGATGGAGATCTTCGGCGAAATCGAGAAGTGGACGATGACGAAGACGAAGTTCGAGGCGATGGACCTGCTCAACAAGTACGACATCCCGTGCGGGCCGATCCTGTCGATGAAGGAGCTCGCCGACGAGCCGTCGCTGCGCAAGACCGGCACCGTCGTCGAGGTCGATCACCCGAAGCGTGGCAAGTACCTGACGGTGGGCAACCCGATCAAGATGTCCGACAGCGCGACGGAGGTCACGCGCTCGCCGCTGCTCGGCGAGCACACCGACGAAGTGCTCGACGAGCTCGGCTACACGCGCGCACAGATCGATGCGCTGCGGGCGGAGAAAGTCATCTGACGGCCAAAAGTACACCCCTACTTTTGGCCGATTTTTCTTCCGGCGAATCGCGGGCAGAGCCCGACGATTCACCGCAGCAAGATCAAGGAAACGGCGAGGAATAAGACCACATGGCGCACGACAAGAACGCGGTCCGCAGCATCATCGAGAAGGTCAAGTCCGAGGGCCGTACGTCGCTGACGGCGCCCGAAGGCAAGCTGGTCTGCGACGCGTACGGCATTCCGGTGCCGCAGGAAGGCGTCGCGAAATCTGCGGCGGAAGCAGCAAAGCTCGCCGCCGGCATGGGCTTCCCGGTGGTGCTGAAGATCGTGTCGCCGGAAATCCTGCACAAGACGGAGGCGGGCGGCGTGCTCGTTGGCGTCAAGAGCGCAGCGGACGTCGAGCAGGGTTTCGCGACGATCATGGCCAACGCGAAGAAGTACAACGACAAGGCGACGCTCGCCGGTGTGCAGGTGCAGCAGATGTTGCAGGGCGGGCAGGAGGTGATCATCGGTGCCGTGACGGATCCGTCCTTCGGCAAGCTCGTCGCTTTCGGCTTGGGCGGCATCCTGGTCGAGGTGCTGAAGGACGCGACGTTCAGGCTCGCACCCGCAACGAAGGACGACGCGCTGTCGATGCTCGACAGCATCGCCGCCGCCGAAATGCTCAAAGGCGTGCGCGGTGCTGCAGGCGTCGATCGCGAAGCGCTCGCGACGATGATCCGGCACGTGTCCGAGCTCGTCAGCGACTTCCCCGAGATCAGCGAGCTCGATCTCAATCCGGTGTTCGCGACCGACAAGAATGCGACGGCCGCGGACGTGCGGATCGTCATCGACACGCAGCCGGCGCCGGCGCGATTCCGGCCCGCGCACGACGACATCGTCAAGTCGATGAACCGGATCATGAAGCCCGACTCCGTCGCGGTGATCGGCGCGTCGGCGGAAGCCGGCAAGATCGGCAATTCGGTGATGAAGAACCTGATCAACGGCGGCTATCAGGGCAAGCTGTATCCGATTCACCCGAAGGCCGACGAGATCATGGGCCACAAGGCCTACAAGAGCGTCAAGGACGTCCCGGGCGACATCGACGTCGCCGTGTTCGCGATTCCGGCGAAGTTCGTCGCGCAGGCGCTCGTCGAAGTCGGCGAGAAAGGCATCCCCGGTGCGGTGCTGATCCCGTCGGGCTTCGCCGAGACGGGCAACGTCGAAGGGCAGAAGGAGATCCAGGACATCGGCCGCAAGTACAACGTGCGGCTGATGGGCCCGAACATCTACGGTTTCTACTACACGTGGAAGAACCTCTGCGCGACGTTCTGCACGCCGTACGACATCAAGGGGCACACGGCGCTGTCGTCGCAGTCGGGCGGCATCGGCATGGCGATCATCGGCTTCTCGCGCTCCGCGAAGATGGGCGTCTCGGCGATCGTCGGCCTCGGCAACAAGTCGGATCTGGACGAGGACGACCTGCTGACGTTCTTCGAGCAGGACGACAACACGCACATCATCGCGATGCACTGCGAGGACCTGAAGGACGGCCGCTCGTTCGCCGAGGTCGCGAAGCGCGTCTCGAAGAAGAAGCCCGTCGTGATGCTGAAGGCGGGTCGGACGAGTCTCGGCGCGCGCGCGGCGAGCTCGCACACCGGGGCGCTCGCCGGCAACGACAAGATCTACGACGACGTGCTGCGGCAATCCGGCGTCATCCGCGCGCCGGGCCTTCGCGACATGCTCGAGTACGCGCGCGCGATCCCGAAGCTCGCGACGCCGAAGGGCGAGAACGTCGTCATCATCACCGGCGCCGGCGGCTCGGGCGTGCTGCTGTCGGACGCCTGCGTCGACAACAAGCTGTCGCTGATGGCGATGCCGGCGGACCTCGACGCGGCGTTCCGCAAGTTCATTCCGCCGTTCGGTGCCGCGGGTAACCCGGTCGACATCACCGGCGGCGAGCCGCCGGCGACGTACAAGAACACGATCAAGCTCGGCCTGACCGACCCGCGGATCCATGCGCTCATCCTCGGCTACTGGCACACGATCGTCACGCCGCCGATGGTCTTCGCCAACCTCGTCGTGGAAATCGTCGACGAGATGAAGGCGCAGGGCATCCACAAGCCCGTCGTCGCGTCGCTCGCCGGCGACGTCCAGGTCGAGGAAGCTGCCGAATACCTGTTCCAGCACGGCATTCCCGCGTATCCGTATTCGACGGAGATGCCGGTCGCGGTGCTGGGCGCGAAATATAAATGGGCGCGCGGCGCCGGCCTGCTTTGAACGTGCAGGCCATGTCGCGATCCAAGTCGAGTGAGGAGAGGGTGGAGGAAACGTAGCTAGAAGAACGTCGACGATCGTCCGGTCCGCCGGACGATCGTCTTCGATAGCGCGCGTCGCGAAGGAGCGGCGCTTCCGGTCACCATAATTAGATGCTGTCGGTTTTTTCATTTCCCGGAGGAAACATGAGTCCAATTGGTCGCCGCGGCGTACTGTTCGCCGCCCTTGCCGTCAGCACCGCTGCCGCCGTCCAACCGCTTTCTGCACTGGCGGCGTGGGAACCGACGAAACCGGTCGAATTCATCGTGCCCGCCGGAAGCGGCGGCGGCGCCGACCAGATGGCGAGATTCCTGCAGGGCGTCATCGCCAAGCACAACCTGTCGAAGCAGCCGTTCATTGTCGTCAACAAGGCGGGAGGGGCCGGCGCCGAAGGCTTCCTCGACGTCAAGGCTGCGAAAGGCGATCCGCACAAGATCATCATCACGCTGTCGAACCTGTTCACCACGCCGCTCGCCACCGGCGTGCCGTTCAACTGGAAGGACCTGACGCCGGTCGCGATGCTGGCGCTCGACGAGTTCGTCCTCTGGGTGAACGCCGAAACGCCTTACAAGACCGCGCAGGATTACGTGGCGGCGATCAAGGCCGGCCAGAACGGTCAATTCAAGATGGCGGGAACGGGCTCGAAGCAGGAAGACCAGATCGTCACCGTTGCGCTCGAGAAGGCCACCGGCAAGAAGATGACGTATGTGCCGTTCAAGGGCGGCGGCGACGTGGCCGTGCAGCTCGTCGGCAAGCACGTCGACAGCACGGTCAATAACCCGATCGAGGCGGTCGCCCAGTGGCGCTCAGGCTCGTTGCGCCCGCTGTGCGTATTCGACGCGAAGGCGATGCCGTATCCGAACAAGGTGACGGCGACGCAGTCGTGGCAGGACATCCCGACGTGCAAGTCGGCCGGCATCGACGTCGAGTACACGATGTTGCGCGGCATCTTCATGCCGGCGGGCGTCACGCAGGAACAGGTCGATTACTACGTCGACATCTTCAAGAAAGTACGCGAGCTCCCCGAATGGAAGAAGTACACCGAGGACGCCGCGTTCAACACGACGTTCATGATCGGCAAGCAATTTACCGACTGGGTGCAGAAGGCCGAGACGGTCCATCACGGGCTGATGCAGGAAGCCGGCTTCCTCGCCGCCAAGTAAGGGGCGACGGATGGCAGGGCCTGAAGTGGGAGCGCGTGGCGACATCGCCACGCGCTGGGTGGAGCTGGTCGTCGCGCTGCTGTTCGTACTCGCCGGTGCAATCGTCATCGTCGACAGCCTGCGCGTCGGCATCACCTGGGCGGAGGACGGTCCGCGGGCAGGCTATTTCCCCTTCTATATCGGGTGCCTGCTGACCTTCGCCGGTCTGTACGTCACCGTCGAAACGCTGCTGCGCTGGAAGAAGATCGACACGACGTTCGTCACGCGCGAGCGCCTGAAGCCCGTGCTGCTGATGCTGTTCCCGTCGATCGCGTTCGTCGTGCTGATCGCGTGGCTCGGCATCTACGTCGCGTCGTTCCTCTACATCGGCGCCTTCATGCTGTGGCAGGGCAAATACGGGTGGCTGCCGGCGCTCGGCGTGAGCGCCGGGCTGCCGATCGTCCTGTTCCTCGTGTTCGAGAAATGGTTTCTCGTTCCGCTGCCGAAAGGTCCGATCGAGCACCTGCTCGGTTTCTGAAGCGCCCGCTCGCCGCGCGCGTACGGCTAAGGAGTCAGCTTGGAAGACGTCGGCAATCTGATGCACGGCTTCGCCGTCGCGCTCACGTGGAAGAACCTGCTGTTCATGCTCGTCGGCATCCTGCTCGGCGTGCTGATCGGCGTCCTTCCGGGCCTTGGCGGCGCGAACGGCGTTGCGATCCTGCTGCCGCTGACGTTCACGATGTCGCCGACGTCGGCGATCATCATGCTGTCATGCATCTACTGGGGCGCGCTGTTCGGCGGCGCGATCACGTCGATCCTGTTCAACATACCCGGCGAGCCCTGGTCGGTGGCGACGACGTTCGACGGCTACCCGATGGCCCAGCAGGGGCGCGCGGCCGAGGCGATGACCGCCGCGTTCACGTCGTCGTTCGTCGGCGCGTTCTTCGCCGTCGTGATGATCACGTTCCTCGCGCCGCTGATTGCCAAGTTCGCACTACGCTTCGGTCCACCCGAGTTCTTCGCCGTGCAGCTGCTGACGTTCTGCAGTTTCGTCGGCATGGGGCGAGAGCCGCCGATCAAGACAATCGCGTCGATGATGCTGGGCTTCGCGCTTGCTGCCGTCGGCCTCGACACCGTGACCGGTCAGTTGCGGATGACGTTCGGCTTCACGCCGCTATTGCAGGGCTTCGATTTCCTGATCGCGGTCATCGGCCTTTTCGGCCTCGGCGAAATCCTCATCACGATGGAGGAAGGGCTCGCGTTCAAGGGCAAGGGTGGTCGCATCAATCCAGCGATCGTGCTGCAGACGTGGAAGCAATTGCCGCAGTACTGGGCGACGTCGCTGCGCGCAATCCTGATCGGCTGCTGGATGGGCATCACGCCGGGCGGCGCCACGCCCGCGTCGTTCATGAGCTACGGCATGGCGAAGCGGATGTCGAAGAACGGCGCGAAGTTCGGTGAAGGTCAGATCGAGGGCGTCATCGCACCCGAAACCGCCGCGCACGCCGCCGGAACCAGCGCGCTGTTGCCGATGTTGACACTCGGCATTCCAGGCTCG
>Ga0207701_10002103_pt1 | contig 20628 bp, 20 predicted proteins | sample KBSSwiSSwithPhiX_FD_184294 | JGI IMG/M metagenome (GOLD analysis project Ga0207701, IMG submission 184294) | Switchgrass rhizosphere bulk soil microbial communities from Kellogg Biological Station, Michigan, USA, with PhiX - S5 (SPAdes) (version 2) | ecosystem: Environmental > Terrestrial >... | reverse complement strand
ACACCCGCCGATCTACCGTCGGCCGGCGGGGGCGCTCAGGCCGCGCCGTCTTTCGCGACCGGGTGATTCGCCATCAGCTCCAGCGCCCGCACCGTCGCCGAATGGTCGAGATCCTGCATGCCGTTCGCTGCGCAGACCTGCATCAGCTGCGCCGCACCGGCGGTCTGCGGCAGCGCGACGCCGAGCGCGCGCGCGCCGGCCAGCGCGAGGCTCAGGTCCTTCTGGTGCAGCCCGATCCGAAAGCCCGGATTGAAGGTGCGCTTGATCATGCGCTCGCCGTGCACCTCGAGGATCCGCGATGCGGCGAAGCCGCCCATCAGCGCCTGTCGCACCTTGGCCGGATCGGCCCCGGCCTTCGATGCGAAGACGAGCGCCTCGCCGACCGCCGCGATGTTCAGCGCGACGATGATCTGGTTCGCGACCTTGCAGGTCTGGCCGTCGCCGTTGCCGCCGACCAGCGTGATGTTCTTGCCCATCAGCTCGAACAGCGGCTTGACCTTCTCGAACGTCGCGTCCGGGCCGCCGACCATGATCGTCAGCGAGCCGGCCTTCGCGCCGACCTCGCCGCCGGAGACCGGCGCATCAAGGTAGTCGCAGCCGAGCGCGTTGATGCGTTTGGCGAACTCCTTGGTCTCGATCGGCGAGATCGAGCTCATGTCGACGACCGTCTTGCCTTTCGAAAGGCCGGCCGCAACGCCGTCGTCTGCGAACAGGACCTTCTGCACGTCGGGGGTGTCCGGCACCATCACGAAGACGATGTCGGCCTGCTGCGCCACGCTCTTCGCGTCCGGACAGGCGGTGGCGCCGGCTTCAGTGAGCCCTGCGGGCACCTTGCTGCGGGTCGTGACGAAGAGCTGGTGGCCGGCCTTGGCGAGATGGCCGGCCATCGGCGCGCCCATGATGCCGAGGCCGATGAAGCCGAGTTTTTGCGGTGTGGTCATGTCAGCGGAATCGGTTGGAGGAAGGAAGAGTCGGAGTCTGCACCAGCGGCGCCGGCGTCTCAATCGCCACCACAGGCACCGTCACGCGCGCACCGTCAGGACGCCAGGCGCACGTGCCCGTCGGCCCGCGCTCGTTCGAACCAGCCGAGCCCCGCCTCGGTCTGTCCCGCCGGCTTGTATTCGCAGCCGATGAAGCCGGTGTAGCCGATGCGGTCGATGTGCGCGAACAGGAACGGGTAGTTGATCTCGCCGCTGCCGGGTTCGTTGCGGCCCGGGTTGTCGGCGAGCTGCATGTGGCCGATGCGCGCGAGGTGTTTCTGCATCGTTGCGGCCAGCTCGCCCTCGCTGCGCTGCGCGTGGTAGATGTCGTACTGCAGGAGCAGGTTCGACGCGCCGACCTCGTCCATCACCGACAGCGCCTGCGCGGTGCGGTTCAGGTAGTAGCCAGGGATGTCGTAGGCGTTGATCGGCTCGATCACGGCCTTCAGGCCAGCGCGCTCGAACTCGCGCGCGGCGTGGCGCAGGTTGCCGACGTAGGTCTCGCGCAGGCTCGCGTCGCTGGCGCTGGTCGGCGCCTTGCCGGCCATGCAGTGCACCTGCGGCGCGCCGAGCGCGGTCGCGTACTCGACCGCCTGGGCGACGCCCTTCCTGAAGTCGTCGACGCGGTTGGGCAGGCAAGCCAGGCCACGCTCGCCTGCGTCCCAGTCGCCGGCCGACGTGTTGAAGAGCGCAAGCGCGAGCCCGTTGCCATCAAGCCGGGCCTTGATCTCAACCGCCGGGAACGGATACGGGAACAGGAACTCGACCGCGTCGAAGCCGGAACGCGCGGCACGTTCGAAGCGGTCGAGGAACGGCACCTCCGTGTACATCATTGAGAGGTTGGCGGCGAAGCGGGGCATGGCGGTCTCTTTCTGGAAGCGGGGCCGGATCGGTTTTTACTCTAGTCCAGCATGCCGATCGCCGTCGGCGCGTCCTCGCGCGAGATCGCCAGCTCCTCGAACTCGTTGATCGCATCGATCTCGGTGCCCATCGAGATGTTCGTGACGAGCTCCAGCATCACCTCGATCACGACCGGGACCTTGAACTCGTCGAGCCAGCCTTCGGCCTGGCGGATCGCCGGGGCGATCTCTTCCTGTTTGTGCACTCGTACGAACTTGCAGCCGAGGCCCTCGACCACCTTCTGGTGGTCGACGCCGTAGCCCTCGAGCTCGGGCGCATTGATGTTGTCGAAGCCGAGCTGCACGCAGTAGTCCATCGAGAAGCCGCGCTGCGACTGGCGGATCAGCCCGAGGTACGAGTTGTTGACGACCATGTGGATGTAAGGCAGCTTGAATTGCGCCCCGACCGCGAGCTCCTCGATCATGAACTGGAAGTCGTAGTCGCCCGACAGCGCGACGATTTGGCGGCCCGGGTCGGCGGCGCGCACGCCGAGCGCAGCCGGGATGGTCCACCCGAGCGGGCCGGCCTGGCCGCAGTTGATCCAGTTCCTCGGCTTGAAGACGTGCAGGAACTGCGCGCCGGCGATCTGCGACAGGCCGATCGTCGACACGTAGCAGGTGTCGCGATCAAAGTTGTTGTTCATGCACTGGTAGACGCGCTGCGGCTTCATCGGCACCGTGTCGAGATTGGTCTTCCTCAGCATCGTGCGCTTGCGCTCGCGGCACTCGGCGACCCAGGTCGCGCGATCCTTTAAACCACCCTTCGCCTTCAGGTCACGCGCGACGGCGACGAGCTGCTCGAGCGCCGCCTTCGCATCGGAGACGATTCCGTAATCGGGGCTGAAGACGCGGCCGATCTGGGTCGGCTCGATGTCGACGTGCACGAAGGTGCGGCCCTTGGTGTAGACCTCGACCGAGCCGGTGTGCCGATTCGCCCAGCGGTTCCCGATGCCGAACACGAAGTCGGACGCGAGCATCGTCGCGTTGCCGTAGCGGTGGCTGGTCTGCAGGCCGCACATGCCGGCCATCAGCGGATGATCGTCGGGGATCGCGCCCCAGCCCATCAGGGTCGGGATCACCGGCACGTTGGTCAGCTCGGCGAGCTCCTGCAGCAGCGCGCACGCGTCGGCATTGATGACGCCGCCGCCGGCGACGATGAGCGGCCGCTCGGCCACCTGCAGCATCGCGATCGCCTTTTCGGCCTGGGCCCGTGTCGCCTTCGGCTTGTAGACCGGCAGCGGCTCGTAGGTATCGATGTCGAACTCGATCTCGGCCATCTGGACGTCGAACGGCAGGTCGATCAGCACCGGGCCGGGCCGGCCCGAGCGCATCAGGTGGAAGGCCTGCTGGAACGCGCGCGGCACCTGCGCCGGCTCGCGCACCGTCGTGCTCCACTTCGTGACCGGCTTGGAAATCGACTCGATGTCGACCGCCTGGAAGTCTTCCTTGTAGAGGCGAGCCCGCGGCGCCTGGCCGGTGATGCAGAGGATCGGGATCGAGTCGGCGATTGCCGAGTAGAGCCCCGTGATCATGTCGGTGCCGGCCGGACCCGAGGTGCCAATGCAGACGCCAATGTTGCCGGCAACGGCCCGGGTGTAGCCCTCGGCCATGTGGGAGGCGCCCTCGACGTGGCGCGCCAGCACATGCGCGATCGTGCCGCGCTCCCGCAGCGCCGCGTAGAGCGGGTTGATCGCGGCGCCGGGCACCCCGAACGCTTGCGAGATCCCTTCCTTCTCCATCACCAGGACTGCGGCCATCACAGCCTTCATGCGGGACATGTCGTCTCCTTCGATCGTGTTGTCTTGAGGCGCATCGTGCGCGGCACCGACCGGCCTGTGAACTGAAACGGGGCGATAACTGCTATTCCGACAAGGAATGCGCAACGCGGCACGATCGGCCTTTCCCCCGATCCGACCGCGATGAAAGACCCACGAACCGCCGACTGCCGCGTTCTGACGATCGGCCACTCGACCCGGCCGATCGAGGCCTTCGTCGGGCTGCTGCGGGCGCACGGCGTGACGCAGCTGATCGACGTCCGCACGGTGCCGCACTCGCGCCACAACCCACAGTACGACACTCGGGCGCTCGCCTCAGCGCTCGCCGGTGCGGGTATCGGCTACGACCACGCGCCTGGCCTTGGCGGCTTCCGGCGGACCAGCGCCGATTCGCCGAATGCCGGCTGGCGCAACCTGTCGTTCCGCGGCTATGCCGACTACATGCAGAGCGCCGACTTCGACGCCGAGCTGACCAGCCTGCTCGAGCTCGCGGCGCACGACCGCGTGGCGCTGATGTGTGCCGAAGCGGTGCCGTGGCGCTGCCACCGGTCGCTGATCGCCGATGCGCTCGTCGTCCACGGCATCCCGGTCTGCGAGATCGCCGGCGAAAACCGCCTCGCGCTGCATCGGCTGACGCCGTTCTCGCAAGTGCAGGGCACGACGATCATGTACCCGCCGGAGACGGCAGTGGTCGCGCAGAAAACCTACGGCTCCGCACGACCCCACGCGCACGGCTCAGACACCCCATTCGACAACCCATTCGACAACCCGCCGAAAAACGGCGACCGCTGAGGAGAACCACCATGCTGCAGAACAGCCCGCTGTATTCGTACATTCCGGCTCGGGACGTCCGGCGCGCCCGCACGTTCTACGAGCGCACGCTCGGGTTCAAGTCGAAGATCGAGATCAACGGCGGCGTCGTCTATGAGTTCGCCAAGGGAACCGCGTGCTTCCTGTACCCGACGCCGAATGCCGGCACGTCGCAGGCGAGCCAGGCGTTCTGGGAAGTCGACGACATCGAGCGCGAAGTCGCCGAGCTGAAGGCCCGCGGCGTCGTCTTCGAAAACTACGACATGCCCGGCGACAAGAGCCCTAGTGGCGTGGTCACCTCCGGCGGCGCGAAGGCCGCCTGGTTCAAGGACAGTGAAGGCAACATCTTGGCGATCATCCAGACCCTGTGAGGTCCGGATGACGGCAGGCGCTGCGAGCGCCGGATGACGTGGCGGGTGAATGCCACGGGCCAGGCCGTCCGCGCTGCTGACAGCGCGGTCTACTTGCGCCCGTAGCGCGCCTCGAAGCTCGCCTTCGCGAGCCGGTTCGCGTTCAGCATGAAGCCGACCAGCGCCGCACTCGCGTCGGCCGGCACCTCGATCTTGTCGGTCTTCAGCGCGTGCACGGTGAAGATGTAGCGGTGCGGCTTGTCGCCCTTCGGCGGGCAGGCGCCGCCGAAACCGGCACTGCCAAAATCGGTCCGGCCTTGTGCGGCACCGGCCGGCAGGCCCTTGCCGTCGGTGCCGCCGGCGCCTTCGGGCAACTCGGTCGCCGAGGCCGGGATGTTGTAGACGACCCAGTGCCACCAACCTGATCCTGTCGGCGCATCGGGGTCGTACACGGTCACCGCGTAGCTCTTGGTGCCGCTCGGCGCACCGCTCCACTTCAATGCCGGCGAGGTGTTCTTGCCCTCGCAACCGAAGCCCTTGAAGACCTGCGCCTCGGTCAGCATCGAGCCGGGCTTGATGGTCGGGCTGGTCAGCGTGAAGCCGGCGGCGTGGGCCGCGCTGGCACCGGCCAGGATCGACAGGGCGACAACGGTGCTTCGCATGAAAGGTCTCCTCATGGTTTGCGGCCTTCGATGATGCCTGACGGCGGCGCGGCGGCGGCAGCTCCGTTAAGCTGGCCGCAAGCCGGCAAGGACAGGATTGCGGCCCGCTACGACACCTTTGCCGAAGCCCGCGTCCACGAAAGAATCGCTTGACTGACACGTACCGCTTCGGGGCGTTCGAGGTCCGGCCGGCCCAGCGCCTGGTCCGCAAGGCCAGGCAGACGCTGGCGGTCGGGGCCCGCGGCTTCGACGTGCTGGTCGCACTGATCGAACGGCGCGACCGGCTGGTCACGAAGGACGAACTGCTCGACATCGTCTGGCCCGGACTCGTCGTCGAAGAGGCGAACGTGCAGGTCCAGGTGTCGGGGCTGCGCAAGCTGCTCGGACCGGACGCGATTTCGACGGTTCCGGGACGCGGCTACCGCTTCACGCTGCCACTCGATTCGGACCTTGCGGCCACGCCGGGCCCGACACCGTTCACCGGCGATGCATCGCCGGCCGCGGCGGAAATCGCCGCGGCGCGGCGCACCAACGTGCCGGCTGCCGTTGAAGACCTGATCGGCCGCGAGGCCGACATCTCGGCGCTGTCGGATGCCCTCGCCCACAGCCGGCTGGTCACGTTGCACGGGCCCGGCGGCATTGGCAAGACCCGCGTGGCCCAGGAAGTCGCGCGCCGGTGCGCTGGCGCGCAAGCGGGCGGCGTCTGGTTCGTCGACCTGTCGGCGCTGTCCGAGGCGCCGCAGCTCGCAACCGCGATCGCCAACGCCGCGAACCTGCAGCTCGGCGTGACGGAGAAAGACGCGAGCGTCGAGCTGCTGCGTGCACTCGCACCGCGCGATATGCTGCTGGTGCTCGACAACTGCGAGCACCTGACGCTCGCGGTCGGCCGGCTCGTACAGGCGATGCAGGGCGCCGCTCCCGGCCTGCGCGTGCTGGTGACATCCCAGGAGTTGCTGCGCATCCCCGGCGAGCTGGCGTTCGGTCTCGAACCGCTGGCCATTCCTCCGCCCGGCCTCGCCTTCAACGTGGCGCAGGGCTACAGCGCGCTGCGGCTGCTCGAATACCGCGCCCGCTCGGTCGACCGTCGGTTCACGCTGTCGGCGTCCAACCTGCCGGTCGCGACCGACCTCGTGCGCCGCCTCGACGGCAATCCGCTCGCGATCGAGATGGCGGCGGCTCGGATCCCGCTGCTCGGCCTCGAGACGCTCGCCTCGCGCCTCGAGGAGCGTCTGCTGCTGCTGCGCAATGCGGCGCGCAGCGCGCTGTCACGGCACCAGACCTTGCGCGCGACGCTCGAGTGGAGCCACGCCCTCCTCGATTCGCGCGAGCAGACCGTGCTGCGGCGCCTCTCGGTGTTCGCCGGCAGCTTCCGGGTCGACACCGCGCAGCACGCGATCGCCGACGCCGACATGGACGAATGGGCCGTGCTCGATGCGCTGTCGGCCCTGGTCGACAAGTCGCTGGTGCAGACCGAGCGTCTCGAGCCGCCGCGCTATCGGCTGCTCGAGACGATGCGCCTCTTCTGCGCCGAGCAACTCGCGCGTTGCGGCGATGGCGAGCTCGCCGAGCAGCGCCATGGCGTCGCAATGGCCGAGCTCGCGGAGGCGGTCGAAAGGGATTTCTGGGAGATGTCGGACGCGGCCTGGCTGGCCAGGTACGCGGCCGAGTACGACGACCTGCAGATCGCCTTCGACCGCGCCCTGGCCCGCCCGGACGTCGACGTCGCTGCCGCGACCGGCATCGCGCTGGTGCGGCTCGACCACCTGCGCAGCGTCAACGCGCCGCGGCTGGCCCGCGCCGCCGCGCTGCATGGGTTACTGCCGAACGCGACGCCGCGCGCACGCGCCTGGATCTGGAGCTGCATCGCGTCGCATGGCCTGATCGCGCTCGACGTCGTCTCCCGCCTCGAGGCGGCGAATCGGGCCGTCAACGCCTGGCGGGAGCAAGGCGACGCAATGCGCCTGCATTTCGCGCTCGGCTTTCTCGCCTCCGAAAGCGCCCGGGCGCGCGACTTCGAAACCGCCGCGCGCATGCTCGACGAGGCGCGTGCGCTCGAGGAACCGACGTGGCCGTTCAAGCGCCTGATGTGGGGCGCTTCGGTCGTCGCCGGCGTCTGCATCCACCTCGGCGACGCGCAGGGCTACCGCGACGCCAGCCGGCGCGAGCTGGTTTTCGCTGAACGCGCCGGTGCCGACCGCGCGGCGGCGTGGGCCCGGCTCAAGCTCGCGGATGCCGCGCTGATGGCCGGCGACATCGCCGAGGCGATCGAGCTCGGCCGGGCCGCCGTCGACGAGCTGCGCGCCCTCGACCAGCCGTCGAACATGGGGCTCGCCTTGAGCAACCTGTGCGCCGCGTTGCTCCTGGCGGGTGACCGGACCGGCGCGCGCGACGCGGCCGCTGAAGCGCTGCCGCTTCTGTGGCGCAATGGCTGGCACTACCTGCTGCTTGATTCGCTTGGCTACCTCGCGGCCCTCGATGGCCATCCTGAGCAGGGCGCCCGCCTGCTCGGCTTCGCGGACGCCTGGTACACGGCGCACGGCGACGAGCGCCAGCCGAACGAGGCGACGCTCGAACGCCGCGCCGCCGATGCATTCGCGGCGGCACTCGGCGCCGAAGCGGGCGCCGAGGCGCGCGCGGCCGGTCGCGCGCTCGCCGATGCCGACGCCCAGGCCCTCGCCGGCGCGGTGCTCAGCGCCTTGATCGGCCAGCCGACCGCCTGAGTCGACGCTCGGCGGCGCCGTTCTTTTGAACGTTTTTGGTTGCTGAAGGACAGCGGGTCGGGTCGACGTCGACAGTGTCGAAACAAGAGGTCGATCGTTTGTGCGGTGACAAACGCCGCGCACATCGGCCTCCTCGACACCGAGGACTGCCCGATGGATCCGGAATTCCGTTTAGACCGCTTTGTCGCCAACTGGCTGGGGCCCTGTCTCGTCGTCGCGGCCGCCATGGCACTCGGGCTGGCGCTGTTCGCGAGCGAGAACCGTTGGGGGTCGACGCTGGCGGGCCCAGCGGTCGGCGTCCTGACCACGTCGGACGGCGCGGCGACAACGCACAGAGGACGCCGGTGAGCGCGCCCGCCCGCGGTGTCGCTTCACGTCCGGTGACGACACCGGCGCGTCTGCGGCCAGGCGCGGCCGTTCAAGTGACGCGCATCCTCACGACCTTGCGATTTGAGGCGGCGAGCGGCGAATGGGTTTTCCATCCGTTCCCGCCATCGTTTTCGCAGGGGTGGCGAAGCACGGAATCGTTCGACCATGAAGCCATGCGACAGCTGGTGGGATGCGCATGGGGATCGTCAACCCGCGCTGATGGCGCCTTTGCCCTCGCACAGGAGTCATCACTCCCTGTTCGCGCCGACCTGCTGATCAGCTGACCCGCCGTGCGCCGCGCCGTTCCAGCGCATGATGCGCGCCACGAAAGGAGCGCGCGATGGATCGCATCACCGGCGTTCAGCTCTATATCCGCATCGTAGAGACCGGCAGCTTCTCGAAGGCGTCGGCCGATCTCGGCGTGACGCAGCCGACCGCGACCAAGCATGTCGCGGCACTCGAGGCCAAGCTCGGCGCGCGCCTGCTGAACCGCAACACGCGCGGCGTCAGCGCGACCGAGATCGGCGCGCTCTACTACGAGAAGTGCAAGGCGATCCAGCGCGACCTCGAGGAGGCCGACAACCTCGCCTCGCTGCTGCAGTCGAAGGTCGGCGGCCAATTGCGCATCAGCACCTCGGTCGCGTTCGGGCGCCGCGTCGTCACGCCGCTCGCCCTGGCGTTCATGCGCGACCACCCGGACATCAGCATCGACCTCAGCTTCGACGACCGCTACGTCAACCTCGTCGAGCAGGGCATCGACGTCGCGCTGCGCATGGGGCGCCTGTCCGATTCGTCGCTCGGCGCGCGCTACCTCGGCATCAATCCGTGGCTGGTCGCCGGCGCGCCCGACTATCTGGCGCGCGCCGGTACGCCCGAGACGCCGGCCGACCTTGCGCGCCACGCCTGCCTGATATACAGCAGCGTGCAGGGCGACGACCGCTGGCAGTTCACCGATGCCGACGGCCAGCGCACCAGCGCCGCCGTGCAGGGCCCCTTGCGCAGCAACAACCTGTCGGCGGTGCTGGAGGCCGCGCGCGCCGGCCACGGCCTGGCCGCGCTGCCCTGGTACGTGGCGCGCGAGTCGGTCGCCGACGGCAGCATCCGGCCGGTCCTCGAACGCCATGCGCTGCCGGTGCAGGAGCTGCACGCGGTATTCCCGTCCCCCAAGCTGGTGCCCTCAAAGGTCGCCGCGTTCATCGGTTTCCTGCAACAGTCGCTAGGCGAGCGCTGGTGGACGGCCGGCGATCCCGTGAAATCGTAGCGGTGGTATACCCTCGTCACCCTATTGCCCGGTGCGGGGGTGCCGGCTAGGCTTTGAACCTGTCATCAGAAACAGTCTGCGTGCGATTCTTCGGACACCGTCCGCAAGGCGGCCGATACCGCAGCTGGGAGCACCGAATTGGAATTCTCAAGCCTGCGATTCGCCGACGTGATCGTCGTCGCCCCGGTCGGACGCATCGATCATGCAAGCGCGGAGGCGTTCCAGACGACCCTCGAGCCGATCCTCGTTGCCGCGGCCGGCATGAACGGTGCACTGCTACTGGACCTGTCGAACGTCCCGTACATCAGCAGCGTCGGCCTGCGCGTCGTGATGATGGCGGCCAAGCATCTGCGGGCGCGCAAGGCGCGCATCGCCGCGGCGACACTGCAGCCGATCGTGCACGAGATCTTCGAGATCGCCCGCTTCAACCACGTCGTCGAGCTGTTCCCGTCGATGGAGGAGGCGCTGCGCGCCCTCTCGGAGCCGGCCCTCGCCGCCTACCGGGCGGGCACCGGCTCCAGCGCGCAATGAAGCGCGTCCGGCTCTGGGGCACCCGCGGTTCGCTGCCGGTCGCGCTGACTGCCGACAGCGTGCGCGCCAAGCTGCGCACCGTGCTGCGCGGCGCGTCCGGGCGGACCTTCGATTCCGACACCGACATCGACCGCTACCTCGATGGCCTCGACTTCGCGACCGCCGGCACCTACGGCGGCCACACCTCGTGCGTCGAGATCGAGACCGGCGGTCCCGACTACGTGCTGTGCGACCTCGGCAGCGGCGCCCGCCCGTTCAGCCAGGCCGCCGTCATGCGCCACGGCCCGGGCTTGTCGCAGACCTACCACGTGTTCCTGTCGCACCTGCACTGGGACCACATCATGGGGCTGCCGTTCTTCGTGCCGGCCTACATCCCGGGCAACGTGATCAAGTTCTATGGCGGTCACGCCGAGCTCGAGGCGGCGCTGCGCCGCCAGCAGGAAAAGCCGTCCTTCCCGGTCGAGATGAAGATCATGCCGGCCACGCTCGACTTCATCCGCCTGCAGCCCGGCACACCGCATGACATCGCCGGGATGTCGGTGACGGTGATGAAGCAGCGCCATTCGGGCGACTCGTACGGCTACCGCTTCAGCGCCGGCGGCAAGACCGTCGTCTACACGACCGATTCGGAACACCGCCTCGTCAACCCAGCCGAGACCGCGCGCTTCGTCGAGTTGTTCCGCGATGCCGACCTGGTCATCTTCGACGCGATGTATTCGCTCGCCGAATCGATCTCGGTGAAAGCCGACTGGGGCCACTCGAGCAACATCGTCGGCGTCGACCTCTGCCACCACGCGAACGTCAAGCACCTGTGCCTGTTCCACCATGAGCCGGTCTGCGACGACGCCGCGATCGACCGGGTGCTGAAGGAAACGCGGCGCTACGAGGAAATCTCGCGCGACGGCACCGCCCCGCTACACGTCAGCGCCGCCTACGACGGGATGGAAATCGATTGGTGAGCGGCTCGGGGGCCGCAGCGCCGCCGAAGCTTTCGTACCGCACGACCGCGCTGCTCGCGCTCGCCGCGCTGAGTGTGCTGCTCTGGCTGCAGCCGCCGACCTTGCGCCGCCTGCAGGCGGCCTGGTTCGACTCGATGCAGGCCGTCGCGCCGCGGCCGATCCAGTCGATGCCGGTGACGATCGTCGCGATCGACGACAAGAGCCTTGCCGCACTCGGCCAGTGGCCGTGGCCGCGCACCGTGCTGGCTGACCTGATCCGCGCGATCGATGCGCACCAGCCGGCCGCGATCGGCGTCGACGTGTTGATGCCCGAGCCGGATCGGCTCTCGCCGGACCGGCTGCTTGCGCATCTGAGCGAACAGGATCCGGCGCTGGCGCAGCGCCTGGCGGCGCTGCCCTCGAACGACCGACTTCTCGCCGACGCGGTCGGCGCCGCTCGCGTCGTCCTGGTCGTCGCCGGCACGCACGACCGCAGCGGCGGTGCGCTGCGCGCCGCGCCGGTCGTCGTCTCGGGCGCCGGTGCCGGCAGCGGACTGGCCCGCTACTCCAGCGTCATCGCGAACATCGAGCCGATCGACGGCGCCGCTGCCGGTCACGGCGTGATCTCGGTCGAGCCGTCGAACGCGGTGTTCCGGCGCTTCCCGCTGATCGTCGACATCGACGGCACCCTGGCGCCGGCGCTGGCCACCGAGATGCTGCGCGTCGCGCTGAACCAGCCTTCGGTGCACCTTTGGCGCAGCGCTTCGGGCATCAAGGGCGTATCCGTCGGCGACTACCACGTGCCGACCGAAGCCGACGGGGCGCTGACCTTGTACTACTCGCGCGGCGACGCGCGCCGTTACGTCTCGGCCGCCGACGTGCTCGCCGGCCAGGTCGACCCGGAGGCGCTGGCCCGCAAGCTCGTGCTGATCGGCGCGACCGGCGGCGGGTTGCGCGACGACTACCGCGCCACGCCGCTCGGCGAGGCGATGCCGGGCAGCGAGCTGCATGCGCAACTGCTCGAGAACCTGTTCGACCACAGCTACCTGCGCCGGCCGGCGTGGGGCCGCTGGCTCGAGCTCGCGGTCTTCGTCGCGCTCGGTCTGCTGCTGATCCGGGCGACGCCGTTGTGGCGTCCACAGCGGGTCGCGTGGTTCGCCTTCGGCTGCGTCGCCGCCGGTGGCGCCGCATCGTTCGCGGCGTTCAAGACCCAGCGCCTGCTGTTCGACGCGACCCCGGGCGCCGCGCTGCTGCTGCTGTTCAGCCTGCTGCTGGTGATGACGCTCGCGGCCGCGGCACGACGGCGCCGTCGCCTCGAACGCACCGTTCAGGCGCAGCGCGAACAGGCCGCGTTCGTGCAGGGCGAGCTCGACGCGGCGCAGCGCATCCAGGCCGGGATGCTGCCGACGGCCGATGCGCTGCGCGACGACCCGCGCGTCGACCTCGCCGCGTCGATGACGCCGGCCCGCGTCGTCGGCGGCGATCTCTACGACTACTTCTTCATCGACGCCGACCGGCTGTTCTTCCTGGTCGGCGACGTCGCCGGCAAGGGCCTGTCGGCGAGCCTCTTCATGGCGGTCAGCAAGGCGCTCTGCAAGAGCGTTGCGCTGCGCGCCGCCGATGCCTCGATCGGCGAGCTGATGACGATGGCGAACGCCGAGGTCTCGCGCGACAACGCGGCGCAGCTCTTCGTCACCGCCTTCATAGGCATCCTCGACCTGCGGACCGGCGAACTCGCGTACTGCAACGCCGGCCACGACAACCCCACGGCCGTGCTCGAAGGACGCGGCCCGCTCCGACTCGAAGGCGGCGACGGGCCCGGCCTGTGCGTGCTCGACGACTTCGCCTACCGCGGCGCGGCGCACGCGCTGCAGCCAGGCGAGACGGTCTGCGTCGTCACCGACGGCGTCATCGAAGCCGATGACGGCACGGGCCGGCTCTACGGTGGTGAGCGCCTCGATGCGGCGCTGCGCCGGCTGCACACCGGCACCACGACCGCGGCCGGGCTGGTCGACGGCTTGCGAGCCGACGTCGCCGCGTTCGTCGCCGGTGCGGAGGCGTCCGACGATGTGACGATCCTCGCCCTGCGCTGGCTTGGGACGTCGCTACCAGCGGGCGTCGCCATGCCCGATCTCGCCGGCGCCTGACGGGTCAGCGCACGACCACTTCGACGCGTCGATTGCGCGGCTCGGCGACGCCGTCGGCGGTCAGCACGATCGGGTCGCGCTTGCCGCGCGCGACCACCTCAATGTTCTGCGCCGCCACGCCGAGCCGAATCAGTTCGCTGCGGATCAGCTCGGCGCGCTGCCTCGACAGCGCATCGTTTGTCGTGTGGCTGCCGACCAGGTCGGTGTGGCCGACGACCAGCACGTCGGGCACCGGACGCTTGCCGATCTCGGCCAGCGACGTTTCGACGAGCTGCTTCGACTCGTCGGTCAACGTGTCCTTGCCCTCGATGAAGTACAGCGTGAACTTCGCGGCGCGCGCCGGCTGGGCCGCGAGCGCCGGGCCGAACGCTTGGGCGACTTCCTGCGGCGACGCCTTGAACGTTCGCATGCCGAACGCACTCTCGCGGACCGCTTCATACGGCTCGTCGAGCAGCACTGTCGGCTGGCCGTCGCGCGTCACCGAGACGGCCGTGCTGCGGCCATTGGCCTCGGGCAGCAGCACGACGGTCGTGCGCGACGCGCAGCCCGCGAGCCAGGCGGCGAGCAGCAGCACGGCGATCGTTCGCACGAGCGACCACATCGCGTCAATCACCGACCCGGACCGCGAACTCGGTCCCGCGCACCCCGAGGATTGCGGCCGGCGTGCGCACCGTCATCGCGTCAGGCGACTGCTTCGCGATACGGCCGGAAATCACCGCGAGCGTGCCGCGGTTCAGCGAGACGTTGAAGCGCCCCTGGTTGGTCGCCGGATCGTGGACGAAGCGGTCGAGCGCCAGGCGACTGTTCGCGCCGGCTGACAGCAGCGAATCGTCGTTCATCGTGATGCCGACCGAGCCGTCGCTGCCGGTCGTCACGACGTCGGCCGACTGTAGCCGGGTGCCGACTGGCGCCGGCAGCGCCGTCCCGGCCCGCTCGATGGCGACCTGACCTTTCGAGACCTTGACGCGGCCGATGTCGTCGGCGCGCGCCGCATCGAGCGAAGCCAGGCAAAGGACCGTCGCGACCACCAGCAGCGGGAGTTTCATCGGCTTGCCCGCCGCAGCGGTCCTCTCAAAGGGGGTGCCTAGAATACGGCCGCCGTCCCGATCGCGCCACCGCGTTTGACCGCTGGTTTTCGCGACGACATCCCATGCCGAGCGGAACCCCCTCTCCCGTCGAGCAGCGCGAGTTCCCCGCGCGCCTCGCGTCGCTGACCGACGTGGCCGCGTTCATCGAGGATTTCGGCACCCGACACGGCATCGATCCGGGCCTCATGCTGAAGGTGACGCTGGTGCTCGAAGAGTTGGTCACCAACACGATAGAGCACGGCTTCGGGGGCGACAGCGATGCGCCGATCCGCATTGCGCTGACGTCGAGCGACGCCGCCTCGGTGTCGATCGACTTCGCAGACACCGCGCCACCCTTCGATCCGCTCGCGTATGCCACATGCCAGCTAGCAGCGGTCGGCGAGCCGTTCGATGCGCGCCCGGTCGGCGGGCTCGGCATCCACCTGATCGGACAGTTCGCGAGCGCGGCGCGCTATGCGCGCAACGGCGAGCACAACCGGCTCTGGCTCACCTTCGGCAGCCACCCCGATTCATCGCCGGTCTAGATGGATATATCCCACTCAAGCTGTTTACCGATCAACACGACGGTGCCAGCATCGGTCTGACGCAGAGCAGGATCGCCATGTGCCGCCGCGCTGCAGACCCCGTCCCCGCACAGCGAGAAACCGCATGATCATCGACACCAGCTGCTACCCTACCCAGGTCGTCGACCTGGCCTGGCGCCACGACGGCGAACCCTTCACCGGCGAGCGCCTGCTGAAGATGATGGACGGCCCGTACGCCGTGTGCGGCAAGCCGCGCCGGATCGACAAGGCGTTCATCCAGCCGCCGCAGGGCAACACGATCTACACCGACGGCGTCGCCGACCTGACCGGCCGCGACGCAATCCGCGCCTACATGGCGTACACGGTCGAGCTGGTGCAGAAGTACCCGGATCGCTTCCTCGGCTGCTTCGTCTACAACCCGCGCTACGGCACCGCGAACGGCGCTGCCGAGATCGAGGTGCATGCGAAGGAGCATGGCTTCAAGATGGTCCAGCTGCAGGCCAACATGCACGCCTACCGCCCGGACCGCGCGCTCGACTGGCTGCGGCCCGCGCTGCGCAAATGCGCCGACCTCGGCCTGATCGTCAAGCTGCACACCGGCGACGGGCCGTACAGCATCCCGACCGAGTGGTACCCACTGATCCGCGAGTTTCCGAGCGTCGACTTCATCCTCGCCCACTTCGGCGTGCAGACCGGCGGCGTCTACGTGTTCGAGCCGTTCCAGATGGCGATGGACGCGCCGAACGTCTACGTCGAGACCGCATGGTGCTTGCAGTCGCGCATCGTCGAGTTCACGAAGGAGCTGCCGAAGCACAAGGTGCTGTACGGCTCCGACACGCCGCCGAACGAGCCCGGCATGTGGCTGCGCCTGCTCGAGGTGCTGACGCACGAGCCGCCGCAGGGCCTGAACCTCGACGAGGACACGCTCGAGGACTACCTCGGCAACAACCTCGCGCGGATGTGCGGCATCGAGCCGACCGAGCGCCCGAAGACGGTCGAGGAAGCCAAGCAACGCCTCGCCGACGCGAAGGCCGGCGCGGCGATCGGCGCCGCCCGCGACAGAGCGAAGGTCGCGGCCTGACCCACGCAGCCGCACCGAACATCACTTTGAAGAGCACACGATGATCATCGACACCCACCTGCACCCGACCAACCTCGTCGACGAGGCTTGGCGCCACACCGGCACGCCGTTCAACGGCGAGCGCATGCTGAAGATGATGGACGGCCCGTACATGATCAACGGCAAGCCGCGCCGCATCGACATGGGCTTCATCCAGCCGCCGCCCGGCAACACCGGCTACCGCGACGGCAACCGGATGGGCCGCGACGGCATCCGCGACTACATGGCGTACATCACCGAGCTGACGCAAAAGTACCCCGACCGCTTCATCGGCAACTTCACCTACAACCCGCGCTGGGGCCCCGAGAACGGCGCGCTCGAGCTCGAGTTCCACGTCAAGGAGTACGGCTTCAAGATGCTGAAGCTGCACGCCAACATGCATGGCTACCGGCCCGACCGCGCGCTCGACTGGCTGCGCCCGGCGATGAAGATGTGCGCGAAGTACAACATCGTCGTGCTGATCCACACCGGCGACGGGCCGTACACGATCCCGACGATGTTCTACCCGGTGATCCGCGAGTTCCCGATGGTCAATTTCATCATCGGCCACTTCGGCATCCAGACCGGCGGCAACTACTCGTTCGAGGCGTTCTGGATGGCGATGGACACGCCGAACGTGTACTGCGAATCGGGCTGGTGCTTCCAGTCGCGCATCGTCGAGTTCGCGAAGGAGCTGCCGCGCCACAAGATCGTGTTCGGCACCGACTCGCCACCGAACGAGCCGGGCATGTGGCTGCGCGAGCTCGAGGTGCTGTGTTCGCCGGCGCCGCAGGGCATGGACCTCGACGAAGACGGCCTCGAGGACTACATGGGCAACAACATCGCGCGCCTGGTCGGCATCGAGCCGAGCAAGCCGCCGAAGGACCTGGCTGAGGCGGAAGTGCGGCTGAAGGATTCGTACGGCCGCGTGCCGGCGACCGCCTAGTCGCCCTGCGATGCGCGCTTCGTTCGGAATTCGAGACGCGACGCGCATCGTCGTGATGACGGCCGGCGACCCGGCGCCCGTCTTCACGCCACTCGCCGGCAACCGTGCGGCCGACGATGGCCACTAACACCACGCACCCGGCCGCCGCCGACGGCCAGGACTTCCACCGCTTTCTCGGGCGCTACCGCGCCGAGCATCCGGAGGACGTGCTGGTCATTGCCGACGAGGTCAGCGGCAATCAGGAGATCACGGCAGTCGTTGCGCAGCTCGCCGCTGAAGGACGCGACCCGCTGGTGCTGTTCGAGCGCGTGGCTGGCGTTTCGACACCGGTCGCCACCAACATGTTCGCATCGCGGGTGCGGATCGGCCGGCTGTTCGGCGTCGAGCCCGCCGGCATCCATGCGGCGTACCAGGCCCGCGCGCGCCAGAAGATCGCGCCACGCCTCGTCGACCGCGGACCGATCCTCGACAAGATCGAGCAGCGCGACATCGACCTCGCGACCTTGCCGCTGCTGAAGCACTTTGAGACCGACCGCTCGCCGTACATCACGAACGCCGTGATCGTTTCCGAGCATCCCGACACCGGCGTCGGCAACATGAGCTACCACCGCTCGATGCCGCACTCGAAGACCGAGCTCGCGACCAGCCTGCACTCGCGCGGCGACCTGTGGCGGCTGCTGCAGATCGCGATCGAGCGCAAGCAGCCGATGCCGGTCGCGATGGTGATCGGCGCGCATCCGCTCTTCATGCTGGCCGCGTCGGCGCGCCTGCCGTTCGGCGTCGACGAGCGCGACGTCGCCGGCGGGCTGCTCGGCGCGCCGCTCGAAGTCGTGCGCACGCCGCGATACGGCCTGCGCGTGCCGGCGCACGCCGAGATCGTTCTCGAGGGCGTGATCGACCCGACCGCACGGGTCGACGAAGGCCCGTTCGGCGAATTCACCGGCTACTCGTCGGACCGCTCGACCAACAACCTGCTGAAGGTCGAGACGATCCTGCGCCGCAACGACGCGATCCTCGTCGACGTCGTCGGCGGGCATTCGGCCGAGCACCTGAACCTTGCGCGCATCCCGCGCGAATCGGAGATGGCCGAGAAGCTGCGCGAACGCTTCCCCAGCGTGACCGCGCTGCACTATCCGAATTCCGGCACCCACTTCCACGCCTATGTCGCGCTGAAGCAGATGCGCCCGGGCGAAGCGCGCCAGGTGATGCTCGGCCTGCTCGGCTGGGACCCGTACCTGAAGACGGTGATCGCGGTCGATCCCGACGTCGACGTGACGAAGGACGGGCAGGTGCTGTGGGCGCTCGCCACGCACTTCCAGCCGCATCGCGATGTGTTGATGGTCGAGGGCCTGCCGGGCAGCGCGCTCGACCCGTCGGCCTCGGGTGTCGGCACGACCTCGCGGATGGGGCTCGATGCGACGCGCGGGCCTGACTTCGAGGGCATCAAGGCGACGATTTCGGATGCGGCAATGCAGCGGGCGCGCGAGCTGCTCAAGGTGCGATGAGGGGGCTGCCCGGCACCGTTGATTCGGTCAGCTCGTCGAGCCGCCGATGATTGCTGCCGCGCTCGCCTTGGCTGCGATGGCCGGCCTCGCGGCGACCAGTGCCTCGGTCCGCGCGCAGGTTCCACCGAGCGGCGCTGAGATCGCGGCATACCGCGGACTGCATGCGGCCGCACAGCGCGGCGACCCGGCCGAGATCGAGCGCCTGGTGCGCGCTGCAAGCGGATCGAATGAATCGCCGTCGCGCGGCCCCGCAGGTATTTCCGCTTCAGCGCAGCCAACCGGCACCTCAATACGACCGCAGATCACCGAATCGGCGAAGGCTAGCCTCGAATCGCGCGACGCGAACGGCCGCACACCGTTGCATGTCGCGACCTTTGCGAAACGCCGCGACGCCATCCGTGCCTTGTTGTCGGCCGGAGCCGACTCGGCTGCGCTTGACAACGATCGCTACGACGCGGTGACGATAGCAAGCGTCGCTGACGACGAGGGGACCTTGCGCACCTTGCTCGGGGCCGGCGCCAGCGCGAAGCTCATCACCAGCCGCTACGACGGCACTGCGCTGATCGCCGCGGCGCACCTCGGCCACGACGGCGTCGTGCGCCAGCTGATCGCCGCCGGCGCGCCGCTCGACCACGTCAACAACCTTGGCTGGACCGCGCTGATCGAAGCCGTCGTCCTCGGCGACGGCGGGCCGCGCCATCAAGCCTGCGTCGACGCGCTGCTGTCCGCGGGGGCCGACCGCTCGATCGGCGACCGATCCCGGCGCACGCCCCTACAGTTGGCGCAGGACCGAGGCTACAACGCGATCATCGCGCTGCTGGAGCGACCGGCGACAGTCAAGCGCTGGGAGCTTCGCCGCCTGCGCGGCGAGCAACGCCCGTCGGCCGAGCAAGGCAACTTTGAAAGCTAGGCGACGTCGCGCGAAAACGCGGCGAAGTGGCCGGCGCCGAGATCCAGCATGAAGGCGCCGAGCCAGGCCGAATCGGCGCCGGTCGCGTAGAGCCGCTCTTCGCCCGTCGACCGGCAGCGCACCGCGAGGATGCCGCCACCGCCGAACAGTTCCTGGAAACTTGAGTCGTGGGTCTCGAACTCGAAGTCCTCGACGGTGCGTCCGTGGGCGCGCAGCAGCCCGCGCAGCGTGGCGATCGGATCGATCGGCGGTGTGTCTTCGGCGCGCACGGACATCGAAGTCTCCTACGGGCAACGCGCGCTTGCAGCGTCACGAACCCTCGGACTCCACCTTAGCAAGCGCCATTGCAAAGCGCTCGGCTCAGCGACGAGCGGCGACGACGAAAGGACAAGCGGAGCGGCGATTCGGCGCCGCAGTCGGCTTTACGCGACAGTCGCGCTTGCAGCCTCGCGCACCAGACAGCGTTCGAGCGCATCGCGGAGCGCGCGCCGCTCGAGCTTGCGGCCGATGAAGACGAGCTTGCTCGACGACACGCTACCGCCCCAGGGTTCCGCGGGTCGCAGCTCGCGGATGCGGTGCACGCCCTGCAGCACGTGGCGGCGGTCGTCGCCATCGATCGCGACGATGCCTTTCAGACGGAACACATCGTCGCCGTGCTGGTCCAGATAGACACCGAGCCAGCCTTCGAAACGCGCGCGGTCGAACGGTGCGTCGAAGACCAGGGAGACCGAATCGACCGACGGATCATGCTGATGCCCCGTCGGCGCGGCATGCGCATGCTTATGCTTGTGCGCATGCTCCGGATCGGCGTCGCAGTGGTCATCGCAGACATGCTCGTCGGCATCGAGAAAGTGCGGATCGGTGCTGACCAACGAGCCGGCCGGATCGAACCCGCCGATGCCGAGGATCTTGCCGAGGTCGACCTGCGCATGGCTCGACCGCAGGATCTGCGCACCTTCGTTGATGCCGCGGATGCGGCGCTCGAGTGCGGCGAGCTGCGGCTCGGCGGCGAGGTCGATCTTGTTGATGATGACGCGGTCGGCGGCGACGATCTGGTCGACGGCCTGGTTGTCGAAGCCGTGCAGCGCCGGATCGTCGAGGTGGCTCTCGATGT
>Ga0207701_10002102_pt1 | contig 20636 bp, 14 predicted proteins | sample KBSSwiSSwithPhiX_FD_184294 | JGI IMG/M metagenome (GOLD analysis project Ga0207701, IMG submission 184294) | Switchgrass rhizosphere bulk soil microbial communities from Kellogg Biological Station, Michigan, USA, with PhiX - S5 (SPAdes) (version 2) | ecosystem: Environmental > Terrestrial >... | reverse complement strand
CGCCGCGATTCCCGCCGCGCGATCCAGATTGTCGCCGCGCAGATCACCGCACCGCCGATCAGCGTGGTCTGGCTCGGCACCTCGGCGAACAGCAGCCAGCCGATCGCCGTCGCCCAGACCAGATCGAGAAATTTGACCGATTGCGTCGACGAGATGTCGGCGCTGCGGAACGACCGCGTCAGGCAGTAGTGGCCGGTGCTGCCGAGCAGCCCGCAGAGCGCGAAGCCGCACCACTGGATCGGCGTCGGGTTGTGCCAGTTAAAGAGCGCGAGCGGCAGGCTGAACAGGGTCACGCTGATCGCCTGCCAGACCACGATCACGCCGGTGCTCTCATGCCGTGTCAGGCTCTTGGTCAGCAGAAACGAGGCCGCGAAGACCGGTGCCGAAGACAGCATCACGAGGTTGTAGACGCCGCCGCTGCCGGTCATCTTCGGCGCCAGCACGATCAGCACGCCGGTCAGGCCGATGCCGGCGGCGAGCCAGCGCTCCCAACGCATCGGTTCCTTGAAGAAGATGTAGGCGCCGACCATGATGAAGATCGGTCCGGTGAAGCCGATCGCCGTCATGTCGGCGAGCGGGATCTTGGGCAGCGCGGTGAACCACAGGCAGAGGCCGAGGGTGTGGACCGCACCGCGCGTGAACTGGCCGCCGAGCTGCTTCGGCCAGTAGCTGCGCAAGCCGCCGCGCAGCACCAGCGGCAACATCACGACAACGCCGAACAGATAGCGCAGGAACTGGGTCTCGAACGGATCGAGCTGCTGGGTGAGAAGGCGCATCAACGCGTTCAGATGCGAGAACACGAGGCCGGCTGCGGCTGCCCACATCAGGCCGCGGACCGGGCCCGGCAAGGTGGCCGCATGGCGACGCGCGTGACGCAGGCGACGGTGCGCCCAGTTTGGCCGCGCCCGCTCTCTCGGCGTTGGCACGCGCCCCTCGTTCTTCGACTCCATTCGTGCCAGTCTAACCAGCCATCGCAGCGCCGAAAGACCCGCGCGAACGCAGGAAACACAAGCCGCGATCCGCCGGTCGACTTCTCTAGAATGCTCCGCTCCCTTCAGGCAAGCCGTCCTGTGTTGCCGCTCTGAAAGCCTGTCCCGCATGAGTTCCGGTGTCATCCGCATCCGCGGCGCGCGTCAACACAACCTGAAGAACCTCGACCTCGACATCCGCACCGGCGAGATGACGGTCGTGACGGGACCGAGCGGGTCGGGTAAGTCGAGCCTGGTGTTCGACACGCTGTATGCCGAGGGGCAGCGCCGCTACGTCGAGACGTTCAGCGCGTATGCGCGCCAGTTCCTTGATCGCATGGACCGGCCGGCGGTCGATCGCGTCGACGGCGTGCCGCCGGCGATTGCGATCGACCAGACCAATCCGGTGCGCAGCTCGCGCAGCACGGTCGGCACGATGACCGAGCTGAACGATCACCTGAAGCTGTTGTTCGCGCGCGCGGCCGACCTGTTCGACAAGCAGACCGCGCTGCGCGTCCGCCACGACACGCCGGAGACGATCCACGCCGAGCTGATGCAGCGGACGCAGGCCGACGACCCGCGCCTTGTCATTACGTTTCCGGTCGAGCTGCCCGGCGGCACGAGCGCGGACGAGATCGCGCAGTGGCTGTCGGCGAGCGGCTACACGCGCGTGCAGGCGGAGCGCGAGGTCGCGTCGCCGACCGGGCCGCGCAAGGTGCTCGACGTCGTTGCCGACCGCTTCCGCATTCAGGGCATCGAGAAGGCGCGCGCGGTCGAGGCGATCGAGACCGCATTGAAGCGCGGCAGTGGGCGCGTCAACGTCTATGTGTTGGCGGCGGCGGATAGCGGGCGCGGCGAGGTCTCGCCGTCCGCTGCGTCGAGCCCGACACCGAACGAGCCGGCGACCGTCCCGACGCCGGCGCCGGCTGCGCCAACGCTATGGCGCTTCTCAACCGGCCTGCATTGCCCCGACAGCGACCTGCGCTACGCCGATCCGCAGCCGGCGCTGTTCTCGTTCAACTCGGCCTATGGCGCCTGCGAGACCTGCCGCGGCTTTGGCCGCGTGATCGGTGTCGACTACGGCCTTGTGATCCCCGACCCGAAGAAGACGCTGCGTTCCGGCGCGATCAAGACGATCCAGACGCCGGCCTGGAAGGAGTCGCAGGACGATCTGATGAAGTACGCCGGCGAGGCCGGCATCCCGCGCGACACCGCGTGGAATCAGCTCACGGACTCGCAGCGCGACTGGGTCGTCAACGGCTCGCCGAACTGGACCGGCAAGTGGAACCACCAGTGGTACGGCATCAAGCGCTTCTTCGGGTACCTCGAATCGAAGGCCTACAAGATGCACATCCGCGTGCTGCTGTCGAAGTACCGCAGCTACACGCCGTGCCCGGTCTGCGCCGGCTCGCGCCTGAAGACCGAGGCGCTGCTCTGGCGTCTCGGCACGCAGGCCGATGCCGATGCGGCGCTGCCGGCGCCGAAGCGCTTCATGCCGCAGGGCGTCGCGTGGACGCGCGCGCAACTCGAGGCGCTGCCCGGGTTAACCGTGCACGACCTGATGCTGATGCCGATCGAGCGCATCCGCCGCTTCTTCGACTCGGTCGTGCTGCCGAGCACCTTGCTCGACGACGCGCTGAAGCTGCTGCTCGACGAGATCCGCACGCGCCTGAAATACCTCTGCGATGTCGGCATCGGCTACCTGACGTTGGATCGGCAGAGCCGCACCTTGTCGGGTGGCGAGGTCCAGCGCATCAACCTGACGACCGCCCTCGGCACCTCGCTGGTCAACACGATGTTCGTGCTCGACGAGCCGTCGATCGGCCTGCATCCGCGCGACATGAACCGCATCATCGAAGCGATGCAGCGCCTGCGCAATGCGGGCAACACGCTGGTCGTCGTCGAGCACGACCCGGCGGTGATGCTCGCCGCCGATCGGCTGATCGACATGGGTCCGGGCCCCGGCGAACGCGGCGGGCAGATCGTGTTCGACGGCACGCCCGACGAGATCCGCAGTGCCGACACGCTGACCGGCGCCTACCTCGGCGCGCGCAAGCAGGTCGGCATGGGCATCAAGCGGCTGGTCGGCGACACGACGCCGCGCCTGATCCTCGAAGGCGTGCGCGACCACAACCTGCAGGACATCACGGTCGAGTTTCCGCTGCGTCACCTGGTCTGCGTAACCGGTGTTTCCGGCTCGGGCAAGAGCACCTTGATGCACGACGTGCTGTACCCGGCGCTGATGCGCCACTTCGGCAAAGCGACCGACAGCCCGGGCGCGTTCGACCGCCTGCTCGGCGCCGACTGGCTCGGCGACGCGGTGTTCGTCGACCAGTCGCCGATCGGCAAGACGGCGCGCTCGAACCCGGCCAGCTACGTCGGCGCGTTCGACGAGATCCGGAAGCTGTTCGCCCAGGCGCCGGTCGCGGTGCAGCGCGGCTACGGCGCGAGCATGTTCAGCTTCAACGCGGGTGACGGCCGCTGCCCGACCTGCGGCGGCTCGGGCTTCGAGCACGTCGAGATGCAGTTCTTGTCCGACGTGTACCTGCGCTGCCCGGACTGCGACGGCCGCCGTTATCGCGCCGAACTGCTCGACGTCAAGATCGATCGGCGCCTGCCCGGCGATGTGACGCGCGACCTCAGCGTCGCCGATGTGCTCGAGCTGACGGTCAGCGAGGCGGTCCAGCTGTTCCGCGACGACCGCGAGGTGTTGCGCGTGCTGCAGCCCATCGTCGACGTCGGCCTCGAGTACGTGAAGCTCGGCCAGCCGGTGCCGACCTTGTCGGGGGGTGAGGCGCAGCGGCTGAAGCTGGCCGGCTTCCTCGCCGAAGCGGCGCAGGGCACGACCGCGAGTCGACAGCCGGTCGCGCGGCGTGGCACCTTGTACATGTTCGACGAGCCGACCACCGGGCTGCACTTCGACGACATCGCGAAGTTGATGCGCTCGTTCCGCAAGCTCCTCGATGCCGGCCATTCGCTGATCGTGATCGAGCACAACCTCGACGTGATCCGCGCCGCCGACTGGCTGATCGATCTCGGCCCGGAAGGCGGCGAGGGCGGCGGCCAGCTCGTGGCGACCGGTACGCCGGAGGAGGTGCGCCGCCATCTGACTTCGCACACCGGCCGCGCGCTCGCCGCCTACGACACCGCACTCGGCCGCGACGGCCACGCGGTCGAGGAAGGGCGGCCGCTCGCCTACGTCGTCAAGCTGGCGCGGGCCCAGCGGGCGCCGATCGACGAGACGATCCGCATCGTCAACGCGCGCGAGCACAACCTGAAGTCGCTCAGCGTCGGCATTCCGCGCGGCAAGTTCAGCGTGATCACCGGCGTATCAGGCTCCGGCAAGTCGACCCTCGCGTTCGACATCCTGTTCAACGAAGGCCAGCGGCGTTATCTCGAGTCGCTGAACGCGTATGCGCGCAGCATCGTGCAGCCGGCCGGGCGGCCCGAGGTCGATGCGGTCTACGGCATTCCACCGACCGTCGCGATCGAGCAGCGGCTGTCGCGCGGCGGTCGCAAAAGCACAGTCGCGACGACCACCGAGGTCTGGCACTTCCTGCGCCTGCTCTACGTCAAGCTCGGCCTGCAGCACTGCACGAAGGACGGCACGCCGGTGCGGCCGCAGAGCGCCGAGAGCATCGCCGCGCAGATCCTGCGCGACCACAAAGGCGAGCATGTCGGCCTGCTCGCGCCGCTCGTCGTCGCGCGCAAGGGCGTCTACACCGACCTCGCGAAATGGGCGAAGGCGCGCGGCCACACCCACCTGCGCGTCGACGGCGATTTCATCAAGGTCGATCCGTGGCCACGCCTCGACCGCTTTCGCGAGCACACGCTCGAGCTGCCGGTCGGCGACCTCGTCGTCGGCGTCGCCAACGAAGGCGAGTTGCGCGCGCTGCTGACGAAGGCGCTCGACATCGGCAAGGGCGTGATGCACCTGCTGAGCCCGCTCGAAGGCCTGCACGGCGCGATGCTGGCCGGCACGCCCACGCGCCAGGTCGGCGCCGTCAAGGTGTTCTCGACCAAGCGAGCCTGCCCGACCTGCGGCACCAGCTATGCCGAGCTCGACCCGCGCATGTTCAGCTACAACAGCAAGCACGGCTGGTGCGCCGGCTGCGTCGGCACCGGCCTGGCGCTGACGCGCGAGCAGCGCAAGGCCTACGACGACTCGATCGCGAACGCCGACGACAAGGGCCGCGAGCAGAGCTTCCCGGCCGAGGAGGCCCAGGTCGAGGGCATCGTCGATTCGCCGTGCGAGGTTTGCGGCGGGACGCGTTTGAACCCGGCGTCGCGCGGTGTCACGTTCGACGGCCACTCGATCGCCGGCATCGCGCAATGGTCGGTCGGCGACGCGCGGCGCTGGGTCGAATCACTGACGTTGACGGGCCGCGATGCCGAGATCGCGCGCGATGTCGTCACCGAGATCAAGAGCCGGCTCGAGTTTCTCGAGGAGGTCGGTCTCGATTACCTGACGCTCGATCGCGCGGCGCCGACCTTGTCGGGCGGCGAAGCGCAGCGGATCCGCCTCGCGGCGCAGCTCGGCAGCAACCTGCAGGGCGTCTGCTACGTGCTCGACGAGCCGACGATCGGGCTCCATCCGCGCGACAACCAAGTCCTGCTCGGCGCGCTGCGCAACCTGAGCGCGAAGGGCAACACGCTGGTCGTCGTCGAGCACGACGAGGACACGATCCGCGCCGCCGACCACATCATCGACATCGGCCCGGGCGCCGGCAAGCGCGGCGGCCGGCTGGTCGCCGAAGGCAGCGCGACCGAGCTCGCGGCGCACGCCGATTCGGTGACCGGGCGCTTTCTCGCGAACCCGCTGGTCCATCCGCTCGGTGCCCGCCGCCAAGTGCGGCGCGCCGAGGGACCGATCGTCACGTCGCGTCCGATCACGGTCGCGGTCCACGAGCCGCTCGACTGGCTCGAGATCGCCGGCGCGTCGCTCCACAACCTGCGCCAGCTCGACGTCTGCCTGCCGCTGCGCCGCCTGGTTGCGGTCACGGGGGTAAGCGGTTCGGGCAAGTCGACCCTGGCCCGCGACGTGCTGTTGACCAATGTGCAGGCCGCCGTCGCGCAGCGCGCGACGCGGGCCGGCCGCGATGCGATCTCAAGCGGCAAGGGCGTGCCGTGGAGCGGCTGCCGCAGCGTGACCGGCTACGAGTCGATCGACCGCGTGCTCGAGGTCGACCAGACACCGATCGGCAAGACGCCACGCTCGTGCCCCGCGACCTACATCGGCTTCTGGGACACGATCAGGAAGCTGTTCGCCGAGACGCTCGAGGCGAAGGCGCGCGGCTATGCACCGGCTCGCTTTTCGTTCAACACCGGTGAGGGGCGCTGTCCGGCTTGCGAGGGGCAGGGCGTGCAGACGATCGCGATGAGCTTCCTGCCCGATGTCAAGGTGCCGTGCGACGTCTGCCACGGCCAGCGCTTCAACGCCGAGACCCTCGCCGTCAGTTGGCGTGGCAAGAGCATCGGCGACGTACTGAAGATGGAGGTCGACGAGGCGGTCGAGTTCTTCGCCGCGATGCCGAAGATCTCGCATCCGCTGCAGCTGCTGAAGGACGTGGGCCTCGGCTACCTGACGCTCGGCCAGCCGTCGCCGACCTTGTCGGGTGGCGAGGCGCAGCGCCTGAAGCTGGTCACCGAGCTCAGCAAGGTTCGCGACGACATCACGAAGCGCGGCAACAAGGCGCCGCACACGCTCTACGTGCTCGACGAGCCGACGGTCGGTCTGCACATGGCCGACGTCGAGCGGCTGATCCACGTGCTGCACCGGCTGGTCGACGCCGGCCACAGCGTCGTCGTGATCGAGCACGACCTCGACGTGATCGCCGAGGCCGACTGGATCATCGACCTCGGCCCGGAAGGCGGCGTCAAGGGCGGCGCGGTGGTCGCGACGAGCACGCCGGAGGGCCTCGTCGCCTGCGCGGACAGCCACACCGGCGTCGCGCTCGGACCGGTGCTGGCGCGTCAGCGGCCGGCACCGCACGCCGAAGCGGCCTGACCGCGGTCTGGACGGGGCGGCGCCTGCCGCTGCCCCGCTGTCACTTCGACGCCGTCTTCGCGCCCTTCTTGACCGCGTCGTTCGTCGTCTGCGCGAGCTTCAGATGCTCCTCGAGCGTCGGCAAGGTCTTCGCTGCGAAGCCCTTGACGTCGCCGTCTTTGCCGCCGTTCGCTTCCTTCTTGAACTCGGCAACGTCCTGCTTGTGGTCGTCGACCATGTGGCTCATGTAGGCCTTGTCGAAGTCCGCGCCGGACATCTTCTGCAGGCGGTCCATGTCGCTCTGGTGCTTCTTGTCGAGCGCGCTCGGCAGCTGCACGCCCTTCGTGCTCGCGATCTGCTTCAGCTCGTCGTTCGCCTTCGTGTGGTCGGTCACCATCCGGGCCGCAAACTGCTTGACCTGGTCGTTCGCGGCCTTCTGCTGCGCGAGGTTGCCGAGCTGGACCTCGGCCATGCCGCCGACCGCGGCCTTCTCGACGAACGTCTTGTCGGCACCGGCCAGCTTTGCAGACGCCGAGCCGGTCGAGCCCGCGCTCATCGTGCCCGTCGTCGCACCCATCTTCGGCGTGGTGGCGCCGGTGGCACCGGGACCGGTCGGCGAGGCGCCTTGGGCGGTTCCGCCAGCCGCACCGGTGGCGGTGCCGCTCGTGCCGCCGGTGGTCTGGCCGGAAGCGCCGAATGCGATGCAAATCAGGCCGGCGCAGAGCGTGGCCTTCGGAATGAATCGGTTGGACATGGATGCTCCTCAATTGAAATCCATGTCCGAAACAGGCAATCCACGTGCCTCTTCGGGACCTGCGCGATGCCTGCACGCTGGCGAATCTCGCCCGCCTGCCGACGTCCAGTTGGCGCGACTAAGCCTTCAGCAGATCGTTGCGCTCCTCGGCCACCAGCCGCTCGAGGATGCGGCGGGACTCGAACCCGCCCATGTCGATGTTGAGCCGCATCAGGTGGCGGTTCGGCTGCTCGTTCAGGTTGCGCTGCTGCGACTCGAGCATCGCGAGGTCCTCGCCGAAGATCGTCGCCTGGCCGCTGCGGATCGTCTCGGTCAGTGCGTTGTCGCCGATGTTGAAGTTGCGCGCCATGCCCCAGAAGTACCAGATCGAGGTGTCGGTCTCCGGCGTGATGAAGTCGACCACGATGCTCGACGCCTTGCGGTCCGGCGGCGCGTCGTAGCCGCCGCTGCCGGCATGCGCGACACCGACCTCGATCATCACGTGGCTCGGCGGGCTGAAGCGGCAGATCTGCCAGCGGTCGCATGGCACGTCGGCCGCCAGCCCGTTGCCGCGCAGCGCCGCCTGCCAAAACGGCGGCGGCATGATGTTCGACATGAAGCGGCTCGTGATCGCCGAGTTGCCTTCGACGCGCGTCTCCGGCGCCGCCTCTTCGATCTCGCGCTGGCCGATGCTCGACGCATGCACGTAGGTCTCGTGCGTCAGGTCCATCAGGTTGTCGATCATCAGGCGGTAGTCGCAGTTCACGTGGTAGAGCCCGCCGCCGTAAACCCACTCGGGGCTCTCGGCCCACGGCAGGGGGTGCAGCTTGGCGGGGTCGGCGAGCGCCTTCTCGCCGGGCCAGACCCAGATGAAGCCGTAGCGCTCGATGGCGGGATAGCTCTTGATCGTCGGCCGCACGCGCTGCCCCGGCATGCCGACGCACTTGCCGTCGCCGCCCATCACCAAGCCGTGGTAGCCGCAGACGATGCGGCCGTCGTCGCGCACCGTGCCGAGCGACAGCGGCGCGCCGCGGTGCGGGCAGAAGTCCTCCAGCGCCGAGACCGCGCCGCCCTCGGCGCGGAACAGCACGATCCTGTCGCCGCAGAGGGTGCGGCCGAGCGGCTTGCCGTCGATCTCGTCGGACGTGCAGGCGACATACCAGGCGTTCTTGAGGTACATGGACTTCTCCGTGGCGCGATGCGTTCACGCGATCGTAGGCAACTCCGACACTGCCCGCGGCGACAGGGTCACCGGGTCGCGATTTGACTATCCTGCAGCGATGCGCTTGCCGGCCGTCGGCGATTTGAGCGCAAACGCCGAGGAGGACCGATGACGTTGCGCAGCGAACTCGCCGATCAGGTGCTGACCTTGCGACTTGACCGGCGGAAGCGCCTGAACGCGATCGACGAGGCGATGGCGCAGGCGCTGCTCGAAGCGCTGCGTCGCGCAGACGAATCCCCCGAAGTCCGCGTCGTCGTGCTGGGCGGCAGCGGGCGCGCCTTCAGCGCCGGTCGCGATGTCAGCGAGCCGCCGACGCCGGCGATCCTCGCGCTGGTTCAGGACGTCGCCCGCGCGATCGTCGCGCTGTCGAAGCCGGTGGTTGCCGCCGTGCACGGCTGGGTCGTCGGCGCAGGCGTCGAATGGATGCTCGACGCCGACATCGTGGTCGCCGCCCGCAGCGCGCGCTTCAAGCTGCCGGAGATCGGGCTCGGTGTGTTCGTAACCGGCGGCATCACCAGCACGCTGCCGCGTTACGCCGGCCTGGCGCGTGCGAAGGGTCTGTTGCTGCTCGGCGAGGAGTTCTCGGCCGCCGACGCGTTGCTATGGGGGCTGGTCTGGTCGGTCGTCGACGATGCGGCGCTCGATGCCGAGGTCGTGCGCATCGCGGCGCGGTTGGCGGGTTTCGAACCGCACGCGATGTGCCGCTTCAAGCGGGTATTGAATGCGATCGAGCTGGACCGCTTCGAAGTCGCGCTGCAGACCGAGGCCCGGATGCAGACCGAGCTCGAGGCGCTGGCGGCCGGCGCCAAGAAAGGCAAGCGCTCGCGCGTGTGAGCGTGACGCAGCCGGTCAGCCGGCGACGACTCCGCTCATCCGGACCACTTCGAAGTTCTGGCCGGTGACCTGGCGCAGCTCGCTGACCAGCGTGTTGTTGTTCCAGCGCTCGTCGGGCGCACCGCTGACGTACCAGTTGCTGCCGTGGTCGGCGACGATCATGCCGTGCGTCTGCATCGCGGTCAGCAGCGCCCGCGTCTCGCGGCTGAACGAAGCCGGGATCGCGTAGCTTGCCTTCAGGCGAACCCGCATCCCCATCGGCGGCACGGTCGGGTCGGTGTTCGTCGAGGCCCAGTGCGTGGCCGGCGGAACGTAGGCGCGGCGCGTCCGCTGCACCGTGAAGCGCAGCGCATGGCGGATGCCGCCCGGGCCGAGCGCGGCTTCTTCGTAGCGCGCGAGCCCCGGGAAGATCGGCAGGCCGGCCGCATCGGCGCTGGTCCAGCCGGGCTGGGCGGCCGGTCGCACGTTGTTGCTGTCGAGGTGAAAGAGGGCACCGCAGGCCGCGTCCCACGAGCCGTCCGCGTTGCACCTCGCGTTGAAGAGCTCGTACAGCCGGTCGTTGTCGCGGTCGATCACCAGCACGTGGCGATCGCCGGTATTCGTCGGCGCGGCTCCGCCTTCGATCGGCGCCGTCGCCGGAATCGGGAACGGGCCGGTCTCGCTTTCGCCGCCGTAGGCCGTCCACGTCATATCGACCCGCGGCTGGCTCCCGCTGACGACGACGTAGGGGATGCCGATCGGCGCCCCGTTGTAGAGCCCCGCGCCGAAGTCGGGGTGCAGGCCGACACCGAGCCCGATGCTGGCGATCAGCGCGTCGGAGTTGGGGTCGACGGGGGCAGAGCGAATGTCGGCGTTCCAGGCGTTGTCGGCGGGAAACGCGAGCGCGCCGTTCAACGCGGCGCCCGCGCCAAGGGAAGCGGTGGCGAAGTCGCCGTAGCTGGTCTCCCCGTCATAAGCTGCGGCGGTCGGGCCGGACGGCGACGACGGCGCGGCATTGTCCGAAGCGTCGGTCACGAGACCGCCGCCGATGCCACCACAAGCGGCGAGCCAGCCGGCCCCGAGGGCAGCCAGTGCGGCGCGTCGATCGACGTTGATCAATCCGGTCTCCTGCGCCGTGGATGGCGATGGAAGAATTGTTGGAGCTTCCGCCTCGACGGGGCCGTGAATTCGACCGCAAGTCGCCGGACTTACAAGTCGTCACACCGAAGGTGGTTCGGCAACGACGTCCGATCCATGACGTTGATATCTGCCGCGAGATCGTCATTGGCGCGTCGACAGACGGCGCCGGCCCCCGTCTTGCGCTACAACCGGAGCTCGCACCGAAAGGAGACCCCATGAACGCACCGATCCGCGAACTGCCGCTTCCTGCCCGCCCGGCCGACATCGGCGCTGACGAATGGGCGCTGCGCCTCGAACTCGCCGCCTGCTATCGGCTGTTCTCGCACCTCGGCTGGACCGAGATGATCTTCAACCACATCACGCAGCGCGTGCCGGGCGACGAGCCGCAGTTCCTGATCAATCCGTACGGCCTGCACTACAGCGAGGTCACCGCGCGCAACCTCGTCAAGATCGACTTGCAGGGGCGTGTGATCGGCGAGTCGGCGTATCCGATCAACCCGGCCGGCTTCGTGATCCATGCTGCGATCCACGCGAACCGGCCGGATGCCCACTGCATCATCCACACCCACACGACGGCCGGCATCGCGGTCGCCTGCAAAAAGGAAGGTCTGCGCTACGACAACTTCTACTCGGCGCAGTTCTGGGGCAGCGTCGCGTACCACGACTTCGAGGGCGTGACGACCGACCTCGCCGAGCAGGAACGGCTGGTCGCGAGCCTCGGCAAGGCCGACGTGATGATCCTGCGCAGCCACGGCCTGCTGGTGATCGGGCCGAGCATCCCGGAGGCGTTCATCCGCAGCTGGTCGCTGCAGCGCGCCTGCGAGGTGCAGCTCGCGGCCGGCTCGATGCCGGGACCGAACCACGAGATTCCCGAGTCGGTGCTGCGTGCCATTCCCGAGCAGCAGAAGCCGATGCGCGCCGGTCACACCCGGCCGTTCCAGCCGGTGTTCGACGCGATGCTGCGGGTCGCCGGCATCCGGCGCGAGGACCTCGTCGGCACCTGAGCGTCGTGGTCCGCCGGTTGAGCGCCCGGCGCGGGGCGGCAGATGTCAGTGCGGCGCTGACTCGCTCGGCCGCACCGTGAAATAGACCGGCTGCCCGGTCGCATTGCCGCGCAGCACCTTCAGCACGCAATCGTGGTGGACGCGGCTCGCGTCCAGGGTCTGGTGCAGGCGATCGACCGAATCGATCACGACGCCGTCGAGCCCGACGATCAGGTCGCCTTCGCGCAGGCCGGCGCGCGCTGCCGGGCTCTGCGCTTCGACGGTCGAGACCCGCACCGCGTGGCTCTGGGTCAGCCCGAAGGCGAGCACGACGCGGCGGTCGAGCGCGAGGGTCTGGCCGCCGACGCCGAGGTAGCCGCGCCGCACGCGGCCGTGCTGCATCAGCTGCGGGATGACCCAGGCCGCGATGTCGATCGCGACCGCGAAGCTGATCGACTGCGCGCCGCGGATGATCGCGGTGTTGACGCCGATCACCTCGCCGCGCGCGTTCAGCAGCGGCCCGCCCGAGTTGCCCGGGTTCAGCGCGGCGTCGGTCTGGATCACGTCGGGGATCAGCCGGCCGGTGCCCGAGCGCATGCTGCGGCCGAGCGCGCTGACGATGCCGGCGGTCACGGTGTGCTCGAAGCCGAGCGGGTTGCCGATCGCGATCGCGATCTCGCCGCGCCGCAGCGCGGCCGACGAGCCGAGCGCGAGCGGCGACAGCGAGCCGCGCGACATGCCGTCGATGCACAGCACGGCGAGGTCGGTGTCGGGGTCGTCGCCGACCGAGCGCGCCTCGAAGGTGCGGCCGTCGCTGAGCGAGACCCGATGGCGCTTGCCCTGCAGCGGGCCGTGCTGGCCGGCCTTGGCCACGTGCGAATTCGTCAGCAGGTAGCCGTCAGGCGTGAACAGGAAGCCGGAGCCGTTGCCGAGCGGGGCGTCGCGGTCGGCCGGCCGGCCGTTGACCTGGACCGAGGCGACGCTCGGCCCGGCACGTTCGACCACGCCGGAGACGGTCTGCGAATAGGCATCGAGAAGAAACGCGTCGGTTGCACCCACGGTGAAGGCTCCTGGACGATCAGTTGGGAGCGCGCCGCCGCGCTTTCAAGGTCAGCGGGCGGCCCCGCTCGCGGTTGCGAGGCTTTGCAGGGCTTCACATCCAGCGCGTCAAGGCTTCACGTCCGGCGCGTCAACTGGCCGCCCGTGAAATCCGTTAGCTCGGAGGCGGGCAGCGTGGCTGCCCGCGCTCAAGTCGGCGGCCGCACGACCGATCTCGACCTTGTCGCGGTCCGAACCGGAAAGTCGAAGGGAACCATGAAGCAGGTGGAATACTGGCGCTGGCGCTACCGCGATCCGCAGAGCGGGCGGATCTGCCGCACGATGTTCCAGCTGACCGCCGAAGAGGCGGCCAAGTACCCGGAAGCCGAACGGATCCCCGGCAGCATGCTGCTCCGGGACGTCGAGGACAGCGCTTTTGCCGAGACCCGGCCGCGCATCTTCCGGCCGGCGGGCGCCAAATAGCACGCGATTGCCGGCCCTGGCCAGCACGCCTTGCCGCTCGGCGGATTGCGTCGACCCACCGTCGTCCCTGCGCACGACCGGCTCCCTGAAGGTTGCTACAGTCGCGGTCATGCATGCCCCGCGAATTCCCAGCCCAATTTCCCGATCGGTTTTTGGCAGCGGTCGGCATGCCGTCGAGCCGGGCGGAGGTTCATTTGCTGGGTGACCTGATGAAGCAGCTGCGCGCTCAGCTGGCCAAGGTATTTTCCTCGCGCGGCCAATCCGGGCTGCTCGAACGGCGCGATCCGGCTGCGATGCGGCGGCCCGAGGTCGAGAGCGACCGGGTGCTGATGCCGGCCACCTTGAAGTGGCTCGAGCTGCTGCCCGAATACGCCCGCCCGACGCTGTTCTGCGAGCGCTTTCCGCGCATCGTCAACCAGTTCGCGAAGGTCTGGGCCGACCGCAAGCTCTGCAAGCTCTATTTCGAGACGCTGATGGGCGACGACCGCGGCGGCCGGGCCGGGTTCGGCCCCGAGGTGCGCAAGGAGATCGTCCGCCTGCGCGTGTTCTACGAGACGACGATGAGCGACGCCAGCGCCGAGCACGACTTCAAGCAGCGCCTCGCCGCGACGCCGATCGGCCGGGCGACGGTCGACAGCCAGCAGTCGACGACGCGGGGCTGAGTCATGGCGACGCTTCCGGGGCTTCCGCAGACCGACGATCCCGAGCCGGACGCGCTGCCGGTCGAGCCCGACGACGGCACGACGATTCCCGGCCTGCCCGACGACCCGAAGGGCAAGCCGGGCGAGCCGCCGCCGGTCTGATCCGGCGCGAGCGAGGCCGATGGTCGCGGATCGCGCCGTGGCAGCGCCGGCGACGCCGAGCCTCGACGAGCGCGAGGCGGCGCAGCAGGCGATTCCCTTCGTGCGCCAGGGCCTGACCTCGCAATCGCTCTACTTCTCGATCGAGGAGGTGCAGAGCCGGATGCAGCTCCAGCATCCCGATGCGCTCGACCTGCGCTACACCCGCACGATGATGGGCTTCCTGCGCTTCATGCCGGCGCCCGAGTCGATCGCGATGATCGGGCTGGGTGGCGGCTCGCTCGCTAAGTTTTGCCACCGCTACTTGCCGAAGGCGCGGATCGACGTCGCCGAGCTCAATCCGCACGTGATCGCGCTGCGCGACACGTTCCGGGTGCCGCCCGACAGCAAGCGCTTTCGCGTCGTCGAGGCCGACGGCGCACGCTTCGTGCGCGAGGCCGAGCGCCGTTGCGACGTCCTGCTGCTCGACGCATTCGGCCCGCAGGGCTTGCCGCGCACATTGAGCTCACAGCGCTTCTACGACGACTGTCTCGACCTGCTGACCTCGGGCGGCCTGCTGGTCTCGAATTTCCACAGCGCGGCGCGCGACTTCGCCGCCTGCGTGCTTCGCGTCGAACGCAGCTTCGCCAGCGGCGTACTGGTCGTCGAGGATCGCGAGGCCGGCAACAGCATCGTGTTCGCACGCAAGGGTGCTGCGCTGAGCTCGACCGCAGCCGTTCGCCCGCGCGCGTTCGACGCCGGCGCCTGGGCGCAGCTCGGCGGCGCCTTCGAACGCATTAGGACGGCCTTGGCGAAGCGCGATGCGCAGCCGGCATCGAGTCCGGTCTCGAACGCCGGAGCCGCTTCGTGACGGAGGACACCGCGGTGCCGGCCCGGCCGGCGTATCAGAAGTTCGACGTCGAAGTGCGGCCGAGCCCGATCGACGGCCAGGGCGCCTTCGCGGCCGAGCCGATCACCGCACGCCGCAAGATCGGCGAGATCCGCGGCACGTCGATGAGCGTGGCCGAGGCGCGCATCCGGGCGACGCGACAGGAGCGGATCATGATCGTCGAGGTGTCGCGGCGGCGCGCGATCGACTTCTCGCGCTCGACCGATCCGATGCGCTACACCAACCACTCCTGCCAGCCGAATGCGCGCCTGACGATCCGCCAGGGCCGGGTCGAGTTCTATGCGCTGCGGCCGATCGCGGCCGGCGAGGAGATCACCGTCGACTACGGCGAGACCCATCATGAGGGCCGGCTCGCCTGTCGCTGTGGCGCGCCGGGCTGCGTCGGCCGGCTCTAGCGGCATCTCGCTCGGGCTGCAGCGTTCGAGGGTTCGGTTTCGAGGTTCAGGCGCGTCGACGTTCGCTGCCGAGCTTCCGAGATCCCGAGGTTCCGTGCCGTCGGCTGAGACGGCCCTTCGTCGGGTATCGTGCGGCGCCATCCGTTTCTGCCTCGCCGATATGTCCTCCGCCGCCCGCGTCCTCGCCGATCGCCGTCACCTGTGGGCCTTCGTCGCCGGCTCGCTCGCGGTGACGACCGGCGTGCTGCTGCACCTGCCGATGTTCTGGATGGGCCGCGGCAACGGCTTCCGGCTCGCCGACATGCCGATGGACGCCGAGATGACGTGGGGCATGGTCCTGATCGTGGCCGGCATCTGCATCGCCGGCTACGGCCTGCTGCCGAAGCGGCTCGCCGCGGCCGACGGCGTGCCCCACGAGGTGGCGATCAGCGCACCCGAGGATGCACCGCTCGGTCCGCGCCACTGGCGTCTGATGGTCGTGCTGACGGTCGCGCTGGTGATCGACGTGATGAAGCCGGCGAGCCTGGGCTTCGTCGTGCCCGGGATGATCGACGAGTACGGCGTGCCGGCCGCGACGATCGCCTGGCTGCCGTTCGCGGCGCTTTGCGGCACCGTTGTCGGCTCGGTGATCTGGGGCGTGCTCGCCGATCTCTACGGCCGGCGCGCGTCGATCCTGCTCTCGGCCGTGATGTTCGTCGGCACCTCGATCTGCGGCGCGATGCCGTCGCTCTGGTGGAACGTCGGCATGTGCTTCCTGATGGGCGCAGCGGCCGGCGGCATGCTGCCGGTGACCTATGCGCTGCTCGCCGAGACGATGCCGTCGCGCCAGCGCGGCTGGGCGCTCGTGCTGGTCGGTGGCCTCGGCGCGGTCGGCGGCTACCTCGCGGCAAGCGGCCTGTCGGCTTGGCTGCAGCCGATGTTCGGCTGGCGCATCCTGTGGTTCCTGAACCTGCCGACCGGGCTGCTGCTGATCCTGCTCAACGTCTTCGTGCCCGAGTCGCCGAAGTTCCTGATCTCGATCGGCCGGACCGCCGAAGCGCATGCGGTGCTGCGTGGCTTCGGTTGCACGGTGCAGGACATCGGTGTCGCGGTTGCCCGCGATGCGCAGCGCGGTGCCGAAGCGAGCCTTGCCGCACTGCGCGGCTACGCCGGCACGACCTGGGCCCTCAGCGTCGCGGCGCTGGCCTGGGGCCTGATCAACTTCGGCCTGCTGCTGTGGATGCCGGCGCACCTGGTCGCGAAGGGCTACAGCATGGCGCTGACCAGCGAGCTGCTCGCCGCCTCGGCGCTGATCGCGCTGCCGACCGTCTTCGCCGCCGCGTTCCTGTACAGCCGCTGGAGCAGCAAGGGCGCACTGCTGGCGACGGTCGCGCTGACGGCGGTCGGCCTGCTCGGCGTGATCCACCTCGAGCTCGCGTCGCCGGCCGCAGCGAGCCCGGTCTGGCCGGTCGCGGTGCTGATCGTCGGCGTCAATGGCCTGATCGCGATGCTGCTGCCGTATGCCGCCGAGAGCTATCCGATGCGGGTGCGCGGACGCGCCACCGGCTGGATTGCCGCCTGCACCAAGGCCGGCGGCCTCGCCGCGCAGTTCCTGAGCCTGCTCGGGCTGGTGCCGGCGCTGGCGATCGCCGCCTTGCTGATCCTGGTCCCGGTCGTGCTGGCCTTCGGCCTGGTCTGGATGTTCTGCGCCGAGACGCGCGGCCGCGACCTGCGCGACCTGGAAGCGGCACCGACGCTCTGACCGCCCGCGCCCGTTGGGCGCGCAGTGCGCACTGTCGCGGGAGCGCCCCCGCGTTCGCGGGTCGGGTCTGCGCCGACAGAGGGACGGGCGGTTGTGAATATGATCCGAAGTCGGTCTCCCCCTGCGGAATCCCCTCCCATGTCGATGGTCCAGCTCGCCTTGCGGCGTCCGTACACGTTCATCGTGATGGCGCTGCTGATCGTGCTGGCGACGCCGTTCGCGCTGCTGAAGATGCCGACCGACGTCTTCCCGGAGATCGACATTCCGGTCATCAGCATCGTCTGGAACTACGGCGGCCTGCCGGCGCAGGAGATGGGCCAGCGCATCGCGGCGCAGAACGAGCGCAGCCTGACGACGACCGTCAGCGACATCGAGCACATCGAGTCGACGTCGCTGAACGGAATCACGATCATCAAGGTCTTCTTCCAGCCGACCGCGAACATCCAGACCGCGATCGCGCAGGTCGTCGCGATCGAGCAGGCCCAGCTGCGCCAGCTGCCTCCCGGCATCACGCCGCCGCTCGTCATCAAGTACTCGGCCTCGAGCATCCCGGTGGTCCAGCTCGGCCTGTCGAGCCCGACCCTGCCCGAGCAGACCGTGTTCGACGCGGCCGTCAACACGCTGCGCCCGCAGCTCGTGACCATTCCCGGCGTCGCGATCCCGTTCCCGTACGGCGGCAAGAACCGGCTGATCTCGGTCGATCTCGACATGCAGGCGCTGCAGGCGCGCGGGCTAGCGCCGGCCGACGTGGTCAACGCGATCAACGTGCAGAACCTGATCCTGCCGTCCGGCACCGCGAAGATCGGCTCGACCGAGTACACGGTGCGCATGAACGGCTCGCCCGAGGCGATCACCGGCCTCAACGACCTGCCGGTGCGCACCACCGGTGGAAACACCACCTACCTGCGCGACGTCGCGTTCGTGCGCGACGGCTTCTCGCCGCAGACCAACATCGTGCGCCAGGACGGCCAGCGCGGCGTGCTGCTGTCGGTGCTGAAGAACGGCGGCGCGTCGACGCTCGACATCGTTGACAACCTGCGCGCGATGCTGCCGCGCGTGCAGGCGCTGCTGCCTCCCGACGTCAAGATCACGCCGCTGTTCGACCAGTCGGTGTTCGTCAAGGCCGCGGTCAAGGGCGTCGTCGCCGAGGCGGTGATCGCGGCCGCGCTGACCGCCGCGATGGTGCTGCTGTTCCTCGGCAACTGGCGCTCGACCCTGATCATCGCGCTGACGATCCCGCTCTCGATCCTCGCGTCGATCCTGGCGCTGCATGCGCTCGGCGAGACGCTGAACCTGATGACGCTCGGCGGCCTCGCGCTATCCGTCGGCATCCTGGTCGACCAGGCCATCGTCACGATCGAGAACATCGAGCGCCACCTCCACCTCGGCACGCCGCTCGAGCAGGCGATCGAGGTCGGCGCCGGCGAGATCGGCGTGCCGGCGTTCGTCTCGACGCTCTGCATCTGCATCGTGTTCGTGCCGATGTTCTTCCTGTCCGGCGTCGCCCGCTTCCTGTTCGTGCCGCTGGCCGAGGCGGTGGTGTTCGCGATGCTGGCGTCGTACCTGTTGTCGCGGACGTTGGTGCTGACGCTGATGATGCTGCTGATGCGCGGCACCCACCACGCGGGTACCGCGGCGGCTGCCGGAGTCACCACCGCGCGCACCAGCCTGCTGCAGCGGCTTTATCGCAGCTTCGACCGCCGCTTCGAACGGGTGCGCCGCGCCTACACGCTCGTGCTGTCGGCCCTACTCGCGCGCCGGGCCGCGTTCGTGTGGGGCTTCCTCGGCTTCTGCGTGCTGTCGGGTGGCCTCTACCCCGTGCTCGGCCGCGACTTCTTCCCCGAGGTCGATGCCGGCCAGATCCGTCTGCACATCCGTGCGCCAACCGGCACGCGGATCGAGGAGACCGCGCGCCTTGCCGACGAGGTCGAGGCGGCGATCCGGCAACTCGTTCCGAAGGACCAGCTCGAGACCATCCTCGACAACCTCGGCGTGCCGAACAGCGGCATCAACCTGTCGTACAGCAACGCCGGCACGATCGGCACGCTCGATGGCGAGATTCAGCTGTCGCTGAAGGAAGGGCACCGGCCGACCAGCGAATTCGTCTCGCTGCTGCGCGCCGAGTTGCCGAAGCGCTTTCCCGGCGTCGAATTCTTCTTCCAGCCGGCCGACATCGTCACGCAGATCCTCAACTTCGGACTGCCGGCGGCCATCGACGTGCAGTTCGCCGGCGCCAACATGGCCGCGAACGCGGTGCTCGCCGCGGAGCTCGTCAAGTCGATCCGCAAGATTCCGGGTGCCGTCGATGCGCATGTGCACCAGCGCTTCGACAGCCCGGTCGTCAACCTGCAGATGGATCGCACGCGGCTGCAGCAGATGGGCCTGTCGGCATTCAATGTCGGCCAGAACGTGCTGGTTTCACTCTCGGGCAGCTCGCAGACCGCGCCGGCGTTCTGGCTCAATCCGCAGAACGGCGTGGTCTACAACATCGCTGTCCAGACGCCGCAGTACAAGGTCGACACGCTCGACGCGCTGCTCAACATGCCGGTCAGCGCAACTGGTGGCGGCGCGGCGGCGGCCGCGAGCACCGGCACCCAGCTGCTCGGCAACCTGGTCGAGGCGACGCCGAACCGCCAGCTCGCGGTGGTCTCGCGCTACAACATCATGCCGGTCGTCGACGTCTATGTCAGCGTGCAGGGCACTGACTTGGCCAGCGTCGCCGGCCAGGTGCAAAAGCTGGTCGACGAAATCCGCCCGAAGTTGCCGCGCGGCAGCACGGTCGGACTGCGCGGTCAGGTCCAGACGATGCAGTCGTCGTTCATCGGCCTCGGCGTCGGTCTCGCGATGGCGATCGTGCTGGTCTACCTGCTGATCGTCGTCAATTTCCAGTCGTGGATCGACGCGGCGATCATCATCGCGGCGCTGCCCGCCGCGCTCGCCGGCATCGCGTGGATGCTGTTCATCACCGGCACGACCTTGTCGGTGCCGGCGCTGACCGGCGCGATCATGACGATGGGTGTCGCGACCGCGAACAGCATCCTGGTCATCGCGTTCGCGCGCCAGCGCCAGCATGAGGGCGTGCCGGCGCTGTCCGCCGCGCTCGAGGCCGGCGCCACGCGGATTCGCCCGGTGCTGATGACCGCGCTCGCGATGATCATCGGCATGATCCCGATGGCACTCGGCATCGGCGAGGGCGCCGAGCAGAACGCGCCGCTCGGCCGCGCGGTGATCGGCGGGCTGCTGTTCGCGACGGTGTCGACGCTGTTCTTCGTGCCGGTGCTGTTCGCCGACGTGCATCAGCGCCTCGCGCGCCGGCGTGGCGCCCGTGCTGCGGCATCGACGGCCGCGCACGGACCGTACGGCGCGGTCGCCCAGGAGACCTGATCGCATGAGCACTTCCGCACGGCCGCTCCGAAGGAAGTGCTCCCTCCCGCTTGGCGGGACC
>Ga0207701_10002101_pt1 | contig 20665 bp, 24 predicted proteins | sample KBSSwiSSwithPhiX_FD_184294 | JGI IMG/M metagenome (GOLD analysis project Ga0207701, IMG submission 184294) | Switchgrass rhizosphere bulk soil microbial communities from Kellogg Biological Station, Michigan, USA, with PhiX - S5 (SPAdes) (version 2) | ecosystem: Environmental > Terrestrial >... | reverse complement strand
TGCCGATGATGGGATTCGAACCCATACCCCGCTTTTCGCGAGAACGGATTTTAAGTCCGTTGCGTCTACCATTCCGCCACATCGGCGCTGCGGCTTGAATTCTAAGCTTCTTCTACCAGGCGCGAAAATGGATTTCGCGCCGAGAACAGCGTCTGAAGCGGCTTGAAAGAGTGCTTGTCTTGGGTTTGGAAATCCTCTAAAAGACCGTCAATTGGCCCAGTCATTGTTGGGCGTGCCGAAACAAGAAAATCGAAATCTCCCCATGGCGCAGAAGCGCAAACCCGGGAAAAAAAGACCAGCCGCCAAGCGTCCGCAGCGGAAAAAGACCGTTAAGAAGAAGATCCAACCGGTTGAGGAGATTCTCTTTCGTGTCGAAGGCAAAATGTCCACGTTTGGCGGGCCGAAGGATACAGGTATGTCGGCAGACGAAGGTCTCGCGCTCTTTACCCAGGCTGATCTCCAAAACCCGAAATACTCGTACTTATTTCTTCCCACGCCACCGCCAGGGACGACCGGACTCGGCCGCAGACTCAACCCCGACAAATATTATTTTGCTTGTCGCTGGAATTACAGCGACACGCCAAAGGAGTTTTTGAAACGTGCTCTTGCGCGCGTGGAGAATCCTATAAATGGTCGCGCAGTCGATGCGCGGCCGGTTGACTGGGGGCCTAATATTGCGACGGGGCGCGTGGCGGATTTGTCTCCGGGATTAGCAGCAACGCTCGGGTTAGAAACGGATGATGCCGTTCGCATAACGATTTCAGCACTCCGACCGATACTGGTGAAACCTGCCAAACGAGCAAAGGCCGTAAAGCAAGGTGTCCCAGTCAATCGACCTGTGTCGCTCGGAAAACCCGTGATCAAACAGTTCATCCGCAGCCCGAATTATTACTCCCGCCAGGTTGGAACAAAGATCGACAAAATTGTTTTACATTGCACTGAAGGATCGCTGGCCAGCGCACTGGCGGAGTTTCAAAGAAGTGATGGACGGAAAGTTTCCGCGCACTACGTCATCGATCGCAACGGCGACATCTACCAAATGGTAAACGACGCTGATTGCGCGAATCATTGTAGAGGCGCCAATGCTGCTTCTATTGGCATCGAACACGTCGGCAGCGAAACCGATTCACTCGCTACGCCGCAAGCCGCTGCTTCCGCCGCATTGATCCGCTGGTTGCTCCAGGAACATCAAATCCCTCGCCCAAACATCTTTGGTCACAATTTCACGCCGGGCTACAGCCGACCGGGAGGAACTAGTTGCCCGGACAAGCTCTTTGGCCCGATGCACTCACAAGCCACAATCACTGCCTGGGTCGCGGCAAACGTGTGAACCTAACGTTATGCGTATCGGCGATAAATCCGAAGCGGATAGTCAGTTTAGGGTTGCATTGGCAAAAACGGTCACCACTTGGGCTTTGGTCGCGATTCTTAGCATTGTGACTGTTATCATTGTGGTTGCTGGCATAAACGCGATTCGCGTACCCGAAAAAGAGCAGAGGGATCAATTCTTTGATATCGCCAAATACGTGCTTGGCGTGCTTCTGCCGGTGATCGGAGCCTGGGTAGGAACCGTTCTCGCTTTCTATTTCGGACAGGTGAACTTCGAGGCGGCTTCAAGAAGCGCTGCCAATCTCGTACGTCAGCTCTCACCGCGCGAAAAGCTCCAAGCCGAGGCTGCCGGTCAAGCGATGATGAAGATCAATGAGGTGACAACTTTCAAGATCCCACCAGACAAGACGGAGGCGGACATTACGATAAGAGAGCTCATCAATGAGGGCTTTGAAAAGGACAAGTCGCACCCTCGACAACGCCTTCCCATCCTGGATGCCGAGGGCAGAGGCAAATATGTGCTCCACCGAAGCACAATCGACGCATTTGTGGCTCCTAAGAAGCGTCCTCCAGACGTGGATGAATCAACGTTGTCACTCAAAGATTTGCTAGAAGACGATAAGATAAAAGACTACATCGTTAATAGTTTCCTGCCGCTCATTCCAGACGCAACGCTCGCCGATGCCAAGGATCTTCTGGACAAAAATCCGCAATGTCTCGATATCCTGGTTACACAAGACGGAACTAAGAATGGGATCGTGGTCGGTTGGATCACGAATGTGATGGTGCTAAATGCGGCAACGATTTAAAAAACGTCCGAAATAGATCGTTGTCGACCAATAACGTTTTTGAGGCCGCTGCTCGGAACAACAAGATCAGCAGTGAACTCCGCCGTCGTGTTTAACTAGCCTTCCTGAATCAGGGGCTCCGGCACTGACGCTTTTCGGAAAATCATCCACACTCCCACAAGGACTAGCGCAGTGCCGAACAAGGACGAGAGCGGAAGCGTTTCGCCGCCTAACAACCAGCCGAGCATGACCGCTCCAGGTGGAGTGATGAGGGAGATGCTTTGCAGCTGCGCGACCGTTAGGCGTGGCAGCAGCCAGTAAAGAAGCAGAAAGGTCAGCGCCGAGCCGATCACAGCCAGATAAAGCAGACAGAACACTGAGCTTGGAGTCCAGTGAAAACGCGCCGGGTTTCCATCAACGACGAATCCAAGAAGTAACAATGGCACAGTTCCGAAAATCATTTGCCACGCAGCGAGCATCGCGGGCGAAAGCTGCATCGAGCGTGCCTTTACAAGCACATTTGCGAAAGCCGCGCTCGCAGCACCAACAACGACTGCCACGCCACCCCAGAAAGCAAGCGGGCCATTGAACCCCAGCAGCCGCGCACAGATCAGGGTCACGCCACCGAGTGCAATGATTGCGCCGGCGAGCTTTGCCAAGCGCAGCGGTTCATCCGGCAGCATCCAATGCGCGAACATCATACCGAAAATTGGAATAGTTGCCTGCAGTACTGCAGCAAGACCTGATGAAACGTGCAATTCCGCCCAGAACAGCAGCGTGTAGTTCAGCGCGAACATGAGAATCCCCGTTACGGCGAGAGCGACATAATCGTTACGCGTTCGCGGGAGCAGATGCGTTCGGCCCATTGAAACCGCTACCAGCACGACAATTGCGATGAGAAAACGAATCGCCACGAATGAAATCGGCGGGAGATCGCGTAATCCGATCTTGATGGCAAGCCAGGTAGAGCTCCAGACGATGCAAAGCGTTAGCCACGCCACCGGAACACCCCACCCTGCCTTCGGTCGCCACTTTGTTTGCAGCGATACGCTTGTTGATTTCACACGCGCGCGAGCATCGCGCGTCGCCTGCGACTCGTAAAGCGAGGTCGCGTTTCCACGCGCCTAACCTATTCACCGATTGACAGTCGCTGACCCTCAAGAGAGGGTGCTCACCAAATGAGAAAATTTCTTCCTCTCCTGTTCTGCCTATCACTGACCATTTTTACTGTCGCGCGCGCTGCGAAGCCGGCACACGTGTTCGCTCCCGAAACCGAGGCGAAAGCGTTGGTTAATGATGCAAACACCGAGGAAGAAGCAGGTTCCGACGATGACGACAACACGACAGGCGCTCCCGACGATGAGGGCGAAGACGTGAACGGCGATGATGGCGATGGCGTCCCGGGCGATGAGGGTACTGCACCTGATGACGAAGCGGACGACGATGGAGACGATGACGGCAGCGGTGATCAAGTGAAATAAACGATCGCCTATTTAGTTCCTGGGCAGGAAGACTCTTGGCTGCATCTTGCCAGTATGCAGTCGGTACAGTATTTCTAACCGCATCCCGTTTGCGGCGCGTTCGTCTAGTGGTTAGGACACAGCCCTCTCAAGGCTGGTACACGGGTTCGACTCCCGTACGCGCTGCCACAGCAAATCGCAAGTTCCGTTTTCCTAACAATTTCCTAGACAGACGGTGACGGCTTGTGCGCTTCAATCACATTGCCGGCCGAATCGTGAACGCGAATCATGGGGTGAGGGTGAGGAGCGGATTCGTTGCTCGAATTTCGCAACGATTTGTCGAGGCGCCGTTCTCGCGCTCTTGGGCTGAAATAAATTTCCCACGGATCCGCTTTATCGGATACTAAGCGAGGAAAATAAGGCGATTAAACCCCTTAGCAACTCTTATGCGACAGCTCAGTGTCATACTGATCATGCTAGCAGTCGCCGCATTTCAAACGCGCGCCGGGAGTCTCGACTGGCTTTTTGATGTTGCCAAGAACGATGAGATCGCGCGCAAAGAAGCCCAATTCTTGGTGTGGGATGGTGTGCCGCATCCCCTCTCAGCAAATTTTGAAAAGGTAAACATGATAGACAAACATTGGCCTTTTTATCTCTTTCACGTTGTAATCACCGGTCCAAGGACCGAAGTAGATCGCAATCGAAACTCATACCTAGTCTGCTTTAGGCTAAACAAAGACACTACCGAGTTCCGAATCGTGACCGTCATTCAATACGCTTCAGATCCGCCGACAGAAAGCGAGATTACAATAGATAAGCGTCTTAATGGATGGCCTGTTTCGCCGCCTTGGAAAGCAGGAGATGATCTACCGTACAAAATCAAGGGTTCTGGTTTGAGCATCGTGTTAGACAAGTCTCGCGCAGGATTAGACTGGTAGGGCTTGTCATCAAAAACGACTACGAACTATAACCAACAATACGCCGGTGATGATTAGAGCCTCCAGAGTCAGAAATCTTAGGAAAAGAGCCGCAATTGGAAGCGCCGTGCTCAGCCGCTCTCGTTAGTCCTGCCGAGAGTCATCCTGTTTTACCTCTACCTTGGTCGGCGTACGCTTGAGCCGAGCTACGATTGGCGTCACTGGACTGTAATGAAAACGGTCCTGGATGTCTTTGGGAAGCAACGAAATAGATCTTATAAATTCCCGTTTTGGTTCTAAGCACAATGCCATCCGCCTCTACCCGGCTGATCGTTGCCTCCTTGTATATCTTGCCGTTAATCATTTGAAGTCCTCAGCAAGCGCGAGAGGTGTGGTTAGAAGTGGCAAGATAACGAGCGTAGGCGTCCAGCTCTTCACGCAGCCGGATTCTGGCCCTTTTGTTTTCCGAGCGGCAACGACAAAATGATATGAATCAGAGGGCGATCTTAAAAAATGAACTTCAGTGGGTACTCCGGCATAGATTGTTTTTGATTGCTAAATCACGAATACGGCTTTTAGCATACCCACACGATTGACTGCATGGTCAGCCGTGCGGTTTACTTGAGACAAAGCGAATTGAGGAGATCCTAATGGCAATAAAAATTGCACAGATCCAAAATCTCCAGCAGCTGGATGTCATGGTGGCCGGTCCCGACGATGCGAACCATCTGTTCGTTATCGATGGGCAATTTGATGCGAGCCTGGTTATAGAATCTCAAGGCACCAATTTCGCTGTAGCGAAAGAAACCTTCAGTGTATTGATCGGGCCCAAGCTCACTAATAGACAGTTCGTTCGAGCAATTGCCACAGCTTCGATTGCAAAGACTCAAATGGTTAACACCGCGCCCGGGGCATTCTCCGGGACCTGGGACATCATAGATGTTGATGCCGATTGGGATGATGAGTCTGAACAGGTTGAATTAAGAATCGAGGCACAAGTGAGTTGTTCAGGTTCGAACCCGAGTGCGAGCATCAACGGCTTCGCCTTTCACGTCACGATTCTCGCAGCGCTTCCCGCTGGCTGATTCTTAAGTTCCGTTACACAACACTACAGCGCCGATGCCGAGCGCCGGGACTTCTGTAGCAAAGTGAGACTTTCAGAGATTTTTAAGAGCTTCATCCGCAACCTGCTGGTCAAAACCGAGTTCAATGGTTACAATATCATTATGAAACCAAAATACCGCTTCGTTAGGAATGTTCTTCTGATGTTGGTTTTCGGATGCGCAATGTTCATTAGCACTCTTGCGCAAGGAGGTGCTGGTTACCTCCGGTACAGTCACGTCCCGCCTGGCCGCCTCACCATCGATAGAGCGGCGAACTTCGGATGGAATATCGGTTTCCATCTTCAGATCGATGGCCGGTCTGTGAGGAATGTTGTATTCGGTCGCAACTTTAGCACCCAGCTCTCACCGGGGCCTCATGTGTTGACCGTTTTTAAGGTGCCGGCGCAAGGCTACGCCGTGCCGACTTCGGTAACTGTAAACATCCAGCCCGGCGCGGAACATCTATACCAGGCCGTGTGGGAGTCCAATCTGGTTGTTCTCCAGCCGGCAGGATATTGGATCACGCCCGGCGCGTACTGGCAAAACAGAGGTAATGGCGTTCCCTGACCGCCGACAAGCGGTTTGAACGTCTCGTGACCTGTAGTCGCGTTACTGATCGTCCAAGATCGTTCGCGGCTTAGGTTTATCGCGCGCTGCTAATCGCGAAGATTTCCAATGCGTTTTGTTTCATTTAGCAGCGTTCTCGCAGTCTGTTTTTGCTTGTTGGGAAACGGATGCTCGAAGGGGATCACTCGAGCGACAGCGGCGACTGTGTTTTTCGTAAGAGGCAATGTCGTTTTCGGCAACGCGGAACGAAATGATTTCCAACCAGTCACGTCCAAGAGCGAAATCCACGCGGGCGACACGGTGCGCACATCAGACGGCGCCTCAATCAATCTTGCGTTAATGCCGGGCGCATTCGTCCAGTTATCCGGAAATTCCGAGATCAAAATAGAAGACCTCAGACTGACGAAGGATGGCAACGAAACGGCCGGAGGCGTACTCGATCGACGTGCATCGATACGATTGATTCGTGGAAGAATTGTCAGTTTGTTCAGCCACAGTGATAGAAGCGCATCAGACTTTGGCGTCGCAACAAGCCAGGTAACGCTCAGGCCTGATTCAGATTGTCTGTTTTCTGTTTGGACTGACGGCACAACGAGCAGGGTAACGTGTGGACGAGGTGAAGTGAGCGCACCCGCCGACGCGCAACCGCCGATGAAAATTGTTGCCGGCTATTTCTCTCAGTGGCCAACACCGTCCAAGGAGCCGATCGCTGCAATTACCGATGCGCGCGCGCAGATGGACGTCAAAACGGCGCTCGACGTCGAACCGGAATTGCTCGATCAAGCGGCCGGCTGGCAAAATCGCCGCGTCTTCTGAGTAATCTTCTCCGCGGCTGCGATCCAGGCCTCCGAATATCGAGTTCCGCCGCGATACGCAGGCCAAAATTGCCAGCCGTGATATTGTTCACTGAAATCGTTTGCAGTCGCGCGCGGAATTTTAGATGATCGCTGCACATGACGCAGCCAGCTCTCGATTTTGTCATCGCAGCGCTGGAGAGAATTCGAGAAAAAGATAGTCGCGCCCCACGCGCATCGAGAACTGCGTTGGCGCTGCTGCAAGCTGCTCCTGCTTCAACCGCTGCACCGATTGCGCTGAGGACAACGTACACTACATCCGTCGATGCTGTAGAGTCCGCTGTCCCCAGCGGAGATGTCGGCGCGCCAGACAAGGCGGATTCGCTGGCCGCAGTTCGCGAACGCGTTGGCGCTTGTACGAAATGTGCGCATCTCGCCTGCTCGCGGACGCAAACAGTGTTCGGCGTCGGAAATCCAGACGCTGATTTAATGTTCATCGGTGAAGCGCCGGGTGCAGATGAGGATCAACAAGGCGAACCATTCGTCGGACGTGCGGGACAACTACTGACGAGAATTCTGAAGGCGATGAACTTCGCGCGCGAAGACGTTTACATTGCAAATATCCTAAAATGCCGCCCGGACATGCCGGCAGGCAGTTTTGGGAATCGTGCGCCCACGCCGAAAGAGATGCAAACGTGTCGACCTTATCTGATGGAACAGATCGAAATCATTCAGCCAAGTGTGTTGGTCGCGCTCGGCGCGGTGGCCGTCGAGGGACTTCTCGGGACGCGAGGGACAATGCGCGAATTGCGCGGCCGCTGGCACACTTACAATAGCATTCCGCTCATGATCACATATCACCCCGCGTATTTGCTCCGAAACCAGGCACCTTCAGAAAAACGCAAGGTCTGGGAAGACATGCTTCAAGTCCTGGAGCGTCTCGAGCAACCCATCAGCGACCGACAGCGAAATTATTTTTTATAAGAGCGCTCTGATCCCCTGTCGCGCTTCTACTTTATCTGGCTGGCATCATCCCATCGGAGCGCTGCGCGAAGCAACTCAGTCAGCGACGTAACGCCAAATTTTTCCTTCGCGCGAGCGCAGTAAGCTTGGACCGTTTTCAGACTCAGATTCAAGTCTGCTGCAATCTGCGACGTAGTGCGGCCCTGGCCGAGCAACCGAAAAATTTCTAATTCACGGTCGCTCAAGCGTTCGACGGGCGAACTGGCCAGCGGCTCGCGTACCGAGCCAACCCTTCGAGCAATTCTATTGACAATCATTTCGCTAACATAAACGCCGCCACCAAGGACTCGCCTGATAGAGGCAAGCACGCTCTTACTCGTCTCGTGCTTCATGACATAACCTCGTGCGCCCGCGCGCAGCACACGTTCAGCGAATAAGGTCTCGTCGTGCATGGAGAGAACGATTAAGGCAACCTGCGGGAACTGGCTTCCCAGTTGCTTGACCAATTCCAATCCCGATTCGTTTTCGAGGGAAATATCAATGAGAGCAACATCGGGGTCCGCTTGCATGATTCCATCGAGCGCCTGGGCAGAATTCTTTGCCTCACCGCAAATAATCAGATCATCCTGTCCATTTATGAGATTAGTGAGCCCTTCGCGAACGAGAGGATGATCATCGACTATGAAAACACGCTTCTTGCGGGCGATCGTTTTGGAAGAACTATTATTCATCGAATAGAGCCGGAGCCATTGTTACTCAAATTTTTTATGCGACATGTCGCAATCGTTCCGTTTTTGCCATTCTGCCGAATATCGAATGTCCCACCGCTCAATGCTGCCCCATGACGCATCAAATGAAGCCCGAGTCCTTCGGATGGCGGTTTGTCAGAAAATCCAACTCCGTCATCGATAACCGACAGACAAAGTTCGCGGCCATCCATTTCGAAGCGAATATCAATCTGTTTGGCAGCCGCATGTTTGACCGAGTTTGTCACTGCCTCGTGGGCGATTTGATAAAGTTGGTTCGCAACCATGGAATCGCGGATTGGAATTAACTCGCCGCCTTCCAAGACGCAGTTAATACCGAATTGTTCCCTGACGTTCTCGGCCAGATTCTGCAATGCCATGACTAGCCCTTCGGCCTCGAGCTCTGGCGAGAAAAAACCCCGGGCAAGGTTTCTCGTGAGATTGATCCCTTCTTCAACGCAACGCACCACTTTCTCTGCGTCGCGCGCTTCCGGAGCTGAGCGAGCAGCGAGTTTCTCTTTCAACACCTGAGCTGCGAGAGCTGTGCCAGTAAGGTGTTGCCCCAGTCTATCGTGCAGATCGTGGCCCAAGCGCCGCCGTTCATGATCCGCTACCCGTCCGATCTCTTGATCGAGCCGGCGCCGCTCAGCCGTTTCGCTTTCGAGTGCTGCCGTCCGTTCCTGAACGCGTCGATCAAGTTCACGCACCAGCGCGCCTAACTTCGATACCAAGGCTGCAAAAAGCACATAGGATGCGAAAGCCATATCGATGTTCCAGAATCCAAGGGCTGGAATTCCAGAAGCAAGATCCGAAAGGACCCACACCACGATGCATACAACACTCATGCCAAGACTGAAGAGAAAGTTGCCAAAACAGGCCGCCAGCGAAATCGGCGCAAGATAAAAAAGAAGCAGCGACCGCTCGTATCCTGTCAGATAATCGACATATCCAATCGCCCCAGTAAGAATCAGGCAGATGATCGTCAGAGCGCTGCGGGAAAATTTAACATGACGAAAATTCCGCAGTTGAGCTATGAGCCTGTCAAACCCCATTTGGCACGTAATTTATTCCAGCTGGAACCTTCAACGAAGGGAAACCTCGAAATACTTTGGCTGGCAGCATATTTTCGATCGGCGCTTGCCCCCACTTGCAGTCATAGCCGGGGTCGGCTTGCCACGCCGTAGCCTGAAAAGCGACGGCGAATGACCCCGACTATGAACTGCTACCCACCTCCTCTTCACAAAGCACTAAAAACTACTTTCTTTACGCATGTGCCTGTTAGGCTGCGTAGTTTACTGTCCTCTTATCCAATTTGTACGAATTTCGTCAAGTCAGGTGCGGCCTAATTTTTATGTAAGGTTTCGTCTCACACGCCAGTGCCTCTGGGTAGCCTTCGCCCGGCGCTGGACTGACTTGCTTGCATACTCGGTAAAAGCGCCAAGTAGCCAGGCGTTACTAATACGATTGTTGCAGGACAATTTTTGTTGTTGTTTGTCTGTTTTTCTTTTTTCCCTTTGTGATTTTGTTTATCTTGAAGCTGCGTAATCCAGTCACCTTCGTTACTGATCCTTTAAAACGGGCTAGGAACAGCCGGACTTACTCAGCTCTGCGCCACCTTGTTAGCTAGCGACTGACGGCTACCTATCACACACCGCGACGTTGGCTTTCACGAGAGCTGAGGCCGTAACAGAGTAGGGGGATTCCGCTTCAGTTCTATCGAAACCAGCACAACCGGTCTGCTTTCACGGCTGCTACCGCTTCGTCTTTCACCTACAGGAACTCTGTTTACCGCCTCAGAGGGGCAAAAGTCCTCCACTTAGTTTCGCATCCGTGTATCTAGGAGTGTGTTCACGAGATCCGCAGCAAACCGTGGGGGTGCGCCGCTTGCGTCGAAGTATTCACCGGTGATGACGTTAGCCGGGTTGATGACTGCAGCGAAGGTTGGGGAGTCCGGTACATCCAACGGAGCGCTCATCTTGTTTTAGTAGTTAGGCCTAAGGACTCCGCAGAAAACCGTGAGGTACATTGTTTGAATCAATGTAGACTCCGGTGGTCGCGCCGGCGGGGTTGGTGGCGACCGCTTGCGTGCCCTGGGAAGGGCCTGTGCCCGCGCCCGGAACATCGATCGTGGTGATAGTGCCGTCCTTAGCTCGCACGAAACCGTGAAACACATTGCTCGCGTCCGTGTACCATCCCGTGATTACCCCGTGTGGGTTGATGCTCAGTGGGTTGGTGCCGATCGCGGCCGCACCTGGGGCATCGAAGGTAGTAAACGTACCCTTCGCGTCGCGCACGAAGCCGTGATTTGGAATGTTCAGGTTCGACTCGGCGAAGAACCCTTCAATCGTTCCTGCCGGGTTGATGCCGTTAGCCACGGTGCCCGTGCCGGGGGCTGTGCCCGCGCCCGGAGCATCGATCATGGTGATGGTGCCGTCGGGAGCGCGCACGAAGCCGTGAGACACATTGCTCGCGTCAAAGTATTGTCCCACGATCACCCCTGCCGGGTTGATGGGACTACCAAAGGGTACAAAGGTTTGAATGGAGCCCGGTGGATCGAACGTGGTGATTGTCCCGTTCTTAGCGCGCACGAAACCGTGTAATACATTGCTTGCGTCACCGTACTCTCCCGCGATCACCCCTGCCGGGTTGATGCCAAAACCGACGGTGCCGAATGGACCCGCACCCGGCACATCGAAGTTCGTGATTGTGCCGTCCTGACCGCGCACGAAGCCGTGAGTCGCGTTGCTAGAGTCAGTTACAGTCCCCGTAATCGCCCCCGCTGGGTTCATGCCGTTGGGGCCTGTGCCCTGGAATGGACCTGTGCCCGCGCCTGGAGCGTCAAACGTAGTGAAGGTGCCGTGTGGAGCACGCAGGTAGGTATGTTCCACAATGTTCGCGTCAAGATACCCTCCAGTGATAACCCCAGCCGGGTTGATCCCGGCGACTAAGGTGAAAATGACTGCGCCCGGAGCGTCGAAAGTGATGATAGTGGGCTGCGGCTTGTCGGCAGCCACCAACCCCGTCAACGCGAAGAGCATGCCAACACTGATGAATGCGTTTGGGATTTTTGCTTTCATAGATTGTTTTCCTTTCGCTTTCCCCGCCCGAAGTGATTCTAGGATTAGGAGGATCCGGAAGGAGACGGGAACTGAGCGAGGAAAGTCCTCCGCCTGATTCAAGATCCGTTGTGATGTGGGGCATTTGTAGGAAGAAATCCGCACGCTGTATAGTCAGGCAGCGCCTGATTTTTATGTAGGGTCTTGTCTAACATAGCGCAGGCTGGCAGTCAGCGCGTTCTTACGAATCACACTTTCTTTGTTATGCTTTTCTTGTCGCTGTTCATCGCGCCGGCGTGATCCTGGGAACAGCACGGCGAAGCCTCGCGGAGGGCGCACGAAGCGGACCGCAACTAGACGCAGCTATTGAGGGCAACTGCTACAGTTTCGCTCCTTCAAACATCGCACCGATCTTTCGGCGCGATGCGAGCGTCAGCGCGAGCGATAACATCATTGTGCGTACTTCCCGGCGCGCGACTTTCACGGTCCGCTGCAAGGCCGCGGGACCGGCCGCATTCAAAAGCGCGAGTGTGCGTGCGCCGATTAACGCCGGTAGTACTGTCGCAGCGCGCACGCGACGATTTGTGATCGCGCGGGAATATTCCATTCCAGACACTAGGCTTGCCTTTGCCTTGTCCAGCCATGTTCGATAGACCGGCTGGAAGCGTTCCGGTTCGTGGAGGATTTGTGACGGAGTCAGATGCACCGCGCTTAATTCGTGTTCGGGAAAATAACATCTTCCCGCTCGAAGATCCGAGCCGGCGTCGCGCAACACGTTTATCAATTGCAACGACATCCCGTAACGCTTGCCTAGCGCAAGCATCTCGTCTTCGGTCCGGCTCGCGAACTGGCGAACGTGCCGGAAACAGAGTCGCGTCCAAAATTCACCCACACAACCGGCCACTAGATAGGTGTATTCGTCGAGATCTGCAGTGGTACTAAGCGCGCGAATCTCCCGCGGAGTATCGAAACGTTGCAGGTCGAACATCTGGCCACGGGTAATTTTTTCGAGCATGACGCGAATGTCGTTGCGGTCTGCGTGCCCCGTTGCTTCCAGGCAAGCAAGATAATCAGGTAATGATTCGAGGAGCCTTCGTTCGCTCTCGTTCTCCTGAAGCGAAACAAATGACGCGACAAGCTCCGTTACGACGTCATGAGAAGCCGTGCTTTGAATGCCGTTGCAAAGCAACTTCAAGGTTTCCATTCGCATGCTCACGGAGATTTGTGCTGTGTCAGCAACCGTGTCGGTTGTTCGGGCGAGGAGATACGCCAGCGCGATCGGCTGGCGTAATTGCGCAGGTAAAAATCGGATCGACAGGTAAAACGAGCGCGAAACGGAGCGCAGGATTTCAGCGTCCAATGTTTCTTACCTCTATTCGATTGGTAGCTGAGTTACCGAGCCCGAGCTGGCTGGCAAAATCGATGTAGGCTGCCACTCGCCCGACGGGACGAAGGCTCCCACGCTTTCGCCATTCTTCCAATCGTTTCAATGCGATCGCGTCCAGAGCCACCGGGTCCTTACTCGCATATAGCGTGGCGTCGTGCACTGCGTAGTTCGGCTGAGGCTGCGGCCCCCCGGCGTATTGGGCAAGGAGGCCGTCCATCAAATTCAACACCACCTTCTTCGCGATTAGTGGGTTGGCATAAATTTCCGCGAGGCTCTCCGCGCCGAACCGCGAGCCCTGGGCGAACCGACGCCAGTTATCGATGTTCGGGATGGTCATGTTGTAAATGCAACCTGCGATGCCATTCGTTTCACTAACGCTCATCACTGGCACGTTGATGACTTTGTCCACTTCGCTGGAGATGATCTTCGAAAAATGACTCACGTTGCTCGTAGCATCGGTATCTGCAAAAAGCGGCATCTTCCCTGTGTCGCCGACAAATTCAAAATCACCCCACACCAGTTTTCCAACCAAAGGAGCAGATTGCGTTGCTTTCGCGTCATACCCGTCATGCGGCGCGATTGCTTTTACCTGATAGCCATCAACTCCTGACCGATATCCGGCCTCCCTGATGCCGCCGAGAGAGCGGTCCCACACGACGATGCTGCTGCGGGGATGACCTGCCGCCGCTAGACCATCCACGATCGCGTTCACGATGTCATGGTGCGTTGTGAACAGATCGCCACCCGCTGCCGAGATTTTGATGCCGACGCGGTCATTGGGAGAGACCAGCGATCCCCATGCCTTAGCCAAGTCCGACTGGCCGGTCACCGCCATCACAAGCCGGTTCACCATTTCGCGCACGACGTGCGGGTTCGTCTTGTACTGCTTAATTGAATCAGGATTGCGGATCGCGTACACGATCGAGGGCGTCGGTGCGGGTTGCTGGCCTTGCGCCACCGAGGATGAAATGGCGCAAAACAAAACGAGAGCTAAGTTTCGCATTAGCATGACAGCGTCGAGGGTAGACGGATTGTATGAGTAACGGCGCGAATCACAACTGCCGGGCTGTAGAGGCAGCCGTGTCGGCTGCGGAACCACGCGCCTATGCTGGCGAGACGCCTGCCACCGCAGAAGCAATTCACCACATCTACGTTCATATCCCCTTCTGCGCGCGCATTTGTCCGTATTGCGCGTTTTACAAGGATCTACTGAATCGCTCGCAGACGTCCCGATTTTGTGAAGCGCTCCTGCGCGAGCTGGTAGGGCGCGACCACCAGGTGCGCCGCCTCCTCCCATCGACGATTTACTTCGGCGGCGGCACACCTACCGCACTTAATGTTGCGCAAGTGGATCTGTTGCTGCGCGGATTTCGCGAAACGCTCGACTTATCGCAATTGGTTGAATGGACGATTGAAGCAAATCCAAGAAGCGTATCCGCGAGAAAGGCAGCAGTCCTGAAAAAATTCGGAGTCAACCGGATCAGCCTCGGCGTGCAGTCGTGGGATGAGGGATTGTTGGAATTGCTCGGACGCGAGCACAAGGCGCAACAGGCCAAGGAATCGTTTCGAATTTTGCGCGACGCAGGTTTCACCAATATCAACGTCGATCTGATGTTCGGTTTACCAGGCCAAACCGTTGATCAATGGCGCGCGACCCTGGAGAAGACAATCGCGCTCCAACCGGAACATATTTCCACATACTGCCTGACGTACGAAGAGGACACGGAATTTTTCGCGCGCCAGGCTCGTGGCGAATTTCGGCAGGATGAAGACATGGACGCCGAGTTTTTCGAAATGACAATGGCGATCCTGGAGAATACAGGATACGAACATTACGAAGTCTCGAATTACGCGCGTCCCGGTTTCGAATCAGTTCATAATCGCGCCTACTGGCTGGGCAAAGATTACCTGGGAATCGGACCTAGCGCGGTTTCGACCATTGGTATGCAGCGCTGGCAAAATGTCTGCAATTATCGAACCTACATCGATCGGGTTTTTTCCGGAGAATCAACACGGGGATCGAGTGAGAATCTGACGCACAAAATGAAGCGCACAGAGCGGATTGCACTCGGACTACGCACGCGCTACGGAGTTACCTCTTCGGAGCTGAAAGATTTTGCGCAAGAAGTCCATGAGCTTGCCGCGCTCCAGTTGCTTCGGGAAGCAAACGGGAATTTCGTGTTGACTCGCAGAGGTAGGGCTCTCGCCGATTCCGTTGCCGAAGCTTTTTTGTAGCCACATGTTTCGGAGGCGGTCGCCGCGGCGACGTGGCGATCGCCCTGTGGACCGTGAGTTTCCACACAGCGCGATCGCTGGTTAGGGTTTTGCTCTCGACAAGCGCGCAAAATTTCTCCCAGAGTCTGTGATATTGAAATGATAATCCGATTACTCCTGTTATTCGCATTTACTTGTTTGCTGGCCACGGTTCCGACAGGCCGGGCGGTAGTCCCACCGCCTGACGGCGGTTATCCAGGCGGCAACACGGAGAAGGGCGAGCAAGCATCTGAATTGCGGAAGGTGAGCACACAATTGCGAATCAGCGACGCTGCTGCGCAGGAGATTGCGAGTAATTCGCCCTAATGCTGTGGCCGGCATCTTTGAAGCCGGTTCACGAGACGCGGCTTTGCCGGGCGGGATCACCAATCTCCCTAGAGACGGCTAGTAAATGTCGTTGTCTGAGGTATAGCCGGGATCGCCGCGAATCGAACGCAAACGGGCTTGGCTACCCCATTCGGACTGATTGATCTGGCCGACGGTGATTTTCACCAGCCACGGTGCCGCCGCCAACACGCCGATTGCCAATAACGTGATCGCCGTCGCCTGACGCACCGGAGGCTTGATTTTGTCCGCGATCAAAATTCCCAAACCGAGTCCAATTGCGGTTCGAGTAAGGACGAGCAACGGCGCAACTGGAAGCTCTTCAGAGCTTTTTGAAATGGATATAAGGGAAGACATCGCCTACCATATACGTCGCGTTTAGGAAAAAGAAACGGCAATTTTTGCAACGCGATCTCCTGCACCGACATGCCTGATTCGATGTACGCACTCATTCTTGCCGGCGGCAGTGGCGAACGCTTTTGGCCCTTGAGCAGACGGGCGCGCCCCAAACAACTGCTAAGCCTCGTCTCAAACAAAACTTTACTGGAAGAAACTGTGGCGCGGCTCGAGGGACTCATTCCGCCCGAACGGATTCTGATTCTTACGAATGCAGAACAGGAAAGCGCAGTTCGAAAATTAGTGCGGGATTTTCCAAAGGAGAACATCGTGGCCGAGCCCGCTAAACGAGATACAGCTGCCGCGATCGCGCTCGGCACCGGCTGGGTGGCAGTGCGCGATCATGCGGCGCTCATGGTCGTTCTCCCAGCTGATCACGTCATTACAAATCGCGTGGCTTTTCAGGAAACACTGACTCTTGCTGCGCACGCGGCCGACGAGACAAGCGAGCTCGTCACTATCGGCATCAAACCGACATGGGCGTGTCCGGGATACGGTTACATCGAGCACGGCAAGCCGGTGCGTTTGCGCAAGCGTCCCGACAACGAAGCAATTCATCGTGTGGTGCGCTTTCGTGAGAAGCCGAATCCCGATCTGGCGGAGTCGTTTTTACGCAGGGGAAACTTCCGCTGGAACGCAGGCATGTTTGTCTGGTCAGTGCCTACCGTGCTTCGCGAATTCAACCGTCACGCACCTGAGCTGGCTGATTTCATTTCACAACTGCGCGCGCCGGGAACCTTTGAAACAGTCTTGGGTGAGCGTTTCAGCAAATTGCCACGCATCTCGTTCGATTACGCGATCATGGAAAAAGCCGACCGCGTCCTTGTTGTGGAGGCCGGCTTTGATTGGGACGACATCGGAAGCTGGCACGCCGTGGCGAATTATTTTGAGAAGGACAAACGCGGAAACGCGGCAAACCGGGCCATCACGACGATCGATTCCAGCAACAACATTGTTTTCGATGAAAATGGAACAACGATCGCGTTACTCGGCGTGCATGATCTGATCATCGTCCGTACGCCAGATGCCCTTTTGGTCTGTCATCGGCACGAAGCGGAACGGATCAAAGATTTAATCGGCAAACTTCCGCCGGAACTGCAATGACAGAGTGGGTCTGTCATCCTGAACGAAGTCGAAGGATCTCGAGAGGTTGCCTTAAGCTCGAAATGACTCACATATGAATCCGATTTTGGCTCTCGATTTTGGCCGGGCACGGATCGGAGTGGCGATCTCTGATGACCTGCAGTTGCTGGCACATCCGCTGGAGACCATTTCAACAAAAGAGCGACCAGAATCGCGCATTGCAAGAATTGTCGACGACAAAAATGTCGACCATATCGTCGCCGGCATCCCGCGTCAGATGAATGGGCGGATCGGTACCGCTGCGACTGAGGTTCTTCAGTTTGTCGAGAAGCTACGCGCGATTCTCCCCTGCCCGGTCGTCACCTGGGACGAGCGGCTCACGACTGTTGCGGCCCACCGAGCATTGCGTGACGCCGGTAAGAAAACGCGGCATACCCGCGGTTACGTTGATCAGGTAGCTGCGCAAATGATCCTACAAAGCTATCTGGATAGTCGCGTGCACAACGCGCAAGTGAAGAGCGATCAGAGAAACTAGAAAAGCGATGCGAGGACGCCTCGCACTCTTAAAGCACTTCGTACGAAATCTAAGCCGCGGGTTTGAACTGTTTCGCGGAAGCTTTCGGAGTGCGCACGCGTCCTCGCGTCGCGTTGGCACGCTCGCGATCAGGTGGAGGAAGTTATATACATCGCCATGTCACGAAGACTGAAACTGATCGTCGCATACGACGGCGCACCGTTCGCCGGCTGGCAAAGCCAATCTCATCGCAAGACGGTGCAGGATCAGCTCGAGCGGGCGTTTGAGCGCGTCACCAGCGGAGCTGTGCGCGTTCACGGCGCGGGGCGAACGGACGCCGGGGTTCACGCCTTGGCACAATGCGCGCACGTTGATGTCTTAAAGTTTTTGCCGGCAGACCGTTGGATCAAAGCCCTCAATGCACTATTGCCTTCCGCCATTCGCGTACTTCGCTGTCGATATGTATCGAAGGATTTTCATGCGCGTCCTTCGGCAAAAGGAAAAATTTACTGCTACAGAATCTGGACCGCACACATCTTGCCTCCGTTTGAGTATCGCCGTGCCTGGCATATCGCGCAGCCACTCGATCTGAAAGCTTTGAAATCAGCAGCAAGACATTTCGTCGGTACTCATGACTTCGCGAGTTTCGCCGCCAACCGCGGCAAATCCGAACGAAGCACGATCCGCACAATCAATTCCGTGCGCGTCCGCCAAAAAGGTCCGTGCGTCACAATCGAGTTCGACGGCGACGGCTTCCTCTACAAGATGGTTCGGCTAATTGTAGGCGCGCTGGTGAAGTGTGCGTTCGGCAAAATGCGAATCGAAGAAGTCGTTTCGCGACTGGACTCCGGCAAAGTCGGGTCTGCCCGTTTTGCCGCGCCCGCCGAAGGATTGTATCTCGTCCGGGTGCGCTACTGATCGTCATGCCGCGAGCGCGACAAGGCGGCTGCGGCTGGGCACCTCAAGTTTGCGAAAGACCGAGTGCAGATGCTTCTTCACGGTTTGCAAACTCAGGCAGGCGTTGTCAGCGATCTCTTGGTTGCTGTGTCCTTCGCACGCGAGCTCCGCAACCTCCCGTTCGCGCCGCGTGAGCCGAGCGATGCCTGGCAAGCGGAAAAGGCCGAGCCGCCCGGACCGTTCACCGTTCCGGCAACGATCTTCGCATGCGATCAAAAAATGTGGCCGCGCGACACCGGCAGATTTGATCTGAGTCAGTTGAACTGTTGCTCGCAAATTAGGCGAGCGCGGATGCTGCACCTGTTCGTCTGTGAATTCTGTTTGTCGCCCTGAGCGCACTTGTGGTTGCGCATCCACCCATCGTTGCTTGAGAACACGGCATTGATCCACGACCTCGCCGGGAACCGGGGAATTCGCTTTTGTTCGTTTCGCTTCCTCCGGTCCCTTTTCCCATACCGCGCAAAATTCGCGCGCGGCCGGATTCTGGTAGATGGGCTTTAAGTTCCAACGCAAAATCATCGTCGGCAGCGGCAATCGCCCTAGGAATTGTTGAAAATTCACGCTCACCGACCGTTCGCGCTCAAGGGACTCGATTCTGCGAAGCGCGGCCAGAAATTGCGGATAAAGTTGACGGAGCAATTTCAATTCTGATGGGGAGAAGTCGCCGTGCTTGGCCCCGCGCAAAATTGCGATGGTGCAAATGAGCCTCTTACGTTTCCAAAAGAACAGTGCGACGCCGTGGGCACACTTCTGCGGCACCATGTAGCGGCGATAAAAAGCTGATCGCTCAAAGCTGTTGCGATTGTGGAAAAGATCAGCCAGGCGCACCAATTTTTTTCGTCGCGGGGCCATCGCGTAACTGCGAAGCGGCTCCGCTACAAAGAAATCCTTGGGAATGCGCAGAGTCCATCGCGAGATCACTGGTACGCCGGCGCTATGCTGAAGTGACGAGCCGACGGAGTGACTCGGAATCGAGGCGGAGAGCAATTGGTGAACAGCTTTCCAGAACGACCTGATGTCAATGGCGCGATGTAGTTTGAGCAGAGGTTTCTCCAATGCCGGATTTGTTACCGGTTGAGTTTTGCTGCTCGTCCCGTCCTTTCCCCTCACGTCCTGCGCCCTCGTGCGTGCAATCAAAGACTACGCGCATCACAAAAAGGTTCAACAATTCGCCGGCGAAAAAGGAAACTTTAGTTCACCTCGCAATCGTCAGGTGATTCAGGAGAGTTTCGTTGAAACAAGAAAAACGAAAAACAGAAAGGAAAATAGCATATGAAACTCGAAATTAATGTACCGGTAAGCGGATTGGACCTGGCGAGCCTGCTGGAAGGTGAACAAGGACTGTTCCTCTGCCAAAACAGAGGACAAAACTACATCACTGTGGCAAAAGCCGGTCACTCGATCGCCTTCGGGCCAACGCCCATTGGCAAACCCATCCAGGAGCAGGTGACACCCACCGTGGGGCCGGAACCCTGGTTCGTGACCAAAATCACCAACTCAACTGAGTTGGCCGAATTCCGTGGGAGCCTTTACGGCCGGGAGGCGCGCTAAGCCTATTACAGCCAGTCAATAGAAAAAATGAAACTTGAAATTAATGTGCCCGTGAGCGGGCTCGACCTGGCAACCCTGCTGGAAGGAGAACAAGGATTGTTCCTCTCCCAAAACAGAGGCCAAAACTACATCACGGTTGCGAAGCCTGGTCATCCGATCGCGTTCGGCCCGATGCCAATCGGTCAAGCGATTCCGAACCAGACCCCAAATAGGGGGCCCGAGCCGTGGTTCGTCACCAAAATTAGCAACTCGACTAATCTCGCTGACCTTGGTGGCAGTCTTGGAAGAAAATCCAAAGAAAATCGTTGAAACAATCGCCTGTAAGCCGTCGCAGTAGCGAAAGGCTTTCGGCGAGATTTCCGGAGTAGCAGCGGTTCGGGGAAGCCGCTGCAAAAAAAAGCCTCGGTGGGGTAACTCACCGAGGCTTCTGGTTTGGTTTGATTATTTTTTCCAACC
>Ga0207701_10002098_pt1 | contig 20684 bp, 12 predicted proteins | sample KBSSwiSSwithPhiX_FD_184294 | JGI IMG/M metagenome (GOLD analysis project Ga0207701, IMG submission 184294) | Switchgrass rhizosphere bulk soil microbial communities from Kellogg Biological Station, Michigan, USA, with PhiX - S5 (SPAdes) (version 2) | ecosystem: Environmental > Terrestrial >... | reverse complement strand
CCCTTGTCGCCGAAATACTTCTTCGGCTTGTAGAGCGACTGCGCGCCGATGAAGGCGGCCTTGTCGGTGTTCTTGCGATGGATCAGCGGAATCAGTCCCGACTTCGCGAGTTCGTGCTCACGCCGGTCGCTGATGGCGATTTCAGTGGGGCACTTGAGATCGACGCCGCCGTCATCGGTCGGGAAGGTATGGGTCGGCAGGTTGATCACTTCGCCGCCCGACTGCACACCGCGAATGCGCGTGCACCAGCCGTACTCCTTGAATGCCCGGTTGATATTGACGCCCATCGCATAGGCGGCGTTGATCCAGCCATACTTGTCGCCGGTGTGTCCGTCGGTCTCCTCTTCGAAGGCGAACTCTTCGACCGGTTCGGATTTTGCGCCGTAGGGCAGCCGGCCGAGCACGCGCGGCATGCAAAGGCCGAGGTACCGGGAGTCGTCCTGGTCCCGCAGACCCTTCCAGGCGGCATATTCCGGCGTATCGAAAACCTTACCGATGTCGCGCGGGTTGGAAAGCTCGGTCCAGGAATCCATGCCCATCAGCGTCGGCTCGGCGCCGCTGAAGAACGGCGCATGTGCAGCGCCGGCAATCTTGCTCAGGTCGCGCAGCAACTGCACGTCAGTCGGAAGATGGCTGAAATGATAGTCGCCGATCAGACAGCCGAACGGTTCACCGCCGAGCTGACCGAACTCATACTCGTAGACCTGCTTGAACAGCGGACTCTGGTCCCACCGCGCGTCCGGATAAAGCCGAAGATTCCGGTACAGCTCGGTCTTCGAGACGTTCATGACCCGGATCTTGAGATTGGCGTCGGTTTCCGAGTTGAACACCAGATAGTTCAGGCCGCGCCACGCGCTCTCGATCTTCTGGAACTCTTCCGCATGCAGAATTTCGTTCATCTGCGCCGTGAGTTTCTGATCCAGCCGCGCGATCATCTCCTCGATGGTGTCGAGGACGTCGCCCTTGACGACGGTGCTGTCCTTCAGGGCTTCGCGGACCAGAGTCGAAATCGCATTGTCGACCTCGGTTGCGGCCCGCTCGGTGCGGGGCTTGAAGCTTTGCTTCAGCAGCGCCTGAAACTCGTCGGCTGCAACCGTTTCGGTTTGTGTCGTAGCTTCGTTGCGCTCAGCTTGTTTTGCCATGATCTGGTTCCTGCCTTACTTCTCTGAGTCGCTGTCGATAGCGCGCGCTGCTGCCCGCTCGTTGAGCGCGGCCATCAACTGCGGATCGCTCAGGAGCTTCTTGAGTTGATCTTCGGCGGCCACCTTGCCGTCCAGGTAGCGCAGCAGATTGGCGAGCTGTTCGCGTGCTTCCAGCAGCTTCGCGGTCGCCGGCACCTGGCGTGCAACCGCGGCCGGCGTGAAGTCGGCCATCTTCTCGAATTTGAGGTTGACGGACAGCTTCTCGCCGGATTCGTCGCCGAGCTTGTTCTCAACCCGCATGGTGACGCCGGGCTCGATCGCCGCCATGCGATTTTCGAAATTGTCCATGTCGAATTCGAGGAACTTTCGTTCTTCGACTTTCGGCTTTTCGACAGCCGAATTGTTACCCGAAAGATCCGACAGCACGCCCATCACGAACGGCAGTTCGATCAACCGCTCCGCGTCATAGGGATCTTCGTAGGTAATGTGAACGCGCGGTGCGCGGTTCCGCCGGATGAATTTTTGACCGCTATCAGTTGCCATAGTTTGCTCCCATCAGGGTGTGCTGCAGTGCTGTGATATTGAGCGAGCGATCCGGTAACGTGGTATGAAATAGATCGCAGGTTCGGTTCGGCAGGGCCGCCGTCATATTGGTCGGCCCGGCCAGGGTTAAAGTCGAACGCTAGTTGTCGAATTGTTTCAGTGCTCCTTCGGGCAAAACATCCTGAAGCAAATTGAGAAAATCTCGCTGCGCCAGTTCGCGTGCGCGGTCGATCAAAAACGGTATTGGACTCGATGGTTCCGAGTTCCTGAAGAAGGCGGCGACGTGCTGCAGAAGCGCCAGCGCGGTCGCGCGATTTGCCGCGCAAAAGGCGACATCGGGTTCGGCCGGCTCGCTCACCGGCAAGGGCGTCTCCGCCTGGAGCAGGCTGGCCATCCGCTCGATCGGCAAATCGAAAAACTTGTCTCGGCCGATATTGATTGCGGCTGACTCCGCATGCTCGGGAATCAGCATGCGCATCACTTCCACGAAGGACTTACCGACCATCTCGAGCGCCTGCTGGATCAGCAGGCGGGCGGGATTGGAGGGCTCCGATCGGGCAAAATAGCGTGCGACGGCCTGCAATGCCGCGGCGGCCCTGGCGTGCGATGTCACTCCGGCGAGATCCGCAATTTCGGGCGAGTTGGCCTCATCGCCCGCGCTATCCGGATTCTCCGGGCCAACCTCGACCGAGGTCGGGTCGCGCTCCCTGACGAACTGCAGAAGCCAGCCGGAGATACTGTCCACGACGCTGGCAAACCGCTCCAGACTGAGCGGCTTGCCGGCTTTGTCGAGCCAAATGGCCTTGGTCCGTGCGATGACGCCCGATAATTGGGTGAACTTGGCGCTGATGGCCTTCAGTGCGTCGAGATCGGTTTCAGCCACGATGCGCTGTATGGTCGCCAGATCGAGATCGGTATTCTCGGTGGCCGCAATCTCGCCGGTGGCCGTTTGATAGGCGCGATAGGTGACGGTGCCGAAACGGCGGCTTTCGATCAGTGGCTGGAATTGTATCGGATTAACCACGGTGGGAAGCACATCGAGCGATTCGATTGTGACAGCCCGATAGGTGAAATCGCCGTCGTCGTCGCGCGGATGCACCGTGCTCCACTGCGTCTCGAGCAGGGAGCAGATCGCGGTCAGGTAGCCGGCAAAGCCGTTCAGGTCACGATTCAGGATCGAGAGTTTTGCCAGCAGGACGATCAGGCGCAGGTCCCGTGTCCGCGCCAGCAACGGCGTCGCCGCGGAGAACTGCGCTTCGAAATCGACCGATTTCGGGTCGAAGCGCCCGCGCTCGCCGCTGACCCCGACAACCTCGAAGTATGACATCGGCAGCAGGGGTTCCGTACCGGCAAAAAAATTGAGGTATTGTGCATCGCCGTCGGAATCGAGGTCGGGGCCACTCGGGTCTTCCGGAGTGACGACGCCCGCGATGGCCTCGAAATCGAGCATACGAAAATCGTTTCATTTGGGTGCGGATATTGCACCGATCGGATGACTTCTTCGGCAATCAAAAAAAGCTCTGTCAGCCTGCCGTATGCGGCCACCTATCGCTCTGCCACTGAAGGATCAAGGCCTCCCGGAACAAACAAAGAAAAAATCAAGACCACGTGGAGATGTTCTAAAGACTGCCTTAAAGCGCAGGACGCCGGTTGGGGTCATATTGGCCTCTGCATAAATTTGGCCATGATCAAACAATTCCAACGCGCGGCAGGTCTTCAAATCGCAATTGATCCCAAAGGACAGATCTGAGGCCGTGCACTTGCCGTGACCGGACATCGAGTGATGTCTGGTCACACTTTCGTTTCATCGACCGGAAGACTCGGTGGAGTCCTCCAGGGAACTCGGCGATCCGGCCGCTTGGGCCGATGGATTGACTGCTTTAGTGGGGTTTTTCACATACATGGCCCGGAAGCTTACCCAGGATACTCGCATCTGCGAGCTCATCACCCCGCTCGGCAAGGATGTTCTCGTTTTCACGGGCTTCGAAGCGACCGAAGGGTTGAGCGAGCTGTTCGAGTTTCACATCGAATGCCTGAGCGAAAACGATCACATCAATTTCGACGAAGCGATCGGCAAGCAGTGCACGCTCAAAATGAAGATGCACGGAAAGGAGCGGCAGTTCAGCGGCATCCTTGTGGAAGCCCAGTGGCTCGGGCCAAAAGGTGTCTACTTCGGTTACCGCATCCTGCTCAGGCCCTGGCTCTGGCTGCTGTCACGGACGTCCGACTGCCGCATCTTCCAGGACAAGAAAGCCTCCGACATCATCAAGGAGGTGTTCCAGGACCGCGGGTTCACCGATGTCGAATCCAAATTGACGGAAGATGGGCAGAATCCGAAGCTCGAATACTGCGTCCAGTATCGGGAGACCGATCTCAATTTCGTCTGCCGGCTCATGGAGCAGCACGGCATCTACTATTTCTTCAAGCATGAGGGCGACAAGCACACGCTGGTGCTGGCGGATTCGAAGTCGTCGCACGCTCTCGTCGATGGCCTCGCATCGATTCCCTATGTCGCGCTGACCGGCAGTGACCGTCACAAGGAGCAGCTTATTCACAGCTGGACTACGGGCCGGCGCTTCAGGACCGGCAAGATCGAGCTCAATGACTACAACTACCAGAAGCCCAACGCGCAGTTGGTGAGCGACGCGCAAGGCTCCGAAGCCTACGCGCGCTCGCAGATGGAAATGTACGACTATCCCGGCAGGTACATCGAGAAGAAGTACGGCGAGCGTTATGCGAAGATTCGTCTCGAGTCAGAGCAGGCGCTCGATCACCGGACCTATGGCAACGGAGAGGCCGTCAACCTGTTTCCGGGCGGGCTGACCAAGCTCGAGCGCCACTGGCAGGATTCCCAGAATGTCGAGTATCTGGTGGTGCGGGCGAGGCATTCATTTGCGCTGGAGGCCTATCGCTCCGGCGGCGACGGCGGTCGCCAGGATACCTATTTCGGCAGTTATGAATTTCTGCCCAGCAAGCAGCCGTACCGCGCGCAGATCGTTACGCCCAAGCCGCTGATCAACGGCATCCAGACCGCCAAGGTGGTGACAAAGGACGACGATTCCACCGAGGAAATTGACGTCGAGAAGCTCGGCGAGATCTATGTCCGCTTCCATTGGGATCGAAAAAAGAAGCGCTCTTGCCGCCTGCGCGTTGCGCAGGTCTGGTCGGGCAAGGGTTGGGGCGGTCAGATCATCCCGCGGGTCGGCCAGGAGGCCGTCATCGAATTTCTCGAAGGCGATCCGGACCGTCCGCTGGTGATCGGCACCGTCTACAACGACGAATACAAGCCGCCTTACGAGTTGCCCGCGAAGAAAACCATCGGCGGTCTGAAGTCCGAATCCACCAAGAACGGCGCCGGCAAATACAACGAGTGGAATTTCGAGGACAAAAAAGGCTCCGAGAAGATCAATGTCCACGCCCAGAAGGATCTTGATGTCGTCGTGCGCGATACCGAAACCCGCACCATCGGTGAAGATCACGCAGGCGGCGCATCGCGGAAAACGACACTCAAGATGGGCGACGACGAGCTCGATATCAAGTTGGGAAGTCAGCATATTTCGATCACGCTGCAACAGACGGTCGATGCGTTGATGATTGCGCTGACGGGCAAGGTGCTGATCAAGCTCAAGGTCGGTGCGAACTTCATCATGATCCATCCAGCCGGGATCACGATCGAAGGGGGGATCGTCGCCATTCACGCCCAGGGTCCGTTGGTCGCCCACGGAACGCCTACCTTAGTGGGGTGAGATGAGATGAAGCAGCCCAGATTTGCCACGGTGAAGGATCTGTTCGAGGCCTATTCCAGGGCCGCGGATGACGTGGGCGAGGCCGATCCTGGCATGGGATCGCTGGATTTCCTGCAGCAACAGGTCGAGAAGCGAAAGTGGGAGCCGGCGATTTCGTTTTGCGCCTATCTGCTGCCAAAGCGAGAGGCCGTGGTCTGGGGCTGCCGGTCGCTGCGTCGGATGACGAACCAGTTCAATGCGGATGAAGAACGGGCGCTTGCCTATGCGGAAGAATGGGCGACAGAACCGGAAGAATGGCGCCGAGTCCGGGCACTGACACTAGGCAACCGGATCGATCAACGCTCGGCAGCGGCCTGGCTCGCGCTCGCCGCCGGTTGGTCCGGAGGCAGTGTCATGCCGCCGGAATATGAACATCGCGAAGCGACGCCCGAGCAGACCGCGCGTGCCGTGCGCCTCGCCTTGTTTATCAGTCTGGCCTATCTGGCGCGCGACGTCACGGACGGGATCATGAAGTCGTGTATCGCAGACGGCATCGCGTCGGTACGCGAAGAGCCGCGCACTCCACGATAGCAGGAAAACTTGATGGCGCTTCGGTTCCATATCGAGAACGAGACCAACTTGCCCGACGGGGGACCCGTGTCCTTTACCGTCACCGGCAAGCGTATCGTCGATATCGGCCGCGATCGTCACCTCGACTGGACGTTGCCGGATCCGGCGCGGCTGATTTCCGGCAAGCATTGCGAAGTGCATTATCGGGATGGCGGCTATTGGCTGCACGACGTCTCGACGAACGGAACCTTTTTGAACGGCGCAGATCAGCGCATGCGCGGGCCGCACAGACTGCGGAACGGCGATCGCTTTATCGTCGGGCACTACATCATCGGCGTCGCCATGGATTCGGTCGAAGGCCAGTCCGTCGGCGCCGAGGCGGAGAGCGCTGCCGGCCGACCGAAACGCGCCGATTATGCCGAGATCTGGAAAGGCGAGGGCGATGCGCCGCCGCCCGTCGACCGGCAACAACTCAAGGTGCCGAGAGAAGCGGCTCGACCCGTCAACCCGGAGTTTCTGGATTGGGCGGCCAGCGTTCCGGATCCGGACGCCAGGCCCGCCCGACGCGCTCCCGGAGACTATCAGGACCAGGCTGATATGGGCTGGGCAAATGGTGCGCGGCCCGCTCCCCCGGTGCCGGCGCCACCGCCCGCCTCGCCTTCGCCCCGGCGGCCGATCTGGACGGACGACGAGCAGGCTTGGACCGACAACCGGCCGGCCGGATCGCGACAGATCGCGTCCGGTCAGGCCATTCCGGATCAGCCATCTCCGCGACAGCGAGAGGTGGATCCGGTTGCACGCATGATGGAGCACCCGCACCGGGCTCTTGAGAGCCGGAATGCTTCGTCGGTTCACGATAGCGCGCCGGCGCCGTTCCCTGCGTCGTCACCGCCGAAGAACGCCGACGTGCGCGAGTTCTCGGGGCGGCTCGCAAGATCGCTCGGACTGCCCGAAAACTTCTTCGCCGACAGGGATGCGGCGGAGCTCGGAGAAGAGGTGGGGGCGCTGCTGCAGATCACGATCTACAGTCTGATGGAGTTGCTGCAGGCGCGCAACCAGGCCAAGCAGATGGCCCGCAGCGCCAATCAGACGACGGTCCAACTGAGCGAAAACAATCCGCTGAAGCTTTCGCCGACGCCGGAGGAAGCGATCCGACTTCTGTTCGGACCACCGACGCGAAGTTACCTGGACGCGCGCGGCGCCTTTACCCGCGCCTTCGGCGATCTGAAGTCGCATCAATTCAAGACATACGTCGCGATGCAGCAGGCTGTCGCCAGGCTGGTTGCCAGCGTCGATCCGAAAGCCATGGCGCGTGAAATCGAAGGCGGCGGATCGTCGTGGCTCGGTTCGAGCAAGAGCAAATTGTGGGATGCGTTTCTGATGCGCTGGATGGCGCGTCTTGGTGACGACAGCAGTACGCCGGTCGAAGCTTTCATGCGGCATTTCGCCGACGCTTATGATCGCACCGATACGGCCGGCAGGAAATGATGAAGCGTGCATTCAGGAGCGATAGCGTCAAAATGATATTGCGACGAACATAAAATGTCCTGGTACAGCAAGGTTTTCTGGTCTGAAGGTCTGTTTCTGCGCCCGCATCATTTGCAGCAGAACGACCGTTACGTCGAGCATCTGCTCGAGAAACGCGTCCGCAGCGTCAGTCCGTATCCATGGGGATTTTCAGAGCTGGAGATCGACCAGGATCTGGCCCAGCAGAGCAAGTTCGCGGTTCGCCGCGCGGCCGGCGTGATGCCGGACGGAACGCCGTTCGACATCCCGGCGGACAGTCCGATCCCGGAAGCGATCGATATTCCGGCCGACGCCTCGGGTCAGGTCGTCTGGCTGACCATGCCGGTGGCGGCGCCAAACACGAGGGAGGTCGACGAAGCCCGAATAGACAGCGCGAGCCGCTATGTCCGCGCCGCCGAGACCTTCATTGATTCCACCTCCTCGCTTCGCATCGAGGAAGAAATCGATATTGCCTACCCGCGGCTGGCGTTTGAACTGCGCAAGACCGGCAAGCCGGGTTACATGGCGCTCGGCATTGCGCGCGTTCTCGAGGTCCGCGACAAGCATATCCTGTTCGACGACAAGTTCGTGCCGCCGTTGCTGTTGAGCGCGGCGCATCCGGTCGTCGAGGGTTGGCTTAACAGTGTCATCGGCTGGGTTGAGACCAAGCTGGAAGAACTTGCGCGCTACGCCGTCGATCCGTCCTCGGGAGGCGGCTTGCAGAGCGTCGACTATCTCGTGCTGCAGCTCCTGAACCGGCAGATTCCGGTGCTCCATCATTTCCGGCAGTCCGGCTTCGTTCATCCGGAGCGGCTGTACGAGGAATTGCTGAGGCTGGCGGGCGAGCTTGCGACCTTCGCCACGTCCGAGCGCCGCGCGCGTGACTATCCCGCCTACGATCACGATCGCCTCGAAAACGTCTTTACGCCGTTGATCCGCGATATCCAGGATTTCCTGAGCGCGCGGCTCGGGCGGCGGGCGATCCGTCTGGAAATCATCGAGCGTGCGCAGAACGCGTTCGTCTCGCCGATTCGCGACCGCTCGCTGTTCCGCAACGCAACGCTCGTGCTCGAGGTCGCGGCGCACCGGCCGCTGACCGAGATACAGAACGATCTGCCGCACCTCTTCAAGATCGGGCCGAACACCAAGATGAACGAAATCGTTCACGCCAATCTGCCCGGCGTACCGCTGGTGCATCTGCCCACGCCACCATCGCACATTCGTGCCATCACCGATCACGTCTACTTCTATCTGGATCGCAAGTCGCCGCTGTGGCCCGACTTCAGTAATGCCGCATCGATAGGGATGCATTTCTCGGGCGATTGGCCGGAACTCGAACTGCACCTATGGGCAATTCTGGAAGACCGGCCATGAACGACAAGGACAAACCGGTTAATCCGTTTGGCCGGGTCGAGCGGACGATCATTCGGCCCAATCCGGGAGGAAGGCTGCCGCAAGCGCCTGCGCCTCCGTCGTTCGTCGATCCCCAGCGCGCGCCGTACTCGCCTACGCCAGCATCAGCAAACTCGTTCCCGCCGCAGCCGGCCGGCTATGCGGCCGCGCCCGCGAGCCTTGTGCCGGAAGACTGGATAGCGACGCCGGCGACGCCGCTGCCGCAGCCGCTCGCCGAGCCGGCGGGACCGATGATGCGTGCCGACGAGCTGGTGGCGCCCAACGCCAATCCGATCATGCGCGCGGCCGGGCCCTTGCTGCAGTTGCTCGGACGCTTGCGGGTGGCGTTGATGCGCGCATCGTTTGCAAGCCTGATGGAGCAGGTCGCCGACGCGGTAAAATTCTTCGAGAGCGACATCCGGTCGGCGGGGATTTCCGAGCATCAGGCCAACACCGCAAAATACATTCTGTGCGCGACCGCCGACGACATCGTGCAGCATATTCCGACCGAAGACCGACACGTCTGGGCACAATATTCGATGCTGAGCCGATTTTTCGGCGAGCGGGTCGGCGGTGTGCGGTTTTTCGAGATCCTCGATCACCTCAAGATCGATCCGCTGGTCAATTATCCGGTGCTCGAGCTGCAGCATGCGTGCCTGGCGCTGGGTTTCCAGGGCATGCACCGTGCCGCGCCGAACGGTCTCGCCAGCCTGCAGGTGATCCAGCGTAACCTCTACGAAATCCTGCGTCGGGTTCGCCCGAAATCCAACGCCGATCTGTCGCCGCACTGGCAGGGCCAGGACCTGGCCAATCGCCGCAGGCGCGTGCAGGTACCGGTCTGGATGGTCGCGGCCGTCGTCGCGGCGCTGCTGACGGGAGCCTATTTCACGCTGCGGGCGCTGTTATCAGGCCAGGCGGAGAATGCCGCCGAGGTGGCGCTGGCGCTGCATCCCGGTGACCCCATCGAATTGAAGCGCCGCATCATTGCGCCGCCGCCGCCACCTCCGCCGCCACCTCCACCCGATCGAATTACCCAGCTGCAGCGGATCCGCAACGCGCTGGCGGCAGAAAAGCTCGCCTGCGACATGACGGCGGATCTGAGCGGGAGCTTCATCGTGATCCGGGTCTGCGATCTCGTCCTGTTTGCGTCCGCACAGGCCACCGTGCTTGACGCCTTCAAGCCGGTCGCGGCGCGCGTCGCCGCCACACTCGACAAGGAGCCCGGGCACATCAGGGTCGTCGGGCATACCGATAACTCGCCGATGCACACCACGCGTTTTCCCTCCAATTTCGAACTCTCCGTCGAGCGCGCAAGGGCCGTGACCGCCGTGCTCAAGCAGGGTCTTGCCGACCCAAGCCGCGTCGTCGTTGAAGGCAAGGGGCCGGATGCGCCGATTGCCAGCAATTCGACACCGGAAGGGCGCGCCAGGAACCGCCGCGTCGAAATCTTCATCGAACGCAGCGAGTAGCATCGTGGATCAAGCCAGCATGCTTCCCAAGAAGATCATCAAAATCGTCCTGTACAGCGTCGGGCTCGGTTCGCTGTCGGCCGTCGTCTACCTCGCAGGGCCCCTGATCGCCTTCGGCGACTGGCATCCGCTTGAAAATTCCACCGTTCGCAAGATCGTCATTCTCCTTCTCGTCACGGCGGCGGCAAGCTTCTCCGGCTTCGGTTTGTTCCAGCGTCGCAAGGCTGCGAAGCAGATTTCCGATGGCATCAGCGGCGCGGAACAGACGGTCAACGACGAGCCGGTGCTCAAGGAGCGCATGAAGGACGCGCTTGCCACGCTGAAGACCGCCAGCGGCAACAAGTCCGGCTATCTCTACGATCTGCCATGGTACGTGATCATCGGGCCGCCCGGCGCGGGTAAGACGACGGCGCTGGTCAATTCCGGCCTGAAATTTCCGCTGGCGCGCGGCGCGACACCTGCAGCGATCGCCGGTGTCGGCGGTACGCGCTACTGCGACTGGTGGTTCACGGAAGATGCCGTCCTGATCGATACGGCGGGACGCTATACGACGCAGGATTCGGATGCCAAAAGCGACAAGGAAAGCTGGTTCTCGTTCCTTGATCTTCTGAAGAAAAGCCGGCCGCGACAGCCGATCAATGGCGTTCTGGTCGCCATCAGTATCGAGGATGTCCTGACGATGTCGCGCCAGGACCTTACCGCGCATGCGGACGCGATCCGGATGCGGCTACTGGAATTGCACCAGCGGCTCAAGGTCAGTTTTCCGGTGTATGCGCTGTTCACCAAGGCCGATCTTGTCGCGGGTTTCTCCGAATATTTCAGCTATCTCGGCGAGGGCGCGCGCCGGCAGGTCTGGGGCGCAACCTTTCAGACCGCCGACAAGAACAAGAACCTGATCGGCGACATTCCCAACGAATTCGACCAGCTGCTGGTGCGTCTGAGCGAGGAGACCCTCGACCGGCTTCAGGACGAACCCACCCCCCAGCATCGCGTCCAGCTGTTCGGCTTCGCGGCGCAAATGGCGCGGCTGAAACCGCAGATCCACGATTTTCTCAATCAGATCTTCGAGCCCACCCGCTATCACGTCAACGCCAGTCTGCGTGGCTTCTATTTCACCTCGGGAACCCAGCAGGGCACGCCGATCGACCAGCTTATCGGATCGCTGGCGCGAACCTTCGGCGCGGAGGAGGTTTCCGCCGCGGCCTATCACGGCGCCGGCAAGAGCTTCTTTCTCACAAACCTGATCACGAAAGTCATCATCGGCGAATCCGATTGGGTCTCGACCGACAGGGGCGCGGTACGGCGTGCATTGATCATCAAGACCGCGGCGATGGCGCTGATCGGCCTGGTCGGGATCGGACTGGGCGTCGCCTGGCTCACCAGTTACAAGAAAAACTCGGACCTGATCGAGCAGGCGATCCAGGTCGACAATGCCTATGCCTCGGCGGGTGCACCGCTGATCAAGCAGACCCTGATTGCCGATCGTGATCTTGAAAAGGTTCTACCGCTGCTGCATCGCCTGCGCAACGTACCCGCCGGCTATGCGACACGCGATGCGCCGGTGCCGCTGTCCGAGCGCTATGGGCTCAGTCAGCACCCGCGGCTGCTGTCCGCCTCGGGTGCCGCCTATCATGCGGCGCTCGAACGCATGTTCCGTCCACGCTTGCTCTACCGGCTCGAGGAACAGCTCAATGCCAGGATCGCCGAGCCGGCTTTCGTCTATGAGGCGTTGAAAGTCTATCTCATGCTCGGCGGCCAGCATCCGCCGGACCGCGGCTTGATCAAATCGTGGATGCAGGCAGATTGGGCCGACAATCTCTACCCCGGTTCGACCAACGCCGAGGGCCGCCGGCTGCTCGAGGATCATCTCGCCGCGATGTTCGATCTGGAAGCGGAGGCGCCGCCGCTGGTCGAACTCGACGGCCGCCTGGTCCGGGAGGCGCAGAATTCGCTTGCTCGCCTCAGCGTGGCGCAGCGCGCGTATGAATTTCTGAAATCGGAGGCGCGTGCCTCGGCTGCGGTAGACTGGATCGCGGCGCGCAAGGGGGGACCGGATATGTCCGTCGTCTTCGAGAGCGCGTCGGGGCAATTGTCCGACAGCATTCGTGTTCCGGCTTTCTTCACCTATAACGGCTTCCAGCAGCTGTTCATTGCCAAGCTCGGCGGGCTGTCGGAGCGGATGAAGCGCGACCGCTGGGTGCTGGGCAGCGCCGGAGAGCAGACCGCGGTCGGCCAGCAATACGACGCCCTCGCCGGTGACCTCCTCAACGTCTATTCCAACGATTTTGTCGTCACCTGGCGCTCGGCGCTGGGAAGCCTTCGGCTGAAAAAGCTGCTGGCGGACAAGCCGAAATACGACGCGCTCCGCGCGCTGTCGGCGCCGACCTCGCCATTGCGCGCCATTCTGGAGTCGATCCGCGACGAAAGCACGCTGACCAAGGAGCGGCCAAAGACGGCCGCCGCGCCGGCGCCGTCGGACGCACTCGCGCGTCCGGCACTGTTCAACACGCAGGACGGCTCGCCAGGAACCGCGATCGAGGCCCAGTTCAGACCGTTTCATTCGGTGCTGGAGGGCGACAGCACCCGCCGGCCGATCGACTCCATCATCGCGAATCTGAACGACATCGCGCAGAACCTGACACTGATCATCGAAAATCCGCAGTTGACCGCCCAGGCGACGGCCTCACTGCAGACGCAGCTTGCGGCCTTGCGCAACAACGCCTCCCGGATGCCGCCACCGTTCTCCGATATGTTGCGCGGCGCAGCCACCGAGCTCGAAGGCAGTGTCGCGGCCTCGACGGCAGGACAATTGCTGCAGTCGTTGCGCGACCAGGTTACGCCGCTTTGCCAGCAGACCGTTACCAATCGATATCCCTTCGTACGCGCCAGCAACCAGGAAGTCCCGCTCGGTGATTTTGCCAAGCTGTTCAGTCCGAACGGCGTGATCGACAAGTTCTTCACCCAGTTCCTCGCGCCATACGCGGATACTTCCCGGCCCGAGTGGACATGGCGGAAGGAAAGTCCGGTCGGCCGGTCGTTGTCGACCGAGACGCTGAAGCAGTTTCAAACTGCCGCCACCATCCGCGACGCATTTTTTCAGACCGGCGGAAGTCAGCCGCAGGTATCGCTGGCCATCAAGCCGCCCCGTGCGGCCGGCCCCGGCGTCGACATCAAGACCGAGATTGGCGGCACCGTGATCGCAAGTCCGGGTAACCCGGCGGCAGCGTCGGCTTTCGCCGCCGCTTCGTCGCGGCCGCCGCCGGATGCGAGCGCCGCGCCGACCACCGTGCAGTGGCCCGGTCCGTCGGTGCGTACCGCCATTACTGTCAGCGCCGATGCCGGACCGCCGGCGGTACTCGAGCGGACCGGCCCGTGGTCGCTGTTCCGGATGCTCGAGGCCGGTGCGCTGAGTGCAAAAGGCGAGACCGCGAGCGCCAGCTTTATCGTGGCCGGTCAGGAGTTGAACTATCAGATCTCGACCGGGTCGGTTCGCAATCCGCTCAATCTGTCGACACTCAGGGACTTCCGCTGTCCCGCTGGACTTTGAACACGATCATGCGCTGTGGGCTGTTTGGAAAGCTGGGTGCCAAGCGCGATTTCATCGCGCTGGCGACGCCGCGCGCCTTTCTCGAAGCCTGGGAGCCGTGGGTACAGGCCTCGCTCTCGGCGAGCCGTCACCAACTCGGCGGTCGCTGGCAACAGGCGTTTCTGACCGCACCGGTCTGGCGGTTCTGGCTTGGAGCGGAAATGTGCGGCACCACGGTTGCCGGCGCAATCATGCCCTCGCTCGACGGCATGGGGCGCTACTATCCGCTCACGCTGCATGCGATTGCGGACGCGGACGCTGCGATTCCGCCGCCCGACATCGATACCCAGGACGACTGGTTCGCCATGGCCGAGAGCTTCCTGCTTTCGACGCTCGCGCGCGACGCCAGTTTCGATGAAATATCCGCGGCGCTGGACGAGCTTGAAGTCCCGCGTACTCGATCCCGCGCCGCGGTTAGCACGGACATCGTGGCGCTCGGCGACAATATGGCTGCAAGGATAGCGGCTGGAATGGATTTCGCCGATGCGCTGTCGGAGCTTAGAGCCGACGGCCCCGAGCTCTCGGCTGCTGCAAGCTTCTGGTGGACCGCGGGCGGCGGCGATTTTCCTCCGCTGGCTTTGAGTTGCCGCGGTTTGCCGGATCCTTATCGCTACTCCGCGTTGCTGACCGCGGATCTTGGAGGCCATTCCCGCGCGACGGCGCCTGCGCAGGGCGAAGCTTGAACCCGTAATGTGAGTTGATGCAGGTTGATGGATGTATTCCCGATAAGCATTGACGCGAGCTGTGCGACGCACGCCGGCAAGGTGCGCGAGCGCAACGAGGACTCATGCCTGGTGCGTACCGACGTCGGCTTGTGGGCGGTTGCCGACGGCATGGGGGGCCATGAAGCCGGCGATCTGGCCAGCCGGACTCTGGTGGAATCGCTCAACGCCATCGAGAAGCCTGAGGCGGCGCTCGATCTGGTCGAGCAGTGCGAGGCTCAGATCTTTCACGCCAACCAGCGGATCATGGATTTGAGCCGCGCGCATAACGGTGCAACGATCGGCACCACGGCGGCGGTGCTGCTCGTCCGCGACGAACACTACGCCTGCGTCTGGGCCGGCGACAGCCGGATCTATCTGATCAAGGGTGGTTCGATCGAGCAGTTGTCGCGCGACCACACCGAGGCGGAGGAGATGGTCGCGATCGGGACGCTGTCGCGTGAAGACGCCGAGAAGTGGCCCAGCAACGTGATTACCCGTGCGGTAGGCGTTGGCGAGGACCTCGAGCTTGAATTTGTCACCGGGCCCGCCGGTCCCGGTGACGTCTTTGTGATTTGCAGCGATGGTCTCACCAAACACGTGCGCGACGACGAGATCCTTCAATATGCCGCCGGCGGCAGCGCACAGGCCGCCTGTGAAGCGATGCTCCAGCTGGCGCTGGAACGGGGCGGCCTCGACAACGTGACGGTGATCGTCGTGCGTCTGCTGGCGACGCGGTCGCGCGCATCGGAGCCGACAAAATCGCCTGTCACATTGGTTCCGGAGTGGCGGTCGTGAATCCGATTTTGCCATTCAGCCAGCACTATCGCGGCGTTCCGGCCGGTACGCGCCTCAACGGCATTTACGAAATCGAGCGCATGATCGGCGCCGGCGGCATGGGCGAAGTCTACAAGGGTCACGAAATCCAGACCGGCACCGCCGTGGCCATCAAGATGCTGTTGCCGGAGATGGCGGAAAACGAGGCTGCCCTGGCGCTGTTCCGGAAGGAAGCGTCGGCGCTCCATCATCTGCTGCACGAGGCCATCGTCCGCTATTACGTCTTCACCGTCGAGCCCGGGCTGCAACGGCCTTACCTCGCCATGGAATTCGTCGAGGGCCGCTCGCTGTCGGACATTCTGGAAGAGGGGCCGCTGACGTTCGAGGCGCTGCTCAAGCTGATGCGGCGCATCGCCTCCGGCCTGCAGGCCGCCCATGAGCGTGGCATCATTCATCGCGACGTGTCGCCCGACAACATCATCGTCCCGCTTGGCGATGTGGCACGCGCCAAGATCATCGATTTCGGCATCGCGCGTTCGACCCAGTTGGGCGATAAGACCATTATCGGCGCGGGTTTCGCCGGTAAGGACAATTACGTCTCGCCGGAACAGGTCGGCCTTTACGGAAGCGAGGTCACCGCGAAGTCGGATATCTACAGCCTCGGCCTGTTGCTGTTTCATATCCTGACCGGACGAAAACTCGACATGGGCGGCAGCCATTTCCAGCTGGTCGAAAAGCGCCAGCGCATTCCCGATCTCGGCGCAGTCGACATGCGGATCCGTCCGCTGATCGAGCGCATGTTGCAGCCGGATCCGGCAAAGCGGCCGGCAACGATGGCGGAGATTGCCAATTGGCAGGCCGCGCCGTCATCATCGCGCGCCTTCGATCCGTTGGCGCGCGTCGAGGCACCCGCGCTCCAGCCGGAATGGGATAGCGGGTCAAGGCGACATCGCCGCGCACGCTGGCCGGTCGTCGCGGCTTCTGTAGCGGCGATGTTGGCCGGGGCGGGAGCCTATGCGTTCTACAGCATGATCTGGTCGGCGCCTGATAGATTCAAGCCGCCGCCACTGCCGGAGTTCGGGCAAAAATCCCAGGCGATCCGGCCGGAGCCGAAATCTTCGCCTCCGCCGGTGCAGCCGACGACGGCCGCGGCCCCGCCCGCGGCCAGTGATGCAGCCGCGCGTGCCGGCCGCGTTCGCCGATATGTCGAGCAATACGATGGCGGCGACTGCTTCTTCATCCTTCCGGTTGCGCTCAGCTCGAATGCGGCCGTGATCGAGGGGTTTGGAGCATCGACGGCGCCGTTCGAGGCCCTCGACAGAGCGTTCAAGCGTGAACTCGGCTTCGAGGCCTCGATCGGCGTCAGGCAGGTTACCCAGGCTCAGTGTCCGGCGATCAAGTTCCTCAGCCAGCTCGGCAGCAACCAGGCGCGGGCGCCGCGCATCAACCTTGCGTCCGTCGACGTCAGGAATGGCGAGACGCTGAGCGGCACGATCGAGAACTTCGCCAATCGTGTCGTTGAATTGCTGCTGGTGTCCGATAGCGGAGAGGTGCGAAACCTGTCCTATTTGTTGAAGCCCGGTACGGATTCGCTGTCGTTCTCCATCGGAATCCAGCGCAATGGCGCTGGCAGCGGACCGCAATTAGTGATGGCGGTTGCGACCCCGCAGGTTCTCGATTCCCTGCGCCAGCCCAAGCCGATGGCCGCCGATACGTTCTTCCTCCAGGCAGTCAGCGAGGCCCAGCGCAGCAATCTCACGATCTCCACCGCGGCGCGCTACTTCCGGCTGGCGGCTGAAAATCAATGACAGCGCAATTGATGCAGATGTGAGGGATCCATGCTTCGCAAAAAATGGCTGCTTCGGACGATCATTGCTGGATGTGCTGCCTCATGCGCGCAAACCGTCTTCGCTGCCGACACGCTGGTGCGGCAATTCAATGCCGGTGACAGCGCCGCCGCGGTCGGCATTGCCCCCGCCGTCGAAGATGTCGAACTGACCGGCCCGCAGGCCCTGACGTCCGACGCGGACGGCAATCTGTTCGTGCTCGACCAGATCAACGGCCGCATTCTCCGCTTCGATCCGAAGCAGCCGGGCGGCGATCCCAGCATCCTGAAGATGCCCGCGGACGTCCAGCCCAACGATCTCGTCGTCCGCAAGAGCGATATCCTGGTTTGGGATGGTTCGATCCGTACGCTCAAGGCCGCCAACGAGCAATCGACCCGCGGCGTCGACGGCACCGTGGTTCAGCTCGAGGAGGTCGCCACAAGGGGCGTGGACGACCCGATTGCGGTCTCCGCATTCGCCCAGATGGGCTCGCAACCGCCGGGGAGCGCGGCTGAGCTACTTGATCAAAATACCCGTGCCGCCGTGGTCGCAACAGGGCGGCAACGTGAGCGGCAATATATAGCGTCCCGCGGCAAGGGGTCGGTGGTTGCCGACGTCATTCCTTCCAGCAAGGGCGACAGCAGCGTTCGCATCGAAGTCCAGACGATGGACAGCCACGAGACGATCGGACAGCTCACTCTGCGCGTGCCCAACAAGCTCGGCACGGTGGAGTTTCTGGAAATCGACAACAATGATCGCTTCTACATCCTGGGCGAGAACGTGCCGGATGCGTGGCACCAATCCACGACCTTCGTGGCGCGCTACGCGTCAAGTGGCGCGCTCGAAGGCGTCTATGAGCTGCCCCTCGAAGGCACGCCGGTGACACGGCGCTTCGTCACGATTTCCCGCGACGGCGACGTTTATTTTCTGCGCACCAGAATCGACGGGACCGATGTCGTGGCGGTGGGCTTCCGCCCGCTCAAGAACACCCCGGTCATCGGCTTGCGTCCGCCACCGCCTCAAAAAAATATCTTCCAGAAGATCTTCGACGCCATCGCGGCGATCCGGCCCGCCAATCGACAGCAGGCCATCGAAACCGCGTTTGCGTTCGAGGGGTTGCAATGGAAGTTGACGCCGGCGAATTACGGTGCGGATCCGGATATGGCCTGCAGCGGCTACAGCCGGATTCGTCGTCCATGGTATCTGCAGGGCAAGGTCAATCAGGAAGTCCGCGGCGTGCCCTATTGCTGGGGCTGTCACGGTTCGCTTGCCAATTTCCAGCAGCGCGTCGAGGCTGGCACGAAGGCCGGCAACGTGTGCACGCAGAACGCACCGCGCTCCGACGTCGCCGGCGTGGATTGTTCAGCGTTCGTCAGCGCGGCATGGGGGCTCTCGGTGCACTACACCACCGCCGCGATCCCCTCGATTGCCAAGACAATCGAGAACCCGTGGGATCTGAAGCCTGGCGACGCGCTGAACAAGCCGGGGTCCCATGTCATGCTGTTCCTGCGATTTACCCCCGACCGCAAGGCCGAGGTGATGGAGTCGTCGACCGGCGGCTGCAACGGCCGCGTTTGCCGCAATGTCTACCCGCTGGGTTCGCTGTTGCAGCGCGGATACGTCCCGGTGCGTTTTCGCGGTCTGATGACGGACGAAATGACCGTCTCGGCAAGCGCCTATCATGAGAGCGAGGCTCCGGCCGGGCGTTCGAAGAAGCCCGGCACGGTGAAGCGCTGAGCCCGGGGATCGGGTGAGGCAGATGAATTCGAATTCAATGAGGTGATTGGCCATGCCAGGCTTTTGCAAGATTACTCTGATCCTCGCTGCGATCGCGGCATCGAGCATTCATTTTGGCGCTGCACGGGCGGCAACCACATTGCAGTTAGGCAATCCCGACGGCGGCGAGGTTCGGGCGCTGGTGATCGGGATCGATGACTATCAGCATGTCCGGAAACTGAGGGGGGCGACGGCCGATGCCCGCGATATCGAATCGAGCTTGAGGGGGATGGGCGTCCGGGACGTGACGACTCTGATCAATGATCAAGCCAACCGGTCGAGCGTCCTGCGCGAGATCAGCGGGCTGGTCGAGCGTACCAGGACCGATGATACGATCTTCCTTTCGATTGCCGGCCACGGAACGCAGGAGCCCGAGCGCATCAAGGGGTCGCAGCCCGATGGCATGGAGGACGTCTTCCTACTGCCCGGGTTCGCGCCCACGCCGGCAGCTTCGCAGCAGCGCATCCTCGGCAGCGAGTTCAATCACTTCATCCGGCAATTCGAGTTGCGCGGCGCCAAGGTCATCTTCGTTGCGGATGCCTGCCATGGCGGCGGCATGGTCCGTGACGTCGATCCACGTGCAGAGGAAATGAGTTTTCGGCAAGTCCCGAGCTACACCCTGACGGTCGACGAATTGAAGCCGGTTTCGGATCAGAATGATCCTCGCTCGGAACTCGACCTCGACCGCACGGCGTTCATTGCAGCTGTCGATCGCTATACAAAGTCACCCGAAATACGTGTCCCGGGCGTTGATGGATTGCGCGGGGCGCTGAGTTACGCCGTTGCCCGGGCCTTCGAGGGCAATGCCGATGCCGATCAGGACGGCAAGGTGACGCTCAAAGAGCTATTCGCCAATGTAAGGCAAGTCGTGTATCAGCTTTCCGATCAGCGCCAGAACGTGGTCACCACGACCTCGCCAAGCCTGGTGCCCGACACGTCGGTGGCGTTCACGCTGACGCGCGGCGTCACGCTGATCCAGGGGGCGGGGCAGGCGCCTCAGCCGGCGCTATCCCAGCTGTCGCCGTCCCAGCCGTCGTCGCCCCGGCTGGCGGCGTCCGATAGCCCGGCAACCATCGGCACCGCACCGGCCCCGTCGCCGGGCGCGAACGTGCGGATTGCCGAACAGAAGAGTGCCCCGATCCGGCTGGCGGCGCTCGACGGCAAGACCGACTATTTCCCCGGCCTGAAACCTCGCGACACGATGTTCCAGGCGGTGCGGCCGACGGACAATCCGGACCTGATCTGGGATCCGGCGTCGCATGACGTCATCGCCTGGGGCGACGTCATCGCCTATGGCGTCGGGCTGGCGGATCTTTCCAGCGTCATCGACAGGACGGCCGCGATCCGCGCGCTCAAGAGCATGTCGACCCAGTCGCCTCAGGCGATGCGTGTCTCGCCGGACGATCGTCTGCACCGCGACCGTCAGACCGTCGACATCGATCTGTCCGAGGTGGGCGGGCGAGCGGTGGTGCTGTTCAACGTGTCCAGTGATGGCACCGTTCAGATGCTTTACCCGAAAGGCCTGGACGCGCCGTCGGTCCAGACAGCCAACTTGCGAATTCCACTGCGTGTGCGCGAACCGTTTGGCGCCGAGCAGGTCGTCGCCGTGACATCGCAACAGCGCATGATCGATCTCGAGAGAATCCTCCAGCAATCGAACGGGCGGCGTGC
>Ga0207701_10002096_pt1 | contig 20690 bp, 14 predicted proteins | sample KBSSwiSSwithPhiX_FD_184294 | JGI IMG/M metagenome (GOLD analysis project Ga0207701, IMG submission 184294) | Switchgrass rhizosphere bulk soil microbial communities from Kellogg Biological Station, Michigan, USA, with PhiX - S5 (SPAdes) (version 2) | ecosystem: Environmental > Terrestrial >... | reverse complement strand
CAGTTACGGCGATTGGCTCATGACCTGTTGTATAACAAATTCCCTGCACGCAATAAATACCCAGGTCCTGCATTGGCCCGCCACCAGCCATTGCTTTTTTTAATCGCCATTGTGTTGGATCACCAATAAGAAAACCAAAACCTGCTGTTATCTTTCTTACATCACCATAAACTTTTTCTGTTCCCAATCGTGCCATTTCGAGATTGTAAGGTTCAAAATGCAATCGATAACCGATGGATAATGATTTGCCAGCTTGTTTGCAAGCGGCTATCATTTTATCACAATCTTCAACGGTTAATGCCATTGGTTTTTCGCAAATAACATGTTTACCAGCTTTAGCTGCACGAATAGTATATTCAGCATGCATGGAGTTAGGCAATACAACATATACAATATCAATGTCAGGATTGTCTTTAATGCTATCAAAGGTTTCGTAATTGTAAATGTTTTTATCAGGGATATTATACTTCTCTTTCCATACAGGAATTTTAGAAGGCGTACCTGTAACAATCCCTGCTAAATAACAATTGCCAGTTTGCAATAGGGCAGGAGCTAACTGACCTCCCGCATAACTACCGAGTCCAACTAAAGCAATGCCGAGTTTGCCTGCTTTTTTGTTTGCATCTATCATCGTCTGAGTATTTGTTTTTTTATCACCGGCACATTTAATACCTGATGAAATAAGCGGAACACTTAAACCTGCAAGACCAAGATCGTATAAAAACTTTCTTCTTGATTTGTTATGCTGTTCCATGGTTGTATGTTTTAATAAGTATAAAGTTTTACAAGCTGAATGCTATGATCATTTGCGGGAATTCTTACATGTCTTCCCTGGTGATCCTGGTCTCCATTCATTCTACGTCCCGGTTTCCACACACCATTCTCAAATATTCCTTCATCAACACTGATAAAACCTGCCTTCTTATTATTCGCTTTGGGGGTAAACGTCATTACAAAGCCCGTACCTGCCACATAGAATTCACTTGGCGCAACAGCAATGATTAATCCACCAGCCAATGGCCAACTACTATCTTTTGCTCCCGGTGACCATCCCATTTTATATTCATGGTAAACAGTGAAAAGATAATCGCCTATAGCAATGCCCTTTTGAATAGAATCTTTTTCAATTAAAAACCCTTTCACTGCACCTGCTGATTGATATTTTGTGATTAAAGGTGTTAGCTGACTTAAAATACTATACGTTTTACCGATCGGTTCTTTCCCTGGTTCACTTGTTGATTCGATAGAGAAAGGAGAAAAGGCAAGACAATTATAATTTCCAAATGCAAAAAATGCTTTTGCATCAATTCCCTTTTCAAAACGATGTTCAGGAACGAACAAAGGATCACCTTCTCTCGTATAAAGATCACACCAGTGTTTAAAATCAGGGTTGTAAAAATCAGGCGCTAAAAAATCAACGGAAGGAGCTCCGGCTTTCCAAATATCCATTACATGTGGCAATGGACCTGCGCTTGGATATTGACCCGGTTTTGCTCCCGGACGATTCAATGCAGCGTTCACATACATGGGTAAATTATAAACTGCTTTTCCTGCTTTGGCAAGTTCGTTTGTAAAAACAGCATAATACCAGGCCATGAAAATCTCATCTGTTGCAATATTTTTTCCAAACACTTCTTCCCAATTACCAGAAGTTTTAGATCCATTCGCTTCCCAGATCGATTTGATCTCAGGAAGCAGATTGTTTTTGTTTTTCTCGAGTTGGTCTAACAATTGACGTGGAACTGATGAATTAAAAGCTTTATTCGCTGCATCATCATAGGTTCTTGCATCTGGAAGCATTCCTATTTCATTCTCAACTTGTATTGTTATAACTGTATGTACTTTGCTGTCTACCTCCTTGATATGTTGCATCAATCTTGTAAAAGCTTTCTTATCTGCTTCAAGATTATTTTTATTGAAGGGGGTAACAATTTCTTGTGGAATCCCGGTTTTATCCAGTATTCTCGGATACTTTGTTGTATTAGTTTTTACCCATGCAGGTGCATAACATGACATACTATTTTTCCAAACACCAAACCATAACAACACCACCTTCATATTGAACAACCGGGCATTTTCAATTAAACTGTCAACTAATATAAAATCAAATTTTCCTTCAACAGGTTCCATCAACTCCCAATAAACAGGTGCAATGACTGTATTAAGATTCATTTCCTTCAGTTTGGGCCATATTGGCCGCATGTACTCATTGCTCGATGCACTTGAATTGCCTAACTCGCCTCCCAGAACGAGAAATGGTTTATTATCAACCAAAAGTTGAACATAGTTTCCATTTTTTAAAAGCTTTGGTATTGCTTGTGCTGCAACCTGTAACAAGCAACTATAAATTAGTCCTATGGTGAGTACTGTCTTTTTCATCGCTTAGTTTGTGATGCTTTTATATATTCTGCAACCTCCAGCATCGGTGCGATCCAAATATTTTTTTCATTCTTCTTTAAATACAGTAAAAATTCCCTGTGTGCAGGCAATGATACATTTAATGCATTACCACCACCAACACCATGAAAAAGTATTACGAGAAGAGAATTTGTTTCCATTGCTTTCTTTACCCATTCGATCATTTGTGTACCGGTTTCACCATTTACCATATAACAATCTACGTTGAGCAGATCGATCTCATTTATTTTATGCATTTCTGCCCTTACTGCCCTTGCTGCAACAAAATCATCTTTCATTGCATATATAAAAGAGGAGTCGCCGATCTTCATATCGCCACAGGTAAAAGCAAATGTTCTTTTTGTTTTTCCATCCAATGCTTGCAGAAACACGTTTGTCATTCTCGTTTCATCAATCATTCTTTTTACTGTATAGTTATTCAGGTCATACTCTGGTTTCACCCATTCTCTTCCTTTACCTCCAATGCAGGGATGATATAAAGTATGATTGCCCAATTCATATCCTTTCGAGGCTAATTTTTTCCACTCTTTTAAACGTGTTTGCATAGATTGAGAAAATGCAGTTATGTAAAAAGTAGCTTTTAATCCTAACGAATCAAGAACGGGAATTGCATTATCTAAATGCTCGTTGAGAGCATCATCATAAGTAAGTACTACCGCACATTTTTTTCCCTTCCAGGGTTGAACTGTTTGGGAATAACTTGTTAAAGAAGATGCAATAATGATGAGGGCAAATATTTTATTCATGCTATTATTTCTTTACTGAAATTTTTATTTGTGTAAATGAATGAGGTGGGAATGAGTACGTCAGCTTGTTGTTATTTGCCTGGATTTCTTTTACAACAGGCGCATATTGGTTTTGTTTATCAAATACAAACGGATCTTTCAATGAATCACTGTTCACGATGCTTGCTTCGGCTTTTGCAGCCAATGTTCCTGTCGTATTCAAAATATCCGCAGTAATTGCTTTATCCTGGTGCCTGTTGATCACATTGATAAAAACAGTATTTTTTTCTTTTGAGTAAACAGTGGTAACATCGAGATATGGAATGCCTTTGTATTTCTCAGTATTAAAAGTATCACATACAAGATAAGTATCAATTGAACTGCCGAGGCAATTATTGGAGAACAATTTAAATGTATAAAACAACGGTGATTTAAAAGTTCCTTTGCCAGTCTCACTGGAAAGGAGAGAGGTCATTGTAGTAAAGTTTGCCATTTTCACAACATCCGCATGGCGTATGAATGAATTTAAAGATTGTGCTACTGGCAATACATTTAAAAAGCTTCTTCCAAATGATCCGTATTCATCTACAGAAATTCCAATTGAATTTTTGAAATTCTTCATTGTGGATACTGTTTGGATTTCATCTGCTGTAAGATTTATTCGTTCCTCAAAGATCCTTGCGCTGGCTCCCATCAGCGTGTAATAGTCTGGCGAATTTTCCCAATAACTGTGAATGGAAATATAATCGACGCGATCACCCAAACCTGTCAAAACTTTACGATTCCATTCATCCCATGTACCTGAACTATACCATGATGATCCGCAGGCAACTAATTTGATGGAGTTATCAACTGCTTTCATTGCTTTCGCTGCTTCTCTTGCGATCTCGATATAATCTTCAGCATTTTTATGACCCAGTTCCCATGGTAAGCCATCTACTTCATTGCCGAGATCCCAAATTTTCACATTATAGGGTGCAGGATGTCCATATTTTGCCCGAAGGTCAGAATAGTAAGTTCCCTTCTTATAGTTACAGTATTCAACCCAATAAACTGCGTCCATAATAGAAGCAAGACCCAGGTTTACACAGACAATATTTTCACTGCCCATTGCCTTATTCAACTTCATCCATTCATCAGTGCCAACATGATTATTATCTGTTCCACCCCAGGCAAGATTGATTCGTGTAGGTCGTTGGTCTTTGGGACCAATACCATCCTTCCAATCATATCCCATTAAAAAATTTCCACCAGGCCATCGCATGTTGGTTACTTTTAATTCTTTCATTGCATCGATATAATCTTTTCTGAAGCCATCTTCATTAGCAAGCGGCGAAGAAGGATCGTAAAGAACGCCGTACATGGTATTTAGTCTCGGCGAATCAGGAAGTCCTCTTCTTCCACTTATTTGAATGGGTTCCATGAATACGCCATATATTTTTGGATCTATTTCGCCGATCGTTCTGTCGATATCAATTTTAATTTTTGCATTTTGCGCAAATAAAAGACAGGGAAATGTGAATAGTAAAATAGACAATGATTTTTTCATGTCGCGTTCTGTTTTATAAATTCAATAAAAGGGTTTGAAAACTATTCATAGGATCTTAATATTTTTCAAATTTTGTCTCGAACCAATAAAAAATTAACAAAGCCACTCAATTTACTTTCTTTCCGGGCACATCTAAAACTGCATTTAATGCAGGCTTAGCATGCAACTGCCGATCCCATAATAAAGGATAATTTGTTCTATTTGGAATAGGATAACCATTCTTCCAACTCATACCATCATTCACACCCCAAAGAGTCACTCTTGCGATCTTATCCTTTTTCTTATAAAAAATTCCAAATAATTCTGCATATCTCTTCGCCAACACTGTCTGCATACTATCCGGTAAGCCATTTTGGTAAGGATCAAAAAAATCTTTAAACTCTTCAAGTTGAAATTGTTTATCCGACATTGCCTGGCCAATGATCTGCCCTTCTTTTGTTAATGGAAGTACATCCACATCCAGTTCAGTGATCATGACTTTTACTCCACAGGCAGCGTAAGCATCAATTGCATCTTCAATGTATTTTGTTTTAGGATAGTTTAGTCCCCAATGACATTGCATGCCAATACCATCAATGCGCATCCCTTCTTTCTGCAGCATCTTTACCATGCGAACAATACCATCTCTTTTTGCAGGCCGCCATTCATTAAAATCGTTATAGTATAGCTCGGTATTTGGTGCATATTTAGCAGCAAACATAAAGGCATACTTAACAAGAGTATCACCATTGCCGAAAGCATTCACCCATGTAGTAGGGCGGTAGTTACCATCTTCACCGATCACTTCATTTACTACATCCCAGGCATTTACACGACCAGCATATCTTCCTGCTACAGCTTCGATATGACTTCTTAATCTTTCAATTTGTTCTTCTTTTGTATTTGGTTTTCCTGCAGCATTGGTAAAAAACCACGGAGGACATTGATTATGCCAAACCAGCGTATGCCCGATAATGAACATCTTGTTTTTTTCACCAAAAGCAACATACTCATCTGCCGGGCCATAATTGTAAACATTGGGTTCAGGATTGATCAATGCTGCCTTCATTACATTTTCAACAGTAATTGAATTGAAATGTTTGGTCACAATATCCTGACTTGCTTTATCTCTTCCTGAAGTAATTGCCGGGCTGACTGCGGTGCCTATTAGAAACGCGTCTTTATAAACATCTTTCAATACACGATCTTCAGAAACGGGTTTGTTTATATTTTTCGGAGTAATGTAGCCAAGAAATATAAAGGGAGATGCTACCAGGAGTTTCTTTATCCAGCTAATATTTGTATCAGTATTCATAAAAATTGGTGTGATTACATTATCATTTTGTTTTGTGCACAGCTCCAGTTTAATTTTTTCGAACTAAACGTATATAATAAACAGCACCTGCCGTATTTCCTTTAACCGCCTGGAATTTCACTCTTATATTTTCTTTTCCGGCCAACATGGAGACAGGAATGGAATACTCTACATTCTGAAACTTCGATCGGTTCCATTTATTGGTATTATCCTCCGTCACTAACTTTACATCATCAATATAAATATCAAATTTCCTGTTGCCCCACTCAGCTCCCCAATAGCGAACAAGCAAACTCATATTAGTCTCTTTATTCGTTGATAGGTTATAACTAAAGTATCCGCCGTTACGGGCATCTCTCCAGAACTCATTTAAGTTATTACCGGTACTCGAATTTGAGCTTTGAATAAAATGATCAGCTTCTGGCTGTTGTTCACCCGAAGCGACTAAATCTATAGTTCTTTTTTGCAGCGCAAGCTTTTCTTTTTCTGCATTTGCGATCGAATCAACATAAGAGCTGTATTGAGTTTTTGACAATACCATCCAATACATCATATACCTCGCATCATGAATTTGATAAAAAGGTTCCAGTATCACTTTTTCCGGATTGATCATTTTCACATTAGCGAAAGAAAAATTCAAAGATTTGCCTTTTATCGGTTCTAACTTTTCGGTGATCGTGGAAATATCATCTTCTATTAATATCGGTGCTTTATCAACCGGGAGCCTTTTCCCGGCGGGGATATGTCCCCAACGACTATCATCAGCAACTAAACCTTTGAGATCTTCGGTTCCTGTTTTTGCTGCAAGCAGGATCGGCCCATGCATAATAGCAATATACTCCGGTACATTGGGCAAATGCTCAATAGTATTATGCATTGGTAAGCTGATCTGTACTATATCTCCTTTCTTCCATGATCTTTCAAGGACTTCATAAGATGAAGGATGAGAATTGCCGGGAACCTCTTTTCCATTGACTAAAATTTTTAAAGCTCCATCTTTCACCCATGATGGATGACGGATCCACAATTTAAATCGAGACGATCCATCAGTAATGATCAGCCTGGTTTGCTCTTCAAAAGGAAAATTTGTTTCCTGCCTGATCTTTATTCCTTTGGCCTTCCAGTTTAATTCAGATGCAATAAAAAGATTCAAATACAATGAACCATCTTGTTGAGTATATATGAGCTCGTTATACTTACTGTGATTTTCCATTCCGCTACCAACGCAACACCACATTCCTTCATTGGGCGCAGAATAGACCCTATAACTGCGTGGCCGAACAGGAGTGAAGTAGACATAACCACCATTTGCCGGGTGTTGAGTGGATAAAATATGATTGAATAAGGCTCTTTCGTAATAATCGATGTACTTAACTGAAAGATTTGTTCGAAAAAGATCTTCGGTCAGCTTAAGCATGTTATATGAATTACAGGATTCAGGTCCTTCCACATCATCAATAAAATCAGTACAAGAGGCTATTGCCGGAAAAAACTCTCTCCTGCTGTTTCCTCCAAAAGCAAGTGTACGATTTGTGGTAACTGTTTGCCAAAAGAAGTTGCCGGCTTTTTCAAATCTTTCATCATTGCATACTTCGCCAATTCTTGTAAAACCAATAGCCTTTGGAACTTGAGTATTGGCATGTTTATTATCCAGGTTATCTTTTCCGGCAGCCATTGCATTAAGCAGCATATTGTGGGAAAATCTTTTCGCTGCTTTCAAATACTTTTCATCTTTTGTTATTTGATAGGCATCTGCAAAAATTTCGTTCATGCCTCCATGCTCAATATCCAGCATAGATTGTATTTGTTCGTCTGATAAAGCAGTTGTAATATTTATTCCCCAATCACAAAATTTTAAAAAGATATTTTTTGCTTTTTCATTGCCCGTGTACAACCACGCATCTCTTAATCCTGCATACATCTTATGTACATTGTACCACGGAACCCACGCAGCACGATAGGCTGCAAAGTCTCCTTTTTGCAAAGTACTCCAGATCTTTTTGCTATTTGGAACAGCACCAACATATCCTTTTCCCCAATCAGCATTATTGAAACCATTTGCATCCTGGCAAACTTTGAGTTCTGCGATCATATAATACATGCGGACTTTGCATTCTGCATTTTTTGTAGCAGCGTAACTCATTGCTAATGCAGAAAGGTAATGCCCGGCAACATGCCCATCTAATCCATCCCAATTTTTGTAGATGGAATCTTTGGGTGGTAGTCCTGCTTCTTTTCTGTAACCAGCTAATAAGCGATCAACTTTATACTTCAATAATGTTTCAATATTAAGATCGCGGGCATGTTTGAATGGGCCATCCAATAATTGTACATCGCTTAAAGGAAATTCATTTCGATATAGTTTATCCTGTCCAAATAAAGAAAAATTGGATAACGCAATTAATGTTGTCATAAACATGATAAGTCTATTCCATGCATGTATTTTATTGAGAAACATATTCACTTATCTTTTATAATTTCACCAACTTTATTTTTTGAATAGCCGGGCGGTGTATAGATCAAAGCTTTTCGCGTTGTGCCAACAGTTTTTGATTCATAATGGATAGAATCAATTTTTTCATGTGCTATATCTGCACTCAACGAATCAAAACCATACGGGGCTTGCTTTAATATAGTTTGTGAGTCGCCGGTGAAACAAAACTTAAACAGGACAACAAGCAAGATCGTTAAATGTTTCATTGTTTAATTTATTAACGAGACATAAAAATTTTATTTAAGCGTTAACACCACAATAGAAAATGGTGGAAGCTTTACCGAAATAGAATTTCCGTTAAATGAAGCATTATTAAATACAGAAGGACTCACCTTATCAGGATTATCAAAAGTGTTATGGTCCTGCAATTTGTCAGAACGAAGTATTCTTCCCATAACTGATTTGGCAATGAGATCACCCAGGTCAATCAATACTTCCTGTTCATTATGAGCATCGATATTCACCAATGAAATATGAACTGCTCCACTTTTATCCTTTGATGCGGACGCTGATACTGCTTTTAATTTTTTTTCACCAAGCATATAATCATTGCTTGTTATGTTGAGCGGCAGCATTAGTGCATTTTGATGTACGTTGTACATTTCCATAACATGATACGTTGGTGTCAGTATCATTTTTTCTTTATTGGTTAGTATTACGGCCTGCAATACGTTAACGCACTGTGCAAGATTAGCCATTCTTACACGATCACAATGATTATTGAACATATTCAAGGTAAGACCTGCGATCATTGCATCTCTCATAGAATTTTGCTGGTATAAAAAGTCCCGGTTGGTGCCTGGCTCAACTTCATACCATCCGCCCCATTCATCTACGACCAATGCTACTTTTTTTTGCGGATCATATTTATCCATAACCTCACTATTCCCACTTATCATGTGCTCCATGCGGTAAGTTTGTACCATTGTGGAGAAATATTCATTTTCTGTAAAATCAGTTGCGGAACTTTTTTTACTCCAGTTGATAACTGAATAATGATGAATAGAAACGCCATCGATCAGTTTGCGGGGAATATCACGCATCAATGTTTCTGTCCATTTGAAATCTTCTGTACCGGGGCCAACTGCAATACGAAATAATCCTTCCGTATTACTATAGCTTGTCATGAAGGTTGCATATTTTTTAAATTGGTCAACATAATAATCAACATCCATATGACCTCCGCAATCCCATGATTCATTTCCCACACCCCAATATTTCACATTCCATGGTTTTATTCTTCCGCTTTGCTGACGCATGTCTGTCAAATAACTTGTACCGTTCGCATGATTGGTGTATTGTACCCATTCCGCTGCTTCCTGTACAGTACCGCCTCCAACATTCACAGCGAGGTAAGGATCAGCATTCATCATTTCACACAGATCAAGAAATTCATTAGTGCCAAAACTGTTGTCTTCTCTTACATTGCCCCAGGATACATTCTCTGTATGTTTTCTTGTATTCTTTGGACCAATGCCATCTTTCCAATGATAGTTATCTGCATAGCAGCCACCGGGCCAGCGCAACATCGGGATCTTTAATTTCTTTAATGCTTCTACAACATCGAGACGGATCCCATTTTTATTTGGGATTTTTTTATTGCCTTCCCCCACATAAAATCCTCCATAAATGCAGCGACCGAGATCTTCAGCAAAATGTCCATAGATATTTTTACTGATAGTATCTTTTGCTATTGAACTATTCAATACAATTTTATTCTGTGCATTTAAAGCGGAAATAAAAAAAGATGTAATAATAAAAAGCACCAATCTATTTTTCTCCATAGTTATTCGTATTATTTTTTTTTCAGCATTAGTTTATCACTGTGTCGCCACTCTCTCATATTTTAAAAACTTGCTGGCCCATGGAATAAAGAATTTAAAGTTGGGAGCATCAGTATGTCCTCCATCATGTTGTCTCCATGCCAATTGTCCATCCAGCATGTCCGTCAGCATTGGTGGCATTTTTTCTTTTAGATAATCATTTGAAACACCAATATCTTTTGCTCCGAGTAATTTAAAGACCGAACCAGCGGCAACTGTAGCCATATAACTTCCAACATGATCAAGCCATTTTGCATCACCTTTTTCAGGAATGCCATAACTGATGAATGTAAGTCGTGGTGCACACAGCGCAATTAAGTCATGAGAATCAACCGGCAGATCACAACCCGTTTTTTTTCCAAACGATGATTCTTCTGTTCCGTATTTCAAATAGTTCCCCGCCATCCAATGATACTCGCCACTACCAGTAAGACTTTCCACTGCTTCTCCAAATACACGACGATTAAGTGTCGCGCCGCCTTTACCTGAAGAACCTATCAATCCGACTGCAAAACGTTGTTCAAATGCAAGTGTTACCAACGCAGCCTTGCCATAACGTGATACACCTTCTATGCCTACTTGTTTTGCATTTACTAATGTATCAGTTTCTAAATAATCTAATCCTCTTGCTGCTCCCCATGCCCATGCTCTTAATGAACCCCAATCATCTGGCTTGCGTGGCTGGCCTTTATTTACTAAACCAATAATTCCTCTTGTAAGCCCGGCGCCATTGTCAGCTTGTATACTGTTTGTTTCAAGGGTTATATAACCCCATCCTGCAGCCAATAACCTTTCCTGCGGCGTAAGCTCTTCGTCAGGTTTTGGTGGAGCAAAAAAATTAGGTGCCGGAAGTCTTGTGATTGGCTGGTATGCCGAATATTTTTCAAAAATTGTTTTCAGACTCGGATCATTTTTTATCATTAGCTCTTTGAAGGCTGTATTAATTTTATCCATTTCATCAGATGCCGGTTGTGCCGGAGCTGGGAATGAAGGCCGGCCACTAAACATCATTAACACCGGAACCGGGCCTTTCACATTTCCAGGTACCACCAGCATCATATTAATATCAACATTGATCAACGGATATTCACTGTTGTCGACATGGCCTACGAGCATTTTTACAATTATAGGAATGCGATTAACAAATTCCCTGTCAATCACCTTTACTGTCCATGTTACTTTCGGAATATTTTTAGGAAGACGACCATAAACTTCTTTTTCGAGGTCTTCTATCAACTCAGGCCGGCGTTGCTTCCACCAAGAATCCGCTGTTGTTACTTTATTGCCATTTTTTGTTGTTAGCACATCCGGTAACTGCGGACATGGATTTGCAATTGATTCATCATAATTAGCATGATTGGGAGCTGACTCATTACCACTTGGACCAGGTCGTAGCTTTTTAATACCCAATTGCTGCATCATATTATCATGATCCTGCTGAGCAGTAAATGTTGTAAGCTTTAAATACTTGCTGCTGTCAATTTTGGTGTTTTGTGCCAGTACAACACAAGCAAAAGATGTTGTGAATAAAAACAGAATAGCTTTTCTCATTTTTTTATTTTTATTTATCTGTCCTGAATGGTGATGCTGGTAACTCTTCTTTATTAAATAAATTTGGATTAACCGGATCGTCTGCCCATGCATATCTTACATACATTGGACTAACCACTGCATCGTTCCACACAATAATTTTATCGCCTTCGATCTTTGCTTTTGCCCAAACAAATTTTTTATCTGCACCTGCAATTGCAAATTCACTTAGTTCTTCACTATCATTTGTCATTAAACCACTGCCGATGCTACTGAAACTGATCGTTATTTTATTTCCTTCTACTTTTGATGATTTAAAAAGAGGCCCTGAGTATATAATATTTTCACCATAAGCAAGTTTTTCTGCTGCCAGTGCTAATCTTTCCCCAACAGTTTTTTTGTTGTCAGGATGAATATCATTCCATTCACCAAGATCAATGGCAACAACCATTGCTGTATTTGGAACAGACAATGATCTTAACTGAGATTCTCTTAACCCTGCCCATTGACTTTCTGAGGGCAAGTAATTATAATCCATAAACCCCGGAAGCTGTACATATAAAAAAGGGAGATCTCCTTGTTTCCATTTATTTCTCCAATCTATAATTTGTGCAGGCTGCAGTTTTGCATACTCTTCAGCACGATTTGTATTTGCTTCACCCTGGTACCAGAGAAATCCTTTCGCAGAATAATTTATTAACGGAGCGATCATTGCATTGTATAATGCGGCTGGTTGATTTTGAGCAGAGATGCCCCCACCACCAAAGCCGCCACTTCTTGGCTGGTAGACCTCGCCAACTTTGTATTGCCAATAACCTTTGAGATCGATCGTATCGTTGCCAGCGAATATGCAATAAGGTTTATCAGGAACAAATCCGCCTTTACCTGCTGTATTGGTAACTCTTATAACAAAAATATTTTTACCTGCTTTCAATAGATCAGCTGGCACATAGTATCTTCTTTGCGGATACATATAAGTTGTATTGCCAACCTGTTTGCCATTTATATACAAAGCATCAGCATCAACAATTCTTCCCAGAAAAACTCTTGCAGATTTACCTGTCATGCCTACTGGTATATCAATTTCTTTTCTATACCAAACAACACCATTCAAATCTTTTAGTCCCTGGTCTTCCCAATAGCCTGGGATATTTATTGTTTTCCAACCTTTCGGAACATAAGAAATATCAAACCATTTTTTTTCGCCTAGCATTCCAAGATCATTTGGCTGAGGACGGGTGGCATTATTGAAAGCGGTTCTGTTAGTTGTATTTATATATGCAGTGTCCTTATTTTTCATTATGGTCGCCTGCATAGCAGAAAAATTTTTTAATCCTTCTTCGCTTGTCCATGCTTCAATAGGAGTGCCACCAACACTTGCATTTATCAAACCAATCGGCACATGATATTTCTCATAAAGGTTTCTTGCAAAAAAATATGCGATCGCTGAAAATGGCCTTACATCATCACCGATTGCAGATTTCCAATAACCAGTTGGCAGATCTTCCTGTGGGCCTTGCAAATTTGTAAGTGTAGGTATCCAGAAATGTCTTATCTGCGAATTGTTTGCTTCAGCAATATCTTTTGCATAAGTCACATCATGGATATTCATTTGATGCACCATGTTCGATTGACCGCTGCATATCCAAACATCACCAATCAGAATTTCTTTCAATGATATTTTATTACTTCCTGTAATATCCATTGTATAAGGGCCTCCCGCTTTCATTGCTGGCAATTGTATTAACCATTTACCATCACTGCCTGTCGTTGTTTTATAACTCTTGCTATTGAATTTGATATTTATCTTTTCATTCCTTGCAGCCCAGCCCCAGATATTTATTTTGGCATCTCTTTGTAAAATCATACTATCCCTGACAAGACGTGGAAGCTTGATCTGTCCAAAACCAATTTGCGGAGCGACCAAGCCAACAACAATAATTACAACTTGAAAAAACCTATTATTCATTTATTTTAATTGTGTATTACTTATAAAAGCAATTCTTTTGCTATCCGGCGACCATGATGGAACATTCATACTTCCCTGCCCGCCGAAAACATAAGCTATAGTTTTTGGTACACCGCCACTTGCTGGCATTAAGCGGATATAAATTTTTTGATAAAAAGGATGGGTTGTCGGGTCAATTTCTTTTGGGAAAGAAATATAAACTATCCATTTCCCGTCAGGAGAAAAATGAGGAAACCAATCATTGTATTCATCAAAAGTTACCTGTTCCTGGTTGCTGCCATCAGCTTTCATTCTCCATATTTTCATCGTGCCTGTTCGCACTGAATTAAAATATATCCATTTGCCATCAGGACTATACTCTGATCCATCATCAAGAGTAGCCAGGTTGGTAAGCTGTGTTTCTTTTTTAGTAGCAATATCCACTGACCAGATATCATATTGCTTATTTCTGAAACCGGTGAATAATAATTTTTTGCCATCCGGTGACCAGCTATGCAAAAAAGAATGTCCTGAATCTTCAGAAGTAATTTTAATGGGATTATCAGAACCGGTAAGTGGTAAAGTGAAAATAGTAGAAGTCCTTTTATCGCCGACATAATTACTGATGGCTATCTGTTTCCCATCTGGAGACAATACATGATCGTTGTTATTATTTATCGCAGGTCCGCTATTGATTTTGCTAACGGAGCCACTGGCAAAAGCATAGTTGTATAGCAAGCCCGCCGACGAATTAAAGATCAGCGTTTTCCCGTCCTTGGTCCAGTTAGGACACTGTATAGAACCATTATCAGAGTAAATTATTTTTCTAAGCCCGGTTTGCACATCCATTATTTCCAAATGACTGCCGATATAATCACGATAGGGCCTGTAATCATTAGCAGGAGGAATGATGATACGAACATTACTGAACACAGCCTGCTCTATTACATTTTCATTATGCGAACAAATAAATAGTCCAGCATAAAGTTCCTCGTTTAGTAGAAGTTCTTTAGAGGCAGTTTTATAGTTTTCTCCCGGGGTTGCGGCAGAAAAGGTGAAAATATTTCCTACACGTTGCAGTTCGATATTAACGGCTGCGTTAGATGGCAAAACTATCTGCACTGTTTGTGCGGTATCCGCATGCCTGGATTGTAACGATGTCAATCCATCGCCATGTACACATGCATCCGCATAAGGAGAGTTAGCAGTCAATTCATTTCTTGCAATGATCCCGATCTTGCGATGATGGTCTGTTCCTTTTCCAATAAAGCGAACAGTAGCGCTGATCATAAAATCGCCTTTGATCTTTTTCCAGAGAAAGCGAAACTGGTCATCATTTGCCCACATGTTCTTGCCACCGCAACTCATAGTGTATTCCTGTGTTTCGGTATTATAAGTGGCAGATCCTTTTTTGGCTGGATTGCCAACATCTTCATTGCCGTCAAACATTCCTGTTTTTTGCTGGGCGTTTAAATTTGTCAGGCAGGCCAATAAGCAGAGTAGTAGTGTTATCTTTTCCATGTAAGCAATTTTTAGTCTGACTAATTTCTCCATTGAAAAGCGAAATATTCACATTGTTCTTTACCTGTATTCAATAAAGCATGTGGAATACCTGATGAAAGAAATACAAGATCACCTGCCGATGCAGGATATAATTTTCCATCAATATGCATTGTTACATTTCCACGAATTATCAAAATGATCTCTTCCTGCACATGAGTATGTGGTGCATGGCTTACCGAATCTTTATTTAATGCCGTTGTGTGCATTTCAAATTGTGCTAACTGTGATGTAGCCCTGTTAAAAAAATCTCTCCGGTATCCTTTGCCTGTATTATTTGTTTTCAGATCATTCCAGTCAAGCATGAAAGAGCCTCCCGATTGTTTTGCCCTTTCCAAATTCATTGCCAGTTTGCCTTTATACTTTAAAATATAATATGTGGCTTGAGTGTTCCCTGCATTTTCTATTCCGTGTTCATCGCCGGGTATCGCGAATGCGATGCTTCCGGGACCAAGAATTTTACTTTGTCCAGCAATAGTGATCTTGACATGTCCTTCTTTTACGATCATCAACTCTTCCTGGTCAGCATGTGTATGGGGTGGGTGAGGGGCTTTGCCTGGCTCTAATGTTGAAGCATGTATTTCAAAATATTCAAGAGCAAATGTCTTTCCTTCCAATACTTGTCTTCTTACTCTTGTATCTTCTTTTATTGGTTCAAGCTTATTCCAATAATAAACTCCGGACAATATTGAATCATTCTTTTGCGCAATCGCCGTGAAAGCATTGATGATAAAAAGAAAGAATAATATTTTTTTCATCCTAATTTATTTTAGTCATGAACTGGGAATTATTATATCTATTGAATTGGAATCCGCTTGTTTTGCCACCTTCATTCTTGAATTCCAAATTGAAAAATTCTGATGTAGCATAAAAATCAGTTTCACTTGCTGAATACAATACATATTTAGTGGTGGGAGAAAAGTATAAAGCAAGCTTTCCATCTTCATTCTTTATATCAACCTTGCTCCCGGTAGGTGATTGATAAGAACCAACATATTTATTTAACACTGCTGCGTCAAGATTCAGTTTTGGCTTTTCAAAAACATATTGCATGCCTCTGCTAAATGTTTCAGTTTTAGTCCCTGAGTGTCCTGTATTCTCTAATACTTTTGATTTGAGAGCTACAGATGTATAATTCCTGTTTGCCATTTGTGCTGCAAATCTTTCAAATGTTGATCTACCTCTTTCTACATCACCGACCGTCATATAAACTCTGAGTGGCTTTGCTGATCTCTTTTCAGCAAATTCTTTCTCATATTTATAAAGTACTTCATTGCCCCAACCAACAGCAGGGCTTGCTGCGGCATAGCCGGTGAATAATTCTGGTTGAGTAAATAAGGTATATAAAGTAAAAAGTCCGCCTAATGAACAACCCATCAGCGTACGATTATTCTTATCTGCTTTATAGTTTGTTTCAATAAATGGAAACAATTCATTCTTCATGAATGAAAGAAATTTATCAGCGCCACCGCTTTGTGGTAATCGTGTTTCCATTGTAGGAGTATAGTCTCTTGCACGCAAGCTATCGGGGTTTGGATTAACCCCGCCCCACGTAACACCTACAACGATAAGTTCAGGAACGAAGCCATCAAAATAGTGCTCACCATAAAGACATTTTAACAATGGAAAATCCCATTGCGAATCCATTAAATAAATGACAGGATATTTCTTGTTACTAGTCTTAAAGCTCCCAGGTAACATTATCTGTAACTCATACTCCTGCCCGGCAACAATCTTTGATGTGATCTTTCTAACCTCTGATCCGGGAATATCCACTTTAGGATATTGCGCATAAGCATTCATAGCAAATGCCAGCAAAAGCAATACAATCGTGTGTTTCATCATTTTTTCTTTAAAGCAATTTCCAGTGCTTTAGTTGTGGTGTAATATTTTACCAGCATATTTGGTACTTCCCATGCGGGCATATTTTTATTCTTCAGATACTCAAGAAAATTATTAGTAACTCTTGCAAAATGTGATTCATGCCCTTCTGCCAACTTCTCCGGCAATTTAATGCTCCATCCTTTAGCAATCTTGTATAATTCAACACCGGGGAATTTTGTACTTATTTTTGAGAACTGCTGCTCAACGATTGTTTGGTAAGTTGCATCATTTTTTATTGGTTCTATATACAATACCGGTTTGAAATTCTCTGCCTTGCCCTGGCGTATGATCAAATTTGCTTTTGTTCCCCGCATGATCGAATAATGCGTATCGTTTCCACTTTCGGTTTGATAACTCCATACTACATTCACTTTCGCATGAACGCCTTTTATTGTATAATTGATCTCGCCATTCGACCATACTTTCAACAATGAATCATTTTGTTTGTCTTTTTCAATAAAAGCCGGAACCTCGTTTAGTTTAGTGATCGTTTTAAATTGAGTCACTGTCATGTCAGTCGGCCATCTTTTAGCAGCTGTTATTGCTATGTCCTTTGTATAATCTAAACTCTGTTCGGGAAAAGATTCCCATTGAACCAGGTCAACCAAATGTGTGGTGACATCCACAATGCCGTTTCCTTGTTGAGATGCATCCATAAACCATGCAGGTCTGACCACTATATTGCCAGAAACATTTTTATAAAAATTATGATCACTGGTCATTTCTACTGATGGCTTCTCAGATGTTCCTTTTTCTATTTCTCCGAATATCTCAGGGATCATTGACAATTCTTTTTGAAGGATCGTGTTGATCTCAAATCGTTCGGTCATTATATCATAGAGCAAAAGATCTTTTTCTTTAGCTACATCAAACGCTTTCTTCAGTAATTCAAAATCTTCAGGAGTTATTGCCATTGGCTTATCGGCAAGAACATTGAAACCTGCTTCCAATGCTTTCAAAATGTATTCTGTTTTTTTTGCATTATTTCCTGAGAGCACAACGACATTCCCTTTTTTATCGGCAATCATCTTTTCAAAAAAATCATTGCCGGTGTAAACAACTTCTTTCCAGTTGGTAGGTGATTCTGTTCTTGAATTATAACCATTGATCCTGTCTAAATGCAATTTCAGATCGTTTCCTTCGGGTGCATACACATACACGACTGAATCAACATCACCATACATTGTTTTTTGTATCAATGCAGCATGGAAATGCCCGGGATCGAGAGTAACTAATTGCACTGGTTTAGTTTTGCTTTCAGTAGATGTTTCTTTATTATCAGATTGGCAACTCGCCATTATCATTAAGAATATAATGAGAAATTGAGAATAGATCCTTTTGATTTTATGCATAATAAATTATGTTTAATTAAACCACAGAGGCACTGAGGCACGGTGATTCACAACGTCTCTGTGTTTCCTTGTGTCATTGTGTCTCTGTGGTTCAAAAGCTGAATAAAGAACTAATTGCACAAGAGTGCGACGCAACAGAAGCTAAATAGAATTACAAAAGCTGGCTACATAAAAAATTACGCAGCAGTTTCATACCCCTTTCTTTGCTTGCGACTCAACATAGCATTTGCCTCATTATCGTTTTTGAATTTTTCTGTTTTTGGATCCCAATTCAATTTTCTTTTCAGCTTCATTGAAATATGATGCAGCAAACAGGCAGAACAAGCACGGTGTGCTTCTTCAACAGGTGCGATCGGTGCTTTGTTATCTCTTATTGCTTCGAGCCAGTTGCCATGATGTTCCTTACTCACTGTAAAATGAAATTCATTTGGACCAATAACTGATGTAAGCATATTTGGATCACTTGCATCAATTTTCTTTGCTCTTTCACCTGGTTTTGTTGGATCGCTTCCTGTAACATTGTAGTCTCCTCTTGAAACAAACACCCATCCATTAGTGCCTTCGAACTTTATTCCATTTGGAAATTCATTACTGACGATCATCGTAACACCGTTGGCATATTTAGCTTCTGTTTTAAATATTCCATGCACATCCCACAATCCACCAGTTGCAAACTCAACTTTATCGCACCATATCTCAACAGGGCCGCTGCGTTCCATTCCCATTCCCCAATGTGCACTGTCAATATGATGTGCTCCCCAACCTGTGATCATGCCAGCACCAAACTGTTCGCAACGCAACCAGCCGGGACGATCATAACCAGACTGCGGATGTACCCGATCAACTGTATAATAAACTTCAGGAGTTGAGGCAAGCCACATATCATAGTTGAGATTTTTTGGAACAGGCATTTCGGTTTTATTTCCACCGGGAGGATCGCCGGGCAAACCGACATAAACTGTTTTCAATTCCCCAATGCGGCCATTACGAACTAACTCTGCGGCATAACGAAACTGTTCAGTGCTTCGCTGCTGACTTCCTATCTGGAACTTCACACCACTTTTTGTTACCACATCAGCGATCACTCTTCCTTCAGCGATCGTCAGCGATGCCGGCTTCTGCATATAAATATGTTTTTTTGCACGGGCAGCGGCTGCACCGATCATTGCATGTGTATGATCAGGCGTACTGATCAACACTGCATCAATATCTTTATTCTGCAGCAACTCACGATAATCAGTGTACAACTTCACACCATCAAATGGTTTGCCATCACGTTTGGTGTAAAAGTCATTCACGAATTTTTTTCCTTCTTCAGCCCGATTTGAGTCGAGATCACAAACAGCCATTATTTGTGCATAATCATATTGCAACACACCGGGCATATCATGAACTCGGGAAATGCGTCCCGTACCGATCGCTGCGACATTGATACGATTGCTTGGCGCATTTCTTCCAAATACACTTGAAGGCACAATTGAGGGGAGTGCCAGTAATGCCGATGCTTTAAGGGAGTTACTCAAAAACTCACGACGGGATTGATTTCTTTTTTTCATCGGTTTTAATTTTTATGATGAATATTTTTATTTTATCTGCTTTAGTAATTCCATTTAGCTTCTGTTGTGTCACTCACTTGTACTCTCAGTAATTCTATTCAGCTTTTTATTTCACGCAAAGCCCGCCAAGGAGCAAAGACGCAAAGTTTCCTTTGCGCCTTTGCGTGAAATCATTTTACTTCTTTAACGAATGTCTTCCATGCATTCTCTGCTCTCACAGCATCAAACTTTCCATTGAATACAACCAGCCTGTATTTTAATGTATATGTTTTTCCAGGTTCTAAAAGCCAATCTTTATCTTTTGTAGGAGCGAAGCTGGCAAAAACATCGCCGCGTCCTCCATTTTGTTTTTTGTCCCATATTCTCATTGGTTCAGGAGAATTGTAGTTTGTTGGGTGTGATAACATCACAATACCACCTTCATCATTATCCGGTAGTGAGCCATAAACTATTATCCATCTTCCTTTAGTATTATCTGTATTATCTCTTGTTTTGCCTTCCGATGTCAGCATTTCAGAATTATTCTTGTCCCAATATTCAGTAGCCCGCCAACCAAA